>Ga0326727_10002360_pt1 | contig 64914 bp, 51 predicted proteins | sample MB2enrmetagenome_FD_207643 | JGI IMG/M metagenome (GOLD analysis project Ga0326727, IMG submission 207643) | Lab enriched peat soil microbial communities from McLean, Ithaca, NY, United States - MB29MY | ecosystem: Environmental > Terrestrial > Soil > Wetlands > Peat | place: USA: New York...
AGCCCGCCTACGACCTCGGCGTCGAAGGCGCCCGCCTCTTGTTGAGCCGCCTGGAGGGCTACACGGGCGCCGCCAGGACCGTCATGCTGTCGACCACGCTGCAGGTGAGGGGGAGCTCGGCGCCCAAGGTGAAAGACCTGCCCACGAGGGCGAGATAGGGCGGTTCTCGCGCAGGGCTGGCGACTCGCGAGTTGCCCAGGCGATGCGTGGTTGTCGCGTGCGCCCATCTCACATTGATGTCGCCGCTCGCTGGCTCAGGGGACGATGACCGCCTTCATGCAGCCTGGGTCGTCTCGCACCGCCTCGAGGGCGCTCTCGTACTCGCCGAAACGGAACTCGTGGGTGACGATGCCCTCTGTGCGCACGCGACCAGAGCGGAGCACGGAAAGAGCACGGTCGAAGCAGTGGGTCTGGGCGAAGGAGCCCTTCACCGTCAGCTCACGGCGGAACACCTCGTAGGGACGCATCGGCAAGACCGCCCTCTCCTCGGCCATCCCGTAGATGAGGACCGTGCCGCCGTCGCGGGTGAGCGGCAGGCACATCTCGCCGACGGCGACGGCGCCCGTAGCCTCGACGACCGCGTCGTAGCCCTCCGGGGCGTTGGCGCGAAGCGTTGTGAGCGAAGCGCCCGGATCCGCCCGATCGATCCGAACTGTCGTATCGACCCCGTAGCCGCGGGCGAGAGCCAGCTTGAACTCCGTCGGGGCTGCCACCGTCACCCGGGCCGCCCCACCGTGCACGAGCAACTGCGCCAGGACAAGGCCGGTCGGGCCCGCACCGAAGAGAAGCACGTCCGAGCCCGGTCGTAGCCCGAGCACGTCCATGCCGTGGATCGCGCACGCCGTCGGCTCGGTCATCACCGCCGTGGCCGGACTCAGGTCATCGGCCGGGAAGCACTTTTCCGCACGGACGAGGACGTAGTCGGCGAACGCCCCTGGCCCGTTCACGCCGAGCGAGTAGAAGTTGCGGCAGAACAAGGGCTCGTCGCGCCGGCAGGACGGGCAGTGGCCGCAGAGAACGGTGTTGTCAGCCGCGACCCGTTGCCCGACGCCGAGCCCGGAGACCCCTTCCCCGATGGAGTCGACGCGACCGACGATCTCGTGCCCGGGCGTCAACGGGTAGCGCGAGAAGAAGCCGCCCTCGTGGATGTGGAGGTCGGTCCCGCACATGCCGGCCATCTCGACGGCGAGGCGGACCTCCCCGGCACCTGGCTCCGGTGTCGGGACCGTGCGTACCTCGAAGCTGCGGGGGGCGTCGTAGACGACGGCTCTCATCCCACGCACGCTACCGTCCCCGACCGCTCAGCAGCGATGAGCACTGCCCGGCCGGCCGAATTGAACCTTCGCTCTGCCGAGAATGCGAGCGAGTCGGCGATCCCGCGGGCGCGCCATTTGTCGCGCACGCTTGATGGCGTCATGAACGCAGTGTCGAAAGGCGTGTCGGCAAGCTCATACACCTCTGCCGAGTCCGACGACTACATGCACAATGGCAATGTTCAGACCGTTCTAGCTGCTCCCATGAGCACCGGCACACGAGCTACTGGGCAGCCATTCCCAAGAAGACGTCGCCCGAGATCGTACTGCCAGCGCCGCCCAAGGGAGCTGCGAATCGATGCGCACTTAGTCGAGGGTGCCCGTTTCCAGACTGGTGAACAATTCCCCTTGGGCCTGAAGCCTGGGCCTCTTGGGTCTGAAGCCTGGGAATCCCAAGGACGCTGGAGGCCCTCCTCGACGCCTAGACGGATCGGCCCTGATGGTCAGCTCGGCCCGCAGCATCGATGCTGACTCGACAGGCACAGGGGGTGGTGTTATAACCGCGCACAACATCGCACCTTGGATCAGGGCAACAAGGGAAGACGACGCAATCGAGGCGGGGAGGAAGCACAGATGAAGGCTGTTCACGAGTCACCGCGCAGGACTCGGAGATTCCGGGTCGCTCCCATTTCCGTGGCGATCGTAGGTGCCGCATTGCTGGCGGGCACCGGCACGGCGGCGTTCGCGGCGCCAAGCCGTGCCGACCACCCGGCCGTCACGATCCCGACCCCGCCGAAGGACCCCGCGGTGGCAGCGCTCGTTCCGGCGGCAATCCGCAAGGCGGGAGTGGTCTCGGTGGCGATGGACGCCACCTACCCACCGGACGAGTTCGTCGCCGCCAACGGCACGACGATCATCGGCATGGACGCCGACTTCAACGTCGCCCTCGGGGCGGTCATGGGCGTGAAGTGGCACGGGATCAACGCCACCTTCGACACGATCATCGCCGGCCTGAAGGGAGGCAAGTACGAGGTCGGCAACTCGTCTTTCACCGTGGAGACCTCACGTGAGAAGGTCGTCAACTTCGTCACCTACTTCCAGGCCGGCGAGGGCTTCTACGTGAAGTCGTCGAGCACGCTCAAGCTGAACGGGCTCACGAGCCTGTGCGGGCTGACGGTCTCGGTCGAGACCGGCACGAGCGAGCAGAGCGACGCCAACAACACGGTCAAGACCTGCAAGACGGACCACAAGACGCCCGACACCGTGCTCGCCTACGCTACCCAGGTCGAGGCCAACCTCGCCGTCTCCGACGGCCGGGCCCAGGTCGGCTTCGCCGACTCCCAGGTCGCCGGCTACATCGTCGAGCAGTCCAAGGGCACCTTTAAGCTGGACGGCTCCGCCTTCGAGGTGGCTCCCTACGGCTTCGCCTTCCCGAAGACCTCGACGCTCGACAAGGCGACCCTGGCCGCAGTCAAGGTGCTCATGAAAGACGGCATCTATGAGGACATCCTCCACAAGTGGGGCGTGCAGGCCGGCGCCATCAGCAATCCGCAGATCCTCACCTAGCTGGGTGACGGCTCCCCGCTACGAGGCGGGCCGGTGACGTTCGAAGGCAACGAGGGGCACCGTCCGGAGGAGATCCGGGCGGTGCCCCTGCGCCATCCGGGGCGCTGGGCAGCCACCGTCGTCATGCTCGTGCTGGCGGCGATGTTCGTCCACGACGTCACCACGAACCCCAGGTGGCAGTGGCGGGACGTCGCCAGTAATTTCTTGACGGCGCCGATCCTCTCAGGGGTGGAGCGGACCCTCGAGCTGACGGTCATAGTCATGGTGGTGGGCGTGGTCCTCGGCGTGATCCTCGCCGTGATGCGCCTCTCGCCCAACCCGGTCCTCACAAGCGGGGCGTGGCTCTACATCTGGTTCTTCCGCGGCACCCCGGTCTTCGTCCAGATCCTCTTCTGGTACGCCATCTCCGCCCTGCAACCGACAATCAGCCTCGGCATTCCCTTCGGGCCCGAGTTCGTGACCTGGCAGGCGAACAGTCTGGTGACGCCACTCGTGGCTGCGATCCTCGGCCTCGGCCTCAACGAGGCCGCCTATTACGCGGAGATCGTGCGGGCCGGCATCCTCTCGGTCGACCACGGGCAGTTCGAAGCGGCGCAGTCGCTGGGCATGCGGCGCCCGACCCTCATGCGGCGCATCGTCCTTCCCCAGGCGATGCGCGTCATCGTCCCGCCGACGGGCAACGAGACGATCTCTATGCTCAAGACGTCCTCTTTGGCGTCGGTGGCCACCTACCCGGAGCTCCTTTACCAGACACAGAACATCCAAGCCCGGACATATGTGATCATCCCCCTCTACGTCATGGCGAGCATCTGGTACCTGTTGATGACGACGGTGCTCACGATCGGTCAGTACTACGTCGAGCGTCACTACGCCCGGGGCACCTCCTACCAGCTGCCGCCGACGCCCTTCCAGCGGGTGAAACGCAACCTCACGACGTTGCGCCGCGTCCCGTTCTCGGCCGACGCGCTCGGGGGGGCGGGAGGATGATGCCCGCCCCTATGGTCCGCGCCGAGGCCGTGCACAAGCGCTACGGCCTGCTCGAGGTGCTGAAGGGCATCACCCTCGAGGTCGCTCCCCGGGAAGTCATGTGCCTACTGGGCCCGTCCGGGTCGGGTAAGTCGACCTTCCTGCGCTGTGTCAACCACCTCGAGAAGATCAATGCCGGGCGGCTGTACGTCGACGGGTCGCTCGTCGGCTACGCCGAGCGCGGAGGGCACCTGCACGAGCTGCCCGACCGCGAGGTCTGCCGCCGGCGGACCGAGATCGGCATGGTCTTCCAGCGATTCAACCTGTTCCCCCACATGACGGCCTTCGAGAATGTCGCCATGGCGCCGGTGCTAGTGAAAAAAGAGCCGAAGGCGGACGTCGAGAAGCGGGCCCAGGCCCTGCTCGAACGGGTCGGGCTTTCCACCAAGGTCGACGCCTACCCCAACCAGCTCTCCGGCGGCCAGCAGCAACGGGTGGCGATCGCCCGGGCGCTCGCCATGCAGCCGAAGCTCATGCTGTTCGACGAGCCCACGAGCGCCCTTGACCCCGAGCTCGTCGGGGAGGTGCTCGACGTGATGCGCTCTCTCGCCGAGGAAGGGATGACGATGATCGTCGTCACCCACGAGATCGGCTTCGCCCGCGAGGTCGGCGACACGCTCGTGTTCATGGACGAGGGCGTCGTCGTCGAGTCGGGCGTGCCGCGGGAGGTCATCGCCAACCCGAAGCACGAGCGCACCAAGGCCTTCCTCTCCAAGGTGCTCTGAGCCTCAGAGCAGAGCGGCCGTGCCCCTCGGACCGGTCACCGTGACGCCGTGGGCCGCGGCTCAGACGACCTGTTCGCGTCCGGCAGCAGCGAGCGCGTCCAGCAGACGAGGGACCGACGCGACCGCGGCACCGACGCAGCGATCGGCGGCACCGTAGGTGAGGTAGATGTCGTCGCCGGCGAGGTGGGCGCCCTGCACGAACACCACGTCGTCGACGTCCCCGGCGCGCTCCCAGTCGAGCTCGGGCTCGAGGACAGGTTCGGGCAAGCGTGTGCGGACACGCCCGGTCGCCTCGTCGAGCAGCGCCAGGTTCATCGTGTACGAACCGTCGGCCCGGCGCTCGTGGAAGAACAACAAGAGCCCCGCCGCGGAGCGCACCGGTGGCGCGCCAACGCCGATGCCGAGCGCTCCCGGCGAGGGGAGAAGAAGCGTGTGACTGGCCAGGTCGGCCAAGTGGACGTCCCAGTAGTCGTCGGGCGGATGCCACAGATGCTCGAGGTCCTCGAACAGGGCGAGTTGCATGCCCGAGCGAACGTGATGGATGAGCGCGACGCGACCGTCGGAGAGGGTGAACACCACGCCGTCTTTGTCCGCCACGTCGGGCGGCCCGAGCAGCTGGCCCGTCGCCTCAACGAGGGCGAACCTGCCGCGGTCCCAGCGCAGGCGGTGGGCGCCGATGCGCCAGGGTCCGTTTCCGGGCCGGGGCACGTGCGTGTAGGTCATCACCAGCCGCCGTCTGCCGCGGTCCTCCACCCACTGCACCCGCGGGTCCTCGTAGCACAGCGCGCCCCCGGTACCTGCGCTGGCGAGCACGTAGCCGTACTCGTAGCGCTCCCCGTCGGCCGAGGTGAAGATGACGATGTCGGAGACGTAATCGACAAAACGCGCCCCGGTGCCGTCGCCGGGGTGGTAGCCGTTCCGCACGGCCCGTACGAAGAGGTGGTAGGCGCCGGCATGGTGCAAGACACCGGCGTTGAACAGCGGCCCGTAGCCGGGCACGGCCCCGGCCTCGACAATGGGCCGGTCCTGCAAGCGCCGGACGGCATGCCTTGTCAACGCGCCCACCGAGCTGTCGTGCACGGTGCCTCCTGCTCCATGCTCGGATCGATTAGGAAGTAACACAGGTGTTATCGACACGAGGCAAGCACGGCTGAACCAGTGAGGGGTGGATACCGATGAGCGACGGAGCCGATCCCCGCGAGTTGCTGAAGAGGTACTCGGGCAACCCGATCCTCCGCCCGCACGACTTGCCCAAGATGGTCAACGCCGTGCTCAACCCGGGCGCCGCGGTCGTCGACGGCCGGACACTGCTGCTGTTGCGCGTGGAACACCGAACCGGTCTCTCCTCTCTCGTCGCCGCCACCAGCAAAGACGGACTGACGGGTTGGGAGATCGACCCGGTCCGGGGTCTGGAGCCACGCTCGGACGGCTTCGAGGAGCACTGGGGGATCGAGGACCCAAGGATCACCCGTGTCGGTGACGAGTACTTCGTCGTCTATGTCGGATACTCCACGGCCGGGCCGCTCGTCTGCCTGGCTAAGACGAGGGACTTCGTGCAATGGGAGCGCCGCGGCGTCCTCCAGCCGCCCGAGGACAAAGACGCCGCACTGTTCCCGACGACCTTCGCTGGGCGCTGGGCGCTGATCCACCGGCCGGCGCCTGCGATGTCAGGTTTGGGCGCTCACGTCTGGATCTCGTTCAGCCCCGATCTGCGCCACTGGGGTGACGCCCGCGTGTTGCTCGCGGCCCGGCACGGTGGCTGGTGGGACTCCAACAAGGTCGGGCTCGGTCCTCCGCCCCTGCTCACCAAGGACGGCTGGCTGCTCTGCTATCACGCGGTGCGAGTCACGGCATCCGGATCGATCTACCGGCTCGGGTTGGCGTTGCTGGACCGCGACGACCCGACCAAGGTCCTGGCGCGCGGGAACGAGTGGGTTTTCGGTCCCCAGGAGCCCTACGAACGCTCGGGCGACGTGCCTGACGTCGTGTTCTCATGCGGTTGGATCCTGCGCGACGACGGCGACACCCTGCACGTGTACTACGGCGCCGCGGACAGCGTCGTCTGCGTAGCCGAGGCGAGCCTCGCGAGACTGTTGAGCCACCTCGAAGAGCACCCGTACCCGGTGGACGAGGAGCATCCGTACCCCGTGGACTGGGCCGGCACGTCTCCGCGCGGGATCTCAGGTCAGGCGTGAGGCCGCGCCGCGGCATCGCTGCGGCGCGAACGTTGGCATTAGCGGGTAATCTTGTCCTGGTAGTTCCCCTTGGGAGAGTCGCTTAGCTTGGGCAGGACGGTCGTTAAAGACCATCTCTGTCGCCCCGTGCAGGTTCGACGCCTCGACCGAGCAACCTCGAGGAGTCAGTTCTGTGCGCGTCCCCGGTCCAGCCATCCCGCCGTTCTGCGGCGGGCGCCCGCGTAGCCTGTCGGTCGGGATACTCAGCACCTATCCCCCGACCGCGTGCGGGATAGCGACCTTCAGCGCCGCTCTCGCCGAGGGCCTGGTGGCAAACGGCGCCGAGGTAAGCGTCGTGCGGGTGGCGGACGGATCGCTCGCCTCCTCCAGGCGGGTCATCGGAGAGCTCGTCAATAACTCCCCCCAGTCCGTCGCAGCCAGCTCGGAACTGCTCAACCGTTGCGACGTGGCCATCGTGCAGCACGAGTACGGCCTCTACGGTGGCGCCGACGGCGACGAGGTGCTGGACGTCCTTGCCGGCCTCCAGGTCCCGTCGATCGTCATCGCCCACACGATTCTCAGCGACCCCACTCCGCACCAGCGGTCCACTCTCGTCGCGGTGGCGGCCATGGCGGAGCAGGTGATCGTCATGTCGGAGGCGGCCCACAGGCGGCTATGCAGCCGCTTCGACGTCGACCCGGCGATCGTCACGACCATCCCGCACGGGGCGGCGATCCCGGCCGGCCGTGCCCCGCACGGCCACGCCGGTCCGCCGACGATCTTGACCTGGGGCCTGATCGGACCGGGCAAGGGCATCGAGCGGGTGATCGACGCCATGGGGTCGTTGCATGGCCTTGCGGCACGACCTCGCTACCTCGTGGCGGGCCAGACGCATCCGAGGGTGCTCGCCGCCGACGGCGAGGCGTACCGCAACGCCCGTATCGAGCAGGCCGTTCGCAACGGGGTCGCGGCGTCGGTCTTCTTCGACGCCACCTATCGGGATGTGGCTTCCCTCACTGCCTTGATCCAGTCGTGTGCCGTGGTCGTACTGCCCTACGACTCCACGGACCAGGTGACCTCCGGCGTTCTCGTCGACGCCATCGCAGCAGGCAGGCCCGTGGTGGCCACGGCCTTTCCCCACGCCGTCGAGTTGTTGGCGAGCGGGGCGGGCATCGTCGTCGACCATGACGACCCGGCGGCGCTCGTGTCAGCCCTGTGCCGGGTGCTCGTCGAGCCGGGGCTGGCCGAGGCCATGGCGGCAGAAGCGTCAAGACTGGCGCCGAGCATGGGATGGTCGGTGGTCGCGGGGGCCTACTTGGCCCTGGCGAACCGGCTTCTCAGCAGAGACCCGGCGTTGGTGTGACCGCCACGGTGAAGCCCAGCTTCGACCACCTCTGTCGAATGACGGACGACCGGGGCACCTTCGAGCACGCCCGCTACGCCGAGCCCAGGCGAGAGCACGGCTACTGCACCGACGACATGGCCCGGGTCCTCGTCGTCGCCACGCGGGAACCCGGCTCCGCGCCAAAGGTGCTCGACCTCGCCAGGACCAGCCTCCGCTTCCTGAGCGACGCCCAGGACGTCGACGGTGCGTACCGGAACCGGTTGAGCCGGCGGGGTCGCTGGGAGGACCGCCCGGCATTGGAAGACTGCTGGGGCAGGAGCATCTGGGGCCTCGGCACGGCGGCATCACACAGCGACGACGTCCAGTTACGCGTGGCGGCCACGGTGCAGTTCGACCGCGCCGTCTCGCAGCGCTCCCCCCACCCGCGGGCGATGGCCTTCGCGGCGCTGGGAGCGGCCGAGTTGCTCACCGTGGAGCCTCGCCATCACCGGGCACTCGCGCTCCTGAACGATGCTGCCAACAGCATGGCGCCACCTCGCGCCGACACCGCCTGGCCCTGGCCGGAGGCCCGGCTCCGCTATGCCAACGCCGTCCTGCCGGAGGCGATGATCGCCGCCGGTGCGGCCCTGGGCCGCCCGAAGCTGCTGCAACACGGCCTTTACCTGCTCGCGTGGCTGCTCGAGCACGAGACGGTCGACGGGCATCTGTCAGTCACGCCCGTAGGTGGCTCAGGACCCGGGGACATCCGGCCCGCGTTCGACCAGCAGCCCATAGAGGTGGCCGCGCTCGCCGACGCCTGCGCCCGCGCCGCGGCCGTCGACGATGATCGGCGTTGGGTCGAGGGTCTCGGTGCCGCAGAGGCCTGGTTCCTCGGAGACAACGACGGGCAGCAGCTCATGTGGGACCCGGACACGGGGGGTGGCTTCGACGGCCTCACACCTGGCGGGGCCAACCTCAATCAGGGCGCCGAGTCGACGCTGGCGCTGCTCTCGACACTGCAGCACGTGCACCGGCTCGTGATGGCACCGCAGTGAACGCGACTGTCGCGGGCACCCTCCGGCGCAGCCCTCAGCGCCTCGCCGCGGACCCGTCCCGGGTCGTCACGATGCTGTTCGTGCCTGGCCAAGAGGGACTGAACCGAGAGGAGCCCCGCACCAAAGCTGTGGTGGCCCGCATCCTGGCTCTGGACGACGACGAGGTGGAGCGGTCACTCGATGACGTCTCCGCCAGGTTCGCATACCGTCACCGCGACCTGACCGACACGTTCCGGCGCCACGCCGACGAGCTCGCCGAGCGCCTCGATCCTCGCTTCGAGCTCTCCGAGAGGCGTCGGCTGTTGCTCGGTGCGACTTTCACCAACGAATACGCGATCGAAGGAGCGGCGCTCTGCAACCCCAGCATGGTGGCTCATCCGGATCAGGTCGGCGTGCCCGCGGGCAGCTTGCGGTTCGTGATGAGCGTCCGGGCGATCGGGGAGGGCCACCGGTCCTCGATCGAATTCCGTACAGGAGTAGTCGACGGCCGAGGCAGAGTCCACATCGAGCTCGCGCCACCGTTCGCGACGAGAGGAGCGACCGAAGCCGTCCCGCTCGAGGCGGCCGTGTTCCGGAGCGAGCTTCGCCGACTCCGCCGCGACGGGGAGAGCGCCGACTACGTCCTCGATGCGCTCGGCGAGCGGTTCAGCGTGACTGAGCTCGAGCAGCGGCTGGGCCGGCTGCAGGGACAGTTGGCGACCCACAGACACGACGGGTCGATCATCTCCCTCATGCGCGGGATCGCCGAGCGGTCCTACGCCGTCCGCTTTCCAGCAGAAACGTCGCTCGCCGAGCGCGTCCTCATGCCGGCCATGGGTGCCGAACGCAACGGCATGGAGGACGCCCGCTTCGTACGGTTCGAGCACGAGGACCGCAGCGTCTCCTACTTCGCCACTTACACCGCCTATGACGGAGTCGACGTCGCCCAGCAGCTTCTGGAGACGACGGACTTTCGCGTCTTCACCTCCTCGCCCGTCGTCGGCCTCGAGGCCAGCAAGGGTCTCGCGCTGTTCCCTCGCCGGATCGGCGGCCGCTTCGCAGCCCTGTCCAGGTCCGACCACGAGACGAACACGGTTGTTTTCTCTGATGACCTGCGCCGGTGGGAAGCCGCTGAGCCGTACCAGGTGCCAACCCGCACCTGGGAGGTGCTCCAGCTCGGCAACTGCGGCTCGCCGATCGAGACTGACGCCGGCTGGCTTGCCCTCACCCACGGCGTCGGCCCGATGCGCACCTACAGGATCGGCGCCGTACTTCTCGACCTCGAAGACCCGACTAGGGTCATCGGCCAGCTGAGCGAGCCACTGCTCAGCCCGGCGCCCGACGAGCAGGACGGCTACGTGCCGAACGTCGTCTACTCCTGCGGCTCCCTCGCGCACGCCGGCACCCTGGTCCTGCCGTATGGCATTGGCGACTCCGCCATCGGCGTCGCCACGCTGTCGTTGCCCGCGCTGGTCGACACTCTCACCGCCGGCTAAGACCCTCACCGGGTGACGGACGGCCGCGTCCCAAGATCCACCGTCCCGTTCGGGTAGACAGGACGGGCTCCTCGTAGCATCGGAGCCGTGGGAAACGCCGCCGCCCTGACCGTGCGATGGCTGAAGGTGCTCGATCAGACCAGGTGCATCGGATGTCATGCGTGCACCACGGCGTGCAAGAGCGAGAACGAGGTTCCTCTCGGCGTGACCCGGACCTATGTCAAGTCCGCAGACGTAGGCGTCTTCCCCCAGGTGCGCCGCGTCTTCCAGGTGACGCGATGCAACCAGTGCTCCGACGCGCCCTGCACGGCGGCTTGCCCGACCCGGGCGATGTTCCGGCGCCCGGACGGCATTGTCGACTTCGACAAGTCCGTTTGCATCGGCTGCAAGGCGTGCATCGCCGCCTGCCCGTACGACGCGGTCTTCATCAACCCGCAGGACCATTCGGCGGAGAAGTGCAACCTGTGCGCTCACCGTCTCGAGATCGGCCTCGAGCCGGCCTGCGTCACGATCTGCCCCACAGGGGCGATCCTCGTGGGCGACGGCAACGACCCGGATTCAGCGGTTGCACGCATCGTCGCCGGCGACCTGGTACGTGTGCGTCGGCCGGAAAAGCAGACCTGGCCGGGCGTGTACTACCTCGGCGTTCACGAGGCCGTCTTGGACCCCTTGGCGGCGCGGCGCCCGGACGGCGGGCTGTTCGCCTGGGCCGGCCAGGGCCCGCCCGGTCCTGGGCTGGTCACCTCCGGCCATCCGGGGCCGGCCTCCACGGCGGCCGCGTTGCTCAGCTACGACGTTCCCCACGGCGTGCCCTGGGGCTGGCGGGTGAGCCTGTACACCTGGACCAAGGCCATCGCGGCCGGTGCTTTCGGCGTCTCGGTCCTGCTCGCCCTCGCCGGCCGTCTCTCCTGGGACAACGCCGCCCTCCGCTGGGCCGCACCGGCGGTGGCGCTGGCGTCGCTCGCCATCACTGGCGCCCTTTTGATCGCCGACTTGAAGCACCCGCTCCGCTTCTACCTGATCTTCACCCGCCACCAGTGGCGCAGCTGGCTGGTCCGCGGCGCCGTCATCCTCTGCGCTTACGGGGGGCTGCTCGTCCTCTATCTCGTGGTCGGGCTCGCCGGGCTGGCAACAAGGCAGGCGTTGGCCTTCCTGGGTCTGGCGCTTGCCGTGGCCGCCGCCCTCTACACGGCCTATCTCCTCGGCCAGGCACGGGGCCGCGACCTTTGGCAGAGCCCGCTGCTCGCGCCGCAACTGGCGGTCCAGGCCGTACTGGCCGGTGCCGCCGCGATGCTGCCGCTGCTTGCCTGGCTCTCCCCCGGCCGCGCCGTTGCCTCCGCCGAGGTGACGATGGCGATCGCCGCCGGCGCCGACGTGCTGCTGGCGGTGGCGGAGATCACGGTTCCGCCTGCCGGCGCGCAGGCGCACTTAGCCGTCACCGAGATGAGCAGGGGTCGCTACGCCTGGTTCTTCTGGCCTGGCCTTGTGCTCGTGGCCATCGCCATCGCCGCGCCCTGGCTCGGTGCCGTGGCCACCCCGCTCGCCCTGGCCGGGTTGCTCGCCCACGAACACGCCTACATTCAGGCCGGCCAGTCCGTCCCTCTCGCTTAGGAGGTGGTGCGCATGCCAGCTCGCAGGCGAGCCCCCAGAGGAGGCGCAGACGGCGCTGACGGGGACATCGATGCCGGTGCCGAGCTCCTAGCCGACGTCGAGCTGGACGCCATCGCAGCGCGGGTCTCCGCGGCGAGATCGGCCGCCACTGCCCGCGGCGAGACCTTCTACCAGGGGCCGAGCGGCACCCACCTGGCCGCCTTCCCCCCGAAGGAGCGATGGGACGACTGGACCGAGCTCGACTCGGGCGCCTGGCCCGTCCGGCTCGAGCACCGCTACCTTCTCGTCCCGACGACCTGCTTCAACTGCGAATCGGCCTGCGGACTGCTGGCCTACGTCGACCGGGACAGCCTGCAGGTGCGCAAGTTCGAGGGCAACCCCGAGCACCCGGGCTCGCGCGGCCGCAACTGCGCCAAAGGCCCGGCGACCATCAACCAGGTGACCGACCCGGACCGGATCCTCTACCCGCTGCGGCGAACCGGGCCGCGCGGCTCAGGCGAGTGGGAGCGGATCAGCTGGGACGAGGCACTGGACACGCTCGGCGCACGCATCAGGGCCGCTCTCAGCGAGCAGAGGCAGAACGAGGTCATGGTGCACATCGGCAGACCGGGCGAGGACGGCTTCACCGAGCGCGTGCTGGCCAGCTGGGGAGTGGACGGTCACAATTCCCACACCAACATCTGCTCCAGTGCCGGCCGCACCGGCTACCAGTTCTGGATGGGTGCCGACCGGCCAAGCCCGGACTACGCCAACGCCAGGGTCATCTACCTGATCAGCGCCCACCTCGAGGCCGGTCACTACTTCAATCCGCATGCGCAGCGGATCACCGAGGCGCGCGCCGGCGGTGCGAAGGTCATCGTTCTCGACACCCGGCTCTCCAACACCGCCAGTCAGGCGGACTACTGGCTCTCGCCGGTGCCGGGCAGCGAGGCGGCCATCAACCTCGCCATCGCGAGGCACCTGATCGCTACCGGTTGCTACGACCGTGAGTTCGTGCGGAGATGGTGGAACTGGGCCGAGTACTTGCAGGCGTGCCATCCAGAGATGCCGGTCAGCTTCGAGGTCTTCGAGGAGGTGCTGGCCAGTCTCTACTCCCCCTTCACCTTCGAGTTCGCTGCCGCCGAGTCCGGTATCGACGCCGGGGTGCTCGCCGAGGTGGCCGAGACCGTCGCTGGGGCCGGGACCCGCTTCGCGGCGCACGTGTGGCGCTCGGCCGCCGCCGCCAACCTCGGCGGCTGGCAGGTGGCCCGGACCCTGTTTCTGATCACGGCTCTGCTCGGCGCGGTCGCGACCGAGGGTGGCACCTTCCCGAACGCCCAGAACAAGTTCGTGCCGAGGCCCATCCACACCCCGCCGCCGCCTGCGACCTGGCAGGAGCTGGAATGGCCGCTCGAGTACCCGCTGGCGCAAAACGAGATGTCGTTCCTGCTGCCGCACCTGGTCGCCGAGGGCCGGGGCAAGCTCGACACCTATTTCATAAGGGTCTACAACCCGGTCTGGACCAACCCGGACGGGCTGTCCTGGATGGAGATGCTGACCGACGAGAGCAAGGTCGGCTGCTTTGTCGCCCTCACGCCCACCTGGAACGAGTCCGCCTACTTCGCCGACTACGTGCTGCCGATGGGGCATGCCTCGGAGCGCCACGACACCCATTCCTACGAGCAGTACGACGGCCAGTGGGTCGGCTTCCGCCAGCCCGTGCTGCGAGCCGCCCGGGAACGGCTCGGGGAGGCGATCACCGACACCCGCCAGGTCAATCCGGGCGAGGTCTGGGAGGAGAACGAGTTCTGGATCGAGCTGTCGTGGCGGATCGACCCGGACGGCTCGCTCGGCATCCGCCAGTACCACGAGTCACGGGCACACCCGGGCGAGAAACTGACCGTCGAGGAGTACTACAGCTGGATGTTCGAGAACTCGGTACCTGGCCTGCGGGAGCGAGCCGCCGCTGACGGCCTTACGCCGCTGCAGTGGATGCGCAGGTACGGCGCCTTCGAGATCACCTCGGGCCAGGGCGCGCTGTACGAGCAGCCTCTCCCCGCCAGCGAGGCAGCAGGTGTCGTGATCGACCCGTCGGGGCGGGCCTACAGCGCCGCGCCGCGGGCGCCCGACCCGAACATAGTCCCGACGGGCGCGCCGGAACCCGACAGCGAAGGCCGCCGCCCGATCGGCGTCGAGGTCGACGGCACGCTGCGCCGGGGTTTCCCGACGCCATCGGGCAGGCTCGAGTTCTACTCGTCGACGCTCGCCGCCTGGGGCTGGCCGGAGCACGCCCTGCCCGGCTACATAAAGAGCCACGTCCATCCGGACAACTTGGCTCCCGACCAGATGGTGCTGCTGTCCACGTTCCGGCTGCCGACCCAAATACACACACGCTCGGCCAACGCGAAGTGGCTGGACGAGCTGGCCCATACCAACCCGGTCTGGATCCATCCTCTGGATGCGGCCCGCCTCGGGGTCGGGCGCACCGGTGATCTGATCCGGGTGGAGACCGACATCGGGCACTTCGTCGCCAAGGCCTGGATCACCGAGGGGATCCGGCCGGGCGTGGTCGCCTGCAGTCACCACATGGGCCGGTGGCGTCTGTCCGGCCAGCCGCGGGGAGCCGGCGCCATGACGGCCACCGTCGGCCTGCGCCACGGCACGAACGGCTGGGCCATGCAACAACTGACGCCGGTGACGAGCTACGAGTCGGCTGATCCCGACACCCGGCGGATCTGGTGGAGCGACACTGGCGTGCACCAGAACCTCACCTTCGCCGTCCACCCCGACCCGATCTCCGGCATGCACTGCTGGCACCAGGCGGTCCGGGTACGGTCCGCGGGCCCGGACGACCGCCACGGCGACATCGCCGTCGACACCGCCAAGGCCCGCGACGTCTACGAGGAGTGGCTCCGGCTGACCCGGCCCGCCAGCCTCCGCTCACCCGGGGCGCTGCGCCGGCCGCCCTGGCTGATGCGGCCGCTGAGGCCGACTGCCGGCAGCTACCGGGTGCCGGAACGATGACCACGCCACTGGCAGGCACACTGCCGCAACCCCGGGTACCGGGGGCCGCTCCTGGCGACGACCGGACCCGCGCTTCGGTCCAGTGCCCGCCGCTCGCGAGCCCGGCGACAGCGGGCACAGGCGCCGATCTTCTCCGTGCGCTCGGGTCCGTGCCGCTCAGCCCGCCGCCTCACTGCCAGCCCGTGCTGGAGTGCCTCGGGCTGCCGGCGACGACCGGGGCTGAGCACACCGCGGTTTTCGTGCTCAACGCGCAACCACATGCGGCCATCTACCTGGGCGAGGAGGGCAAGCTCGGCGGGGAGGGACTCGACCGGGTGGCCGGTTACTGGCGGGCGATCGGACTTGTGCCGCCGCCGGACGCCGACCACTTGGGCGTTCTCCTCATGCTTTACGCCGAGCTCGCTGACGCCGAGACGACGGCCCGCAAAGAGGCGACCCGGCACCGCCTGCGACACGTCCGCGAGACACTCCTGACCGAGCACGTGTGGTCGTGGGCGCCGGGCTATCTGACTCTCGTCAGCGGGTTGGGCGTGCCGGCGCTCTCGGACTGGGCTCGGATGACGCGCAGCGCCTTGCACCGGGAGGCACGCTCTCTGAGCTCACCGGCGCTCGCGCTGGCGCTGCGCACGGCCCCCGAGCCGGTCCGCCTCCCGACCGGGCGCGACCAGCTCCTCGACGCGCTGGTGAGTCCCGCGCGCTCCGGCATCCTGCTGACCAGCGATGATCTCCACCGGGCCGCCGCCGTCACGGCCCTGGGATACCGGGCCGGCGAGCGGCGCTACTCGCTGGCGGCCATGCTCGACCAGGATCCGCCGCTCACTCTGGGCTGGCTCGCCGGCCATGCCCACCGCTGGGCTGGGCTGCACGCCAGCCAACCACCCGTCCCCGGTGACGATCCCCGGCAGTGGTGGGCGCGGCGCGCCGCCGGCACGGCCGGCACGCTGCAGCGGCTGCAGGTTCGCGCCGCCGCGGCCGGCTGAGTGCCGACAGTCCGCGGCACGCGCGGCACCCACGGCACCCGCGACAAGATGGGGAAGTGAGCGCAGACGGCCCAGGCGAAGGCGACGCCACCGCTGCGGTTCGGGACAGCGCGATCAGGCTGTTGGCGATCGCCCAGAGCGGCCTGCACTACGGTCGTGACGACTTCGACCAGCAGCGCTACCGCCAGGTGCGCACCGCCGCCCTCACCCTGCTGGAGTTGGTCAGCCGTGGCGACATAGGCGAGCTGCAGCGCCTTGTCGCCGTGGACACGGGCTACGCGACGCCGAAGGTCGACGTGCGCGGGGCGGTGTTCGACGAGGACGAGCGGGTGTTGCTGGTGCGCGACCGCTCCGACGGCTTGTGGACGCTGCCGGGGGGCTGGTGCGACGTGCTCGAATCGCCGCGGGAGGCAGTCGCTCGAGAGGTGCGCGAGGAGTCCGGGGTCACCGTCGATGTGCTCGAACTGGCCGCGGTGCTCGATCGGGAGCGGCAGGGCCACAAGCCTCCGCTGCCGTTCAACGTCTACAAGCTGTTCTTCGTCTGCAGACCGGTGCACCTCGGCGCGCCCGAGGAGCTGGAGACCCTCGCCCTGGGCTGGTTCGCTCTGGACGCCCTGCCGCCGCTCTCCATCGACCGGGTGACGAAGCCCCAGATAGCCCTGATGTACGAGCACCACCTGCACCCGGGGCGCCCGGCGACCTTTGACTGATCCGCGCCAGGCGGGCGCAACGGGCATCCCTTGGCGACGAGCGACCCGATTCCCTCTCCGAGGAGAACGGCAAGGGCGAGGCGGAGCCAGTCACAGCAGGTCACCGCTGTAAAGGCCGCGGCGAAAAGACCGCTGGCACGCAATGAACAGCAGTAATGGCGGGAGAATCGAGATCCAGCTCGCGGCGAGGGACCCGATCCCGCCGAGATTCATGGCGATGAGCACCGGAAGGGTGAACAGGTTCGGACTGTTGAGCACTGTCACTGCCACCAGGGACTCGTTCCAAGCCTGGACCACGACGAGAATGGAAACGGCCACGAGCGTGCTTGCCGCCAAGGGCAGCACGAGCCGCACGCCAATCCGAGCGGTTGTCGCCCCGTCGACACGCATGGCCTCGATGAGTTCTGACGGCACTGCGACAAATGCTGGCCGAAGGAAGAAGACCGCGAGCGGCATGTCGGCGGCGACGTAAAGCAGCACCACACCCAGCCGTGTATTGATGAGGCCCATCCTCGCCAGCTCCAGGTATTGGGGCAGAAGCAGGACCATGCCCGGGATCGCCAACGCGAGCAGGACAAGGAGGAACAGGGTGCGTGGAAACCGTAGGCGCGAACGCGCGAGGACGTAGGCAATCGGAATCGCGAGCAGCATTGTCCCGACGAGAGTCGCGACTGTGACAAGGCCGCTGTTCCCCAGTGCGCCCGAGATCGCAGACCATGGCAACTGGTAGTCGGGAAAGGCGATCCCGCCGGGGAGGCCGCCAACGAACGGGGCGATCGTCACGAGGGCCAGCACGCCGGCGAGAGCAAGTCCGACGCGGCGCCACCGCCGCATCGTCGCCCCAAAGGGCCGGCGAAGCCGCGCCGGCAAGGGCTGGTGGATGGCGCCTCGTTGCCGACGCGAGCCGGCAGGGGCAAACTGCGTAGCGTCCCGCGGCCTCGCGGCGCCAGATCGCAGCCGCGCTATGCCGGTGGCGAGCGCCCGCAAGGTCGCCTTTCCGGGCGTGGCATCGATCAGGCCGACGCCGACGAACGCGACTACGAGCAGCGTTGTACCGACAAGCGTCCCCATCGCCGAGGCGAGGCCGAACTCGAAATTCTGGAAGGCCAGCTGGAAGCCGAACACCGAGGTGAGCTCGGTCGAGCCGTACGGACCCCCTCCCGTTAGCAGGCTCACCGAGGTGAAGGTCTGCGCCTCGGTGAGGACGCGAAAGACGATGACGAAAACCAGCATTGGGCGGACGGACGGCAACACGATTCGCAACCAGTAAGAGAAGCCCCGCGCGCCATCAATGCGGGCGGCCTCGAGCAGTTCGACCGGGATGGCGGCGAGCGCGCCGAGCAGGAGCAGGAAACACCATGGGGCGCCTTTCCAGACCCCGATGGCGACCACGATCCCGAACGCGGCCGTCGGGTTCCCGAAAAACTGCTCTGGAGACTGCACCCCGAATACGTGGATCAGGAGCCAATCGAGCGTGCCGTTGCTTTCAAAGATCCCTTGGAACAAGGTCACCGCCGCTGACCACGGCACCACGAGAGGGATCACGAACACGATCGCCAGCAACGCCTGGCCGTGGCGGCGACGCAACGTGACCCAGGCACTGGCAAGGCCAAGGGCGACCTCGAGCGGCACTGTGAGCCCGACGTAGACGCCGGTGTGCGCGATTGCCGAGCTTGTCATCGGGTTGGCGAGCAGGAAGTGGAAGTTCTGCAGACCATTGAAGGTGGTCGGTTTCAGCTGAGGCCAGTTGAAGAAGCTGCCGTACACCTGGTAGGCGAGCGGGTAGAGCGCGAACACCCCGAGGAATCCGAGCGGGACACCGACGCACAAGACGAGCAGCACCCGCTTGCGCCACGCCCCGCCCGCTGCGCTCAAGGCGCACCAGTCCTCAGCGGATCCCGCCGAGCGACACGCCGCTCTTGAACCACCGCTGAGAGATCGTGAAGACGATGATGTTCGGAACGGTCGCGACGACCGAAGCCGCGAAGAGCGGACCCCATTCGGTGGTGTGAGAGCCCTGGAAAAGTGCCAGGCCGATCTGGACCGTGAAATGGGACGACGAGTTGATCAGCGTCAGAGCGACGACGAACTCGTCCCAGGCTGCGTTGAAAGCGAACAACGCCACGACCGCGAGCGCAGGGATCGAGAGCGGGGCAAGCAGCTTCGTGAGCACACCTAAGTTGCTCGCACCGTCGAGCCGCAACGATTCCTCGAGCTCGCGCGGCACCGCCTCGAAAAAGCCGCGCAGGAGGAAGATCGAGAAGGGGAGATTGGCGCTCACGTAGATGAGAATCAAGCCAAGCAGCGAGTCGATCAGATGGAGCCGGTCCATCAGGAGGTACTGAGGGATGACGAGCTCCACGGTCGGCACCGCCAGGCTCGCAAGAAAGAGGTAGAAGATCACCTCCCTGAACCGGAACTTGTACCGGGCGAAAGCGAAAGCGGCGAGCGAGGCGCAAATCACGGTGAGAATCACGGTGCCCGCGGCGACGATCGTGCTGTTCAACAAGAGCCGACCGAGGTGGACCGTGTCCCAGGCTTGCAAGTAGTTCTGCGAAGTCGGGTGCGTGGGCAGGAGCTGGAACGTGCCCGCACCGATTGTGCTCATGGGCTGGAAAGACAGCGAGATCATGTAGAGCAGTGGCACCATCGAGATCAAGGCGAGAATCAGGGCGATGGCGAGGCGGGTCTTCTTCCAGGTCTTGACACCGAACAACCCAGGCCCGGCGCTCGGCTTCAGCTTGGAGGCAGTAGGTGCTTCGATCGCGAGGGCCACGTCTTGTCAGTCTCCCCGTGAGCCCAACACTTGGATCTCGGCCACGCTCAGGCCGAACAGCACGACGGCGAGCAGCGAGGCGATCGCCGCCGCGTAGCCGAAGGCAAAGTCAGTGAAAGCTTGCTGATAGGCGTAGGTGTAAAGGACGTGGGTCGATCCGTAGGGACCTCCCGCGGTGATGAGCCAGACCGATGTGAAAACCGAGGCGGCCCCGATCACGAGCAGGACGAGCACGAAGACGATCGACTGACGGATCGACGGGATGATGAGCGAGCGCCAGATGCGGTGCTCGGTTGCGCCGTCGACGCGGCCCGCCTCGATGACGTCCCGGGCGGTGCCGTCGAGCGCGGCGAGAAAGATGATGAACGACCAGCCGACTCCCTTCCAGATCCCCACCAGCCAGACCACCAGGTTGGCGCTCCAGGTTTGCGCCAACCAGTCGAAGTGCACGGCGTGCCCGGCGAAAACGCCGAGGATCGTGTCCACGAGTCCGCCCGAGGGGCTGAACATATAGGCGAAGAGGTAGCTGACCACGACCCAGGACGTGACTACCGGGATGAACACGAGCGCCCTCCAGAGCGTCGAAGCCGGGAGGCGGTCGGTGAGCATGGCGGCGGCGAACAGGCCGAGGGCCATCTGCGCCGGGACCGTGATCACGACGTACAGCAGGGTGTTGTAGGCAGCTGTGCGAACGGCGGGGTCGTGCAGCATCTGGCTGTAGTTCGACCAGCCGACGAAAGGACTCTGGCTTCCCGGGAAAACATGCCAGTTGAAAAAACTGACGTCGAACTGGCGGAAGATCGGGTAGACCGTGAAGATGACATAGAACGCCGCTGCCGGGACGATCAGCAGGTACGGCGTCAGGAAGCGGCCGGCCCGGGTGCGCAAGGTAATGCCGCGCCCGGGCTCGGTAGTAGGTGGAACGGCGCCCTGCGATGGGGCCGCCGGGCGCCGTTCCAAATCCCTACCTCCGTTCAGCCACGTCCGGCCAACGCGTTGTCCGACTCGGCGGCGGCCTGGTTCATGCCCGCAGTCACGCTCTCCTTGCCGGCGAGGATCTCCTCGAAGGCGTTGGAGAAGTCGGTGTCGACCAAACCGTAGTACTGGCTCACCGGCCGCACGTAGGCCTGCGTCAGCGCCTGAGTGAAGACCTTGTAGTACGGCGTCGTCTTCACCTCTGCACTGGCGTCGTTGGCGAACGCCGACATCTGGCCGATGCTCGCCATCGTGAGCTGCGAGAACGACGAGTCGAGGAACTGGGCGAACAGCTCGGCGTCGGCGACGTGCTTGCTGCCGTTCGAGACCACGACGTCCTCGCCACCGGTCGGTGTGTGCGAGCCACCGGGACCGGCCGGCATCTGCACGATGCCGTAGCTCGGCACCGGCTTCAGTGCCTGGAAAGTCGGCACGGCCCAGGGACCGTCGATGTACATGGCGTACTTGCCGCTCGGGAACTCCGCCTCACCGGAGTCGCCCGTGGTGCTTACGATGTCAGGCCCGATGTAGCCGTGGCCGCCGTTGTAACCTTCGACGAGCATCTTCACCGCAGCTCTCGTGGCTCCGCTGTTCATGTACCCGCTCGCCTTGGTGTAGCTGGCGTTGGTGAAGCTGCCTCCCTCGCTCCAGATGTAGGGCGAGACGTCCCAGATGTCTGTGGAGTCCACCCCGAGCCCGTACTGGTCCTTGGAGGGGATCGTCATCGCTTTGGCATCTGTGATCAGCTGAGCGGTCGTGGTCGGAGGGCTCTTGATCCCTGCGGCGGCGAAGTCGGTCTTGTTCCAGAACAGGGCGATGGTGTTGGTGTCCAAAGGCAGGCTGTAGGCGCTTCCCTTGTACATGGTCGTCTGGAGCGGTCCCGGCAGGGCATTCTTGACGAGCGCGGAGTACCAGGGCAGGTTGCTCAGCTTGAGGGCAACGCTGTCACTAGCGAGCTCGGCCGTCCAAGCGATGTCCGTGCGGAACACGTCCGGCGGGTTCCCCGCTGCCGCTGCTGCCAGGTACTTCGACAACAGATCGGCATATGGGAAGGAGGTGTTGACCACCTTTATTCCGGGGTTGAGCTTCTCGAAACGAGGAATTATCACGTTCTCCATGGTTGTTATCTGCGTTCCGGTGTAGGCGTTCCAGAACGTGAGCGTCACCGGGCTCGAGGCCCGGGTGCTGTGATTCCCGACGGCGGCGGCGCTCGTTCCCGCAGCCGCAATTGCGAAGGCCCCGAAGCCGAGTGCCGCACACAGCGCCGCTACCGACAGGGACCTCGCCCGCTTGCTTCTCATGTGCACGATGTTTCTCCTCCCCTTTTCCATGTGTCCGATGTTGCTCCCCGCCATGTGGGGCTCCTTTCGTTTGGATTCGGAACAGCTACGTCTCGAGATCAGGCACGGTCGACTCGACCTCTGCTGGAGCCGAGCGCGAGATCGTCTCGAGCTCGTCGCAGAGGACGACGTACATCGCGTGCGACCACACCAGGTCCCTGGCCGGCGAGCCCCAGCGGCGGACCCACTCGGCGTACTTCCCGGGGTCCCGGCGCTCGCCTCCGAATTGCTCGCCGAGACGGCCTTCGGCGTCGAATCTCTCGGCGATCCAGTCACGCCGCCGTCGTGCCTCCTCCAGCTCGCCGACCGACGCCCGGTACCAGCCGAGCGACGCCGTGAGCACCGGCCAGGCTCCGCCCCCGTAATAGGTGTCGGCCGGGTAGCGGCGGATGCCGCCGTCGAGGTCGAGCTCGGCGCCTACCACGCGCGCCGTCTCGACGAAGGCCGGTTCGTGCGGGTCGCAGAGACCGAAAGGTTCGGACAACCAGAGCAGGGCGGCGTCCACTTGTCGATCGGTGTTCGACTTCTCGAAACGTCCCTCGTTGCGCGCACGCTCCAGCACATCCGAACGCACCGCGTCCGCCCGCTCGCGCAGCTCCTGGTCGCCAAGCATCACCGAGGCGGCAACGAGCCCTGCGTACACGCAGCCGAGTGTCGCTGTGTGGACCGAGCCGCCGTTCTCCTCCCAGACGTCGAAGCACGGCACAGTGCCGATCTCGGCCAGATACCGCCCGACGCGCTCGACCGCGCCAACAAGCCGTTCAGGGAGTAAGTGGGCGCCTGAACGTTGCAGATGCTCGTGCAGTGACCAGAGCCAGGTGCCGTACCCGTCGATCTGGAAGTTCGGCCAGTCGTCCTTGACCACCAGGCCTTCCACGCTGAAGCGCGCGGGCGGCATCTCGTTCGGATCGACTGGCTTGCCAAGCTGGACGCGCTCGAGCGCAGCCTCCATCAGCGGGGCGATATGGTCGATCGAGCTTGCGCACCAGCGGTGAAAGCGATCCGACGCCTCGTGCTCGCCAGCGCGGTCGAACGCGTAGGCGACGAACGAGCCGTCCCTCAGCCAGCAGTACTGGTACTGGGCGAAATCGGGAGAAGCGACCAAGGCACCGTTCGGCCGCTGATTGGCGAGCATCGCCCGGATGCTCGGCGCAACGAGGTCTTCGAACCCGCTCGTCCCCTGCTCCATCACCACCCCTGATCAGAGTTACTTTCTGAGAGGCATAAACCAAGTATCTTTCTTCGAAACAGAAAGTTAGCTATCCCGAGGTCAGCTGTCAAGGGATCCGTCATGGAAGATTCACAACACCGCTTCGACAGCTCGTTTATTCTTTGCCCACAACCCGACCGAAGGCGGCGATGAAAGGCGACGGCGTCGTAGGAGGCGACCTCACCCGGATGGCGGTGCTGGCTCTGCTCGGCCAGCACGGTCCTGCTTCGCGCGCCACGATCGCCCGTGAGCTCGAGCTCAGCCCCCCCACCGTCAGCCAAGTGACGCGGCGCCTCATTCAACAAGGGGTGCTCCAGCCGCTCGCATACGAGCCGTCAGAGGGCGGACGACCCGGCCAGCTCCTCGGTCTCGTCAGCACCGCCGGGCGCGCCGTCGGAGTCAAGCTTGCAGCCGATCACCTCATCCTCGTCGACGTAGGCCTCGACGGTCAGGTGATCTCCACCCTCACCGAGCCCTACGATGCCACGGCGCCGGACGCGATAGAGCGCCTGGTGGGGCGCTTACGGTCGTTCTGCAGGCCCAGGAGCGAGGGACTGCTCGGCATCGGCGTCGGGGTGCCCGGCGTCGTGGAGCGACCCGACGTCGGCGATGTCGACGCGGCCGTGCTCGGCTGGTCGGCGATGCCGCTCGGCCGCCACCTGCGCGCCGCTCTCGGGATACCCGTTCTCATCGAGAACGACGTGAAGGCGCTCGCGGTCGCCGAGAGGCTGTATGGGCGGGGTCGCAACCGCCGTAGCTTCGTCGTGATCACCATCGGTCGCGGGGTCGGATTCGCCTGCGTCGCCGACGGCACGCTGCAACGCGGGACGCGGGGAGGCGCTGGCGAGCTCGCCCACGTCACCGTGAGCCCGGGCGGAGCGCCCTGCGTGTGTGGGCGGCGTGGCTGCCTGGAGGCCTACGTCGGCGACGCGGGACTTGTCGCGGCCGCCAAGCAGGCCGGCGTGCTCCGGTCCGGTCAGGGCCGGGATCGGCTGGCCGAGCTCGCCGATCGCAACGACACCAGGGCCTGCCAGATTTACGCAGCTGCCGCGCAGCGCCTGGCGCGGGCGGTAGCACCCGCCATCGCCGCGCTCGATCCGGAGGTGGTGATCATCGCCGGAGAGGGGACGTCGTCCTGGCCCCATTGCGACAGGGCCTTTCGGGGAACCCTGGCCAAGGTGCTGCCCCCGTCGATGTCTGGGACGCCGGTGGAAGTCGACGAGTGGGACGAGTCGAGTTGGGCCCGCGGGGCGGGAGCGATCGTGCTCGCGACGCCATTTGACCGACACGCGCTCGCCGGAGCGCAGCGCCGGCAGGTCCTGGCGCGGCTGCACGGCAACCACGCCGAGGAGACGGCCCCGTGGGCTTCTCCGACCTGAAGACCCGCTACTCGACCTCCGAACCGGTCATCGTGGGCGACCTCCCGCCGGGTACCGCATCGGTCGTCTGCCGGAGCGCCTTCGGGCTCACCCACCCTGCCCACATCGAGGCCGGCGCGGCGGTCGCCACGAATCTGCCGGTGGGTACGCACGCCCTCGAAGCCTGGACTGAAGACGGGAAACTGCTTTGCGAAGAGTTCACGACCGTCAGCAGGCGGCCGGGGGACGATCCCGTCATGGGCTTCGCCACCTCGTTCGACCCGCCGCGGGTGGACGAGGTGCTGTCCTGGCTGTGCGCTCTGCGCTGCACGGTCGTGCAGTTCTACGACTGGATGCAGCGATACTCCGCCCCGCTGCCGGGCGGTGGCGAGTACGCAGACCCGCTCGGCCGGCCGCTCGCCCGCAGCGCGCTCGAGCGCCTCGTCTCGGGCGTGCGCGACCTTGGCGCTGTAGCCCAGGCCTACGCCCCGATCTGCGCGGCGGAACCCGCTTACGGCGAGACCCACCGGGATTGGCTCCTGTTCCGCAACGACGGCACGCCACAGCGCCTCGGCAACCTGCTCCAGATCATGGACCCTGCCAGCACCGCCTGGCAGGAGCACTGGCTCGCCTCCTACGGAGGTGCAGCCGACGCCATCGGATTCGACGGGTTTCACCTCGACACCTACGGGTACCCGAGAGCCCCCCTCGACGCTTTTGGCAGCCCGCGCGTCATGGACCACGCCTACGGTGTCTTCGTCGAGCGTGTGCACGCCGCCCTGCCGTCGGCGACCCTCAGCTTCAACCAGGTGAACGGCGTCCCGTCAGGAATCGAGATCCCCTCCCCATCGAGCTTCCGGTACGTCGAGGTGTGGCCCCCCAATGACCGCTGGCGCCACCTGGAGGGGCTGATCAGCCGCAGCGCAGGCCGGTATCCCTGGGAAGGCGGAGCGCTCGCGTTGTACCCGCCGGTGTGGGGCGGCGGTGACCGGGACGGCGCCCTGCACACGGTGATGCTGACCGAGGCCGTGACGACATCGCTCGGGGCCGGATTGCTCGTCTTCGGTGACGATGCCGGAGTCCTATGCGATCCCTACTACCCCAACCACGAGCGCCTGAGGAAGGGCGAAACCTCCACCGTCCTCGACTGGCATCGTTTCGCTCTGCGCTGTCGCGACCTGTTCCGCCACGGCGAGGACACGAGCTGGTGCGACATCGGTGACCCGAATGGCGCCGTGCAGATCGAGACCTCGGGCGGGGCGGTGAGTCCCGAGCCGGACGCGGGCACTCTCTTTGCCCGGGTCGTGCGCACTGGCTCGACGACCGCCATCAGCTGCATCGACCTGAGCGGCAGCGCGACCGGCTCGTGGGCAGAGCCCACCGCCGGCGGCAAGCCGCAAGAGGCGCGGATACAGGCGCTCGTCACCGACCCTGGCCGCTGCCGAGCCGAGGTGGGGGTGCTTGGCCTCGCTGGCGGCCGATTCCGGGAAGTGAAGCTGACGCCGGTGAGCCACAGCGAGGGTGAGGCGGTCGAGCTGAGCCTGCCGATCGCCGAGGGCTGGTCGGTCGCCCGGATCGACGAGCGGCTCTGATCGTCGTCCGCAACGAGGCCACTCGCCCGACCGGGCGGCACCAGACAGATTCGAGGTCAAGAGGTCAATCCCGTTAGCCTGAGGTGTGATGAACCCGCCGATCGTCGTGCCGCCGGAATCAACCGAGTTCCACGTACTCGGTGATGACCTGCTCGTGCACGCGGTCGCCGTGCAAGGTGGTGAGGTCGCAGTGGCCGAGAAGGCGACGCCGTTCGTGCGGATCGGCATGATCGGGGTCCCGGTCGCTGAGCTCGAGTCCGGCTTGCGGATGGCACAGCGCGGCATGGGCGCGGTGCTCAACCTCGATCAAGCCGAAGAGCTCGCCTTCGGGCTCCGCGCGATCATGGCCCGTGAGCCGTGGGGGGCCGCCGCGCTCGCAAACGCTGCCCGGGCTCTCTGGACCGAGACGTCCGAGCTCTCCCAGGGCGACATGCTCCTCGCCAATGTCACAGCGAGCAGTGCCGAGCTGTACTTCGGGGGCGAGACGGTACGACTCGTTCGGCTGGATTTCACCGGCGTCTGGCTCGGCGAGAGCTCATCGGAGGATCGCCCGCTCCACATGCAGGGCGCTCTGTTTCCGGACGCAGGCCAACTGTCGGCGCTGCTCAGCAGTCTCAAGAAGTGCGCGAAGGCGGTCAGGGAAGGCTCGACGAGACCAGGTGCCGACCCAGCGGGTGGCGAGGCGTCCTAGGCGGATAACACCCGGCCCGTCTCGCGACCGAAACTCGCTGACAGCTCTCGAGAGCCTTCCGACGCGGTTGGGTCGCGCGGGATTCGAGGAGCAGTCCGCGGCTACGGTTCTCGACACCATCGACGATAGGAGGGGGAGATGTACAGATCGATGCTTGTGGCTGCAGACGGTTCCGAGACCGCCGCCGAAGCCGTCCGGGTGGCGACCGAGCTCGCGAAGACCCTCGGCGCGACCCTCCACATAGCGAACGTGTGGCGCTCCGATGAGGGCGGTGCCGCGGGGTGGGCGAGAATAAGCGTCCCCTATCCGGGGGGAGCCGAGCCCTGGAGCTTTGCGGAGACCCAGACCGAGGCGATGGCATCTGAGGCCCGGGCAAAAGGCGTTTCGGTGCAGACGCACGTGATGACCGGTTTCGTGGTCGAACGAATCCTCGCCACCGCCGTGGAGGAGAACGTGGAGCTGATCGTCGTCGGCAACAAGGGCATGAGAGGGCTGAAACGCGTGCTCGGCAGCGTGCCGAACGCCATCGCCCACTCCGCCCCGTGCTCGGTGCTCATCGTCAACACGACCTGATGGCTCGAGCGCGCACTTGTTATTCCGGGACGACACCGTTCCTGGAGCGACCGAGCCTCGACGTGGGCCGAGCAGCTGCCGGTCGCACCCAGAACTCCGTCGCTATGTCGCCTGGACCTCACGCCGAGCCGAGCCGGGGCTTCGACACAAGATGACGTCCCCGAGAACGAGCACCCTAACCTCTGTCGGTGGGTCCCAGCTCAGCTCCTGTTCGCCCTTCCCGACGGGAACCCAACCAGGTGGTGGGCAAGGTCTCACTGGCGTTGTTGACAACGGTCAATGTCGATTCATGCCAACTAAACCGACCCCTCCACCTCTGCCTCTCTGCTCCTGTCGCCGGCCCCCCGCTCCTGAGTATCCCCACGCCGCGAACGTCGCGTCATCAACGTCGTCCCAGCGACTGAAACCAAGATGACACATCCGTAGGCGATCTCGAGAATGGCGGGGCCCAGGTTTAGCACAGCTAGCAAACCGTCGAGGAACAGCAACATCAGCGCACCGGCCACCGTCCCGACATAGTGGCCCGACCCGCCAGTTATCAGAGCACCGCCCAGCAGCACGGCCGTGATTGCAGTGAACAGGTAGCCGTCCCCCATGTCCGCATACGCCTGCCCCAGATAGCCAGCCAGCATGATGCCTGCGGCCGCCGATCCGATCGCGCTGACAACGTACGTCATGGCTTCGACCCGCTGAACACGCACCCCCGCGAGCGCAGCCGCTTCCCGGTTACTCCCGACCGCGTACAGACTCCGACCGAAGCCAGTTCGCCCCAAGAGCCACGAAACAATTCCGGTTGCCACGACCCATGCCAGAAGACACACCGGTATGCCCCCGACGCGACCCACAGCAAACTGAGCAACCCCATGAGCCACGGTGCCGATCCCAGCAAGTCCCTGCGTCGACGCGAGGAGACCGCCTGCCAGCACGCTGTTCATTCCCAGTGTCACTATGAGCGGTGGCGCCCTCAGGTAGGCGACGATCAGCCCATTCACACATCCGACCACGACCGCAATTGCGAGGACGACCGGAATCGCCTTCAAAAGCTGCCCATCCGATGGCGCAATACGAGCAACAAGGATCCCGGCCGTGCTCATCATTCCCGGTACAGACAGATCTAGCCCGCCGCCCAGAATGACGAATGTCTCACCTATGGCCGCGAACCCGAGGATCGCCGCCTGTTCGAGGACAACGGACACATGAGACCAGGCCGCGAAGCCGGGAGAATCAATTGTAATGGCCACGAACATGACCAGCGCCAACACGTAAGCAAACACAATGCTTGCCTGGCGGGCACGCCAGGCAGGGTCCCGCACAAGCGACAAGGCCTGCAGGACGCCATCCCCATGCCTCCGTCGGCGTACGTGGGGCACCTCAGGCCGCTCCTCCTCGTCGGCCGAAACCACGGCACTCTTCATCCTGTGTTCCTGCGGCTTTTCGCGATGAGCGTCGGAAGTGAATACACGCTCACCATGATTACTAGAATCGCGCCGTACGCCAGCTCCGAGTAATAGGACTGGAAGCCTGCAAAGACAACAATCTGACTGATCACGCTTAGCAGGAGCGCGCCGAATACGGTTCCGAGAAACCCTCCCTTTCCTCCAGATAGCGCCGTGCCGCCCACTACGACAGCTGCAAAAGACTGAAGCAGAAACGGATCTCCCGCAGTCGGTGATCCGGAAAGCGTCACGACAGCGGAGTAAAACAGTCCGGCACCCACCGCAGTTAGAGCTGAGAACACGTAGACACTCACCTTTGCGGTGTTGACGTGCAGACCCGCCTGCCTTGCTGCGCCCTCGCCAGACCCCAACGAGAAGACCGTGACACCAAATCGAGTGCTCCTGACCACGGCCCAGACCGCCAGAAGCCCAATGCTGATGATGATGGTCGCCGCGTTGCTTCCAAGCAGGTTCTCCAGTCCCGGCGCGATTGAGCCACCCTGCGTAGGAAGGATTTCCAGCGCGAGGCCATCCAGTATCGACCAAGTGCCGAGCGTGACAATGAACGATGGGAGGCCACCGAACGTGACGAGAAGGCCGTTCACCAGTCCGGCCAGCGCCCCAGTTCCGAACATTATCGGGAGCCAAACGGCCATATCCCCATTCCCGGTCATATGGCTCGCTGCCAGAGCGCTCGTGATGCTCATGACCCCCGCGACCGACAGGTCGAGCCCGCCCGAGATGATGACCGCTGTCTGGCCCAGTGACACGCACATAAGCGGGAGACTGGTCTGAAGCATCGTGATCATGAAGCTGCCCGACTCTGTTCGGGACTGGAGGTGGAACATCACCAGCAATCCGATTGCGAACAGCACAATCGGGAGAACCACAGGACGCCGGCTAATGAGCCGCGCCTGCTTCCGCCAACCGGTTGAAGCCGAAGCGCGCTTCACCGCGCTGCCGCCTCTGAATTCGGGCGCTCCTCTATGCCGACTGCCGCGCGAGCGATATTCTCCTCGGTCAGGTCCGACTTCTCAAGAAGTGCTTGGATTCTGTAGTCATACATGACGGCCACACGATGGCAGTTCGCGACAAGCTCTGTGGCGTCGGTCGAATAGAGCACTATTGCAACACCCTCTCGAGCAAGCTCGCGAAGGGTGGCGAATATGTCTGCCTTGGTTCCTACATCGACTCCCCGCGTGATGTCTGCAAGCAGGAGGACCTTTGGCTTCTTCGCAAGGGAACGTGCTATAAGTACCTTCTGTTGATTTCCTCCGCTTAGTGTTCCGACCTCTACTTCCTGACTGGTTGCGCGAATGCCAAAGCGGCGCATGAGCGACCTGGCTTCGAGTAGCTCGCCCCGGTGCGAAGTCCTGTCACCTCGTCCTCGTGTTTCGGCGCTACCTCGCCGCATCACGCCTACGAAGAGATTCTCACGGATGGAGCGTCCCGACAGCAACCCTTCGGTTCGCCGGTCCTCCGGGATCAGGCAGATGCCCTGCTGGATTGCGTACGTGGGCGACCGCGCTTGCAACCTCTTACCGGCGAGCCTGACCGTCCCGGCGAATGTTTCCCGCCCGGCGAGGCCCCTTAACAGCTCTCGTTGGCCCTGGCCCTGCAGGCCGCCGAGTCCCAGGATCTCGCCTTCCCGAACTCTTAGGTCGATGCTCCCCTTACCTCGGGACAGGTGTACGCCTTCGAGCTCGAGCAGTGGTTCTTTTCCGACTGCCGGCAGGCTGGCGCCCTCAAACTCCTGAAGCAGGCGCTGGCCCAGCATCGATTGCACCAGCTCCGATTCCGATACGTCAGCCTTGGATGCTGAAAGTACGTCCCTCCCATTCCTGAGAACGACGATTCTCTGCGAGATCTCGTACACCTCGCGCAAGCGGTGAGAGATGAACAGCACGGCGCTGCCGCTGTCGGCGAGTTCGGACATTCTTGCGAACAGCCATTTGACCGCCGTCTCTCCCAGTGCAGCGGTTGGCTCATCGAACACGGCGATCGGCGGCCGCCTGGCCAGGACCCTCGCCAACTCGACTAGTTGCTGCTCCGCGAGGGGTAACTCTCCAACCGGCAAGCTGACGTCGAACCGAGCGGGAACCTCCAGATCCTCGAGCAGGCCTTCTGCTAGCCGCTTAAGTTTGCGTTTGTCGACTACGACGCCGGCTAGCAGGGGCTCCGCGCCAATCAGCAGGTTCTCTGCGACACTCAGGTCCGGCACCAGGCTTAGCTCCTGGAAGGCGATGCTGATCCCCAACGCCGCCGCCCTACGGGTCGAGTGAAGATGCAACGGGCGACCGGACATGAGAACTTCACCGGCGTCGGCTCGTGTGTCGCCGGTGATAACCCGGACCAGTGTCGACTTTCCCGAACCGTTCTGACCCACCAGAGAGGTGATCTCGCCCGCCCTCAGAGTAACGGAGGCACCGTCGAGGGCTCTTACCGGCCCATACGACTTGCAGAGCCCCACGGCAGCAAGTGCCGGTGCGTCGCTGAGCCGAACAGGGGGATCCCGGTCATCTCCAGTATTCGGGATCCCCCCGGTCGACACGCGTCCGCTCCCCCGTCGAAACAGGCTCACGGACGCATCTTCTCACTAACGACCACGTCCACCACAAGCCGACTACTAGCCGAACACCTGAGCTTGGGTCACGGGCGCCTGGGCAATCGAGATCGGAAGCTGTGCGTCGCTAGGCAGGGACTTGTTCAGCAACGCGTAGAGCTGAGTCGCCGGAAGGGTCTGCACGTTCGCAACCCCGCTCTGTATCCCGTTCGTATTGAACACGACCGACGGAAGAAGAACGTAACGAGGGTCAGGTCCACGCCGAAGTCCCCAGGAGGCCACATCCGGGCTCTCCTTGTTCAACACTGCCCACGCAACCTCCAGCGCGTACCCCGACAGCGTCGGAGGGTTCGAGGCGAACTGCATCTGCAGCCCCTTGCCAACGTACTGTCTTGCTGCCTCAATCGTCTGGGTTCCGATGTCTCCGAAGTTCGTGACCGGAACGAACGCGTGGTGAGCATTCTCCAGAGCTTGGATGGCCCCGTAACTGCCGCCTCCAGCCACGTAAATCCCATTAATCGTCTTTCCAGCTGCAATCAAGTCTGCGATGCCCGTCTCGTTCGGGCCCGGGGCGTAAGAGCCAGCGTAGGTCCCAACCACCTTGATACCTGGATACTTGCTCTGCTGAGCTTTGAAGGCATCGATGGAGTCCGTCGACAAGGGCGAGCCAGGAATACCGACGTCCTCAGAGACACCTCCCTTGCCATTGAGGGTCTTGAACAGCCAGCTCGCGTTCGCCGAGTACAGGGCCGACGCGTCTTCGTCCACTCTGTAAGAGCAGGTGTTCGTGACGAGGCTGTCGAAGCTCACAACGACAATGTGCTGGTTGCATGCCTTTTGAACAACACCATTGAGGGCGGTCGGCGAGGCCGCGTCAATGAGGATCGCGCTCGGATCCGTTGCGATAATGTCGTTGAGCGTCGTGATCTGCGACGTCGGGTCATTCTGGCTGTCGATGATCTTAAAGGCCACATTTCCCTTGTAAGGTGCGTCAGAGCTCGCCATAGCGCTGGCGATCTTCTCCATTTCGACGCGCCACTCATTCCCGGCGTAGTAGTTATCCAAAACGATCGTGAACTTCTTGGTCGCCGTCGGCGCAGCGCTTCGACGGCTACTCGCTAGCGCCGAGCTACCGGTTCCCACGACCGCGACCAGGACGACCGCCGCCGCGGAGATAGCACACAACGTGAGGCGTCCCCGCGAGAGACGCTGTGCTCGTCTTGACATTGACATTATGACACTTCCTCTCTTCTTGCCCGCTTATTTTCTATAGGTCTTCGCCACGGTGCGTCGAACCGAGTCTTATGGCCGGCACCAAGGCTTGAGATGCGAAAACGCCGTTGCGTCGTGTCGCCGTGTCCGGGTCGAGCTTCGCTCCCTCGCTCTCGTCCTCCATGACGATCCAGCCGTCGTAACCGGTTCCCGCGAGAAAAGTCGTGATTTCCCTGAACTGAATTCTCCCTTCACCCGTGGCGGCCCATGATTCGTCGTCGTGAATATCCTTGAAGTGGATGTGGTCGACGCGCTCGCGATAGCGCTTTATCGTCGCTAACGGATCCATGCCACCCGCCGCGACGTGCCCGACATCTGGGGTGAAGCCGATCTCCGGATCAAGACTTGCCAGAAGGGTCTCGTAGTCTGTCGACACGCGAAAGATCGAGCCGGGCGGCGAATTCGGATGAACCGTAGGTCTTAGCCCCGCATCAAGGGCTCGGTGGCCCACGGCGTTCATACACGCAATCGCGCTCTTCTGCCTGACCTGGAGCTCAGCGCGATCGTTCCCCGGCAATTGCACGAGTACCAACTTGGCGGGTGGAAACGAACCGACAAGAGTGATGATCTGGTCGGCTTCGGCGCGTTCCTCACTCGTCTCGACCTCATGCCGCCACTCGGCCGCGTATGCTACCGAGGCTAGCTTCAAGTCGTATTCGGCGAGAATGTCGGCCAGCCTCCGGGCGTTGCTGAAGTCACCAAGCATGTATGGCTCTGGCTCGAAACCCTGAAAGCCGGCCTCGCTTATAACTCGCCCAATGTGGTCGAGCTGCCCACGGTAGCGCTCGCCGCTCATCTGCCAACTGTAGGTTTGACACGCGAAGGAAATACCGTCAGTCGTTTCCATGGCCTGGCTCCTGAATAGGGGGCTCGACTCCCGAGTCCGAGCGATCTCGTGCCCACGGGTGAGCGGCGATTTGTTGGTTGCTGCTCGCCAGCCACGAAGCCGTCAGCTCGTTGAATCTCTCGAGTTCCTCCCAGTGGTGGGCGTGGCCACCGCGCAACACCTCAAGTTGGGAACCACGGATCGCAGCTTGGATCTCGCGCGCGTAAGCGGGAACCGTGAAGGAATCGCTCTCCCCGCAGGTGATCAAAGTGGGCACTCGAACACCGTCTAGCCGCGTCAGTGAGTCGTGGCTGATGCACGCTGCGCACTGAGCAGCAAAGGCCATCGGCGACACTGTGGTCTCGCTTGCCAGCTGCCGGGCGCTTCTCAGTTCGTTCGCGTGTTCTGAATAGTAGTCGGCACTCCAAATGCGCAGTTGCAGTAGCGCAGCAAAGTCCTCGGGTCCGAGGACGTTCTGGGTCGTTCGGAGGTGTTCGAAGACGTCGGTTAAAAAGGCGTCGCAGCGGCACCATGATGAGACGAGGACGACTCGGTTTACGAGCGACGGATGGTTCAGGACCAGCTCTTGCGCTATTGCTCCGCCCATGGAGATGCCCACAACGCCCGCGGGTTCGTCGCCAACGGCTCGAAGCACCGCGGCACAATCATTGGCCATCTGACTGGTTGAGTACGGCCCGGCGGGGGCATCGGAACCCCCCACGCCCCGGTTGTCGGGCACGATGCAACGGAATCGCTTTGCGTAATCCTTAACGTGCGGTTGCCAAGCGATGCCGTCAGCCCCCAACCCCATGATCAGCAGAATTGGCTCCCCTTCGCCGACGACACGGTATGCCAAGCGGCACCCGCCGGATTCGACGTAGCGACGTGGCACCGCGCCAAGATCGATTTCCACGGTTATGCCGTCTCCTGGTACGGGGAGGTTGCGAGCAGCTCGCGCACGTAAGCTAGTGAAGCCTTCGCCTTCACGTCGGCATCGTCGGTGAAGCAGAGGTCGATGCACCACCAGTGGATCCGATCTGCGATGGGTGCCAGTTCAGCGATCAGCGCGGGAAAGTCGACTAGACCCTGGCCGAGGGGGGTGTGAGCGCTCGTGTCCTCATCGTGCAAGGTCCCGTCGGAGTCAGCGAGATGCAGGTGTCTGATGTAGGGCAAAAGACGCTTTGCATAGCTTTGGACGCTTTCGACCAGCTCTGGGTCGCGTCCTTGTCTTGCGCCTGCGACGCCTCCTGTGTAGGCGTGCGACGAGTCGAACAAGATGCCGAAGCCGGCATCGTCAATGGTTGACGCCACGCCTGCCACCTCGCTTGGGCGATTCAACCAGAAGCCCGGTTCGAACTCCCACACCAGTGTCACTCCAGACCTCGTGCACAGCTTGGCGGCCGCTTTCCAGTTCTCCACCAAGTGCTCCATGCAGTGGCGGTATTCCTCCGGAGGCATCTCTTCGGGAGCCGTCACGGTATCGACCCGTAGCAACGGGATCTCGAGCGCTTCGCACACTGCCCGCGCTTTATCGATCTCCAAAAGGTAGGCCGTAGTCGGTACGCGTGCGGGTGGGACATGGTGGAAGTCCGGCGCATAGCCAGAAACTCCCAGACCGAGTCCAGTCAACAAGGAACGAAGCTCATACAGTGCCTTGCCGTCGACCAAGTCGTCTGGGTGCGGATGCGGCCGGAATCCGTTGATCTCGACCCCGTCGAAACCGGCATCGGCGGCGTATTCACACACCCGGTGAAAGGCCCAAGGGTGTGCCTGGTATGGCCCAAACGCAAACGCCCAGCTACCAACCGATATTCGCGGCGGCGCAACCGACCACGGTGCCGGTTGGCAAGATGCCGCGTTCCCCAACGTACTCATGGCCCCGCTTTCCTGGCTTGTGCTCACCCGACGACTGCCTCAGTCGCGTTACTTGATCTTCAGCGAAAATCATCCTCTCGTTGGGGCACTGCGTCTTGGAGGAAGGGGGAGAGTTCTTGGAAAATCCTGCTACGTCAAGGGTGCCTAGTCGACTTCTCAAGTGCGCGCTTCGGATGGAGGAACCGCTCGGGGCCACCTCGAAGCGGCTGGCTCAACGCGTCCCTTGGCCTGCGCAGTTATTCGAGGCAATGATATAGGCGTGCCCAAGCCACCTGAGGCGACGAGGTCCCGACTCTGCCAACGGCTCAACGCTCGCGCTGGAGAGCGTTGGCCTGCACTTGCCAGGGTCCAAGTGCGCTTTCGAGCCAACTTTGCCTATGTGGACGCCCAAACGTCCGCTGGTCAGGACATCCCCCTCTGCAGGCTGCGTTACGAGGGGTCCGCCAGCTCGTGGGGCTTCGCCGTCTACCGCGCGACCCACCATGATTATCGGAGCGCCGTGCTGCCCGGCGGCTCCCCCATTGGCACTCCCGAGGAAGCCCTCGACTCCGCATGCGCCTCCCGTCTTGAGGACCCCGGCGCCGCTGCCGCGCGACCCTTCGCCGACGACCCCGTGCCCGTCACGACCAACTCCGCTCCAGGCTCTTCCCTCGGCGGAACACCAACAGTCTTTGTCGCGCACGACTCCCGCCGCGCCCGGCTTCGGTCCCGCACTCGCGGTCCAGCGTCCGATGCCGCAGCCTGCCGCGAGCGATTCTTCGCACATCTCGACCGGGACATCGGCCTGCAGGCCTTTAACGTGTTGAACGACATCTTTCTTTTCGTCAAAGACGTAGACCGCCGCTTCGTCTACTACAACGACGCTTTCCAAAGATTGATGGACCTTGACTTCCCCGACGAGCTGATCGGGCTGCGCGACGAAGACATTTCTCCTCAGTACCTCGTGGAGCGCTATCGCCAGGCCGATGAACTCGTGCTATCCGGCAACACGTTGCACGACATTATCGAGCTCGTACGCAATTCGACGGATGGTTACGACTGGTTTCTCACGTCCAAGTTTCCCGCTGCCGACTGCGACGGTCATGTTGTCGGTGTCGTGGGTCTCACTCGGAAGCTCCGTAACCGAGAGGAGGATCCCGTTGCCGCGAGTATCTCCGACCTCGCTCCTGCGGTCGACCTGATGTTACGGGACTATCGACGCCATCTCAGCCTGAAGGAATTGGCGACTGCGGCTTGCCTCTCTACCAGCGAGTTCTCCCGCGTCTTCAAACGTCGCTTTCACGCCGCACCGCACCAGTATCTTCTTCAGATTCGTCTCGATCTTGCCTGCGAACTTCTCGCCACGTCAGACTACTCCCTAGCTCTCATTGCAGAGCTCACGGGATTTTACGACCAGAGCCACATGTCCAACGCCCTAGTGAAGGCAAAGGGCATCAGCCCTCGCGAGTATCGCCGACGCGTCCGCCACAGCGAGCTCCCGGATGCCCCCGTACCTGTGCCGGCCTCCTCCCTCATGTCTCTCGCCGATCATTCCTCCTAGCCGTATATCTAACAACGTTCAAGCTCAAAGGTCACCTGCGAACCAGACTGCGGGTCCACCAGCGGCACGTCCTCTCGCATGCCCGCCGAACACGACCGTCACCGGGCGAGCAGCTCATTCCTTCCAATATTCTTCCCGCCACTGCTTCAGAAACGCCAGCCCCTCTTGGGCTATGGCGTCTTGGCTGGAGCCGAGCGGTCTCCAAATCGACGCAGCCGTCGCGATAGTGACGTTGCTGGAAGTGAACGACTCGATCGTCGCAATGCCGTCATAGCCTACGTCTTTGAGAGCCTTACCAATGCCCGACCAATCAATTTGGTCGTTGCCAGGAGCACCTCTGTCGTTGGCACAGACCTGGAAGTACACAAGCCTTGGTCCTGCCAGCCGAATGGCGGCGGCAGAACTCTTCTCCTCGATGTTCATGTGGTACGTGTCCAGGGTGATTCCGATTCCCGCGGAGTTTAGCGGACCGACAAGCTCCACCACCTGTTCCGCCGTGTTGAACAAGCTCGTCTCGTAGCGATTGAGCGGCTCAATCGCAAGCTTCACTCCATTCGCGGCGGCATAGTCGACGAGCGGCTGCAGATTTCTCTGCAGCTCTTGTAGGCACTTTCTTCTTTCCTCAGGTTCCAGCCGCCACGTGCGGCCAACTGATGAATACAGCGGGCCAGTTACAACGGGCGAGCCGATAGTCGCTGCCAGATCGATACAGGCCCGCAGGTACGATTGCGTCTCCTTGACCGTGCTCTCGCTTGCTTGCACAAGTTCCCGTCCCGGTGGCATCACGCCCCCGACTGTTCCGGTCAACCCGACCTCCGAAAGCACCTTGCCGGTGTGCTCGGCGTCCAAATCGCCAACAGACTCGAGGGGGAGCTCAATAACGTCGAATCCCCACGCCGCGACGCGTGGAGCTATCTCGGACAAAGACGCGTCTGTGATCGGGGAGTACCAGACGAACGTGCTGACTCCTAGCGCAGGCCCAACCATACAACGGCCCTCCTTTTCTCTCTTGTGCAAAAACTCTTCCTCAATCGGAAGTCAATGTTCCTGGGTTAGAGATGCTTCCCAGGAGATGGCGGACGGCTCGAAGTTGAGCCGCTGCAGATAGCCGAGCGACTCTTGCGCGCCCTGGTCCCGCGCCATGCCAGAATCCTCCCACTCCACTGAGAGGTCGCCGGTATAGCCAACCTCGTGGAGATTGCGGATGATGTCCTCGAAGGGAACTCGCCCATGGCCGACGGAGACAAAGTCCCAGCCCCTCCGCGCCGAACCGGAGGGCAGGTGGCTTGCCAGGATGCCGTTTCTCCCGTCAAGGCGCCTTACGGCATCCTTACAATGAACGTGGTAGATCTTGTCTGCAAAATCCCGGATGAATGCGGTTTCGTCAATTCCCTGCCAATGCAGGTGACTAGGGTCGAAATTGATCCCATACTCGGGATAGTCCTCCATCAGTTGAAGCATTCGCGCGGTAGTCCAATAGTCGTACGCGATTTCACACGGGTGCACTTCCAGCGCGTAGCGAACACCTTGGGCTCGGAACGCGTCCATGATCCGGGCCCAACGGGTGCGAAAGTCGGCGAAGCCGCGATCAATCGCTCCTTCTGGGAGGGGGGGCCATCCCGCAAACATGTGGAAGATCGACGATCCCGTAAAGCCGACTACCACGTCTGCACCAAAGGCAGCGGCCGCTTGCGCCGTGCGCTTGACCTCCTCTTCCGCGCGACGCCTCACGCCTTCTGGCTCTCCATCGCCCCAGATTGAGCTAGGAAGGACGTTATGGTGGCGCTCATCGATGGGGTTGTCGCAGACTGCCTGCGAAACGAAGTGCGTGCTTAGGACCCTACAGCCGAGTCCGTACCGGTCAAGAGTACTTCGAACGTACTTGCAGTATGCTGGGTCGCTCAGTGCCTTCTCAACTTCAAAGTGCCCGCCCCAACATGCGAGTTCGAGCCCGTCGTAACCCCAAGCTGCTGCTTTTTCCGCGACTTCCTCAAGGGTCAGATCGGTGAATTGCCCCGTGAATAAGGTTATAGGGTATGGCAATTTCAATGCCTCCTTCGATTTGCATGACTGTCGCCAAGATCGATTTCCACGGTTATGCCGTCTCCTGGTACGGGGAGGTTGCGAGCAGCTCGCGCACGTAAGCTAGTGAAGCCTTCGCCTTCACGTCGGCATCGTCGGTGAAGCAGAGGTCGATGCACCACCAGTGGATCCGATCTGCGATGGGTGCCAGTTCAGCGATCAGCGCGGGAAAGTCGACTAGACCCTGGCCGAGGGGGGTGTGAGCGCTCGTGTCCTCATCGTGCAAGGTCCCGTCGGAGTCAGCGAGATGCAGGTGTCTGATGTAGGGCAAAAGACGCTTTGCATAGCTTTGGACGCTTTCGACCAGCTCTGGGTCGCGTCCTTGTCTTGCGCCTGCGACGCCTCCTGTGTAGGCGTGCGACGAGTCGAACAAGATGCCGAAGCCGGCATCGTCAATGGTTGACGCCACGCCTGCCACCTCGCTTGGGCGATTCAACCAGAAGCCCGGTTCGAACTCCCACACCAGTGTCACTCCAGACCTCGTGCACAGCTTGGCGGCCGCTTTCCAGTTCTCCACCAAGTGCTCCATGCAGTGGCGGTATTCCTCCGGAGGCATCTCTTCGGGAGCCGTCACGGTATCGACCCGTAGCAACGGGATCTCGAGCGCTTCGCACACTGCCCGCGCTTTATCGATCTCCAAAAGGTAGGCCGTAGTCGGTACGCGTGCGGGTGGGACATGGTGGAAGTCCGGCGCATAGCCAGAAACTCCCAGACCGAGTCCAGTCAACAAGGAACGAAGCTCATACAGTGCCTTGCCGTCGACCAAGTCGTCTGGGTGCGGATGCGGCCGGAATCCGTTGATCTCGACCCCGTCGAAACCGGCATCGGCGGCGTATTCACACACCCGGTGAAAGGCCCAAGGGTGTGCCTGGTATGGCCCAAACGCAAACGCCCAGCTACCAACCGATATTCGCGGCGGCGCAACCGACCACGGTGCCGGTTGGCAAGATGCCGCGTTCCCCAACGTACTCATGGCCCCGCTTTCCTGGCTTGTGCTCACCCGACGACTGCCTCAGTCGCGTTACTTGATCTTCAGCGAAAATCATCCTCTCGTTGGGGCACTGCGTCTTGGAGGAAGGGGGAGAGTTCTTGGAAAATCCTGCTACCGGTCAAGAAACGGCTCAATCAGGTTCGGGCAGCGACCCAGCTCAGCGTGCCGAACGCCATCGCCCACTCCGCCCCGTGCTCGGTGCTCATCGTCAACACGACCTGATGGCTCGAGCGCGACCACCGGTTCTTTGCCGGGCATCGTGACGGGATGCAGGCACCGGTCCTTCGGCGGCTCGCGCGTCCAGGACCTTCCGGGCGCTCGCGTCCAGGACCGCGCGGGCGCCCTATTCGGGCCTAGTTTTGACTCTTGCCCGAGAACGGTTGCGCCGGGAGCTCCGGGGCGAGCCACCGCCCGAGGGCCGTGTCACCCCAGTAGTCCCGGAAATAGTCCTCCCAGTGATAGAAGGACCTGAGGAGACGGCTGGTGGGGTGCCGCACCATCAAGGGGTGGACACGGGTGGGAGCGGACTCGGCCCACAGCGCCATGTGGAGGGCCAAGGCACCCGGACCCTGGCTGTACCAGGGCCACATGGCGTCCGCGAAGGGCGAGGTCCTGGTGCGGTAGGCCTTGTCCGGAAGATCCTTGAGCAGCGCCGTCACGTCGAAGGTCTCCTCTGTCTCGTGAGACCGGAAACTCTCGATCAGAGATGCGATGATCCCCGCCGCCTCGGAAGGGCGCTGGCGATAAGCGTCGTCCGGCGACGCTCCTTTGATCAGCGTGTCCCACCTTTGTTGCAGCTCGGCGCGCCGGCGGCACCCCTCACGTATCCGGGCGGCCAAGGGCGCACCGTCCGGCACGGCTTCCAACAGGGGGCACAAGACGCCCCCGAGGACCGAATCGTGGATGGTGATCGCAGCGTCCAGCCGATGGGCCGCCTCTGCCCGCTCCGAAGCGCTCCGGGCAGAGGCTGACTCCTCGATGATCGCCTCCACCGTCGCGTCGTAACCCGCGAGGAGGTCTCGTACCGATGGCGGCGATGCGACTGCTTGGTGTTTGAGGAGGTCCACCTGCTGTGCTCGTGGCGACCTGGATCTGATTGGAACACCGGACCATCCCCGATGGGCGTCACTCCAGTCGTACCACCGGTCCCAGTTGCGGTAGAGCTTGCGCAACGGCGCCGATCGCGGATGCTTCAGCGTCGCGGCGTGAGCTCTGGTGGGCGCCTGCTCGGCCGCCATCGCCATCCTCGCCGCGACCACGTCGGGCCCGAGGCTTCCCGCGGCGAGCTCCAACAAGTCGCTCACCTCGGTGGTCTCGTGGTGGACGTGGGCGCTGAAACTGCGTCCGAGGCCCTCCAGGATCCGCTCGATCTCCTCTCCGGAGACTGGATACACGTCCTGCGCGGCGACGTTGTGGCTGGCCGCCTCGAAACGGCCCAGCAGCTCGGCGCGCTCCTCACAGCCTTGCCGGAGCCGGTCGGCGACCGCTCGGCCGCCGGGAAGGTCCCCGAGCAATGGACACAGCGCTGACACGACCACCGCGTCGTGCACCGAGATCGAGGGCCGCAAGGTGTTGTGCAGGACCCGGACGCGGCCGCTACCGGTGGTGGACTCGAGCGCCTCGCGAAACGCATCCTCCACTTCGCTGTCGTATCCGGCCAGCAGATCCCTCAGCGACGTCTGGTTCGATTGCAACGTGAGCCTCCCCTCCGTGTACTGGTCGCCCTCCGTGTACTGAGCGGTTGCGATACGAGCAGCCGCACCTGGGTCGTCGAGCGGGCCGCCCGGAGTCCCGGTGTGCTCCACCCGGCGGGGTTGCGAGACGGTGGGCTCCGAACGCGCTCGCTGCTGCACCTCCGGGCCGGGCGCTTCATCTCCCTGTTTCGAGTTGAAGCCGTGATCATCGGGGACGTTCATGGTGAACTCCTCCTCCCGGCGCCGTTTGGTCTTCCGATCGACGTCACCGAGCCGATACCACGAATTATGGGTTGAGGTTCGCCCGACTGTTAGGGCCGAATTCCCCTTGCCGGGAAGACAGGGGCGTGGTCTCGGCGCCACAGGTCTTCGGCCGCGCTCCTCGAGCCACGGCTGTGACTTGCCGGCTCGGGCGAATCGGGGTCGACTGGGCTCGGTGAAACGGATCCACTGATGGCCCGAGCAGAGCGCGAGCGGCGCGAAGGGGGCACCGCCAGCCTCTCGGAGCGGCGCTGGCTCCTGCTCGCAGCGACCGCCATCGGGGCCTTCATGGCTCCCTTCGACGGCAGTGTCGTCGCCGTCGCCCTGCCCAAGATCGGGCCGGCCCTGCGCCTCAGCTTCGTCGGGGCACTCTGGGTGCAGCTCAGCTACCTGCTCGTGCTCACCGTCGCCCTCATCCCTGCGGGACGCCTCGCCGACGCCTGGGGGGGTCTGCGCCTGTACCGGATCGGTCTGGTCGTCTTCGCGCTCGCATCGGCCGCCGCCGGAGCAGCAACTTCGCCGGCGTGGCTCCTCGCCGCACGCTGCGCCCAGGGTCTCGGAGCGGCTCTGCTGGCGGCGACAGCGACGGCGCTCGTCACCGAGGCCTTTCCCGGGGCTGAACGCGGCAAGGCTCTCGGCCTCAACGTCACCGCCGTCTATCTCGGTCTCGCCCTGGGGCCGGCGCTCGGCGGGCTCCTCACCGAGCAGGTCGGCTGGCGGTCGATCTTCTATGTCAATGTCCCGGTGGCCGCGGCAAGCCTCGTTCTGGGCTGGCGTCTCACCAGTGAGCGGCACGCCGAGCACCACAGGGCGACACCGGCTGGTCTCGACCTGCCCGGGGTCGGGCTGTTCGTCGGCGCGCTCGCGGCCGAGATGGCGGGGGTCAGCCTTGCTCCCCTCTGGGGCTGGACCGCGGTCTCGTCCCTGGCTCTCTTGGCCGGTGGCGCAGCCGGCGTCGTCGCCCTGGTGGCGTACGAGTCCAGGCGCTCCGAGCCGTTTCTCGACGTCGGGCTGTTCCGGCGCAGCCGGCTCTTCGCGACGGCCAATCTCGCCGCTCTTGCCAACTACATGGCCTTCGCCGCGGTCACGGTGCTCACCTCGGTGTTCTTGGAGGTGGTGAGCGGCCGGAGCCCCGAGCAGGCCGGACTCCTCCTCATCGCCGCGCCGACAGCCATGGTCGCGCTCTCGTGGCTGGCGGGACGTGCCTCGGACGTGGTCGGTTCTCGCTGGCTGGCCAGTGGGGGCATGGCCGTCATCGGTGCCGGCCTGTTCATGCTCTCGCAGCTTCCTGCCCGGCCAAGCATGGCTCGGCTGATCGGCGATCTTGTCGTGGTCGGGGTGGGCATGGCGGCCTTCAGCTCTCCCAACACCTCGGCCGTGATGGGATCGGTGCCGCGCGCCCAACTGGGGGTCGCCTCCGGCATCCTCGGGACGATGCGCTTTCTCGGCCAGACCCTTTCCATCGGGGTTCTCGGGGCGCTCGCCACCTCTCGCCTCGGGGCCGGCGGCCAGGCCGTGCTGTTCACCGGGCAAGGACGGGGCGCAGCTGCGGCATCGGCCTATGTGGCCGGCTATCACCTGGCGATGGTGGCCGGTGCGGGCATCGCGCTCCTCGGTGCCATCGCCTCCCTCACCCGCCCCGGCCACGGCAAGGTCCTCGGTCCCGCCTCCGGCCAAGTGTGACCTAGGCAGCTCGCCGGACAGGTAGCGGCGCCCGACCGCCGCCTGAGGCGGTACCGCCCGGACCTCTCAGTGACGCGGGACGGCGAAGGACCAGACAAGGACGAAATAGCAGGCTGTCGCGACCACGACCATGGCGTGCCAGACCTCGTGGTAGCCGAACACGTCCGGGCGGGGGTCCGGCCACCTCGTGGCGAGGACCCCGGCGCCGGCGGTGTAGAGGAACCCCATCAAGGCGAACAGGGCGAGCTGCGGGGCGCTCAGGGCATGGATCGCCTCGGGGAGGGTGACCATGGGGAGCCACCCGAGCAACAGGTACGACACCGAGGTGAGACGGCGGGTCGCCTCGAAATTGATTGCCGTGCTCAGCACGTCGGCACCCGCCCAGAACCAGCCGACCGCGAGCACGACGAGAGACACCTGGCCGGGGACGCAGAGCAGGCAGTACGGCGTTATGCAGGCCGCGATGTACACGGGGATCATGGCGTAGTCGAGCTGGCGCAGGCGCTGGAGGGCGACGGGAGACCACGAGCCCAGGTGGTAGGTGGCGCTGGCGGCGTACATTCCGACGAGCGCGACTGCGTACACGCCCACGCCTCCACCGGCGCCGCCTCGCCAGACGAGGACGGCGCAGGCGGGCAGTGCCACGACGAGCGCCCCGAAGTGCACGAGACCCCGCGCCCGGGGCGCCTCTCCGGTTCCGGAGGGACGCAGCCGGCGATCTGCTGACCGCGTCGGCCGGGCAGCCTCGTCACTCACAGCTTCATGGTCCTCGATCTGGGCGCTCCTGGCCAGCCCAAAGGGGCGGCTTGGCGCCACTCGCGGTGATGTCGTCCGCGGGTGATCACAGGGGTGAAGACGCCCAAGTCTGCGAAGGCCACGTCCGATAAGACAACGAGAGGAAGTCCTCGCGACCGGCCATTCGACCCCAAGAGGGCCCTGCCGAGCGACTTGCCGAATCTCGCTGGAAAGGGTCGCGTGTGATCGACCGAACTTGCCTCGCGAACGCGGTCGTCGACGACGGCGGGCCCCAGCTGGGCGCCTGCGAGCGCGACGGCGAAGCCCGCCTGCAGGCACTCCTCTCGTCACTCGACGACCTCGTGTTCGAGCTCGACGAGAACGGGACCTACCTCGGGATCTGGATCGTCAATGACGCCCTGCTGGCAGCGCCGCGAAACGAGCTCCTCGGCCGAACAGTGCGTGAGGTGACCAACGAGGAGATCGGGCTCAGGCTCGAGCAGATCATCAGCCATGTCCTCGAGACCGGCCACCCCGAGACCTGGGAGTACCGCCTCGGGGTTCCGGCAGGCATACGGTGGTTCCAGGTCAGGCTCGCCCCGATCGCCAGGGGCGAGGAGTCTTCGAGGACGGTCTGCCTCCTGGTTCGCGACATCACCGAGCAGAAGGACGCCGAGCAGGAGATATCGAGGCTCCTGTCGCGCGAGCAGCTTCTGACGCGGTTGTCCGAGGCGCTGCCGATCGGCCTGTTCGAGATCGACATGGCCGGCCGTATCCGCTTCACCAACGACCTCATGCGCCCGATCATGGGTGACTTGCGCACCGCCACCGTGGAAGGCCTGAGGTCATCTGCCCTCACCGAGGAACGACCGGCGCTCGAGGACGCGCTCGCGGCCGCCTATGGCGGTCGCCCGGTCGACGACGTCGAGATGAGACTCTGCCTGCGGCCAACCGGGGCGCCGCTGGCCTCCGGCACCGAGCGAGTGTGCTCACTGAGCCTGCGACCCCTGACCGACACGGCCGGGGTGATCACCGGCGTCGTCGGATGCCTGAGCGACGTGACAGAGCACGTCCAGCTTCGCCGTGAGCTCGAGGTGATGGCCTCGGTCGACATGCTCACCTCATGTCTCAACCGGGAGGCCTCGCTGAAACTGCTCGAGCGCACCAGTGCCACTCCGCAGGCACCTGGGACGGGAAACGCCGTCATCTTCGTCGACCTCGACCACTTCAAGTCGGTCAACGACCGGCTCGGTCACGCGGCCGGTGACCGGCTCCTGCGGGAGACGGCCGAGCGCCTGCGGGGCGCGACGCGCAGGGGCGACTCCGTCGGGCGCGTCGGCGGCGACGAGTTCATCGTCATATGCCCCTGCGTCCAGAGCTCCTCCCAGGCGATCAGGATCGCCGAGCGCGTGGCTGCATCGACCACGGCCACCTTCGATGTCGGGACGGCGGTGGTCGAGCTGCGGACGAGCGTCGGGGTCGCCTGGACGGACGAAGCTCTCGATGCCGACGCCTTCATCGCCCGGGCAGACTGCGCCATGTACGAATCGAAACGGATGTCTCGCGACGGCGTGACCCTCTTCGCTCCCCGCGCCTCGGGCGCCAGGTCACCGCGGCGGATCCACGAGCCGCGAGTGAACTGAGCTGCCATTACCGCACGCCCGGTGTCCGCCTCGTCGTTCGCCTCGCGTTGGGCGAGCCCTAGGCTCTGTTCTCGTGCCCACTCGAACCGGCCCCATCAAGATCCGCCACCATCTCGCTCGTGTCGTCAGCCTCAAAGGTCTCGTCGGCGAGGTGAAAGCAGTCGAAGGTTTTAACGCCAAGCTGGCCGTGGTCCTCACGCGAGGTGTCGGGTCAATGGCGTGCGCCTATCTGTTCGGCCTGATCGCACTTGTGAGCCTGCCGGCGATCCTGATCCAGGCCGGCGCCCTCAACCGCACCGCCGTGCCGAATTTCCTTACGAAGCCCGGCCTTATCTTGATCGTCGCCTGGGTGGCTCAGACCTTTCTGCAGCTGGTGCTGCTGAGCGTCATCATGGTCGGCCAGTCCGTGCAGGGCGCGGCCTCCGATGCCCGAGCCGAGAAGGAGTTCTCCGATACCGAGTTCATCATGGACCAGGTCAACGAACACACAGATGGAGGCCTGAAGCTCCTCCTCGACCGGCTCGAAGCCATCGAGTCCAGACTGCCGCCGGCCATGTCTTGACTCTGGGCGGTAACTCCACCGCCCCGCGACCCGGCCGTAGGTCGTTTCCCTCGGGGCGCGAGTGCTCCTCGTCACAGCTGGCTTTGACTGGGCCGTCATAGTTGGGACAATGTCGCTATGGCATGGTCCGCGCCGCTGTATCGCGTCTACGAGCGGCGCCTGTTCAATTCGCTCCAGCCCGACAGTCTCCCCGCCCACCTCGGCGTGATCCTCGACGGCCATCGCCGCTTCGCACGAGCGGAGGGTCTGTCCGACTACACCACGAGCTACCGCACTGGCATGGCCAAGCTGGGCGAGCTCCTCGTCTGGAGCGCCCAGTTGCGGCTGCCGGCGGTGACGGCCTGGGTCCTCTCGACCGACAACCTGCAACGGCCTCGCGAGGAGCTGGATCCCTACTTCGACGTGCTGATCGAGCTCCTCGAGGACCTGCCCCGGTTGGCGACCGCACTCGGCTGCTCGGTTCGGGTCATCGGTAGCCTGGAACTTCTGCCCGAGCGTCTCTCGGCCGCGGCCGCGCGAGCCGAGGCGGCCGCGGCGAGCTCTTCGCCCTCGTGGCACTTCAACCTGGCCCTCGGATACGGGGGTCGTGACGAGATAGTGGACGCGTGCAGGTCCCTCATCTCGAAACTTGCCGCAGATGGCGTCCCCGCTTCGGAGATCGCCGACCACATCGATGCCGCCGGACTCTCGACGCATGTCTACATGGCAGGTTTGCCGGATCCCGATCTCGTGATCAGGACGAGCGGGGAGGCGCGGCTGTCGGGTTTCTTGTTGTGGCAGGCGGCCTACGCCGAGTGCGTCTTCGTGGACCCGTACTGGCCAGAATTCCGCCGCGTCGACTTCTTGCGAGCTTTGCGCGACTTCGCGCGCCGGGAGCGACGATTCGGCAGATGAGACCCCACCTCGAGGCCAGCCGGAGGTAGCTCTTGCGCTGACAGCGCCCGGCCCCTGTGAGCCTGGGCCCCGTGGTGGCCTGAACTAGGGTCACATTGTCATGACAGTCACGGCGCGGACAGGTGCGCAGAGCCGTCGCGACTCAAGGTGGCATCCGCCAGTGGTAGTGCTGGTTGTGGGCGCGATAGTTGTGGCGCAGTTCTTGTTGGTGCTCATGTTCGCCTGGTCGTCCTCGCGGGCGGCGCCCCACGATCTGCCCCTCGCCGTCAGCGGTCCCTCCGCCGCCACGCAAGGACTGGCCCGGGGCCTCCAGCGGTCCCAGCCAGGCGCGTTCACCGTGACGGTCCTGTCCGACGAAACGGCGGCCCGCGAGGCGGTCATCGACCGGCAGGTCTATGCCGCTGTGTCTCTGTCCGGCGCTGGCGCCACTGTCTATACGGCCTCAGCCTCGAGCCCGGCCCTCGCCCAGATGCTGACCCAAGACCTGCCCGCCGCGATCGAACACGTCCTCCCCCGTCTCGCCGTGACCGTGACCGACCTGGCGCCGAACCCCGTCGACGACCCCAAGGGGACGGCGATCGCCAGCACCTTGATCCCCCTGACGATGACCTCGATCGCTGCCGGTGCCGTCATCGGGCTTCTGGCGCGCGAGCGGCGCACACGCCTTGTCGTACTGGTCGCCTACGCCGTTCTCGCCGGTCTTTTCGCTAATGTCGCCCTGCAAGCCATGCTCGGCGGGCTGACCGGCCCATGGTTGTCCAACGAGCTGGTGATCACCCTCGGCGCCGGGGCGATAGCCGCGACCGCCTGCGGACTGTCTGCCACCGCCAGGATCGTGGGACTCCTCGTCGCCCTTTTGGTGGTGTGGTTCTTCGGCTTCGCATTCTCAGGCGTGACCAGCGCCTGGCAGCTCATGCCCACCCCATGGGGACAGCTCGCCCAGTATCTACCGGTCGGGGCCACCAACACGGGCCTGCGGTCGGTCGCATTCTTCGATGGCGCCAGGGCCACAGGATCGCTGGTGGTACTTGGCGCATGGGCGCTTTTCGGGATCGCGCTCGCGTCGTTCCGACGCTCTCCTCACCGGGCCAGTTCGGCCGGGAACGCGCAGGCCCCCGACGCTGCCAGGTAGACGAGATCCCGGCAGCAGCCGGGCCTACCGGCGCGCCAAAGGGGGGTCGCAAGTCTGTCCGCCCCTCGGTCCGACGGCTTTTCGGAAACGGGTCCGGCCGGGCTACCCGCTCAGCCCAGAGGTCACGAGGCCGAACGTCTCGCTCTCGTGCTTGCCATTTACCGAGTAGGAGAAGGTGGCCTTGGCATAGAGCGGGCCGTACTTCTTCGTCTGGGTCACGTCCCACAGGGTGATCTTCGCTGGGTACGTGTGGAAATGACCCGCGGCACAGTTCGGCGAGCAGTCGTTCTGATAGAGATCGCCCGTCCCGGACGCGGTCTTGGCACCCCAGCTCGACCATATGACCTTCATCCAGGACGCATTGGCGTCTGCGCAAGACAGGAGATAGTTCCCCGGCTTGGTCTCCGGATGACCCAGGCATGTCAGGACTCGAGGGGTCGTCTTGGCGGCGAGGGCGGGCCCCGAGGAGGCTCCCGACGGTTCGCGGCCCGCGGCGGCGGCGCCCGCCGACAGGAGCAGGGCGACGGCAACCACCCCGCCGAAGATCGATACCGTGATACTTCTCATCGCGTTCCTTCCTCGCCTGTGCCGTGCGGCGTCGCTCCGGTGACGATATCGCCAGGCCTATCCAAGAGCACGCCCCCCGATCTGGCTGCCGACGTCCCCGGGTCCGCGCCGAGCCGGTCGGGAAACAGGAGCCGACCGCGACCGGGTCGAGCTGCCCCATTGCGGCCTGTGGGCGGATCTCCGGCAAATCCCGCAATCGCGGGATGCTTCGGCGGTGGGGAAGGTACAGGATGGCAAGGAAAGGTAACTGTCCAGGCGAGAAAGGGTGATCGTGTCCAAATCCGCACCACTGTCTCGTGCAGGCAACCATGCCTTCGTCAGGTCCAGCCCAGAGCCACAGCACCACGAGTCCCAGTAGAAGGAGAGACCATGCCCGACGAGAACCAGAAGGACCAGAAGGACCAGAAGGACAACAAAGATAAGGACAAGGGCGACGGACTCAGCGTCTATGTCGCCGTCTACGACAGCAAGGACGCCGCGCTGGCTGACCTCGATGCCATCGAGCATCTCCACGAGGACTATCTCGTCGGGACCTACGACGCGGCCGTCGTCGACCAAGAGAACGGCAAGCCCCACGTCGTCAAGCGGATGGACCGTCCCTCCATACGCGTCATCCCCGAGGTGCTCGGCTTCGGCAAGCTGAGTCGCAAGGAGCTCCACGAAGCGGCAGAGGAGCTCGCCGCCAACGAGGCAGGGTTGATCGTGGTCGGAGAGGTGACCTTGGAGAAGGCCTTCGACGTGGCCGTCACCCGTGCGAGCAAGACCCTCAAGAGCGTCTTCGACGGAACGACTGATGAGCTCGCGCAGGAGATGAAGCAAGCGGTCCACGGTTAGCCCGAGCCTCAACAAGCAACCCCATCATCCCCTGGACGGTTCTGGCGGGTCCCAGGAGGTAGCCACACGAGGTGCTCCCACCTCCTGGGACCCGACCAGACATCCGTCGAGTGCTCGAGCCTCGTGCGCCACCCTTCGCGCCTCTTGCAGCGGGACCGGCGTCCGGGCAGCCGGAGTCGACGAGGCGAGCACGACCTGGGCGGCGATCTCCGGGCCCGTGCGCCACCCGGCGTGGGCGACGAGCGGGCGAACGCCGCTGCGTGTGCACACCCAGAAGGCGACACAGCGATCATCCATCCACAGCGGCGCCGTGGCGCCGCGGCGCAGTTCCGGCTCGTTGCCGACGGCGATGAGCGGGCGGCGGGTCACACCTACTGTCGGCAAGCCGACGACAGCGCCGAGGTGTACCGCCAGCCCTGCACCGCGAGGATGATCGAGCCCCGTCGCATCGACGAGCAATAGTTCGGGACGGGTGTCGAGGGCCGCCAGCGCGGCGGCGAGGATTGGCCCTTCCCTGCGCGCCAGGAGCCCCGGCACGTACGGGGACGGTACGCAATCGGCTACGAAACTCTGGGCAACGACGTCGTCGGCCTGTCTCGGTCGACCCGGCGACGCCGCGCCCTTCAGGTGGTGGTCGGCTCTGCGAGTGCCCCGGCCGAGATCGGCCCGCCACACGACGGCGGCCGCCCACGCCCGGTCACCCGGCTTGCCCGGGCCCGTGCTGGCACGACGATAAGCGACAAAGCAGCCGCCGAGCAGCGGCCGAGAAGTGACCGGCAGCCACGGGCTCGTGACCATCTCGCTCGCCGCCGCAGCGGCAAGCCGCCCCTGGAGCTCGGCGAGTGCCTCGTCGCTCTGGGGCCACGCCCAGCTTCCCGTCGTCACAGCGTGATCTTGACCGATCGCCAACAGGTCCGAGACGCCGCCAGTAGCTACCCTGGGTGCGGTGAAGGGTGACCGCGTGGAGGTCCTTGTCGATGTGGGAGGCGGTATCGAGCGCTTCGAGATCGAGGCGACGCGGGCCGGCAGGCGCGTCGAGGTGGGCAATTCCCGGGGAACGATTGAGGTCACGGAGGTGACCCGCTCCGGCACGCCCGTCCGCACGGCGAGGTTCATGGCCGCCAAGGTGGTGGCGGTGGTCGAGCATCCAGCTCGCGACGACGAGGCTCCAGCCCGACCCGGCCCCAACCCGAAGGACCAGGCGCCCTGAGGGCGCCTCGCTCGGCCTCCTAGGGCCAGAGCCGCTCCAGGGCGGAACGGAACGCCGGGTTCTCCCGGGCGCGGGGCAGGACTCGCTGGACGCGGACGAAGGCGTCGACGCCTGAGATGCGAAGGCGCCTCGCCAGGTAGGCGGCAGCGACGGCGGGGGTGCGCCGTTCGGCTTGCACGCAGTGCACGAGGACTCTCTTGCCCGCATCCCTCCAGGACGTGATCGCCTCGGCCATGTCGGCGAGGAGAAACTCGAGGTTGGGGTTGGCCTCGGGAGCATCCTCGTCGAGGAGGCGAACCTCGACGTGCTGCGGGGCGTGGATCTGGCGGCGCCCGACCCGGCACAGCGACAGGGCGACATCGGCCTCGAGCGTGGCGGCGCCGCTCCAGTTCGCAAGGACGACGCCGTCGTCGTCCTCGAGCGTCCTGGCCATAGGAGCAGCCGGGAAGGCGGTGCCGTAGTAGGCGCTCATGTCCTCGCTCGACGGCCACCCCGTGGTCGGGTTGTCCCTGCCGTGAGAAACGGCGAGCACCGCAAGGCGCACGAGATCCGCCGCCCGGTACGAGGGCCAGCCGTGGAGCAGCGCCTGCCAGGCGACGGGGACGGCCGTCGCTCCCCACCGGGCCCCGAGCAGGGAGCCGGCGATGGCGGCGACGGTGTCGGTGTCGTGCCCGACGCGGACCGCCGTTCGCAGGGCCTCTTGCAGGTGCCGGCACGGCTGCACGGCGGGAATGGGCGTCTGCCAGACCGACGCCAGTGCCGCCTGGAGGGCCGTCACGACATACCCGTTCGGGTTGAAGGACGAAGGCGGCCTCGTCTCGGCCTTCGCGATGGCATCGGCCCAGAGCTCCCGTCTCTCATCGGGAAGAAGGGCCAGCCCGTCTCGCACACCGTCGAGGCGGCTTTGCCGGATCGCCCGGTCGATGCCGACGCACCACAGCACGCAGGCGTCGCCTGCGAGGGGATCGGCGTGAGTGAGCTCGGACACGCTCCTCGCCAGCTCGCTGAGCCGCAAGTCGTCTCCGATGGCAGCGAGCGCCACCGGTCCGGTGCGCATGAGGCTGCCGTTTCCCGCAGCTCGTTTCGGATTGGCCCGGAAGTACTCGGCAGCCTCAACGGCAAGCATCGCGGGTGAAGCGCTCCCCGAGAGCACGGCCTCGGTCTGGCTGCCGACGTCCACGGGCCCGCTGTTGAACCAGTCCAGGAAACGGGAGCCGACCGCGACCGGGTCGAGCTGCCCACTTGCGGCCTCCTCGGCGATGCAGATCGCCATCTGGGTGTCGTCGGTCCACTCGCCCGGCTCCCACCCGAAAGGGCCGCCGCCGATCATGTCGGGGTCCCGCGGGCCGATCAGTTCGAGCTCGTAGCCGGCCCCGAGGGCATCGCCGGCCGCCGATCCCACCATCACGCCGGCAGCCCGGTCGAGTTCGGAGTAGCTCACGTGACGCCCGTTCATGCCGAACCTCCTCAGTCGCCAGGTCCGTCGGTGCCTGCGACAGAGGCCCGCCCGGACGACGACCCCACAGGATAGGGATCGGATGTGACAACGGCGGACTCGGTCGCCGTGGCGGGGATGACACTTCTCCCCGGCCCGTGCCGGGACACGACACGCGGCGACCGGGACGAGGCGCTGATCGACCGCGACGACGGTGAGTGGGAGCGGACCGTCGCCACGGCTGGACAGACAATCGGCAAACCGGCATCCTCGGGGCGACCGAGCTGGCCCGGCGCGCCCGGTGGGTCGGCGTCTGGCTCCAGCTCGAACCGAGGTCCGAACAGGAGGAAGCGCCATGGCCCGGCCCCATACTCTCTTCACCGGTCAATGGGTGGACCTGAGCCTCGAAGAGGTGGCAAAGCGTGCCTCCGGGTGGGGATTCGACGGCCTGGAGATCGCTTGCGACCCGCGCCACTTCGACGCCGACCTCGCCGCCGAGAACGACGCCTACCTCGAGGACCGACGGGCTGTGCTCGAACGCCACGGACTGAAGTGTTGGGCCATCTCGGCCCATTTGATCGGTCAGGCCGTCTGCGACGATCCCATTGACGACCGCCACCGGCAGATCCTGCCCGCCGGAGTCTGGGGTGACGGCGACCCCGAAGGTGTGCGGCGCCGCGCCGCCGCCACGATGGCGAACGCCGCCCGAGCGGCCCGCCGCTTCGGGGTCGGCGTGGTGATCGGATTCACCGGCTCGAGAATCTGGCCCTACGTCTCGATGTTCCCTCCCGTCGCCCCCGACGTCATCGAGGCCGGCTACCGCGACTTCGCTGACCGCTGGCGACCGATCCTCGACGTGTTCGCCGAACAGGGCGTGCGTTTCGCCCTCGAGGTGCACCCGTCCGAGATCGCCTACGACTACTGGACGGCCGTGAAGGCGCTGGAAGCAGTGGAACACCATCCCGCCTTCGGCTTCAACTGGGACCCGTCGCACCTCCTCTGGCAACGCGTCGACGTCAGGGGATTCTTGTGGGACTTCCGCGAGCGCATCTTCCACGTCGACTGCAAGGACACCAAGCTCCAGCTGGACGGCAGGAACGGCGCCCTCGGCTCGCACCTGGCTTGGGGCGATCCGCGTCGCGGCTTCGACTTCGTGTCGGTGGGACGCGGCGACGTGCCCTGGGAAGCCTGTCTCCGTCTGTTGAACGCGATCGGCTACCAGGGACCGATCTCGGTCGAATGGGAAGACGCCGGCATGGACCGCAACGAGGGGGCCAGAGCCAGCCTCGAGTTCTTACGGGGGCTGGACTTCACACCGTCCGACCGCCGTTTCGACGCCGTCTCCGGCGACCCGAATCGCTAAGGCGCGTCTCCGCTCACCCCACGACGCCAGGCCCTGGGGCAGAGTGACCCCGCGCGACCAGGTCAGTGCCCGGCTTGGTCGCTTTCGCTCGAGCGGTCGAGCCCGGCGAACCAACGATCGATCGGTCGCATGCGGTCGGAGGCGTTGAGCACCTGGTGCCACATCGGATACGGCAGCGGCGTCGCCGACGCCCGATCGAGCCGTTCCCGTTCCTCGCCCGCGAGCACCACCTCGGGCGTCGCCAGGGTGTCCCTCAGCTGGGCCTCGGTGCGGGCGCCGACGATCACCGAGGTGACCCCAGGCGTGGCGAGCGAATAGGAGAGCGCGACCTTTGCCGGTGTCGTGCCGCGCGCCTCGGCCACCGAGACGATGGCGTCGATGACGTCGTAGACGTGCTCCCAGTCGGAGATCGGAGGCTCGCCCCAGTCCGAGAGGTGACGTCCCACCGGCGGTGCCGGCGCGTCCCGGCGGTACTTGCCCGTCAGCAGGCCGCCGGCGAGCGGGCTCCAGATGAGGTTGCCGAGTCCTTCCTCGACGCTGGCCGGCAAGAGCTCGTGCTCAGCTTCGCGGTTGAGCACCGAGTAGTAGATCTGCTCGCTCACGAAGCGATCGAAGCCTCGACGCGCGGCGATGCCGAGCGCCTTCATGAGCTGCCAGGCGGCATAGTTGGAGCATCCGAGATAACGCACCTTGCCCGTGCGCACGAGCCCGTCCAGCGCTTCCAAGGTCTCCTCGAGCGGCGTCATGGCGTCCCACTCGTGCACCTGGTAAAGGTCGATCCAGTCCGTGCCCAGGCGGCGCAGGCTCGCCTCGCAGCTTGTGATGATGTGGTGGCGTGACAGCCCGACGTCGTTGGGACCTGGCCCGGAGCGGAACCGGGCCTTGGTGGCGATGAGCAAGTCGTCTCGCCGACCGCTGACGACCTCGCCGAGCGTGGCCTCCGAAGCGCCGCCCGAGTAGACGTCGGCCGTGTCGAACAAGTTCACTCCCGCCTCGAGAGCTATGTCGACGAAGCGACGCGCCTCCGGCGTCTCGAGCTGACCCCAGCGAGCATCCGCGGCAGCACCCCCGAAGTTCGCCGTGCCGAGCGCCATGACCGAGACTTTGAGGCCTGATCTACCGAGAGTCCTGTACTCCATCGCCTTCCTCCGATCGCCCAGTCCGAAGCTGAAGGGCTGGGCCATCTCGCCTGACCTGGGGACGCCCGTGACCTCCGGCAACCAGGCTATGTGACCATGTCGAGCCCTGGGCAGGCGTGAACGGCTGATTCCCCCTTCGCCGAAAGGCCCTGCCGAGGCGATCAGGTCGCAGAGCTGCGCGGCTCGCCGAGCTCCGGTTGGTCCCCCACCGAGCCGGCCCCCGACTCCGTGGCTCCGTGGACGTGGTGCCTGACCTCCTCAGTGATCGCCACCATGTCTCCGCTCTGGATGACCTTGTGCAGCCTCACGTGCACCACGGCGACCTCCCGCAGATTCGAGAAAGCACGCAGATCGACCGCCAGGAACAGCCGCAGCTGCCACTCCCAGCTGTTCCAGAGATCCATGAGGAGCTTGTGGTCGGCTGCTTCGTAGAACATCCGGTGCAGGCCAAGATGGGCGTCGATGCAGCCGGGGACGTCGCCGTCGTTGGCGGCTCGCTTCAAGTCGTTGAGCCGGGCCTTGAACTGCGCGCGTCCGGCTGTTCCGAGCAGCCAAGGTAGCGAACGCTCGATGGCAAATGGTTCGACACGCAACCGCAGCGTGACGATCTCTTCGACGACTTTGGGACCGACCTCTGCCACGAATGCCCCACGGAAGGGCATCTTCACGACCAGGCCTTCTTCTTCGAGCTTGCTCAACGCCTCTCGCAATGGTGCCCGGCTGACACCGAGCTCGGCGGCGATGTGCGCTTCCCGCAGCTGAGTGCCCGGGCCGAGGCTGCCCTCGAGAATGGCCTTTCGAAGGACAGCCGCCACCGTGTCCAGCGTGGTTCGCTGTGCGCTTCTCACGAGAGCTCGACTTCGGGACCGTCTGGATCAACTGCCACCTCATCAACCCCGCTGAGATGCCGAACGCCGGCTTCAAACACTCGGGCGACGGCACCGACCTCTCCCTTCTCGGCCTTGAGAACTACACGCGCCTCAAGCACGTGATGAGCGCACTCGAATAGATGGCGGGTGTCGCTCGCCATGCGTCAGAATGCGAGAGCGGGCCGGGCCGTTCCAAGCGACGGGAGTCGGGCGTCTGTGGCCGACCGCTCCGCACCGGTCTCGGCACCCCGAACGGCTCCGCCGCAGCAACCCGGCCCCTGCGGGCCGGTACGAAAAACCATTGGCCGTAAGCCAGGAGGAGTAGGGCCGTCATGACAGAGCCATCCAACAGAGCAGCCGTCCTGCACGGCGCGGGGGATCTGCGTATCGAGGACCGGGCGATGCCAGAACCGGGTCCGCAGCAGGTTCTGGTAGAGATCCGGTCGGTCGGCATCTGCGGGTCCGACGTCCACTACTACGAGCACGGCCGCATCGGGGACTTCGTCGTCTCGTCACCGATGGTGCTCGGCCACGAGGCTTCAGGAGTCGTGGTCGGTCGCGGCGAATCGGCGCGACGGCACGAGCTCGGGCGGCGAGTCACCCTCGAGCCAGGTGTGCCCTGTGGCACCTGCCGTGAGTGCCGCACCGGGCACTACAACCTGTGCAAGAAGGTCGTCTTCTTCGCCACACCGCCTGTCGACGGGGCTCTTGCTCGCTATGTCACCATCCACGAGGACTTCGCCTTCGCGCTGCCCGACCAGGTCAGCGATGATGCCGGCGCCCTCTGCGAGCCGCTGTCGGTAGGGCTTTGGGCTTGTGGAAAGGCGGAAATAGGTGTCGGGGCGCGCTTGGCGGTGGCCGGAGCCGGCCCGATAGGGGCGGCGGTGACTCTCGTCGCCCTCGCGGCTGGTGCGACCGAGGTGATCGTCGCCGATCCGGTGCCGGCGCGCCGTGAGAGGCTGCTGAGCCTCGGCGCTACCCGCGTGATCGACACCGCGACCTCCACCTTGGCGGAGGAAGCGGCCGACGTCGACGTCTTCATCGACTGCTCCGGGGCACCAGCTGCTGTCTTGGACGGCATTCGCGCTGTCCGTCCCGCAGGATCGGCCGTGCTCGTCGGCATGTGCCCGTCCTCCGAGGTGCCTTTCCCGATCGCCGCTGTCCAGAACCGGGAGATACGGGTCACGGGTACCTTCCGGTACGCGAACACGTACCCCGACGCCATCGCGCTCATCGCCTCGGGCAAGCTCGATCTCGAGGGACTTGTGGATGCCCACTTCCCACTGGAATCGAGCGAGGAGGCGCTGACAGTGGCGCGCCGGGACCCCTCCATCTTGAAGCCCGTGGTCCGAGTCACAGAAGCCTGACATCCTGATCCAAGAAGCGGGGACTGAGCCTGCCCGCCTCAGCTGCTGCTCCCGGTCGCAGCCGGCCCGGTTCCCGTATGGCCGGTAGGGTCAGATAGCCGTCCCGGCCTCAGCTCGTACGAGACTGCTCCGCGATCGCGATGAGCTCGTCGCCATAGCTCTCCAGCTTCGCCGGGCCGATCCCGCTGATCGCCAGCAGGCCTGCCTCATTGGTGGGCAATACGGCGGCGACGAGGCGCAGGGTCTTGTCGTCGAACACAATGAACGCCGGCTTGCCCGCCGCCTTCGCCCGCTCTGCTCGCCAGGTCCGCAGGTTTTCCCACGCCTCTGCAAAGCGGGGATGGGCCAGCACGGCCGGACGGCCTTCGACAGTCACAGGCGTGCCGAAGGCGACGGTCGTGATGGCCGGGCCGCCTCCGAGGAGTGCTCGAACTCCATCGGTGCTCAGCGCGACGATCTCGTGATCGTGGCCGCGGTGGGTAAAGCGCGATCCGACTGCCGCCGCCAGCACTTCGGCCTTAGCGGCTGTTTGACGGGTCAGCGATGCCGGCCGAGAGCCGGCCTGGCGGACCGACCCCGCCGTGACATCTGGCGTCCCGGCAGGAGCCACCGGTCGGCCGGGTCGTGCCAGCTCGAGGAGGAACGGCGACGGCGGCGACCCGGGGATGATCGAGGCGCTCGAACGGCAGCGAGTCAGAGCGACGTGGAACACCCGCCGCTCCTCCTCGACGTCCTCGGCCAGCCGATGCGGCATGAGCCCCGAGGTGGCGTGATGCACCACGACGTGTGGCCACTCCCGGCCCTTCACGGCATGGATCGATGCCAGGGTGACCCCGTCCACGTCGTCTGGCGCGTTCAGCTGCTCGGAAAGCCAGGCAGGAAACCGGCTGGCGTCGCTTTCGAGATCGGCCAGCTCGCCCAGCGCGTCGAGATCGTCGCCATGAGAGGCGATGGCACCGTGGCTCCATTGGTCGAGTGCCGTCGCGCTCGCGTCCAACCCGCCCGCGCCGATCTGGGATCGCAGCACCGCCAGGACCTCGGCAGTCGTCCCGTGTTCAGCCGCCTTGCGGACCTGCTTGAGGTCGTCAGCGAGCTCCCGCACCTTGCCCGCCTCCCGATCGCTGCCCTTGCCCTCGAGCCAGCCCGCCAGGCTGGCCAGGCCGTCCAGGGAACGCTGCTTGCCGACAAGATCGAGAAGCGATCTGCTCATGCCGCGCTTGGGGCGGCGCGCCACGTCTCGCAACACTGCACCAGGGAGCGCCCAATCGGGGGCGGTCGCAACTGTCAACCAGGCCAGCGCGGCCCGGACGCCGCCTCGTTGGAGGAATTGGCCGCTCACTCCTCCGTTCACCGGCACCCCGTCGTTGCGAAGGAGGATCTGCACGGGGGCCAGCGACGCGTTCACGCGCGCCAGGACGGCCACATCGCTCGGTATTGCCCCCTCCTCGAGGAGGGCCCGCACCCGATGCGCGGCCCGGGTAGCCGGGCCGTCGTCACCTGCGAGTATCGACAGGCACTCGTGGTCACTGGCCTGCGCCTCCTGCGAAGGGCCGGCGCGGATGACTTTCGCGACACGGACGGCGTTTCGGGTCAACAGGTTCGACGCTGCCGCCACGACAGGGGCCGGGCACCGGTAATTGACCTCGAGGGAATGCAGGGCGGCGCCGGGAAACCAATGGCCGAAGTCAACCAGCCAGCGGGGTGTGGCACCGGCATATCCGTAGATCGTCTGGTCGTCGTCGCCCACCGCGAAGACTGCGCCCGCCGGTCCGCTGAGCAATCTGATGAGGAGCAGGTGGGCGGGCGTGAGGTCCTGGAACTCGTCGATGAGGAGCACGCGAGCTGAGCGTTGCGCCCGTAGGCGGAAGGCGGGATCGCCCAGCAACCGCTCAATGGCGCCGGTCACCTGCTCGTCGAAGTCGACGACCTCCTGTTCGGCCAGCTGCGCCCTGTAGACACGGGCGACCCGCTCGAGATCGGACACGTCGGGCAGCTCGTCCTCCACAGTCTCCGGGTCGGCGAGCCCGAGACGGACTCTCCCGAGCGCCTTGAGCCACGGTGCCAGGGGGTCGGTCTCCGAGCGTTTCGGAAACCTGACGAGGTTGCCGAGCAGTCGGCGTACCTCGACCTCTTCAATGGTCGCGCGGCGCCCGCACAACCGCAGTCCAAGGGCGTTCAGCGTCCGCACCTGCACGCCAGCGACATCGGCGAGGCGCGTCTTCATCTCGTTCGCCGCCCTCGTGTTGTAGGCCACCAAGGCGACCGCGGCAGGCGGGAGGCCCCAACCTTGGAGCAACAGGCGGGCCCGCTCGGTGAGCACCCTCGTCTTGCCCGAGCCCGCAGGGGCAATGACCCGGGCGGTGGCTCCTGGCTCAGCCACGGCTTCGAGCTGGTCGGGCGCCAGTTGAACACCGACCGGGTCATTCACGCCGAGCGGTTGAAGCATCCCGTGCTCCAGCGAGATCCGGTGAAGTACCGATACGCCCATGCGATCCGAGAGGGCGACGTCGAGAGGCCCGCCGTCACAGACGGCGACCGTGCCGTCGGGGAGCATGACGTCGCCTCCCGCGTCGGTGCGGGTGGCGCCGAGACTGCATGCGAGCTCGGCCCAGTGCCACCGTCGGTGAGACGAACCGGCGCGGGCGTCTATCGAGTTGGCCCACACGCCGTGGTGCAGCCGCTCAGACACGAGGTCCAGGTCTGCGGACCACTCCCAAGGTTGCCGATCCCTAACTGCCTCTGCAGGAGGCAGTTGGGGCTCATCGAGACCGAGGCCGGGCGTGAGCTCGACGGTGACCGAGCGCCGTTTCCGCCAGGCCGCTCCGAGCTCATCGGCGATCCCCCGGTTCACGGCGGAGACGCGAATCCGCTTGCACGACGACCATTCCCCGGGCGCGCCCTGACCGACTCCCACCACCACAGATCGGCCGAGAGCTATCGGGTCGGGCATCTCGAGATCTTGCCTCACCGGCCTTGGCTCAGGCCACCATCTCTGGGATGGGCACGATCACCGTCTTGAAGCACGCGTAGATGATCCGATAGGACGTAGGCGATCACGGATCTAGCCTGAGGAAGGTCGCCAATGGCCAACGAGCATCGCAACCTGCCCCTCATCGCCCGTCGCCGGACCGCCCTGGCTTGACGCGCCGGGCACCATCTGCCACTTGAGCTAGCTAGCTGTGACTCCCCCACAACTCGAGCCGGCCGCGACGTCGAAAGTCACAGTCGAAGACGAACGAGTTCTTCTCTGCGATTCTCGGACACTTCCGGCTGCGTTCGACGCTGCCGCGGACAGCTTGAAACTGGTCGTCTTGGTCTCTCCGACCTGCCCGATCTGCCTCGACGGAGTAGCTGTCGTTCGGGAGAGCCTTGCAGAGCTGGGCTCCGCTGACGTCGCCGTCCATGTCGTCTGGGTGCCTGTCCTCAAGGCAGACACTCCCGACGCCGCGAAGGACTCGGCCCGCCTATTTGGAAACACCATCCAGGCCGCCCACTACTGGGACGTCGGCCGTGCTTTGTCGAGTCGCTACTTTGACCTGCTCGGGCTGGAAGAGCGCGGGCGCACCGTCGCCTGGGATCTGTACCTGATCTACGCGCGCGGTGCTCGTTGGACGGCTGACCCACCGATGCCGAAGGTCTGGATGCAGCAGTTGCTCTTGGACGACGTTCCGGAGTTGGAGCGCTCTGTCCTCGTCAGTCAGCTCCGCCAGATGCTTGAACCGATCGACCTCTGACTGGCCAGCCTCGAGCGGGGATCGGCGCGGTGGCCACTTCCAGCGGACAAGCGACCGAGCTCCTGACCGTTGTCACACTGGCGGGATCACGACTCCTACCGCTGCCGCCCTATCGAGCATGGGGCCGACATCGTCGTGCACTCGGCGACGTGCGTAGCTGGCCCTTCACATGTCCAGGTTTGCAAATCGAGGTCTTGGTCGGGTGTCGGGCTCGGGAACATACCGCCCGGCGACCAAGCGGTAGCGCCAGGCGGGCCCTTCGGTGACGATCTGGCGGAGGGCATCGAGGAGGCGGTCGACGTCGCCAGCGCTGCTGCCCACGCCGATGCTTGCCCGCACGGCACCGCCACTCTGCCGATCATGACCAGTCAACCGGTCAACGAGTGGATGAGCACAGAACGATCCGTCGCGAACGCCGATGCCGTATTCGCTGCTGAGTATCGCAGCCAGCTGGCCGTGAACGAAGCCTTCGATATTGAACGAGACGACACCGACCCGGTCGTGACCCGGCGGCCAGATGGAGTACACGGTCGCCGAGGGAAGGTCATGCAGTCCATCGAAGAGTCGGTCCAGCAAACCCGCCTCGTGACAGGCGACGTTGTCCATGCCCACCCCGGCCAGACAGTTGCAGGCGGCGGCCAGGGCGGCAATGCCGAAGAGGTTGGGCGTACCGGCTTCGTGACGGGCCGGGCCAGTCAACCAGGTCACGTCATCGATACTGACGTGACGCACGGCACCGCCACCGCACAGATATGGACGGGCTGCATCCAGCCAGTCCGGGCGGCCCACGAGGGCGCCTGCCCCGAAAGGCGCGTAGAGCTTGTGGCCTGAAAGTGCCAGGTAGTCGGCGCCGAGCGCGGCAAGGTCGATGGCTCGATGCGGGGCGAGCTGAGCAGCATCAACGATCACCCGGGCACCGTGGGCGTGGGCCAGGCGAACGAGTTCTGCCAGCGGCCAGATCTCGCCGGTCACGTTGCTGGCGCCGGTGACCGCCAACAGCAGCGGTCCCCTAGGAGCAGCCCGCATGGCAGATGCAGTCACCTCCAGGGTTTCCTGCGCACTGGTAGCAACCGGAAGGACGGCGGCGTGGTGCTGGCGCCAGGGCAGCAGATTGGCGTGGTGTTCGGAGGCATAGGTGATGACCGAGGTTCCCGAGGGCAGGGCGGGGGAAAGCAGATTGATCGCGTCAGTGGTGTTCCTGGTGAACACCACTGACATTTCACCTGGGCGCCCAGGAACTCCGAGAGGGTCCCCCGGGCTGACTCCAACACCGAGGTGGTCACCTGGGAGAGGAAGCCTGCCCCCCGGTGCACGCTGCTGTACCAGGGAAGGAGCTCTCCGACCGTGGCCCAGACCGATCCGAGACAAGGGGCGCTGGCGGCTGTGTCGAAATTGACATAGCGAACGGTGTCGCCACCCACAGTTGGGACCATCTGATCGGCTCCGACAAGGGGGAGGAGGGCGTCATCGAAAAGATCCGGAATCGAGCTGGTGAGTGTTCGAGCCGAAGCCATAGGTACCTCGATGTCCAGGGGACCCACGAACCGACGGAGTCCACGCTTGTCCGACGCTTTTGCGACGGACCTGGTCCTCACCCGGGGCACCCCACCGTGGTGGAGGGTTGCCGGACAGCAAGCCGGGGCTATCTGCTGTCGCTCATGACCTGACCAAGAAGTTACCGGCCGGTCGACAATCCCGTCAATCGCCCCGTCGGCGTTGGCGGTCTGATCGGGCTGGTCCAGACTTCCGATGCCCACTTCCTCGACGCCCGAGCGGACTCGCAAAGACCCGGAGGCGCTGAAGTTCGTCCTGGCAGTGGTAGTTTTCACAGATGCGAAAGCCCAGATCAGCAATGGCGGCAGCAGCCGTGGCACTGTCGCTCTTCGTGACTCTGGTGGCCTACGCGCCGCCGTCGGTCGCGACGGTTCAGCATGCCAATTCTGCCCACTTGACGAACGCGCGCGCCGTCACCCTCACTCCGAGGGTGACGATGGCTCCGGGTGTCGTCGTTGTCAACGCCGCCACCGTGGCTGCCAATCTCGTCAGCGTCTCGAGCGACGGCAGCACATTCGTCTTCAAGAGCCCAGCCGGCGCACTGCGCCAACTGGCGGCCGGCAAGGTGATGTTGCTGCAGGGGTATACGGCGGCCGTGGTGGTCTCGGTGACTCGTTCCGGTTCTCGTCTCACCGTGACGACCCGGCCAGCGGCGCTGACCAACATTTTCAAGACAGCGGACATCAGCTTTTCTCAGCCCATTGACTTCGCCAACGTGTTCGGCGACCTCTCAGCTGGATCGCCCCCTTCGGACCCGCCCAGTCAAGTGACCCCACGCCACCCGCAAGTGGCGCTCGAGGGCACGGCCAAGCCCGTGCTCCCCGCTGTCGGCCTTTCCTACAGCGGCAAGGGGCCCGGCGACTTCTCTTACGGTGTCTCGGTCTACCCCTCGTTGTCCCGGCTCGACTGGGAGGTTCAGGGGTGCGTCGGTGCATCGTTCCTGTCCGGTACGACGTGCGCCGGGACTTCGACCGGGCTGAGCATGAGCGCAACCTTGTCGGGCTACATCGCGCAAGCAAGCCTTTCCGGGGACTTCGACATCGCAAACGGCCACAACGTGCGCAGCAGTTTCTCGTTCCTGTCGACCGGCGGTGTCAGCATCACCTACCAGATCCTTGACCCGAGCAAGGGCACTTTCAAACTTCCTGTTCTCCGCATACCTATGTCGTTCAACGTCCCCTTCGCCGTGGCCGGCGTCCCGATGCTGTTGAAGGTCTCCTTCGCCCTGCTCGTGACCGTGGCCCTTTCCAGCAAGAACTCCACGGTGCGTGGCGGCGAGAAGCTGACCTACGGTGGTGCGGAGGCAGTGACCGAGTCCGGCGCTTCAGACTCGGCTGCCTCGAAGATCCTGCAAATTGCCGGGTCTTTCGTCACGAGCAAGTCCTCGATAACCTTGTCGTCGGCTGCGGTTGAGGTTGCCTCGCAGATGAAGGTCGGGTTCGGGCCCGGTCTGGCAGTGGCGAACATCCTCGGCTACGGCGACGTGATAGTCGCGATCGGCCAGAGAACCGGCAGCCTGGTAGCCGGACTACCGTGCTCGGCCTTCTATCTGAGTGTCTCCGGCCACGCGTACATGGAGGCCCAGGTCGCTATCTGGAAGATCGCTTCGAAGCCAGTGACGCTCTTCTCGAAGGATTACACCGACCCACGAGCCGAATGCTGACGCGGCTTCGCGCCAACGAAGCGGTCAAGAGCCATCGGTGGCTAGGCCCTGTGCGGGGCGAGGCACGGGAGAGGGCTGGGTGAGGAATCTGCCCAAGGCGAAGAACCGACCGAGGTTAGCCGCCTCGGGAGATTACACTTCGGTCCATGTTGTCCTTGGTTGTGGCCGCGACTCACCGCACCAACTCGGCGGACCTGGTGATCCTGATCGTGCTGGTAGTGATCGGATTCCAAGTCTGGCGGCGGCGCTCGATGGGCGGCGGGGGCAGACGAGGACCGTTCGGGGGCGGCGGCGGACCTTCCGGAGGGTCGAGTGGACCGGACGGACCTGGAAGCTTTTAGGCCGTCCTCTGAACCTTGGGTTTGTCAACCCTCGCTCCTCCGCGAAGTCTGACGGGAGCGTCACCCCCGACCTGTTCGGGCCCGACCGCTCGGCGCTGAACGCGCTGCTGCCGAAGGCCACCCAGGAGGGAAGACCTGTCGCCGGGTAGGCAAGACCTGTTGCCGCAGTAGGCCAACCAAGTGGCTCAACCTTGACGATGGTTAAGAACCCCAACCAGGCGACCCTTGTGGT
>Ga0326727_10002361_pt1 | contig 64875 bp, 52 predicted proteins | sample MB2enrmetagenome_FD_207643 | JGI IMG/M metagenome (GOLD analysis project Ga0326727, IMG submission 207643) | Lab enriched peat soil microbial communities from McLean, Ithaca, NY, United States - MB29MY | ecosystem: Environmental > Terrestrial > Soil > Wetlands > Peat | place: USA: New York...
CACCCGCTCCTGCCCGCGCAAGGTTCGTCAGCCCGTCAGCGGTTGGCCACGGCTGATGAAAAACGAATACATCGAAGGCCCGGTCAGTTTCACATTCGTCCAGCCATGAATTTGCGAAAGGCATTGGCTTTAAGGCAGGCGATGGGATTGAGCAGACGGAGCCTGACGCCCGAGAATTCAACCAGCAGGGTGCCTTTCTTGACCTCATCTAGCCGCAGCCCCGGTACCGTCTTGAGGTCGTCAACGGCCAAAACTCTTCCTTCCTTGCTTTGGATGAGGAAAGTACGGCTGACAATCGTGAACGCTTTGCCAAAGGGGTCCCTTTCCGCCTCAACATTCCCGGCCCGCGCGCGAAGCAACCGCCGAGCGGAAAGGTCTGGGCGGTGCAAATCCAGGTCCGCACTCGTAAACGGGCGGTACTTCTGGAGTTCCGGTTCTTCTGCTTCGAATACTTCAGCCCAGAAGTTGACTGCCTGCCCTCCGACAATCAGCGCCTCGACATCCCGCTCGTCGAAGACTCTCAGCAAGTCGAGGTAATCGGCAAAGCCGGCCTGGCAACGGGGGCTTTCTTCCATCATTCGTTGAGGCCGCCATAATCCACGATTTGGAAGCGCTTTGCACCACCACCAAAGACGGAGTTCGCGTGCTGAAGCTGTTCCGGTCTGGCTTTGCCCTGGGCCAGGAGCTGGAGGTCCCGCCGACGCCCGGCCTTTTTCCGTTCCGTGGCCAAGGCAGGGTCGGGGAGGCTGACTTTGAAGCCGGCTCGTTCCAACCGCCGTTTCACTCGGCGAGCCCATGCGTCGGGCGATTTCATGTATCAATACTGCCTGTCGGAGAGATCACTGTCAAAGACACAATAGGAAGTCAGAGGTGGTGGCCATCCGCGGGTTGAAGTTTGGTCCCTAAGGCGTGGCGGGCGCGGAGGTGATCGCTGAGGGTGAGCAAGGGGCCGGTCATGCCAGTGGTCACCAGGGCCATGAGGACCAGCATGGTGAAGATGGGCGGGGAGAGGATGCCGAGGTCGTAGCCAATGTTCAAGGCGATGAGTTCGACCAGGCCGCGGGTGTTCATTAACGCGCCCAGGGCGAAGGAGTCCACCCAGTTGATGCCGGTCGTGCGCGCGGCGAGCATCGAGCCCCCGAGCTTGCCTACGGTGGCGACGGCAATCAGTGCCAGGCAAATGAACCAGCCGGCGGGCTCCTGGAGCAGGCCGATTGGGGTACGGAGGCCGGTAAAGGCGAAGAAGAGCGGCAAGAGGAAGACGGAGCTGAACTGTTCGAGCCGGACGCGCAAGGAGTTCCGTAACTCACCGTGTGAGGGCATCGCGACGCCGGCCAGAAAGGAGCCGAAGATAGCGTGGATGCCAATGACATCGGTGATGAAGGCGCAGGCGAAGAGGAAGACCACCACGCCGGCCATCACACCCTTGCTCGGCGCGCCCGACTCGAGCGCGGTCAGGCCGAGCCAGCGGGGGACCCGGGGCTTGACCCAGAGGAGCATCAAGGCGACGAAAAGGAGAACCAGGACTATGCTGAGAACCGCGGAGGCCAGGCCGTCCGCCTTAACGATGGCCACGACGAAAGCTAACACCGTCCAGGCGGTGACGTCATCGGTCGCGGCGCAGGCGAGGGCGGTGCTGCCGAGGGCGGTCTTGGTCAGGCCACGTTCTTCGAGGATGCGGGCGAGGACGGGGAAGGCGGTGATGCTCATCGAGGTGCCGATGAAGAGCGCGAAGGCCAGGAAGGTGGTACCGGGCGCGGCGAGGCTGGGGAAGAGCCACAGCGCACCCAATACGCCGAGCAGATAAGGGAAGAGGATGCTGACCTGGCTGACGAACACGGCAGTGCGGGCCTGCTGCTTCAATTGGGCGACGTCGAGTTCCATGCCAATGACGAACATGAACAGGCAGACGCCGATTTGACTGAGCATCCGCAGGGTGCCGAGGGAAGCGGGCGGAAAGACGATCTGGAAGAAGCCGGGCCATAGCCAGCCGGCCAACGAGGGGCCGAGGAGGATGCCGGCGATCATTTCTCCCATGACGGCCGGCTGCCCGGCTTTGCGGAGCAGGCTGCCGCACACGCGAGCCGCCAGAACGATGAGGATGAGCTGGACGAACAGACGGGTGAGCGGGTCCTCGAAGTTCTGGCGCAGGTTGGCCAGGAGCGAGGCGGAGGGACCGACGCCGGAACTGGGCTGAAGGGCGGGGGGAGGGGGGAGTGTTGCGTGTTGCGTGTTGCGTGTTGCGTCGAGCGCGTAGCGTGGAGCGTCAAGCGTGGAGCCATGTTCAACCGCAATGAACATGCCCAGGCCAAACACCAGCAGGATGAGCGGGTAGAATAGGAGGCTCCTGTTCACAGGCACGTCAAGCGGTTGCTAACGCCGTTGTGTAGAGATGTTGGAAGTCGGAGGCGGTGACCGTGCGCGGGTTGAATTGCGCCGTCCACTGGCGCGCAGCCTCGTCGGCCAATTGAGGGATGTCTTTGGTTTCTACGCCGCAATGACCAAGGGTTCGCGGCAGGCGCGCGAGGTCGAGCAGCGACTCGAGGCGCTGGGCCAGATGTTCGGCGGCGGCCTCGGGCGCTTCCGAGGGCAGGGCGAACTGCGTCGCGCAGGCCAAGTCCGCGTAGGCGCGGGCCACGCCGGGCTCTCGGGCGTTGAAGCGCACGACGTGCGGCAGCATCATGCCCACAGCGTGGCCGTGGGTGACGCCGAAGTGGGCGGTGAGCGGATTGGCGGCGGCATGGGCGGCCCCGAGCATGCTGTTCTCGATGGCCGTGCCCGCCCAGGCCGCGCCCAGCAGCATCCAGCCGCGCGCTTCCAGGTCGTCGGGCGAGTTGAGGACGCGAGGCAACCCGGCAATGGCGAGGCGGAAAGCTTCGCGCGAGAAGATCAGCGACAAGGGGGTCCGGGGCTTCGTGACCAGCGTCTCCAGGGCGTGAGCCAAGGCGTCCATGCCGGTGCAAGCCGTGACCCGCGCCGGCTGGGAAAGGGTGAGCGTGGGATCAAGCAGGGCGATCCGCGCGGCGGCTTTCGGGTCACCGCAGGCCATCTTTTGGTGGGTTTGCTCGTCGGTGATGAGGGCAAACGACTGGCATTCGCTGCCGGTGCCGCCAGTGGTGGGGATCGCGAGCAGAGGCAACATGGGGCGCGTGGCCCGGCCAATACCCAGGTAGTCCTTCATCTGGCCGCCGTTGGTGAGAACGAAGTTGCAGCCCTTGGCGGTGTCCATGCTGCTGCCGCCGCCCAGGCCGACGATGGTGTCTATGGCCGCGCCGCGAGCGACCTCGACACAGCGGTCCACACACTGGGTCGAGGGGTTTTCCTGGACCTGCTCGAAGCACGTCACGTGCATGCCGGCGGCGACCAGCAAGGCGCGCACCCGGCCGGCATGGCCGGCGGACACGATCCCGCGGTCGGTGACGAGCAGCACCTTCCTTGCAGCGAGAGTCTTCGCCAGCTCGCCTACACGCTCGATGCTATTGACGCCGAAGACGACGCGAGTGCGCGGTTGGTAATCAAAGAGCATGCAGAGGAAGACCACAGATGAACACAGATGAACACAGATAAGATGCAATCGGAGCCGCCCTGTCCTCCAAGGTCAGGTTCCGTTCGGTAAAGGGCGAGACGGAGCGAAACAATCTGAAAGGGGAGCCTAGCCCGTCGAATCTGTGTTCATCTGTGTTCATCTGTGGTTGTGTTGAATTGTTCCGGCTAAGCGAGTTCGAGGGCGCGGCGGCGATAGAGGAACTCGAAGAGGTTGCCTTCGTGCGGCTGGTCCCAGGAGATTTGCGTCGTGCGGATGGGACCGAGGTTCAACCGGTCTATGAGCGGTGATTCGAGCAGGGCGGCGCGGAAAGCCGAGTCCTGAGTAATGCCGGTGACCACCAGCGAGGGGCCGATTTGGCGGAGCATCTCCGCCTGCGGAACCTGCACCACGCTCGCATACGGAAACAGGAATTCCCGGTTGGCCAGGGGGTGGGCGAACGAATCGCTCAGGACGATGGTGGGACGCAAATAGACGGCGCCCTCGAAGGTTATTTTGCGGGGGCCGTTCCGGTGTTTGGCAGTGACTTCGACGGCGCCGCGGCTTCGCAGCCCTTCCTCGATGGCGGTATCAATGCCGTCGGCCATCCGAGGATTGGCAAAGGCGGCCAACCGGGCGTTGTCGTCGTTGGCGGGCAACGGCGTGACCGGGCCTAGCTTTTGCGCGAGCGTATCGGCGATTTCGGCGGCATGTTTGGGCACGACGACCGCTGAGGCGTTAATGCAACTGCGGCCGCCATTGTCGGCAATTGAGGCGACTATCAGGTCAATGAACTCCGGCCAGCGCTCGATCTGGTCCTCGCCAATGAGGATCTTGCTGAGGCCGGGGCCGTGCGTCTGGATGGCCGGGTTGTCGGCGTAGGGCGCGGTGGTGCTGCTGTCGCCGAAGACCAGAGCCCTGCCGCAGCCGCGCAGTATCTCCGCGGCGCCGTCGTGGTCCGTGGGGTAGAAGCCGAACGCTTCTGGCGGGCAGCCGGCGGCAATCAGCGCCTGAATGATCCGGAAGGGTGTCCACGGCTCCTCGCGTCCGGGCTTCAGGATGACCGGAGTCTTGAGCGGAATCGCGGGCAGCCAGAGCGAGTTTACGCCGGGGGAGTTGCTCGGCATGACCAGGCCGAGGCAGGGCGCGGCGGGGTAGAAGCTGATCCGCGCGCCCGCCTGTTCGCCCAGGCCGCGATCCAGGATGCCGAGGTCGAGGCCGCGCGTCAGGCTGCTCAGAATGGTCCGCATTTGCTGGAGGGCTGAGGCGATCTTCTCCATGTTCCGGCGCACCATCACGAACGGCAGTCCGCTAGTGGCGGCGAGGGTCTCGACATACTGCTGGGGCGTCTGCGTGTGGCCCTGATCGCCCAGGGGCAGCGCCTCATTCAGGAACGACGCGGCGGCCTGGCGACAGATTTCGAGCAGGCGGTCGCAGGAGAGCTGTTTGAGTGCGGACCGCGCCTCACTGATCCGGGCGAGGTCCTTGCGGATGACGCCGGCGTTGACTTGGCTGAGCCGTGCGAGCGCTTCGCCGGTGCGGCAGTCGTTGACTGTCGCCTGGTCGAGGCTGGCGTAGGGCTTGCCGCGCCGGAGCGCCGGGAGGTGAGGGAGAGAGGGCATCTATCGAGGGGTGAGGAGCCAAACGTGATGCGTGATGCGTGAAACGTGATGCGTGATGCGTGATGCGTGATGCGTGATGTTCAATAGACTCCTTCCACGATGGTCTTTTCCATCGCGCCAAAGGGTCGCACGTCTCCCACGCCATCCCAGGGATAGGGTTCGCGCGGCCCGCGCCGGATCGCTTCGTCCCGTTCCAGGAATCGTGGCAGGAACAGCTCTCTGGTCATCGTGGTCAGCTCAACCCGGCCCCAGTTGTCGTAGTCCACGACTTGCCCGGTCTGATTGGGATTCACGACGCGAAGCACAGCGCGTGGCTGGGGCGCATAATAGGTGACCGAGAAGTTATCCTCCGGTCGCAATGGGGCGCTGGCTGCAAGGCCCATAAGCGTATTGCCGTACGTCGGATAGAAGCCGATGCGACCTTCCAACACCTCTTCGAGGATGAAGCGCACGTACTGCGGCGCCATCGTGGTGCCGCCGCAGAAGACGCCGCGGATGCCCGCCTCGTAGAGGTCGAGCTTCTCGCCCAGGGCTTCGAGCAGCTTGGGAGTCGTGAACAGGGCGCTGATCTTGCGGTGACGGAGGAGGATGACGGCCTGATCCACGACGTGCTCCATGTAAGCGCGCGCCTGGTCGAAGTGCTTCTCGCCAATGACCTTCTTGACCCAGCGGGGATCGAGATCAACGAAGTGGCACGGGCTGCCGCGGAAGTTGGCGAGGTGCTCGATGGCCAGGCGCAGGCGCCGTGGGCCGGTCGGGCCGACCATCAGCCAGGCCGCGCCGCGCGGGAAATGCTCATCCGCGAGCCTGGCCGAGAACTCTTCGTAGTCGGTCTTGTAATCATCCCAGCCGATACGCTGCTTTGGCATGCCCGTGGTGCCGCCGGTCTCGAAGATGTTATAGGGGCGCCCCTTGTATTGCGCCGGCACCCACACGTCCGGCTGAAGCTCGCGCAGCCATTCATCCTGGAAGTGCGGGAACCGCGCGATGTCGGCGAATGACCTGACTTCCTGCCGCGGATCCCAGCCGGCTTTGCTGGCCCAGTCGAGCCAGAACGGGCAACCCGTTTCCGGCGAGAAATGCCACGCGATGATCTCGCGCAGGTGGGCGTCGAGTTGGTCCTGGGCAGCCTGAAGTGCGGCGGGGTCGAGGCTCATCTCGCTCTTCACCGCGCCCGGGAGGCGTACTGCTCGATTGCGGGCGCGGGTTCCGCGGCCCGGCGGAGCGGCTCGCTCAGTTGGTTCGGAAAGTACTTCTCAATGGTTGTAGCGCTCGGGGGCGCGGTCAGCAGTGACACAACGACCATGCTCACGGCGGAGCCAAGCACCATAGGCACAACGGGCAGAAAGCCAAAGACGGTCACGTTTACTGGGCCACGTTCGAATAGGTGACCGAGAGCGGGGAAAATCAACAATAGGGGTTTGCCTGGCCCGGGCGCCGCAGCGTCGGAGATCGCTTGCAGGTACCATGTCAGCAGCAGCCACGCGGCCACCCAGAGGGTCGAGGCGAGGGCGCCGTATTTCGTGCTCCGTTTCCAGAACAGGGCGGCGATCATCACCGGCGCCATCGCGGCAAAGCCCGAGAAGGCGAACCGCACCGCCAACTCGAAGATGCTCGCCGGAGTGACGAGGGCGATGATATAGGCGATGAGGGTGACCACGAGAATGAAGCCGCGCGCGAAATAGACGCTGCCTCGTTCGCCGTACTTGGTCTTGCCCCCGTAGTGGGCAAACACGTCCTTGGTAAACATCGTGCTCACGGCCAAGACCTGGTGTGTGTCTGAGCCCATCACCGCCGAGATAATGCCGGCACCCAGTATCCCCGCCAGCCAGACGGGCGCGTGGTCGGTAAGCAGGTGCAGGAGAATCCCGTCCGGGTTCTTGAGGCCAGGTTCGAGCTGCGTGCCCAGGACGCCCAGGAAGATGCAAGGCAGCCAGATGGCGAGGATCGCCAGGGGATAGAGCACGACCGTGCGCTTGAACGCGGTGACCCGGCGCGCCGCAAAGCACATGATGGCCATGTGCGGGAACATGATGGACGAGAGCGGGATCAGGGTGTAGCTCCAGAAATAGCGTTCTGGCATCCGCTCGCGCGTGACCAGGTAGCGGGTCTTGGGGTTAGTGGCGATCTTCTGAATGTAATGCCCAAAGCTATCCGGCAGGCTGTGGCTGATGACAGCGACCGCCACGGCGCCGAAGAGCAGAAACAGGAGGGTCTGGAAGATGTTCACCCAGACGGTACCGCGCATGCCGCCGAAGAAGACGTTGGCGGTGACGACCAGCGCTACGATCGCGCAGCCCAAAGCGTAAGCCACGCGCCCGCCGCTGATGTCATTCAACACCCGCCCGCCGCCCATGATGCTGATGATCATGTACGGCACGAGCATGGCGACGCTCAGGGCGAAGATGACCGTGCCGATGGCGGAGCACTCCCACCGGTCCCGGAAGAACGCCACCTGTGTCTGATGCCCGAACCGCTTGCCAATGGCCCAGAGCCGCGTGCCGATGAAGAAGATCGTCAGGGGGATGACGAAGCCTGAGGACGAGGCCATGAGACCGTAGATGCCGATCCCCTGCCGGTAGGCCTGCCCGGAGCTGCCCAGGATGGCGAAGGCGGTCATGTTGGTCGCAAAGATCGAGAGGAAGAACACCATCGAGCCGACCGCCCGGTTGGCAAGGAAGAAGTCCTCCGTGTTCGCCTGCGACCGGCGGAAGGCCAGGGTGCCGATCACCCCGATGATGACCAGGTAAATGAAGACGACGATAACCGGGATCATGCACGGTCCCCTTTCGGGTCTTTGGCGTCGGGTTCAACGTTCTCGAGGTGCTTTGGCCACACTGCGCTCACCAGCACGGCCATCATCACGGCAGCCAATATAGAGTAGCCGGCCTGGTAGGCCAGACCGATAGGGAGGAAGCCGAAAACCAGCGGCTCCGCCTTCTTCCAGTTCCAGAAGTCCTGGTGAAGGAGATAGATTGCGGCCACCAGAGCAGTGAGGAGGCAGGTCTTAAGCTTCACGAGGAAGGCTGGCTGAAGTGAGCAATGGGCTTGGCGGTGTTCTGGAAGGCGAACAGGTGCGTGTTGGAGGAGACGTAGAGCACGCCGTTCGCGACCACCGGGGTGGAGTAAATCGGCGCCCCGAGATTGGTCGTGCTCAAGATCTTCTTTTCCTTACTAGCCTCGAAGACAACGAAGTCGCCGTCCTCGTCGCCGACATACACCTTCCCATCAGCCACTAGTGTCGAGCCCCACATGTGCGCCTTCATGTCGTGGACCCAGTAGAGCTTCCCCGTCTCCGCGTCAAAGCAGTGCAGGAAGCCGGAGAAGTCCCCAATGAAGAGCAGGCCGTCGGGCGTGATGGACGCAGTGGAAAGACTGCGGTGAATCTTGTCGTATGACCAAATCTTCCCCGTCTTGGTGACGTCCCCCGTCTTGGTGGCGTCAATGCAGGTGAGGATGCCAACGCCTTCACCGTGCTCCGGGTCCTGGCCGACGGCGGTATAGACGCGGTTCTTCCAGAAGACGGGGGTGGCATTGATTTCGCTGGGGCCTTGGGCGTCGGGATACTTGAAGCGCTTTCGCTCAGGTGGGTTGCAATCATACCACCACACCTTCTTGATGTAGCTGTCGTCGCCCTCCTTCACCGGTTTGGGGTCGAACGCATAGCACACGCCGTCGCCGCCTCCGTAGAAAATAAGCTGGCGGCCATTGACGCTGCCGGTAGATGGCGAACTCCATAGCCCGTGGAAGATGCGCGGACCGATCTTCGCGTCATCCTCAGCGAGGAACTGGCCAGTGCGCTTATCCACCGCGATCAGGCTCGGCGCGTTGGGCGAGGGGATATTGGAATGCGTCCAGTCCTGGCCGTTGGACGTGTTGACATAGACGATGTCGCCGACGATCAGCGGCGCGCCGTCCGATGCGTTATGCGGAAAGACGCCCAACTCGTTGATCATGTCGTAGCGCCAGATGATGTCGGCGTCCTTCGGCCCAGGCGGGATGGGCGGGGCGGGGCGCTCGGTGGGTTTGCCCTTGTCAAGGACGACGTCCTGGACCACGTATTTGGCCTCGTCCTTGTACGGCCCGTCGTTGCCATCGGCCATGCCTTTGGTGTCGAGGCACAGCAATTCGCAGCGCGTGCTCACCGCGTACACTCGGTCGTCCTCGATGGTCGGCGAGGACAGCAGGCCCAGGCTTTCCCAATCGTTGACCTTGCCCGAGGCGAGCTTGGGGACCACGAGTTGCCACAGCAGCTCGCCGGTCTTCTCGTCAAGACAGAGGAGGATGCTTCGGTCGCCGACGTGGCGCGGGTCGCGCGGGTTCTCGTTGTTCGTGCCGATGAACACGCGGCCGTGAGCCACAGTGACGTTGCCGTAGCTTTGGGAGCCGAGCTTGGCCACCCACTTGAAATTCTCCAGGTTGGAAGGATCAATCTCGTCAGAGGCACCCTTGAACTTGAGGTTGCCTGAGCTGCCCTTGGTGAAGTGGTCAGGGAGGCCGGTTGCGGGGCTGTACATGTTTCGGGCGGGGGTGCCGCCCCACTGCGGCCAGTCCTCCGCGTGCGCGCATAACGGCATTAACGCAAAGACGCAAAGGGGCAAAGACGCGAGCGAAGTGCGCGAAGCGTTTGGAGTGCGTGGAGCGTGCTCCCGCTTTCGATCGGTCTCCCGCCTCGTGACAGCGCCAGCAAGCGGGAAGCACTCCAAACGCTTCGCGTGGTAGTTCTTCCATGAAAGCACTCGCAGCCTGAGAGGATGTCGGGATGCAACGATGGAAAGGCGCGAACATGGCATTGCGGGCATGAGTCGCGACTCCTGTAGCGGCCGGGTTGGGCCTTCAATTCCAGATTTCTTCACTTGTCTCCTTTGTAAATAGTGCTGCTCAATTGCGCTGGTTTGCCTGAATCGGCGGTGACCTCGACGTTATCAATATAGACGGGCATGTCCTGCGGCGAGAAGCCGAACAGACCCGGCGACCCTGACTGGTGCGCGGTTTTGTGCGGCACGGTGATCGTCCAATCCGTGGGTTCGGGCTCTCCGCGCCTCCAGGCTTTGGCGCACACCACGGCGGAGCCATCCGGGTTCCGCTCCACCTGCGCTTTCAAGCGATACCAGATGTTCGGGGACCACTTGAAATCCTCGGATGCGCGCAGCCGCTTCTGGTTCGAGTTCACCTCCAATTTTTGCTCGTTGCCCTTGAGCACAATCAGGTAGCGTTGGTTGATGATCCCGACCTCGGACATCTTGCGGCGGTTGCCGTCGCTCATCACGTCGGCCTGGATGGTATAGTGGCTCATCTCCGGCGTGCCGATGAACACCGTCGCCCGCTGGAAGAACCGGTTGTCGGTGGTCTTGGCGAGCACCTTGCTCGCGTCCTTTTCGCGCACGTCGAATTTGAACCGTGCGCCGATCCAGGGCAGGGGTGGATAGGCAAAGACCACGCCCGCGGCGTTGGTTTCTGTGAGCGCGAAGGACTCGAAATCCTCATGGGTGGGGACGTTGGGCATCACTCGGCCACGAATATAGCCCTTCAAAGCGCCTGCGGTGGCTTCGAATGCGCCGGCCGACGGGACGAGTTCTGGCGCGGCCTGCAGCTCGCCGTTCGCATCGAAAGCTCCTTTCATTGCCGCCTTCACCTTCGCGGTCGGAGGGATATAGCTCGCCCACTTCACGTCCTTTGAAGAGATGGATTCCTCGACCGTAAGACCGTTTGCGTCCAGCGACCGTACGCGGAACACAGCCTTGTCACCCGGATGCAGCAGCACTTCGGAAGGAATCACCTGAAGCTGGGTTGCCGGTCCTGCTGCGGGCCAGGGCTTCTCCTCCGGGGGCGCGGAGCAGCCGGGGTTGTCGCCCTTGCTTCCCCAGCAATAAAGATGACGCGTCGTTTCCAGGTAGAGCTTGCCGTTATATGCCACCGGCGTTCCGAAACAACGGCCTTCCACCGCCACCTGGCACAGGATCTCTCCCGCTTTGTCACCCGGGCGAATGATGTATAAAGCGCCCATCGTCCCGGCATCCGCTTCGCCCGTCGCCTTGGTTGCGGGATCATCGAGCATCGGCACATAGAGTTTGCCGTCGGCGAACAGGGGGCAGGCGTTGCGTTCATCAATGCCCAGTTTCAGCTTCCACTTGATCGCGCCGCTGTTAGCGTCCACCGAATACAGGTCCCCATCTTCGGAGACGACATAGACCGAGTCATCCACGAGGATCGGCGAACTCATCGAGGAGGATATGTTATCCGCCCAGAGTTCGAGCGGCTTGCGCTCGAGCACAACCGCTCCGGCGGCGGCATTAGCGGGCAGCACATCGGGTATCCTGAGAGCGACCAGTTGGCCCCGCTCGTACGGAGTGCCGTAAATAGCAATGACTTTATCACCATGATGCACGAGGACTGTGGCATTGATCCCGGCCCGGAAGAGCTGGACGCGCCAGAGCGGTTCGCCCGTCCGCGCGTTGGCGCACACCACACTCCCATCACCCGTGCCGGCGAAGAACACCCGCCGGCCCTGATACCAGCCAAGCTGCGGATGCGAATAGGAGTTGTCCTTCGGCGGCCCCCCGGGGTTCGAAGCCCAGACCGGCTCGCCGGTCTTTTTGTCGAAGGCATAGAATCGGTCGGCGCCCGGGCCTTGCGTGCCCCAGTTGGCGGTAATGCCGCGGGTCATGACCAGGTCGGCGTCAAGCAGCGGCGAAGCGGTGCGGCCATTGGGAAAGGTCAGCCGCCCGTACTCTTCCATCAGCGAGTGCTGCCATAGCACGCGGCCATCCTGCGTGAACGCTGCCAGGATGCCCTGCGTGCCCTGCATATAGATATTGCCCGTTTCGGGATCAATCGCCGGGCTGCCCGTGGCGTAGCGCAGGTAGATAGTGTCGCTCAGGTAATCGTTGTAGAGGTGCTGCCAGAGCCTGCTGCCGGTCTCGGCGTCGAAACAGGCCACGCCCTCCTGCAAATCCGCGCCCTGGCCCTCGTATCCCATGGCATAGAGCTTACCGTTGGCGATCACGGGGGCTGATTGTCCTGGGAAATCCGCCCGCCACAGAGTGTCCTGCGCCGTTACGCGGTCAGGCAGGCCCGTCTCTCGCGAGACCCCGCTCTGCTCGGGCCCGCGCCAGCTCAGCCAGCCGCGTAGGGCACTACTCGCCCAAGCTGGCGGCACAAGGCCGGCCAGCACGGACCACGTCAATCCCAGCGTCACGGCGGACGGGAACCACCTCGCCCACCCTCTTTGTGTTGTCATCTTGTGTAGCATTTAACCAGGAGTCCCAACCAACCGGCCCAACGCCGGCGTCGTGGAACCCGGTGGGAACGTTCATCAAGGTGCATGATTTTGCAAATGGAGATTGCTTATCACCGCAGACTTTATTCGGTTACTCTGACCCAGCGCTGGGCCTTCATCTCGAAGCGCGGGAGCGAGCCTGAGGGGACCAGAACCACGGGCACACGGAGGTTCAGGGTGGTTTGGAAGGATTGCTCGAGGCGCCGCGGCAAGGAAATCACGCCGGGGATGTTCGCTGCGGTTTCCACTTCCAACGAGAGTTCAGGCATGGCAAGGCGGCAATCGAGGTGGACGCGGTACTCAGCGACCTCGGGATACGCCCGCACGATTTCTTCCACCAGGCTGGGATAGACGTTCACGCCGCGGACCACCACCATATCGTCGCTGCGACCGAGGATGCCGCCATCCAGGGCCAGTTCGTGGCGGCCACAGATGCAGACGGAACGCGGGCGCGGCTTCACCAGGTCACCAGTGCGATACCGCAGCAGGGGGGAACCGGTCCGGTCGAGGGTAGTCAGGACCAGCTCGCCGGTTTCGCCCGGGAGCACCGGCTCCTCGGTCTGCGGGTTGATTGCCTCGGGCAGGTAGGCCGATTCAAGGACGTGCAGCGCCCCGGGCCGGGCGGGACATTGGTAGGTGACCGGGCCCACCTCGGTCATGCCGTGGTGGTCGAAGACGGCGGCCCCGGGCCAGAGCCGTTCGATGCGCGCCCGGGTGGCGGGGATGCTGCCGCCTCCCTCACCGGCGACGATCAGGAGCCGCACCCGGCTGCGGGTCAGGTCCACTTTCTTGTCGTGAGCAACCTCGCCCAGGTGTTGCGCGTAGGTCGGGGTGCAACAGAGCGCAGTAATGCCATTGTCCAGGATGGCTTGGAGCCGGGCCATGCTCGACATGGAGCCGCCGGCAAAGCAGAAGCATCCGAGGCGTTGCACCGCTTCGAGCGCAGACCAGAATCCAAGAAAGGGCCCGAAGGAGAAGGCAAAGAAGAAGCGGTCGCACGGGGTCGCCCCGGCGGCGCGGAGGATCTGCACCCAGTTGTCCACGATATGGCTCCAGCTCTCCGCGGTGTCGAGCCAGCGGATCGGGATGGTGGTAGTCCCGCTGGTTTGATGGCAACGGACGTAGGCTTCCGGCGGGAACGTCAGGTTCGTCCCGTAAGGCGGGTTGGCGAGCCGGTCGCGGACCAGCTCATGCCGCGTGGTGATGGGGATGCTGCGCCTGTAGGCGTCAAGAGTGTCGGGCGTCAGGGGGGGTCTGCAGGAGGCCAGCTTTCGCGCATAGAAAGGATTCGAGGGAAGGATGGCGTCCAAGAGCGACCGCACCTTGCGCAACTGGAGCTGCTCGATCTCGTCCTGGGTCGGAAAGCCGCCGGCGAGCGGCCCCTTGGGCAGGGGCGGTTGGCCCGCCCCCCACGGGGCTTCGCCTCGCTCGCGAATCGGAACAGCAGTCTCAGTCGGCATCCTGGCCTTTCAGCGCTGCGAACACTATTAAAGCGCTTGCCCGGCTGCGGTGCCTCCGAGCGGTTGCGCCGGCGCGGTCACGGCGGGCTTGGGCGAAGGCAAACCAGGGGCCGGCTTGTAGAGTGTGACCAGGCATCCGCCGATGGCCGCCAGCAAGATGCCCAGCACGAATGGCCAGGGCAGCTTCTGCCAGCCGCCAGCAGGGGGGTGGAGCGCCATCGTATAAACCGCGTTCAAGACTGGCGCCCCGGCAAAGACGATGGACATGACGACCGCCGGCGTGCCCTTGGCGCCGAACGCCAGCAGCACGCCGAATGCGCCGACAGCGCCGACGATGCCCGCCAGGAGCGACCAGCCAACGCCGCCCGGGGTGAAGCTCCACGTGGCGCCGCGCAGCCATAACAGGGCCAGCGGCGCCAGCACGGCGGTGAGGAAATAGGCCACCCCGACGCAGAGGAAGGCTTTGTAGCGTCCGTTGACTGGGTCGTGCATGCCGGCCTGGCCGGCGTGCAGAAAGGCGCCGTAGAGGCCCCAGGCGCCGACTGTTAATAACGAGAAAACCAGCCAGGCTGAGCCTTGGGAGGTTGAGGCGTTGGATACGATGGTGTCGTTCATAATATAAAGTGAGTTATTGAGTTATTGAGGCGTGATGCGTGAAACGTGAAACGTGAAACGTGAAGCATGTTGCGTGGTGCGTGTTGCGTGGTTCATGGCGAAGAGTGAGTTATCGAGGTATTGAGAGGGGTGTGGTGCGCGAGCGCGGATGGCTCGAAAGCTTTGGGCGTCCGTGGGGCGATCTGTCACGCTGAGAGAATGAACTGGCTGGGGCTGGGGATCCGCCTCGCAATATCCTAGCCGGCGCCTGCTGGATCTTGTCGGCGATGGCTTTGGGCAACGGCACTGCCCTGAGGGAGCCGTTCGCCTGGCGTTCAACGCACGCCACGGTCAAACGCCCGTGCGCCACCTCCTGCGAGTGCGAATCGTTCAGGCGGCTGAACCGGAACTGGTAGGTCAGGCTGCGCCGGCCTTTTCGCTCGACGAGCAACCGGACCCGCACTTCTTCCTCGAACCGGAGCGGCGCCGCATAGTCGCATTCGGCATGGACCCGTGGGAGGCACACCTCCAGCCCATTGCGGCAGTGCGCGACAGAAAAGCCCAACGAGCGGAAGAAGGCGTGCTCGGCTGATTCCATGAAGCGGAAGAAGTTCGAGAAGTGCATGATCCCCGCCAGGTCGGTCTCGGAGAACTCGACGCGGCGCGTTACCTCGAATTCGTAACTCATGCGGCCATCTCCGCCTTTTTCTCGACGAAAGGCGCGCCGTAGGGCAGCGGCGCAGGCACTTCGGCTGTCTCGGCGACCGCCGTATAGAGCCGCGAGAAGTCCTTGTTCACGTCCCCGGACAGGCAATCGGTGATGGCACCGGCCAGGTCGGGATACTTGTTCGTCAGCTTGCGGAAGCTGAACCCCTGGTCATAAAAGGCATAAACGAGCTTGCGCATGTTCTCGAGGCCCTCGCGCATGATCCGGCTGTATTCGGTGAAGCGCTCCGCCGAAAAATCTTGCGCGGCGAAGGCCGCGGTTATGGCGTCGGCAGCCAGGGTGCCGCTTTTCAGCGCCAGCATAACCCCGGAGGAGAATACCGGATCGAGGAAGCCGAAGGCGTCCCCCGCCAGCAGCAGGCCGTCGGCCGCGCAGTAACGGGAGCGCCAGGAGAACTCGCTGGTCAGGTAATACTGGCCAACCTGGCGGCCACAGGCCAGGTGCGCCTTGATCCATGCATTCTGCTCGATCTCCCGCTTGAAAATGTCTTCGGGGGCACGCACGCCGTCCCGGGTCAGATATTTGCCTTCGGCCACTACACCAACGCTGACCATGTGCCGGTGTTGCGGGATGTACCAGAACCAGCCTTTCTCCGGCACGTAGGCCACGGTAGTGGCGCCGGCATCTATGCCCTCGTCGCGGAGCGCGCCGCGGTAGTAGGTCCACACGGCGACCTTGTTGAGCTTGGGCTCGCGAATGCGCCAGTTAAGGCGCGTCGGGGCAATGGCTTCGCGCCCCGAGCAATCCACCGTCATTGGGGCGCGGAATTCCAGGTGTTGGCCGGATTTAGTGCGCGCCCGGACCCCGACTGTGCGCCCGTCCTCCTGGATCAGCTCTTCTACCGTCGTCTCCTCGAGCACCTCGGCGCCTTTGGCTCGGGCATTTTCCAGCAGCATTAGGTCGAACTCAGAGCGCAGCACCTGCCAGGTCTGCGCCACGTCCGGGGCGTAGCGCGTCGAGAAATAGAAGGGTTGCGAGGCTTTGCCGGAAGCGGAGATGAATTGCACGCTGCATTTCTTGACGAACTCCGAGCTGCGCATCCGCTCCAGCAGCCCCAGCCGCTTGAGCGGGTAGCTCGTGAACGGCAGCAGCGACTCGCCGATGTGGTAGCGCGGGAACTTCTCCCGTTCCAGGGCCACTACGCGAAGTCCCTGCTCAGCCAGCAAAGCGGCGGTGGCCGAGCCGGCAGGGCCGGCGCCAATGACGATGGTGTCAACTACGCGAGGAGTGATCATAAGAAGTTCTGGTCTGGGTTTCGTTTGGCTGCATTCGTTTCACGGTTCGGTGATTGGCGTCTGGCTTGCCCTGGTTCAGCGGAGCGTCGTGGTGTTCGGATTCTCTCCAAGCGGCGCCCACCTGGACCTTGGCCGCCGGGGCGAGCACTTCGATCACTTCGGCCAGCAACCGACGCGAGCCGTCGAGCAGCACATTGCGCCGGCCGTAAAGGAAACCCGGGTGCCGCAAGCCCAGCGCGGCCCCCGCGTGAGCGTCCGATTTGAGGCGGAAAAAGGCCTGGGGCCAGCTCAGGTGGGGGATCGCTTCAGCATGCAGGATGTCTCCCAGCGGGCGCTTCTCCTCAAGCACCAGCCGGCGGGCCGTGGTCGGGAGCCGCTCCAGGTGGATTCGAATCACCCCGTACTCCACGGGGAGCGCGTTGTCCGCCAGCCAGAGAATGACCTCGCGTTTGTAGGAATCGTCCTTGTGCTCGCGGCTCAAGACCCGCAGCCGCAGAGTCTGCCCATAGAATCGTTCCAGCGTGGGCGTCATGTCCGAGGAGTGGACGAGGAGGGCGCGGTAGGGCTGCGGAACCTCGTCCGCCTTGAGGGCCTCCAGCACTGGCACCGAAAGCCCGGCCGGTTCGTAGAAGCGTGCCAACAGCGCCGCCCAGGACGGGATGGGCCGGGCGCGTCGGCCGCCGGTCAGAGAACTTGTGAACATCTCGGGGAGGCGGTAGTTCAAGCGTAACGCGCCGTGCGATGCTCGGGCAGGAAGAACTCGTGTACCAGCCGGTCCACTTCGAGCAGGCCGTCACGTGTCAAACGCAGCCAGTCTCCCTCGATGGTCAGGGCGCCCTGTGATTGGAGCTGCAACACCGGCTCGGCGAACTTCGTGAGGACATCCACGCCGAACTTCTGCTGGAAGTACGCACGGCTGATGCGGCCCAGCTTGAACTGCAGGACCAACTCGCGAATCAGGCGTTCATCGGGCGTCGGCGTGAGGGCGCGGTAGAGCGGAAGCCGCCCCTCGCGCAGTCGGGCCACGTAGGGCTCGAAGTCGTGCTCGTTCTGGAAATGCGTCCCGCCTACGTGCGAGAACGACGCCACGCCCAGGCCGATCAGGTCTGCTCCTTGCCACAGGCTGTCCCGATAGACAAAGCGCGTTTGTTTGGGGTCCTTCACCGCGGTATAGCCGCTAGCAACGGTGTAGCCGGCCTTTTCCAACTCCGCGAACGCATAGCGGACCCAGCCCCGTTTGGTCTCCCAGTCGGCGACGGGGGCCACCAGGCGGCCTTGCGCCTTCATCTCCTGGTAAATCTGCGTGTTGTAGGGGATTTCCATCTGGTAGATGGTCAGGCTGTCGGGCGCCAACTCGATGGCCTGGCGCACACTGTCCCGCCAGTTTTCCTCTGTCTCCTCCACCATGCCGGCGATCAGGTCTATGTTGATCTGCGGGAAGTCCAGCTCGCGCGCGAAGTGGTAGGCGCGGCGAATCTCGCGCGAGCGGTGGGCTCGGCCGTTGATCTCCAAGACGTGGTCATTGAAGTTTTCGACGCCGAGGCTGAGGCGCGTCACGCCAATCTCCCGGATGACTTTGAGCTTGTGGTCCGTCAGCGTCCCGGGTTCGCACTCAAAAGTCACCTCCTCGGCCTCGTCCCAGCTCAGGATCGCTTTCATCCGGTCCGCCAGGTGCTGGAGCTGCGATTCGGACAGGTAGGAGGGCGTGCCGCCGCCGAAATAGACAAACTGCGGCTTGCGGCCCCCGATGAACGGCTGCGTCCCATAAAGCTCCAGCTCGCGAATCGCTAAGTCCAGATAGGCCTTGATGGCAGTGGAGTCTTTGTCGGTATAGACGCGAAAGTAGCAGAAGTGGCAGCGCTTCCGGCAGAACGGGATGTGCAGGTAGAGGCCCAGCCGGGTGCCCGGCGCCGGTGGCCGGCCCAATGCGGCGGCCACCTCGCCCACTCGCTCCGGCTTCCAAAACGAGAATGGGGGATAGTTGGACACGAAGTAGTTCCCTACTCTCGTTTCCTTCTGCGCCGGTATGGTCACCGGCTGCGATTCTGCGACGGCTGAAGTCATGATGTTTCCTGTTCGCCACTCGCACCGGCTTCAATGCTTCGGTCCGGAGCGGCACACCCCCATTATCCAGCAGGTTGTGTAATTTATCAAATAAGGCTATGCATTTAATGCCAACAGTGGCATGGCAGGGTGCCGGGTGTGCTGGGTCCTTGCTGCTGGAACGCAATGGCGCAACTTGCTCGGGGTCAGCTAGTAATCTGCGAGGTGCATCGGCGCGCGGGTGCTCTTGCGGGAAGCAACGCGCGAACGCTTTTCGGCTCCGAAAACGGCTGTGGCCCGGGAAGCGCCCCACCTTGCTGCCGACAAGAATGTCCGCGCGCCGTCCGGGTTGCAGCCGCTCCGCGGGCGTTGGGGTTGGCGCCTGAGTCGGCGGAACCGCCAGCCAGCAGCCCTGGATCAGCAGGCCAGTAACGCGCGGGGAGGTCCGGCAATACTGACAAGGGCAATACAGGGGGAATACAGGGGACTTACAGGGGGATTACAGGGGGAATACAGGGGGTAAGCGCGCTGCTGGGCTGTTACTGTGGATGTGCTTGGGGGGATGTCCGCAATTTCGGACCAGTTTCGAACTATCTACGGGCAGCCGGAGCTCCGTGTAGGCCGGACGAGGGCCGATTACGGCTTCCAGCCGGGGCTGGGGGAACACGGTTGGTCGCCAGACGACCGAGAGCCGGCAATCGGGCGGTCAGTGGTATTCCTGGAGGGTTTTGACGGCGTAACCGTGTTTGCGCAGGGCGGCGATGCCCAAGGCGGCGGCTTTGGCGCCGCTGAGGGTGGTCATGATGGGCGTGCCGGTATAGACGGCGGTGGTGCGGATCTTGACGCCGTCGGCGTGGGGTGTGGCGCCTGAGGGAGTGTTGATGACGATCTGGATTTCCCGGTTCTTAAGGAGGTCCACCGTGTTGGGCCGGCCTTCGGCGAGCTTGAAGATGCGGCGGACTTTGAGGCCGGCCTTTTCCAACACGTCCGCAGTGCCGCTGGTGGCTACCAACTCGAAGCCGAGAGCTGCGAATTGTCTGCCCACTTCCGCGGCCTGGTCTTTGTGGGAGTCGCTGACGCTGATGAAGGCGCGCCCGCTGGTCGGCAGGGGGCCGCCCGCAGCCATTTGCGATTTGGCACAGGCGATGCCCAAGTCGTCGTCGAGACCCATGACTTCGCCCGTGGAACGCATCTCGGGGGAGAGCAGGATGTCCTGGCCATGGAAGCGGTTAAAGGGGAACACCGATTCCTTGACCGCCCAATACTGGGGCCAGATTTCCTTGGTGAACTTGAGTTGCTTGAGGGTTTTGCCCGCCATCACGCGGGCGGCGAGCTTGGCGAGCGGCACGCCAATAGCCTTGCTGACAAAGGGCACGGTGCGCGAGGCACGGGGATTGACTTCGAGCACATAGACGGTTTCGCCTTTCACGGCGTACTGCACATTCATCAGGCCGACGACCTTCAGTTCGCGGGCCATGGCGTGGGTGTATTCGCGGATAGTGTTGATGACTCGCTCCGGCAGCGTATGGGGCGGCAGGACCATCGCCGCGTCGCCGGAGTGGACGCCGGCGAATTCGATGTGTTCGAGGACGCCGCCGATGACGATGGAACCCTGGTTGGGGTAATAGAAGTTGCCAATGTCGGCGATGCAATCCACGTCCACCTCGGTGGCATCCTCGAGGTAATGGTCCACCAGGACAGGGCGTTCGGGGGAGGCCTCGACGGCGAAGCGCATGTAGCGCTGCAGCTCGGCATCGGAATAGACAATCTGCATAGCGCGTCCGCCGAGGACGAAGCTCGGGCGGACGAGCACGGGGTAGCCGAGGGTCTTGGCCACCGCGAGGGCTTCGGCTTCGCTGGTGGCAATGCCGTTGGGGGGCTGGGGGATCTTGAGCCTGTCCAGCATGGCGGCGAATAACTTGCGGTCTTCGGCGATTTCGATGCTTTGGGGTGAGGTGCCGATGATGTTGACGCCGTTCTTCTGGAGGCCCAGGGCGAGGTTGAGGGGGGTCTGGCCGCCGAACTGGGCAATGGCTCCCCAGCATTTCTCGCGCTCGTAGATATGCAGGACGTCTTCGAGCGTGAGCGGCTCGAAGTAGAGCTTGTCGCTGGTGTCGTAATCGGTGGAGACGGTTTCGGGGTTGGAGTTGACCATGATGGTCTCGAAGCCGTCCTGCTTGAGCGCGAAGGCAGCGTGGACGCAGCAATAGTCAAACTCGATGCCCTGGCCGATGCGGTTCGGTCCGCCGCCGAGGATCATCACCTTCTTGCGGTCGCCGGGTTTCACTTCGTCGTCGCCGCGGTCGTAGGTGGAATAATAATAGGGCGTGTAGGCCTCGAACTCTGCGGCGCAGGTATCCACGAGCCGGAAACTAGGCACCAGGCCGAGCTTCTTGCGTTCGGCGCGGACGGCGTCTTCCGTCTGCCCGGTCAAATGGGCGATTTGCCGGTCGGAGAAGCCGAGCGACTTGGCTTTGGTTAACAATTCTGCGTTCATGCGTTCCGGTCGCGACTCAAAGTGGGTCAAAGGGAACTGGATCGGGTGGCGGATGTCGAGAGCGGAGTGTGGCGGGATGGAGGTTTCGGGATTGAACTTTCGCCTGGTACTCTCGCCTCATTTTTGGGGCTTGAGGCTAGCGGCAACCTGGTCTGCGTTCGCCGGCGTGGCCAGGAGATAACACTGCTCGAAAACCGCATCCGGCATGCCCGCTACGGCTGCCCCACTGCGAGGGTCAACGCCGGGGCGAGGCAGCACCACGACCCGGATGCGGCCATTCTTGAGCGCGGCAAGCCAATTGGTCGTTCCACGAGGGTCAAAGACGTAGAGAGGTGGGATTTTGGGTTGCCCGGCTGAGATGAGGGTTTCAAAGTCGGCTGGCACGCCAGCGTAAGAAACGATTGCCAGGGCCTCTTGGGCTTGCGCGAGCGCCTCTTTGAACGCCGAGAGAGCCTGTCCAGCGTTACGGCCCCCACCGTCAAGCCGAAGCGCTTTTAAGCGCAGCATGCCGTGACCGTGGCGCAACGGCGGCAGGAAACCTTCTTCGTAGCTTTGTTCTGTGTCGGCGTCCATCAGCCGCCGTTGGGGAAAGAGCAGCACGACACTCCCACTCTGGCCGGCTAAGTCTCCCAGCAGGCAATTGGCCAGGCAATAGCTGACGGCCATCTCACGGCGATCCGGCATCCTGGGCTGGGGAGCAAAGACATACTGGCGGACCTCCAAGGCGACGACGCCGACCAATCCCAAGCCGCCCAACACCATCACGACCTGTCCCAAGACTCGCCAGCGGCGGCTCATCCAGATACCTACGCCCGCCATGACCAGCGCCGCCAGGAGCAAAAGGAGTGTCATGGCCCAAAAAATGCCCTGGACTACTTACCCGCCGGAAAGAGCGTTTTCGGGTCAAGAATATTCGTCGGCGCGTTACGGCGCAGTTCGACATGAGTATCGAGGAACACTACGTTGGCGCGGCCCATTTTGGGTTTCTGGCCCGGCACGCCGCCCTCGACGACGACAGTCGAAAAGACGCTGTGTTCGTTGCCGCCGGAGTGGCGATAGCAGACATTGCCGCCGTACGGGTCTGTATCGGCATAGACACACGCGTCCCACCCGTCGGTCTCGCCAAACATAATCGTCCAAACGGGGTGTGGGATGTCGCGCAAGGACATGACCTGAGGGCTGTCGCCGGTGTTAATGTAGTTGTTCTGGGCGTAGGTGAGCCACCCCGAGTAGCCGCCGTTGGGGCTGGCTGGGCAGATGAAGACCTTGTTGGTTTGTTCTGTGCCGGTGAATTTCCTGCCCAGGTATGGCTCCAGAGTCAGATACCATATAGTGGTGTAGGGGAGCCCATTGCCCACGCCGGGAGGCCAGCCGATGGGCAGCGCCTTCTGATCATCTTCGTAGCAGGTGGTCGCGAGAATCAATTGGCGCAGGTTGTTGTTGCAAAACACGGCCTTGGCCCGGTCTTTAGCCATCGCCAGGGCGGGCAACAGCAGCGCGGCCAGGATGGCGATGATGGCGATGACTACCAGCAGTTCAATGAGGGTAAACGCGCTTGTTGGGCCTGCCCTCTGAATCGGTTCCTGTCTCGTGACTTTATCTTCCAGGATGCTCAAATTACAAATGCTTGTGGAGAATCTAGTAGCGGGTCTCCCCGGCGTCAAGAACCCACTGGGTTGGAACCCTTGGTCGGTGCCGTTTCCTCGCCAAGCCGGAAGGCGAGGCGATTCGGCCACAAAGGCCGCGCCCGCCTCAAACTCCGCGGCATCCCTAAGCCCCCGCCTGTTCCGGCGGTCCCCGCGACGACCGCCGTTGGTGCACACAGCGCCCTCGCCGAGGACCTGGGTTAGCGCGGGGGGAGCTTCTTCTCGACTTTGCTCTTTTCGAGCGCGACGTACTTGGGCAGGCCGCACTCCACTGGAGGTCTGACTTCGCCTTCGACCAAGGGCCGGGCGTACTCGACGAACTTCTCGTTGGGCAGGCAGCCGTCCTCGCTGATCCAGTCGCGGGGGACGAAATGTTCGACGTTGGCGATATCGGCCAGGGGCTGCAGGCCGGTGCTCCACTTGACGGACCCATCCGACTGGGTCTCCCGGACGATCTTGACCATGGAGCCGCTCACGCCCGCGATAGCGGCCTTGACGGCAGCCTCACCGCAGGCGAAGGCATTGTTGGCATCGGTCAGGCTGGCGCAATGGGCTGCAGCGCGCTGGGCGTAGCCGAGCAGGACGGTGCGGGTCTTGGTGTTGAGTTTGTCCTGGACATGCTCCTTGATGATTTCAGCCGCGCCGGCCAGCACCGGGTGGCCGAAGGCATCCAGACGGTCCTTGTCGGCTCCGATTTCCTCGCCTTGTTTGTTCTTAATGCCTTCGCCGACTACCATCACGCAGAATTTGCAGGCCTCGACGGTCTCCTTGATCTTGGCCAGCACTGCGTCCACATCATACTGGATTTCGGGCACGAGAATGATATGCGGCGGATTGGCCGGGTTCCCGCGCTTGGCCAGGACGGTGCCGGCGGCGATCCAGCCGGCGGAGCGGCCCATGACCTCGATGATGCAGCAGGAGCCGTCGTCGGTTGCCATGCTCCCTACATCCAGGCCGACCTCCATAACGGTCGTGGCGTTGTACTTGATCACCGAGCCGTAGCCGGGGCAGTTGTCGGTGTGCGGCAGGTCGTTATCAATGGTCTTGGGCACGCCGATGACGCGCATCTCGTAAGCGCGCTTGACGGCCTCCTCGTGGATCTTGTGCGACGTATCCTGCGAGTCATTGCCGCCGATGTAGTTGAAGTAGCGGATATTGTGGGCCTTGAACACTTCGAAGAGCCGGTCCATGTCCTTGGCGGCCTTTTCCGGCTTCTTCTTGAAATCAATCTTGTAGCGGCAGGTGCCGAGCCCGGCCGCGGGCGTGTATCTCAGGCCCTCAATGCTCCGCCTCTTCTCGTCATTGATGTCAATGAGTTCCTCGTTCAAGACGCCCAGGATGCCGTTGGCGCCGCCATAGATTTCCTCGATGCAATCATGCCGGCCCGCCTCTTGAATGACGCCCGCCAGGCTGGCGTTGATGACGGCCGTCGGGCCGCCCGATTGCGCGACTAAGAGATTTCCCGTTAGTTCTGCCATAATATCACAGTATGTTCAGTGTCGAGCCGAAAGGGTTCGGCTCTTAATCTTTGGAAGCCCTTCCAAAATCGGGCGGGACATTGCCAGTGAAGGGGAGGGCTGTCAAAGCGGAAAATCGTGAGGCCCGGCCCTCGCAATCCGAAGAGGATTGACAGATTCGCGGCCAAGCCAACCATGTGGTCCAGTCTTAAGTGATCTTATGAAATCGCATTATGCGCATCGGTTGAGTCAGGGGTTCGGGCGGACTCCAACCCGGACGGGCAAGCGCGAACCAGCTCTGCCGGGTGTGAACCAGGCCGAGTGGAAAGTCTTGATGGCGACCGCGCTTCTGCTCCTCTGCGGGCTGTTGCCCGAGCGGCTGGCGGCGGCGGAGCAGCTCTTGTTCAAGCTTCGGCCCGTGCCGTTCACGGATGTCACCATCCAGGATTCCTTCTGGGCGCCGCGGCGCGAGACCAACCGCGTGGCCAGCATCCCCTTCAGCCTGCAGAAGCTCGAGGAAGCGGGCAACCTGGAGGACATGCGGCTGGCGGCCCGCCACGCCACCAACGGCTTCCGCGGGCCGGTGTTCATGGACTCGGACCTCTACAAGGCGCTCGAAGCGGCGTCGTATTCGCTTGCCACGCACCCCGACCCGGCGCTGGAGAAGCAGCTCGACAACATCATCAGCCTGCTGGCCGCAGCGCAGCAGCCGGACGGCTACCTCAACAGCTACTATACCGTCAAGGAACCCGGCAAGCGCTGGACGAACCTGCGCGATTGCCACGAACTCTATTGCGCCGGCCACATGTTCGAGGCCGCCGTCGCGCACTATCAGGCCACCGGAAAGAACACCTTCCTGAACATCGCCACCCGCTATGCGGACTATATTGACTCCGTCTTCGGCCCGCCGCCCAAACGCCTGGGCTATCCGGGGCACCCGGAGATCGAGTTGGCTCTGATCAAGCTGTGGCGCGCCACCGGCAACCAGTGTTACTCCGAGCTGGCGCGCTTCTTCGTCGAGAACCGTGGCCGGAAGTTCTTTGCCACCGAACACCACACGCCGTTGGACCAGTACGACGGCTCCTATTGGCAGGACGATGTGCCTATCTACGATCACCAGAACATCAAGGGCCACGCCGTGCGGGCCGCTTACCTGATGTCCGGCGTCACCGAGGTGGCCTCGCAGACAGGAGACGAGCGTCTGCTGCGCATGCTGGGCCGGGTTTGGCGCAACACCACCGAGTGCAACGAATACATTACCGGCGGTATCGGCCCCAGCGCAAGCAACGAGGGCTTCACCGTGGACTACGACCTGCCGAACCTGACCGCCTACCAGGAAACCTGCGCGACCGTCGCGCTTTGCCAATGGGCGCATCGCCTCGCCCTGCTTTACGGCGACGCCCGCTACGCCGATGTCCTGGAACGCGGGCTCTACAATGGCATGCTCTCCGGCGTGTCGCAGGACGGCACGAAGTTCTTTTACGTCAACCCCCTGGAAAGCACCGGCGACCACCACCGCTCACCGTGGTTCGGCTGCGCCTGCTGCCCGCCAAACGTCACCCGCACCCTCGCCGCGCTGGGCGGTTACGCTTACGCCGCCAGCGCCGAATCGCTCTACGTCAACCTCTACATCCAGGGTTCGGCCCAGGCGAAGGTAGGCGACACCGCCGTCGCGCTGAAGGTCACGACCGATTACCCGTGGGACGGCAAAGTGGTGCTGGAGCTTGCGCCAGCGGCGCGCGCGAAGTTCGCGCTGCGGCTGCGGGTGCCCGGCTGGTGTCGCAACGCCAGTGTCGCCGTGAACCATCACGCCCTGGTGGCGACCGTGGTCGAGCGCGGCTACCTGGTACTCGACCGCGAATGGAAGCGGGGCGACCGGGTGGAATTGGACCTGCCCATGCCGGTCGAAAGGGTCACCGCCAACCCGAAGGTGAAGGCGGACGAGGGGTTAATGGCCCTTCAACGCGGGCCGATCATCTATTGCCTGGAGCAATGCGATCAGAGCGAGCCGCTCGCGGCGCTCTGGCTGCCGTCCGAGACTCAGCTCAAGGCCACGCGGGAGCCGGGGCTGCTCGGCGGCGTGGTCAGCATCACCGGCGAGGCACGAACCGCATCCCAGCAGACGTGGGGCCGCCAGCTCTACCAGCCGGCAGCCTCTGCGAGCCGTGTCGCGCTGAAGGCGGTCCCCTATTACGCCTGGGACAACCGCCAGCCGGGGGCCATGAAGGTCTGGTTGCCGGTCGCCCCCCCAGTGCCGCCCGCCCGCGGCCTGGAAGGCCAGGCCAAAGTCACGGTCAGCTTCGCCAACGACAACTGCCAGCCGGAGGGCATTAACGATGGCGTGGAACCCAAGAGCAGCAGCGAGCAACCAGCCGCCTTGTGCCACTGGTGGCCGCATAAGGGAAACCAGGAATGGGCCCAATACACCTGGAAGACGCCGGTCCAGGCCAGCGGCGCCAGGGACTATTGGTTCGATGACACTGGCCGCGGGGAGTGCCGCTTGCCCGCCGCGTGGCACATCGAATACCTGGACCAAGGCGGCGGGAAGGCCGTCGCCGCCACGGAGACTACCCGGTAGCCAGGGACAAGTGGTGCGCGGTGCGCTTTGCCCCGGTGAAGACGACCGCCCTGCGCCTTGTGGTGCAACTCCCTCCCAACTTCGCCACCGGCGTCCACGAGTGGAAAGTGGATGAGGCCGACGAGGGGCCATAGGTAAGACACGCCTTGTGAGGTCAGGGCTCCCGACTGCGAACACGACTGCCTGCCCGAGGTGCGGGAGGCGGCTTATCGTTTCCTCGACGGGCGCCTCCAGTAAGGGAACCTTGGAGGTTGCTGGAGGATGGCTTTGGGGTAGCCTTGGGGTGGCTTTGATGTGGCTTTAGTGTAGCCTTGTTGTGGCCTTGGGGTGCCCATCGCCTAGCTATCAACACGCTTTGATGTGGCCTTGATGTGGCTTTCTGTGGCCGAGTCCATCCGTGGTTTTTGTGACCGTTTTTGGCCTGGCAATAAGATCTCCGGGAGCATCAGGCGCGGGTTTGCGTCTAAGGGAGACATGAAGCGAATCATGTTGATTGGCGCGGTCGCAATGGCCGTGGCCGGTTTGTGTCTTCTGGCCGACGGTCAAGGGGCTTTGCATAGGGGCCTGGCAGCCGGGCCACCAATAACCTGGCCTGGGAATGGCCAGAGCAATGTGATTATTATCCCGTCTCCGCCTGGCACTTCTCCGCTCCCGCCCCTGGCGCCAGCCGGCAACCCGGCGTTCAAAACTCAGCCCTCGCCGCCAGGCGCTCGTCTCACTCCCCAAGCCGTGCCGCCGACTGGCCTGACGAATCTTTATTGGATTCTCCGCTCCAACCCCATCGCAGTATCGTCCGCTCCGCCTATCATCCTCCCGGGCGTTTACAAGACCGCTCCTTACAACTGCATTGTCGTCGTCCCCGGCCCCCAGCTTGATGACAAATGCGTCGTCAACCCGGGCGGTGGGAATAGCCGGATGCCGATCATAAGGCCGGACCTCCAGTTCATCCCCTGGGGTTCGTCCAAGTAAACAACCTAACCAAGAGCGGCGTTTTGCCTGGCCTTTGGCTCGTCGTGAGAGCATGGCTGCGGGGAAACATGAAAGAGGTGTGGGCCACCCGGCGGTGCGGCTTGGACAGCCCCGAGCACCGGGCGTTCACGGCGCAATAACGCCGGGGAGCAAAGCTGCACTACGCGATGCGGACCCGCGGTGGCGGCGTGGGGGCCGCCAATCAGATTCACTGCTTGAATCTTCACCCTGTCCTGAGACAGTGTCGCCTATGACTTTAGGGCAGCGGGTGTGTTTCTTTCTGAGCCTTGCCGGGCTGGCCGCATGCCCGGCTGGTGGACAGACAAATGGGTTGCGCTGGAATGTCCGGCAAGCCGGGGCGGCCGGGGACGGCCAGGCAGACTGCACGGCCGTCTTCCAGAGGCTCCTCGATGAGGCAGGCGCCGCGGGCGGCGGGGTAGTCGAGGTGCCAGCGGGCCGGTATCGGATCAACGCCGGCCTTTCCATCCCGGCCAACGTCACGCTGGCAGGCACTTACCGCGTCGCGCCGACACTCCAGCACGGGCCGGGCGGAGAGCTGGCTGGGTCGGTGCTGCTCGCTTACGCGGGGCGCGGCGTCACCAATGCCCCGCCGTTCATCCGCCTCGCGGGCAACAACGCGGTCCTCTCCGGCTTCGTCATCACCTACCCGGAATGGAAACAAGCCGACGTGCCGCCAGTGCCCTATCCGCCCTGCGTGCTGTGCGAGGGTAAGGAGAACGTGAAGGTAAGCGACTGCCTACTGTTGAATCCCTATGAAGGAATCAAAATGGTGGGAGCCGCACGGCACTGGATTCGCGACATCACCGGCTATCCGATCAAGCGCGGCATCTATGTGGACGAATGCTACGACATCGGCCACATCGAGAACATCCACTTCTGGCCATTTGGTGTTGCTTACAGTCCCGACAACCCGTTCTGCAAATGGGTGAACACGCAAGGGGTGGCTTTCGAGTTGGCGCGCACAGACTGGCATTACGTGTTCAATACGTTCTGTTTCGGCTACGGCGTGGGCTACAAGTTCTCGAGCTCGGAGCACGGCAGCGCCAACGGCAACTTCCTCGGGCTGGGCGCCGACTCGTGCCAGCGGGCGGTGGTGGTGGAGCAGGCGCAGCCGCCGGGCCTGCTGATTTCCAACGGCGAGTTTGTGGGGCGCTGGTCGAGCACCGACGCCGTCTGCCTGGACATCGGCCCGAAAGTGGAAGGCAAGGTGAGCCTAGTCAACTGCTCCTTCTGGGGCCCGATTGACCGGTGCGTCTGGATGCAAAGCCCCGCCGGCCAGTTCACGGCCAGCACCTGCCATTTCGTCAATTGGGATAATCGCGGCGTCGGCTCGCCCGCTATCCAGCTCGATGCCGGGAAAGCCATCGTCCAGGGCTGCACGTTTGCCCAGGAAGGGCTGAATGTGCAGGTCGGCTCTAACGTGGTCTCGGCCATTCTGACGGCCAACCAGGCCGCCGGGGGCTTCCGCGTGGACAATGAGGCCGGCAAACACACTCAAAGCGCGTTGAACGAGGAAGATGACATTGCGTGGACCCGCGAGGCCCTTTCACACTACCAGATCGGCATAGGCAGGCAAGGCGACGCACGCTATCTCCAGGGTTGGCAAGGCAAAGAAGGGGGCCGCGAACCGTTCCGCTGGTCGGAACCGGTCTCGCGGCTGCTCTTGCCTGTGACGCCAAGGGAGCCTTATACGATCACCCTTGAGGGGGACGTTCCAAACCAGGCGATCACACCGGAAGCCGGGCTTTACTCTGAGGGCAGAAGAATCGCCCCACTGCAAGCGGGCAAGGTGATGACAGCCAATCTGCCGCCCTCTCCGGGTGATGAGGTTCGGCTGGAATTGCGCGCCGGCGGCTGGGTGGCACAGCAGGTCATCCCCGGGTCCAAGGATCCGCGCACCCTGGGCATCCGGGTATCCAGAGTCACCATGCGCAACGCTTCAGGCGGCACAAATGTCTTCGACGCCAACACCGGAAGGTGGCTTGCGCCCGCCAGACCAACGCCCTGATACGAAGGCTTACAACATGAAGACCGTAAGCCGAAAGCTCAGCCTGGAACTCACCTTCGTGCTCGCCGTGCTGGCCTGCATCCCGGTGAGCGGGGCGGCGTCTGTCTCGCCGGAGGAACTGGGCGAAGCCTCGCAATGGGTGGCGGCCAAGTTCAAGGGCGTGGCAGCCGCCGAAAGGCCCGCGGTCGGGCTGACGGTACTGGCGAACCATGACCCGGTGCAGCTTAACGCCCGGGGGGGCCGGCCCCTGAAGATCGTGGACACCCAATACCGCCGCGGCCTTTATTGCCATGCGGTCAGCAAGGTGGTGGTGCAGTTGCCGGGGCCCGGCAAGTCGCTCAGTGCGATTGTGGGCGTGGACAGCAATGAGCAAACCTCCGGCGGACGAGGCAGCGTTGTCTTCTCCGTCACGGTGAACGGCAAAGAGGGATTCCGTTCACAGGTGATGCGGGAAGGCATGGCGGGCGTGCCGGTCAATGTGCCTCTGGACGGTGCCCGGGAATTCGTATTGGAGGTTGGCGACGCCGGCGACGGCATCTCCTGCGATCAATCGGACTGGGCGGACCCAAAGGTGGTCCTGGCGGACGGTCGGGAGCTATGGCTAGGGGACCTTCCTCTGCTCGGCAACGCGCGTGAGCCATATTCGACGGAGCCGCCCTTCTCATTCAAGTACGGCGGGCGGCCTTCGTTGGAGTTCCTGGGCCAATGGAAGCTGGAGCGCCAGTCCCAGAAGCTGGATGAGCAGCGGGACCAACACACCCTGACCTGGACCGACTCCCAAAGCGGCTTGTGCGTACGCTGCGTCGGTGTGCAGTACCACGACTATCCCACGGTCGAGTGGACGGTGTATTTCAAGAACACCGGCACGGCTGATTCGCCGATCATTGAGGACATCCAGGCGATTGACACCACCTTCAGCAGCGGCGCCCAGGGGGATTGTATTCTGCGGCACCACACTGGCGACCTGTGCACGGCGGACAGCTACCAGCCTTATGCCGATCCGCTCCCGGCCAGAAGCGAGAAGAAATTTGCCAACACCGGCGGACGGCCCACGCAATCGGCCTATCCCTATTACAACCTGGGTTGGCCCGGCGAGGGGATCATCGTGGTGTTGAGTTGGGCAGGCCAGTGGGCGACGCAGTTCAGCCGCGACGACGACCGCGGCCACGTGCGCGTTCGTGGGGGACAGGAGTTGACCCATTTCCGGCTGCACCCGGGCGAGGAGGTGCGCGGCCCGATGGTGGTCGTCCAGTTTTATCAGGGCGACTGGCTGCGGGCCCAGAACATCTGGCGACGCTGGATGCTGGCCCTCAACCTGCCCCGGCCGTATGGCAAGCCCGCGCACGCGCAACTGGCTGCGTGCAGCTCGCACCAGTTCGGCGAGATGATCAACGCCAACACGGCCAACCAGATTCAGTTCATTGACCGCTACCGCGAGGAACGGCTTGGCCTGGATTACTGGTGGATGGATGCCGGCTGGTATTGGAACAAGACAGGCTGGCCGAACACCGGCACCTGGGAGGTGGATACGAACCGCTTCCCCGGTGGCTTGCGACCTATATGCGATCACGCTCACGCCGGCGGGCAGAAGATCATCGTCTGGTTCGAGCCCGAGCGTGTCACGCCGGGCACGTTTCTTTACACGAACAACCCGGCCTGGCTGCTCGGCGAAGACGGCCAGCAGAAACTGCTCAACCTGGGCAATGACCAGGCGCGGCAATGGCTGACCGGCCATATCAGCAAGATGCTCACCCAGCAGGGCATAGACCTCTACCGGCAGGATTTCAACATGGACCCGCTGCCGTACTGGCGGGGCAATGACGCGCCGGACCGGCGAGGCATCACCGAGATCCGTGACATCACCGGCTACCTTGCCTACTGGGACGCGCTGCTGAAGGAGCATCCGAATATGCTGATTGACTCCTGCGCCAGCGGCGGGCGTCGGAACGACTTGGAGACCCTGCGCCGGGCGGTCCCGCTGCTGCGCAGCGATTACATCATCGAGCCGGTGGGAAACCAGTGCCACACTTACGCGCTTTCCTTCTGGGTGCCGTTCTATGGCACGGGCACCGGGGCGATTGACCCCTACATGTTCCGCAGCGTGATGTGTCCGCATTTCACGGCTTGCTTTGACATGCGCAAGAAGGAGGCCGACTGGGACCTGGCGCGCAAACTGATTGGCGAATGGCGGAAGCTCGCGCCGTGCATGTTGGGCGACTATTACCCTCTCACGCCTTACAGCCTGGCCAACGATGCGTGGATCGGCTGGCAGTTTGACCGGCCCCAAGAGGGCGATGGCATGATCCAGGTTTTTCGCCGCGGCGACAGCATCTATCGTCAGGCGGAGCTCAAGCTGCATGGCCTCGAAGCGGACAAGGAGTATGTCCTAACCGACGTGGACACGAACAAGAGCACAAGGTCCAAGGGCCGTCAGTTAATGGAGCAGGGCATCACGGTTGAGATCGTCCAAAAGCCCGGGGCCGCCCTGCTCGCTTACCGGGTTGCGAAGTAGGCAAGCCCGAATCGGCTCGGTCATAAATGTGGCTTTGGGTGGCCTTGTGCCGCTCTGCTTTCAGGTTTCATCCCTCATCCCTTGACCATAAGCATCCCGAATGCATCTCGCCTTCCCCGCCTCCCTCGGGGTGGTCTGGGGGCACCCTGGACAAACCCTGGACATAGCCTGGTACCATAGACCCCCCTCAAATCCTCGTTTTTGATCAGCCACACTTATCCAGACGCCTCCACCCAGCGCTGCATTGGCTAAGCCCGGCCCATGCAGTTGCCTTCGGGGACCACACCCGCTTCAGGCGCGCTCCCTTGCCACTGAGTCCTTGCGGCTGCGCGCTATGGCGTCGAGACAAAGAACCTCAACAAAGCGGTCCGGCGCAATCTGGACCGCTTTCCGACGGATTTCATGATCCAGCTTACGGCGGCGGAGGCCGATTGTTTAAGCTTCCAATTTGGAAGCTTAGACTGGAGTTTGGACATCTTCCTTCAGAACCTCGATCATTCTATGCCCGTTTTGGTCGCGTTGGCCGCGCGGCATGGCGGCAACTGCAACGTCGCTGACCACAGAGTCTGTAGTCAATCCCAGCGTCTCCACTGTCATCATCCTGAAAGGATGAGATCACTGAGCCCAGGGTTGCGAGGCACGAGCTACCCTGGGTGGGCGGTGGTTTGGGGCAGCAACCCTGAAAGGGTTGTATCGTCTGCGCCCCCGCCGGTCAATCCCACACAACATGGTCTTCGATCCCACCGACGATGATGGGCTTGCAATCCAGGTTTCTGAGAATGCCCTCGAGATAGTGGTGAAGTTCCTGTCGTAGTATGGGATCGCTCAAGAAGGGGCGGCGTTGTTTGGTGGAGAAGACCGTATGCACCAGGATTCCAGTCAGTGATTGTGGCATGGGGGCGAGTATGGACCAAGCGACACGGGGATGCAACCCTTTCAGGGTTGGCGGTTTCTTCGGGCGCTCTCACCCAGGGTAGGACCGCCGTAGGGCAAAGGAACGGCGGTCCAACCCTGGGCTGAGTGATGCAATCCCTTCGGGATTGCGCAAAGCCAAGCCTGCTGTCCCCAATCAGCTACTACAAAATGTCCAAACTCAAGTTTAAGGTTCCAATTTGGAACCTTCAAGCGGGGCCAGCATTTCAAGTATCTTCCGCAGGTTTTCACTCAGGAGGGCGTCGCCATGCTGTCGAGCGTGCTGCGCAGCCCGCGCGCCATTCAGGTCAACATTGCCATCATACGCGTTTTTGTGCGCTTGCGTGAAACCCTTGCCTTGCACAAGGAACTCGCCCACAAATTGGCCGAACTGGAGCGCAAGATTGAGGGCCACGACGCCCACACGGCCTCGTGGCCCTGCAGTCAGCCAAGAAACGCGATGTTGTTTGGGGACACGTCCACCAAATGCACACCTAAATCCCCAAACGCGCCCATCACGGCTTGCACTGTCCGCCAACGGGCGCCAAATTGCTCCCGCTTTTCCGCTTCCCACTCCGCCCAAGTTTCCTCCGAAAACTCGGGCGGCGCACCCACATAAGCCCCAGCAAAATCCACCACGAAGGGGCGGGTGACGATCGTCATCTCGATGACCTGCAGTTCTTCGTCGGCACGGATAAACTGAGGGACGTGGAATCCCAGGACTTCGGTGACGCCTGCACTGCTCAGCAACTCGTACACCGCGCGCTCCCGCAGAAAGAACTCCGTGGCCCGATGGGCCTTGATGGCCAACCGGTCTCCTTTGATCTTGTCTTCGACTACGTGTACACTACCGTGGATGCCGAAGCCGAGCCGTTCGACCAGCAGCAAAGCATGGCGCGCGGCATAGGCACGAGCATTTTTGATGGCGATGTCAACCATAGGTTCCATGTTCAGCAGTCACGGCGGCCACTCCGCTGATGTCAGGATCAGCTTGATGTTCCGCGGCCACTCTATCCCGGTGGCGCAACTCGGGCCAGGCTTTCTGCTGCTCGACGCACCTGCCGACCACCCTCCCGGCGCCGCCAGCATCGTTCTGCGCGTGGACCAGAGCGAGCGACGCTGGGACATTCGCCTGCCCAACGGCATCTCCGCCGCTTCCAAGCGGGTGGCCATCACCGCCTGCGTCTAGCCCATCCTGTGACGAAGGCTGGTTGAGGGTCGTGGGGCGAAGGGTATCCCCGCCAGCACTGAAGCCGGCCTGGAGTATTCCGCTTTCGGACTTCGGGTTTCGGGTTTCCTTCGGCCTTCGGCCTTCGCGCTTCGGATTTGGGCAAGTCCTAAACCTAAACGACTATAGAGCCCGTCTGCCGCCACCGCCCCCCGCCCTCCTTCCCGCCTTCGCGCCTTCGCTGCTCGACTGCCTTCCTCTTTCGCATGACATTCCGCCCTGTTGGGCTCAATATCCTCCCAAGCGTTAGAGCCAAAACCCCACGAATATGGGGCAGGAGTTCGAATACGACGTTTACGTAACCGTAGATTGCCAGACTGGCTGGAAGGCCATAATCTTCGGCTGTGATGCCTCTGCCTGATCCATGACGAGACCAGTGCTCGTTATCCTGTGTGCTTCGATCTGCCTCGGCGTGCTGCAGGCGGCTCCAACTCAGGCCACACGCGAGCTGGTGGTTGACAAGCCCTTGCTCAACCTGCCCGTCAAGAACCACGCCCCTAAACGCCGGGTGAAGCTGCTCGTGGATGGGCAGGTCGCCCGCGAGTTCGAGATCGAATTGGCAGATCGCGATCCCGACTTCTGGGTGTTTCTCGAGCTGGCCCCGTTCCGGGGAAAGCGCGTTACTATCGAGGTGGACCAGTTAGCCGCGGACTCCAGCGCCCTGTCGGCCATCGAACAGTCTGACCAGATCAAAGGGGCTGAGAATCTCTATCACGAGGCGTTGCGCCCGCAATTCCACTTCTCTTCACGCCGCGGCTGGAACAATGATCCCAATGGGCTGGTTTATTACCGCGGCGAGTATCATCTGTTCTATCAGCATAATCCCTACGGCTGGGACTGGGGCAACATGCACTGGGGCCACGCGGTCAGTTCTGATCTAGTGCACTGGCAGGAGCTGCCGATCGCGATCTACCCGCACCAGTTCGGTGATTGGGTCTTCTCGGGCAGCGCCGTCGTGGACCGGGCCAACACGGCCAGCTTCCAGACGGGGCGTGAAGCCCCGCTGGTGGCCGCCTATACGAGCACGGGCCGCGGTGAATGCATCGCCTTCAGCAACGACCAGGGGCGGACCTGGACGGATTACAGCGGCGACCCCGTTGTTCGGCACTCGGGCCGGGACCCGCGCCTCCTCTGGCACGCCCCGAGCAAACGGTGGGTCATGGCCGTCTATGACGAACTGGACGGCAAACGCTGGATCGCCTTCTACACCTCGCCCGACCTGAAGCAGTGGAAGTTCGAGAGCCGCGTCGAGGGCTTCTTCGAATGCCCCGACTTCTTCGAGCTGCCGCTGGACGGCAGGCCGGCCCGGAAGCTGTGGGTGCTCACTGCCGGCAGCAGCGAATACATGCTCGGCACATTCGACGGCCATCAGTTCACCCCGCAGACCCCCAAGCTGCCCGGCCATCGTGGCAACGCCTTCTACGCCGCCCAGACCTACAGCGACATCCCGGCCTCGGATGGCCGGCGCATCCAAATCGGGTGGGGCCAGATCGCCACGCCCGGCATGCCTTTCAACCAGATGATGACGTTCCCCTGCGAACTGACGTTGCGCTCGACATCCGAAGGGCCGCGGCTTTGCTTCCCGCCGGTTAAAGAACTCAACCGGTTGCACGCTGCCCGCCATGCCTGGTCGGGCCTGACCCTTGGGGTTGGCACCAACTTGCTGGCCGGCATCCGGGGCGACCTCTTCGACCTGCGCGCGCAAATCGCCGTGGGCAACACCGGCGGAGTCCGGCTGGTGGTCCGGGGCGTGCCGGTGGTCTATGACGCCGCGAAGCAGGAGCTGGTCTGCCATGATCGCCGCAACCCACTGCCGCGGATAAACGGCAAGGTACGCTTGCAGGTATTGGTGGACCGGACCTCACTGGAGATTTTCGGCAACGACGGCATGCTCTACATGCCGATGGCAGGGAAATTCATTCCCGACGACCACAGCCTGGCCCTAACGGCCACCGACGCCACCATTCGCTGCGATTCCCTGGAGGTCAATGAGCTGAAATCCATCTGGCCGTAGGAGCCAAGGTCGCCCTGAAACCACCGACCGCCCCCGCCGCCTTGGCCTCTTGAACAGGCGTGTTCCGCCCGCTGACTCGGAGGCGTGATTTTCACGCATTTGCCCTCCTTCCGGCAGATGGTGGTTAGGCGTCAGACAGGTGTCAGATAGGTGTCAGATAGGTGGTGGATAGGTACTGGATAGGGAGTGGCTAGGTGGTGGCTAGGTGTTGGCTATGTATTCGGTAGAGGTACGATAGAGGTACGATAGCGGGATTCCGGCGCCAATGAAGCCAGCGAGCCGTACCGCGTGAAGCGATAAATCACGCTTCACGTTTCACGTTTCATTCTGTTACATTGCCGCTGATGGAACTGAAGGACCAAGCCTTGGCCCCTACGCTGGCCCGAAAGCTGGGAGACACCGCTCACGTGTCGGGTCTGGCCATCCGCCTGGCGCGGCTGAGCGGGGCCGGCGATCGTCTGCCGGAATTGCTCCTGAAGACCGCGGTGGAACGGGGCGCCAAACACTACCAGCGCGACTTCGATCCGTCGCTCCCGCCAGACAACCCGAGCATCCCTGACGAAGAAATCGGCGTTGCGCTTTGTTTGGGCCAAATGCCGTTCGAGCCGTGGCTCATTCGCGCCGCGGCGCAGTTGCTTTCCTCGCCCCACGTGGAACCGCAGCGCCTGGTGCACCTCGCGGAGATGGAACGCGTCGAGCCGGTCTTCCTCCACATTGCCGCCGCCTGTGAACGGGTGGACGAAGCGTTGGAACCGTGGGCGACCCTGCGGAAACGGCTGCATCCGCGGCGCACCGTGCGCACTGACGTCCTCCCGCACTGGACACGATTCGCCATCCTGCCAGGCCTGACGCGCGACGGCTACGCGCCGCCATACTGGCTCACACGTCGTGAATAACCCGCTCTTCATCCTGCAGACCCTCGACCGTCACCTTGACCATCCGGTCGAGTTGACCCTCTACGGGCGCGCCGCACTCGCCCTGGGGTTCCCTTCCCACGAGCCACGTCATGAGACGACCCAGGACGTGGACGCGATCATCCCGCTGGCCCAACTTGACCAATTGCGTGCGGATTCCCAGTTCTGGGATGCCCGCGACGCCACCAATGCGGAATTGGCCGAGCGCGGCCTCTACATGACCCATCTTTTCACGGAGGCGGACGTGTTTCGGCTGCCGGATTGGGTGAATCGCCGCGTTCCCATCCCAAGCTCCTTTTCCCACCTGAAGCTCCTTCGGCCGGCGGCCCTTGACCTCATTCTCACCAAAATGATGCGGGGCGCCGACCCTGAAGACCTCTCCGACATCGAGTTCCTCCTTAAGCACGAACGGCTGGCCGAACCAGAATTGCGAGCAGCCTTTGAACGGGTGCGCGTGCCCGATATCCAGGAATTGCACGACGCATTTCGCGCCGCCCAGCCCAAGGTAATGGCGCTGGTGCAGCGCCAACGGCCCACTCCCCCGGTTTCCTAAGCCGTTTCACGCATCACGCATCACGCATAACGCCTCCTCCCCCTTCCCGCCTTCGCTACTTCGCTGTTCAACCCCCTCTCCGTATTCTCGTGACATTCCACCCTATTGGGCTCATTATCCCCCCAAGCGTTAGAGCCAAATTCGCACGAATATGGGGCAGGAGTTCGAATACGACGTTTTCCTAAGCCACAGCACGAAGGACAAAGCAGTAGTGCGCCCACTGGCGGAGCGCCTGCGGGCGGACGGGCCTAAGGTGTGGTTCGATGAATGGATCCTCAAGCCCGCCGACAGCATCCCGGCGAAGATCGAGGAAGGGCTGGAGCACTCGCGGGTGCTAGTGCTCTGCATGTCGGCGAATGCGTTTGGCTCGGACTGGGCGCAGTTAGAGGCCGGCACGTTTAGGTTTCGCGACCCGCTGAACAAGGAACGCCGCTTCATTCCCCTGCGGCTCGACGACGCCCCTATCAAAGGCTCCGCCAGCACACCTCGCTTCGCGGGATGTTCGCTTGCGTAAGACAGCTTGCCGCCGTAAACTCCAAGTCAAAGTCGAAATGACCTTCGCCATTCCAGAAATCGAGACAGCAGGTTGCAGATCGTTCACGGCTTGCGCTCGAGTCGTAACGAGAGACAAGTCTTTGTGCAAATTCTTCTCGGGCAAGCGACCATTAATCGCCTCAGTCAAATGCGGACGGTCGCAACGATTCGTGCGCCTATGCTTTGAACAGACAGGACATCTGCACCTTGATGTGGCCACGCCGGTCTATTTTCAAGGCAGATGGAAACCCAAGCCGACTCACACTTGGCAGCATATTCAGGGTTTATTGAGTCGTTTCACCGGGCAAAAAACCCAAGTGCGAGCCGTGGGCGTCTTTGCGTTGCCCTTGGAAAAGCTCCCTGGATCAAGCCTCATCAGAATGCTGTCGGTCGAAAGCAAATCCCCGAAAGTATCCATGAAGTTGACCGGCGGCACTTTCTCGGTAAGTGGAGCCCCGATTCAAAGCCTTACCTGGTCTCTGGCGGACGACGGGAAAGGTATTGAGGTCCGGCTGCGGTCGACCCTGAAGGTGACGATGAACGAAACTTACTTGATAGATTTGTTCAGATTGCTGAACGAGTCTCTCCAAGTGCTTGTGCTCGGCGATGAGAAGAAACCCACTTAACATTGAGCTGTTGGAAGTGGAAGAACCGGGTGTGAAAACTGGCTGCTCTGACTGGTTGCCATCCTGTGAGCGCGAAATGCAGCCGGTTGGATTTGCGGCTCCCCAACGGCATGAGGATTGGTCCAACGTTCCGGCGATAACGACCCAGGATGTTTACCGACTGGCTGCTGAACTCGCTCAGATGCGTGAACAGATTTCCCACCAGTTGACTGAGATTCAGCAGAAGCTTTCTCAACGCAGGGAACCGCGTTTGCTCTGGCACAGAACGAAACCAGATCGTAAAGACACGGGCCAACGCGTTCTGCCGTTTCTCCCAACAGATTTGTCGCCGATTTCAGACGCCATTGAGAACTCAAAGGCAATCTTCAACCGCCCGCCTGATCCAAGCGACGATCTTGTGCTTAGGTGTTCACAAGAGACATGGCGGCGGGCGATTAAGATCCTCACCGACCACGCGTTGACCGTGTGGGAAAAGGCCAAAGCGATAGTACGGGCGCCGGTCATTTCAGCCGGCCCAGACGGCAGTGTCGATCTCTACTGGACTGCCGAGCCCTACGGACTGCTCCTGAACGTGCCTGCCGACCCGACGCAGCCAGCAACGTATTTCGGTGACGATGCTACAAACCCGGATTCAAATCGCACAAGCGGGAAGCTGAACTCGTCCAGACTAATCGACCCCGGTGTCCTCATGTGGCTTGCTCACACAGCAGAACAATGAGCGAGCCGTGGCCGATTGAGCAAATCCCTGACGCGGACCTTTTGTTCATGCGCGTCCATCGGAACGACATCCAAAACGGCCAGCCGATGCCGGGCGTTTTCAAGAATCGTGGCGAAGGGGAACAGGAAGGCATGTCCACGGATTGGAGCAGTTACTCCACCGCCGAGCAAACAAAACTGCGCGCGACCAACCCGGCGTGGAGGGGCGGGGTAATCCAGATGGGCGTGGGCCACGTGAGGAAGATTCCCCGGCAGACAGTTGAACATGCGCCCTTGCCGAAGAATCGCGCTCACACAAACGTCAAAGGCCCCAAGTCTGGCAGCGTGGAAGGTACTCAAGCCCGGTATTTGTTCATGAAGGTCTGGCGATGGGCAATACGGTATGAAGGCGACGCGTCAGCCTCCACTGCCGCATGACCTGATCGCCCGAAATCAGCCACCCGGTTTGCCTTGCCTCTGAGAAAAGTCTGCTGGCCGCTCCCGGCGGGGTCTGAGACTTCGAGTTCGGCCGTTGGGTGCTGCTCCAGGTTGCTCCAGCCGCAGCAGCATCAACGCCTTCGCAATTTCGCTGACGTTTTGCTAATCTGCTCGCGAAATGGAAGCACGATTCCCCTCCGCCGTCTTCCTCAGCCACAGCGCGAAAGACAGGGCGGTGGTGTGGTCGCTGGCGGAGCGGTTGCGGAAGGACGGGTTGAGGCTGTTGCCTCTCCCGCCGAAGCCCCCTGGGGTAGGCGGATTCGATGAATGGGTGCTCAGGCCCGGCGACCGTATCTCGGCCAAGATCCAGGAAAGGCTGAAGCGCTCCCAATTCGGACTTCGGATTTGGGGTTTCCTTCGGCCTTCGGCCTTCGCGCTTCGGATTTGGGCGAGTCGCAACCGACCGTAGAACGCATCTGCTGTCGCCGTCTCCCGCCTCCTTCGCGTCTTCGCTACTTCGCTGTTCAACCCCCTTCCTTATTCTCGTGACATTCCACCCTGTTGGGCTCATTATCCTCCCAAGCGATAGAGCCAAAGTCGCACGAATATGGGGCAGGAGTTCGAATACGACGTCTTCCTGAGCCACAGCTCCAAAGACAAGGCCGTGGTGCGCCCGCTGGCGGAGCGGTTGCGGAAGGACGGGCTGAAGGTGTGGTTCGATGAATGGGTGCTCCAGCCCGGCGACAGCATCCCGGCGAAGATCGAGGAAGGGCTGGAGCGCTCCCGCGTGCTGGTGCTCTGCATGTCAGCCAATGCCTTCGGCTCGGACTGGGCGCAGTTGGAGGCCGGAACGTTCCGGTTTCGAGACCCGTTGAACCAGGAGCGCCGATTCATTCCCCTGCGACTCGACGAGGCCCCCATCAAAGCTTCGCTGGCGCAACTGCTTTCCATCAACTGGCGCCTGGCGGCCCGCGAGCAGGAGTATGCGAAACTCCTCGAAGCCTGTCGGCGGCCAGTGAAGCTGCCGGTGGCGGATACTGAGGCTGGACGCAAGCAAGTTGCCGAAAGGGCGATCCAACTGGACTACACAGGCGTGAAGATCTGTTCCTTCGCGTTCAGTGCGGATGGAAAGCGCGTTCTCAGCGGCGGCGCAGACGACAGCGTCCGGCTGTGGGATATGAAGGTCGGTCGCTGCCTGGGCGTGCTCGAAGGCCACACAGACTATGTCAGAAGCGTGGTGTGGAGCGCCGATCAAAGCCGCGCCCTCTCCTGCAGCGACGACAACACCCTGAGACTGTGGGATGTCAGCACTGGGCGCTGCCTCGGCGTGCTCAAAGGACACACATTCTGCGTCCTAAGTCTGTTCTGGAGCGCCGATGAGCGCCATGCTCTCTCCGGTAGTGCTGACAAAACCGTACGGCTTTGGGAGGTACAAACGGGGCACTGCTTGCGGGCACTAGAAGGACACGACGCTGAGGTCTGGAGCGTGGCGTGGAGCGCGGATGAGCGTCGCGTGCTATCGGGCGGCGGGGACTCGACCGTGCGACTGTGGGATGTGAGGACGGGGTCCTGCCTGCTCACGCTCGAAGGACACACGGATGACGTCGAGAGCGTGGCCTGGAGTCATGATCAACGTCGAGCTCTCTCCGGCTGCCACGACAAGACGGTGCGTCTGTGGGATCTTCAGTCCGGACGCTGCCTGCGTGTACTGGAAGGCCATACGGATTGGGTTAGGCAAGTGACTTCGAGTCCCGATGGTCGCTATGCCCTTTCCGGCGGGAAAGATAAAACCGTTCGGCTTTGGAACGTGGATACGGGGCGCTGCCTGCGCGTGCTCCAAGGCCACACCACTGAGATCAGGACTGTCGTGTGGAGCACAGACGGGCGCCGTGCCCTCTCAGGTGACGAAGGCGGCGGTGTCCGAATGTGGGATCTGTCGGAATTTGTCACCGAGGCACGAGCGCCGAAGGTCACCGTGCCGGCCTTGCCGCTCGCGCCGAATCAAGTTCAATACACGAACGCCAAAGTCCTGCTCGTCGGCGAGACTCATTCCGGGAAAACCGGGCTGGTTCACCGCCTGGCAACTGGTGCATGGAAGCCGACGGATGGTTCCACTGTAGGGGCCTGGTCCACGCAGTGGAGACTCAAGAGCGAAGGGGCCAAACCTGGCGTGGAGCGTGAAATCTGGCTTTGGGATTTCGGCGGCCAATCAGACCAGCGGTTGATCCACCAACTCTACATGGACCGCACGGCGCTCATCTTGCTGCTCTTTGACGCCGATCAAGAGGAAGTCCTGCCTGGCCTGCGCGATTGGCGGACGGCCCTCCGCCGTTCTGTGCCGGCCGAGACAGCGCAACTTCTCGTGGCTGGCCGCGTTGACGCCGGTTTCAAGGCAAGTCGTGGGAAACTGCAAGCTTTCGCCAAAGAGGAGAAGCTCGATTACGTGAAGACCAGTGCAAAGACGGGAGAAGGCTGCGACAAGCTACGCGCAGCGATACTGGCCGGCATCCCCTGGGCAAACATCCCCGTTACCACGACGGAGCATCTCTTCAAAGTCATCAAGGATGAGATTCTCAAGCTGCGGGACGAGGGGCAAGTCCTATACACGTTCAAGGAACTGCGCGAGGAGCTTTGGCGCCGCTTGCCGGACGAGCCGCGTTTCACTGACGAGAAGCTCAAAGCGGTGGTCAGTCTGCTCGACGGTCCCGGCGCGGTGAAGGAACTGGATTACGGGACCTACATCCTGCTGCAGCCGGAATGGGTCAGCGCTTATGCGCAGGCTGTCATCCGCACGTTGCGCAGCGACGAAAAGGAACTCGGTTGCCTGCCCCTGCAGAGCATCGCGGAGGGGAGGCTCCTTTATCAATGAGTAGGACGGGACGGCGCCCTCGTAGATATGAAGCGCCTCTCGCCCCTCGAAGAGCGGATCGTCCTGGGTGAGATGGAGCGGCAGCTCATGGAGCGCGGCCTCTGCCTCCGCCAGGGCGACAAGCTCGTTTTTCCCAGCCATTGCGGACGGGATCGCCGCAAGGTGGAGGAGCATCCCTCAGTGTTTGTCAGCTACGCGGTGAAAGGCTACTTGGATGACATCTACGCTACGCTGGTAGTGAAGCTGGCCGACAGCGAGTCTTTCACCCTCAAGGAGCTTTGGCGTGACGCCGCGGACTTCGATACGCTCGAGGGGGGGCATCGCATGGGCATCAAGCTTGTGCGCGAGACCGCCAGCAGCGGAGAGATCAGCGTCTATTTCGGCCCGGGCGTGACCCAGGAGCAACAGGTGATTTTCGCCAACTACATCCACGCGCATCTTGCCGGCGGCAGCGAGCAGGTGCAGCGGTTGCGGTACTATGTCTGCCCGAAGTGCCACACGCCCAAAGGGAATCTTCAGGTGTTGATGGAAAAGTTGCTTGCCTTTAGACAGGCGGCCGATACGGAATGCGACAAGTGCGGCAATCGCTTCGGTCTGTGGGATGCGCTGGAGAAGAAGTTCGCCAGTGACGAGGTCCGCCAGCAGGTCGAGGGTTTGAAGGCGGAGGATGTCGTCCGGCTGGACTCCCGGCGCAAGGGCAAACTGCTGGCGCTGGAGGTGGGCGCGCGCATTACGAGTGCGGACCAGAAATGCTTCGAGATTCCAGCCACGGAAGACGAGGGACTCGACATGGAGCTGGAGTTTGCCGATGACGAAGGCAAAGGCAGCGGCAAACGCGTCTACCTGCAACTGAAAGCGGGGAACTCCTACCTCAGGACGCGGAAGAAGGACGGCGTGGAAATCTTCACCATCCGGAAGCAGGGTTGGGTGAAGAACTGGCTGAAGCAACCCCATCCGGTAATGCTGGTGATTGGCACCTTTGCCGAACACGATGAGCGGCCCGCCCGCAAGGAGAAGCTGGAGTTTGCTGAGGTCCGGTGGATGGAGATCAGCAGCGTCCTCAAACGGGAGAGCCAGAACGGCAAGAAGCCGGTACCCTCAGGCTCTCTAGTAGCCAACCGATAGGCACCCCGAGGCCACCCCGAGGCCACCCTGAGGCTGCCTTGAGGCTACCCTGAGGCTCTCGAGCCTGCTGATAACCAAGAGGTTGGGCCCCAAAGCCGCCCGGGGAGCTTACCCAAGGCTCCTTTAAGGCCATAGGCGGCTACCCAGAGGGTCGCCCGCAGAATCGCTGTGCACTGGCGGCGTGGAAGACCATGTTCACGTGCTGGCCACCCTGTCGCGCACTTGCACGGCGGCGGAAATGGTCAAAGAGGTCAAGCGGGGTTCGCCACTCTGGGCCAAGGAACGGGATGCCTTGCTGCAGGACTTCGGCTGGCAGAACGGCTACGGAATGTTTTCCATTGGCGCCTCGCAAATTGAGGACGTGCGACGTTACATCGCCGAGCAGGAGCAACACCACCGCAAGCTCTCATTTCAAGATGAGTTCCGGCTATTGCTGGAGCGGTACGAGCTCGCCTACGACGAACGGTATGTGTGGGATTGACTCCCGGGAAGGGGACAAACGATCCAACCCTTTCAGGGTTGACGCCCAAATCCATCGCCCACCCAGGGTAGCGCGCGGCGCGCAACCCTGGGCTGAGTGATCCAATCCCTTCGGGATTACGTCGCGGGAGCCGGAACTAGGCTGAGTGATCCAATCCCTTCGGGATTGCCTCTCGGGAGCCTGAGCTCAGTGATCTCATCCCCTCAGGATTGAGCGGCGCGGAAAATGTCCAAACTCGAGGGGAGGCCTCGCCGAGGCGTTCGGTTCGGCCCAAACGCGGACGTTTCGGCGAAAGGTCCCTGCGGCCATGGCGACAGTGTCCGGATGCGTTCAGAGAAATTGCGCCGGCGTTCCTGTGGCCTTGACCCAGCCCGGTAGCCGAAACAACATGCCGCATGATCTGGCGACCCTGCCATACGTTTGATTTTCCCGGCCGTTGCGTTCGTTCAGCGGCCGCCGGCTGCACCTTGCTGGCGCTGCTCACCCTGCCGGGCCGCCCTTCACTCGTTGCCGGCACGGATGAAGCCCGTTTCGAGGGCCGTCATTATCGCGGGCGCGGAGACGTGGAGTACTTGCGGCTGCTGGAGACAGCACGGCGGATGTTTGAGCCGGACCCGGAGTTGCAGAATCTCTCGATGCTCTATGAGCCGAGTTGGAACGGCCTGGTCGAGGGGCCGACCTGGGACGCGTGGTGGATCCAGAACTCCTACGGCACCACCTATTCCATCCTCCCGCTATTGCAGGAGCCATTCATCACGTTCCTGCAAAACGCGCAGGACCTCTGGTTCAACCAGATGGGCGACGGCAAGCGGGTGGGAGCCAAGCCGCCGTTTGACTGGGTGGCGCCGGACGGCTGCCTGTGCGACGCGGCGCGGCCAGGGTGGATTGTCTATAAGCAGGGCGACGGGCGGGTTGCGATCCACGATTGGGGTATGGAATTCACCGCCGCGGGTGTGGTCTTGCAGTCGGAGTTGCTCCTCATCAGCCGGGACGCGAAGGCCATCGCGCATTACCTGCCGATGCTGGAGCGGAGCGCCAATTTCATTGAGACGCGCCGGGACCCAAAGAACAACCTGTTCCTGGCGGGGCCGGCGGGGAATCTCCTGGCGCCGAGCTACGCCGGGTGGCACCGGCCGGATGGCACTTACGACAAGGCTTACCTGACGGGGCTGTCGGTTACCTACATTGCCGCGCTGGACCGCCTGATCGAACTGGAGAAGCTGGCGGGCCGCAAGGAGCAGGCGGCGCTCTATTCGCAGCGGCGCGAGTTGGCGCGGCGCGGATTGCCGCTCCTCACTACGAAGGAGGGCTACTTCATTCGTTCGCTGGACCCAGACGGCGTCGAGCACGGCGTTTATGGAGCAGAGCGGCATGGCTATTTCGAGGCCTCGCCGAACCACGATGCCATTGCCTTTCGCGTGGTGGATGACGCCCAGGCGGAGCGGATTTACCGGAAGATGGCTTCGCTGTCCGGGTTGCGCCCGCATGATTTCATCCTGCCGAACTATCCCTCTTATGACGACATGTATGAGAAGCCGGAGGGGCTGTGGGGCTACGGCACTTGGGTCAACGGCGGGCATTGGTCCACCTGCGAGGCGCGGATGGTGTTGGGTTATTACCGGCTGGGGAGGTTCGAGGATGCGCGGCGGTCCATGCGCCAGTTGTTGACCTTCGCCGAGCGGTTCCGGATGGATAACCCTCTGACCAAGTGCGGCAGCGAGGTCTATCAACCCAACCAGCCAATCAATCTCTGCTACGACACTCTCGGTCCGGCGGCGGCGTTCATGCGCGGCTTGTTTGAATACCTTTACAGGGCAGACGGCCTCACACTGGTGCCGCATGTGCCGTCTGGCATCACTGAGTTGGAGCAATGCGACCCGGTGCGCTTCGGGAACAAGCGGATTCTGTTGTCCACCATCGGCACGGGGCCGATCACGGCGGTCAGGGTCAACGGGCACAAGTGGAAGCAGTTTGACCGGGCTACGGTTTTCCTGCCTTACGCCAAGACTCCCAATCTGGCGCGAGTGCAAATCGTGCTTGGGGATGCGAAGCCGACGGGAGGGCGAGCGTCCTCGCGAGCCCACTCTTCTTCTGCAACCCAGGAAAGTCAGGGCTCGCGAGGACGCTCGCCCTCCCAGAGTGGGGATGTGGCGGCTGACCTCGCGTCGCTGGAGAAGCGCGCGGCCAAGCTGCGTGACTTCGAGAGCCGGCTAGCGGCTGCAGGTTTGGAAGCAAGCTATGAAGCGAGACATGCGCGCGTGGCCGCGGACTGTGTAGCGGCGGCGGGTCTCCGTCAGCAGCTCATCAAGGACGGTAAAATCAAGCCGCTGCCGGAGGCCAGCGAGGCAGCCGCGGACCGCTGCTATGTGGAAACCGCAACCAAGCTGTGCAACGGCCTGGAAGCCGTATTGAAGACGTATGAGAATGCGGGCGACCGGCAGAGGAGGCAGGTTTACGACGCTTGGGTGAAAGCCGCCCGGTAGCCTGCTGGAATTGGCTCGCGGGCTGCGGGCGCTTTGGCATGATGGGGAAAATGGCTTTCGTCTCGTCCTTTCATGGCCTCGTTGAGTTCGCTCCCGGGTTTGCCCCGCGCGCGAAGATCAGCCACGTGCTGTTTGACTTCGACGGCACGCTCTCGCTGATCCGCCAGGGCTGGCCGGAGGTCATGATACCGATGTTCGTGGAGATGCTTCCCCCGTTGCCGGGTGAGACCTCCGAGGCGCGCGAGCAGCTCTGCCGGGAGGACATTCTGCGGCTCAACGGGAAGCAGACGATCTACCAGATGATCCAGTTGGCGGAGCGCATCAAAGAACGCGGCGGCACTCCCCGCGACCCGCTGTGGTACAAGCACGAATACCTCCGCCGGCTGGACGAGCGAATCGGCCACCGCCTTGATGGCCTGCGCCGCGGGGCCATCCGGGCGGACGACCTGCTGGTGCATGGCGCGCGCGCGATGCTGGAGACGCTTCAGCGCCGCGGTCTGCCCCGTTACCTGGCCAGCGGCACGGACGAGCACTGCGTGAAAGCGGAGGCGGAGCTACTCGACCTGCCGCGCTACTTCGGCCGGCACATCTACGGCGCGCTGGACGATTACAAGAAGTTCTCCAAGAAGATGGTGATCGAGCGCATCCTGCGGGAGAACTCGATTCGGGGAGAGCAGCTCGTGTCTTTCGGCGACGGTTACGTGGAGATCGAGAACACCAAAGAGGTGGGCGGCCTGGCGGTGGCCGTGGCCAGCGACGAAGCGCACAACGGCTCCGGACGGTTCGACGAATGGAAGCGGCAACGCCTGTTGGGCGTGGGGGCCGACGTGGTCGTACCCGACTTCCGGGATGTCCAGGCGCTCATCGAGTGCATTTTCGGATCATGAGAATGACGTTGGCCGCCAAGCGCGGTGGTCAAATCCGTCCGCGGGCGCGGAGGTTCCGGCGCGGGAGTTGAAGCTGCTCTTCGAGGACGGGCTGCTCACGGGGGACTTCTACCACAAGAAGGTGGCCGAGTGCGAAGCGGCGCGGTGAAGCTGGCCGGAGCCAGGGGAGACGGGGCCAGATGGAAGGCGGCGCCGGAGTAGCGCCCGCACGGTCGCCGCCTTCCCGTTCCCTTCCAAGGAACGGTGCAATATTCTCCCAGCAGGCGTGCCGCTCCAACTCCGGCGAATACGTATGACGCGTAAGTAGTGCAGCGGACAGGAAGCGCCGGAAGCAGGTGCTTAATGCACTGGGGCACAGAGGCTGGATCCAGCGTGAGCGACTCGCCTTACTATGGTAGTGGCATGGATATGTCAGCGCGAATGGTCGGGGTCCGGAGGATGGTTCTTTTCGCGCCGCACACGCATTGACATCGCCGGTTATCCCGGTACTCTGGTATAAGTATTTCGTTAACTAACGTGCGTAGCGCAAAATAGCTTGTGGCTGAAAAAGACGATTATTTAGCTGACATCTTGGTGGACCTTGGGTTCGTGACCCCCGAAAAGGTGGCCGAAGCGAGGCGGGAGGCCCAGGCCGCCGGAGTGGGTGTGGTGGACTTGATGGTGGCCAACAAGGTGGTGCGGGCGGAGGATGTGACGCAGGCCAAGGCGGCGCATTTCGGCGCCGAGGTCGTCAACCTGAGCGAGCTGAAGATTGCCGATGACGTCATCGCCACCATCCCCCGGCACATTGCGAGAAAGTATCGCGTGGTGCCGGTCTATAAGCACGACAACAGTGTGACGGTGGCCCTGGCGGACCCGTCCGATCTGGACACGATAGACAGCCTGGCACATCTGTTGCACGCGGAGGTCGAGTTGCGGGTCGCGTCGGAAAGCGACATCGAGGGGGCGCTGAGCAAGTATTACACGGAGCGGAGTGGCGTCGGCGTAGCGACCGATCCGCGCCTCAAGGAGGCGATTGAAGACCTGACGCGGGAGCATGTCGAAATCGAGGCGGCGGCGGCGGCAGACGGCGCCGTGGTGGAAGCGGACGCGCCGCTCATCAAGCTGGTCAATTCGATCATCGTCGAGGCGTTCAAGATGCGGGCTTCGGACATTCACCTGGAGCCGCTGTCGAAGACGTTCCGGATGCGCTACCGGATTGACGGGGTGCTGCACGAGATCAAGGCTCCGCCGAAACGGTTGCAGGCGGCGGTGATTAGCCGCCTGAAGATCCAGTCGAACATGTCCATCTCCGAGCACCGGATTCCCCAGGACGGGCGTATCCAGACTGCGGTGGGCAGCAAGCTGATTGACTTGCGGGTGTCGTGCCTGCCGACCAATCACGGGGAGAGCATCGTTATGCGTATCCTGGACAAGGAAGGGCTGCGGCTGGGCTTGCCGGAGCTGGGCTTTTTTACCGACGACCAGCAGACCTTCGAGCGAATGATCGGGTTGCCGGATGGCATCCTGCTGATCACGGGCCCGACCGGCTCGGGCAAGACGACCACGCTTTATTCGTGCCTGCACTTCATCAACCGGCCGGACCGCAAGATTATCACGGTGGAAGACCCGGTGGAATACCTGCTGTCGGGCATCAACCAGGTGCAGGTGAGCGAAGCCGTGGGCCTGACTTTCGCGTTCGCCCTGCGGGCCATCCTGCGCCAGGCGCCCAACGTGATCATGATCGGGGAAATCCGCGACCTGGAGACCGCCAACATCGCGATCAATGCCTCGCTGACGGGGCACCTGGTTTTCTCGACGCTGCACACCAACGACGCCCCGAGCGCCGTGACACGTCTGATTGACATTGGCGTCAAACCGTTCCTGGTGGCGTCGTCCACGCGGTGTTTGATGGCCCAGCGGCTGGTGAGGAAGGTCTGCCGCCAGTGTTCAGCCCCCTGCATGCCGACGGAAGCGGAGATGCGGACGCTGGGTTTGGATGCGGCCCATCTGCAGGGCGCGACCTTCCAGAAGGGCAAAGGCTGTTCCAACTGCACGAACACCGGCTACCGTGGCCGTTTCGGCATCTTCGAGATTTTCGTCATTGACGACGAGGCGCGCAAGCTGATCTATGAGAAAGTGTCCTCCTCCGTGTTGCGCGCGCGCGCGAGAGAGATGGGCATGCGCACGCTGCGTGAGGACGGCGTTCGCAAAGCGCAGGCGGGGTTGACTACTCCGGACGAAGTAATCCGGGCGACGGTGGGAGACGTGGATTAGATGGGCTTCGCTGCCGGCGTGACAAATGGGCTTCACCGCTGTCCACTTTTAATGGTAAACTGAACTGAATGTTGATAGGCGCGTCACTGACGAAATGCGCGCATAACTGGATTTAGGCATGTCTTATTCGATGTCCGATCTGTTGCAGTTGGTGGTCTCCGAAGGGGCCTCCGACCTGCACATCCGCGTGAAAACGGCGCCGGTCATTCGCGTGCACGGTATTTTGCACCGGGTGGAGGGACCGGCCCTGTCGCCGGAGGACTCCGAAGAGCTGATGCGCAGCATTACCTCCGAAGAGCACATCCAGGCCGTGCGCGAGCGCGGCGGCGCGGACTTCGGCTTTGCCTTCGGCGACATGGCGCGGTTCCGTGTCAGCGTCTTCAAGGAGAAGGGCAACTTCGGCATTGTCCTGCGCCAGATCCCCAACAAGATGCTAACGATGGAGCAGATCGGCCTGCCGCCCTCCGCCAAGGAATTGCTTTACAAACCGCGCGGCCTGGTGCTGGTGACCGGACCCACGGGCTCGGGCAAGACGACGACGCTCGCGTCCATGATCGACATTATCAACCAGGAGCGCGACGAGGCCCACATCGTCACCATCGAGGACCCCATCGAGTATTACCACACGCACAAGAAGGCCATTGTCACCCAGCGGGAAATCGGCGTGGACGTGCCGAACTTTGCCGAGGCGCTGCGACGCGTGCTGCGGCAGGATCCGGACGTGATTCTGGTGGGCGAAATGCGCGACCTGGAGACGATTGACGCGGCGATCACGGCGGCGGAAACGGGACACTTGGTTTTCGGCACGCTGCACACGACCGGCGCCGCCAAGACCATTGACCGGGTGGTCAACGCGTTTCCCACCAACCAGCAGGAGCAAATCCGCATCCAGCTTTCGACGGTGCTGCAGGCGGTGATCTCGCAATTGCTCATCCCGCGGATTGACAAGCCCGGGCGGGTGGCGATTTTCGAGATCATGATCAACACGCCTTCCATCGCGGCGCTGATCCGGGACAACAAGAGCTTCCGCATTCAGTCGGACATCCAGACCGGGGCCAAGTATGGGATGGTGACGCTGGACAGTTTCCTGATTGATAAATACCTGGCGGGGATGATCGCCCGCGAGGAGGTGGTGACCAAGGCGCAGGACCCGGTGACGATCCAGGCGAAGCTCCAGGAGCTGGAGCTGGCCGCCGCCGTGGGGGCCGAAACGGAAGCCGTCGTCCAGGGGAAAGTGTAAATAGCAGGCCCTATGTCAGAGGACGTTTCAAACCCGCTGCTCTCGCTGGTCAAGGAACAGGGCCTGATTGACGATCTGCAGTACGAAGAAGTGCTGGGCGAGTTCAAGCGCACCGGCAAACCCGCCATCCAGATTCTGCAGGACTCCGGGATATTGGACCTGGACACGATCCTGCAGGCCATCGCTAACCAGTTGGGGGCGCCGGTGGTTACGGTGCGCGAGCGGGATTTGACGCCGGAACTGCTGCGGGTGATCCCGGCCAAGATGGCGCGCATGTATCAATGCCTGCCGGTGGCTCAGGCCAATTCCACGCTGCAAGTCGCCCTGGTTGACCCCCTTAACCCCGGCCGCATTGACGAGCTCAGCTTCGTCGTCAAGAAAGACATCCAGTTGGTGGTGGCCGATCCGGCGCAGGTCCAAAAGGCCATCGAGAAGTTCTACCCCGAGGCGAACGAGAGTTTTGGCGACATCCTCAAGGAACTGGGCTCGGACCAGGAGATAGCCAAGGAAGTCAGCGAGGTGCAGGTTACGGACGACGCGACGTTGATGGCGCGCCTGGCCGAGCAGGCCCCGATTGTCCGCTTCGTCAACCTTGTTTTGTACCAGGCCATCCAGGACCGCGCCAGCGACATTCACTTTGAGCCGTTCGAGACCGAATTCAAGATCCGCTATCGCGTGGACGGCGCCCTCTACGAGATGTCGCCCCCGCCCAAGCAACTGGCTTTGCCGGTGGTCTCGCGCCTCAAAGTCCTGGCCAACCTGAACATTTCCGAGCGCCGCCTGCCGCAGGATGGACGCATCAGCTATTCGGTGGGCAACCGCGTTGTGGATTTGCGCGTCTCGACGCTGCCCACGCAGTTTGGCGAGTCGGTCGTGCTCCGCGTGCTCGATCGGGCGGCGGTCAACCTGGAAATCGAGTCGCTGGGTTTGCCTAAGTACCTGTACGATTACATCGTCGAATCCATTCAGCGCCCCAACGGCATTATCATTGCCACGGGCCCGACCGGTTGCGGCAAGACCACCACGCTCTACTCGTGCCTGCGGCGCGTCAACACCATTGACTCGAAGTTGCTCACTGCTGAAGACCCGGTCGAATACGATATCGAAGGGATCATGCAGGTGGCCGTTAACGAAGCGGTTGGGCTGACCTTCAGCAAGGCCTTGCGCTCGTTCCTCCGCCAGGACCCGGACATTATCATGGTGGGGGAAATGCGCGATCTGGAAACCGCGCAGATCTCCATCCAGGCCTCCCTGACCGGCCACCTCGTGATGAGCACGCTCCACACCAACGATGCCCCGGGGGCCGTCACGCGGCTCATTGACATGGGGGTCGAGCCGTTCCTGATTTCGTCCACGCTGGTGGCGGTGGTCGGCCAGCGGCTGGTGCGCACGATCTGCAAGAATTGCCGCACCCCCTTCGAACCCACGGAGACCCAGTTGGCCCTGCTCAATCTCTCGCCGCACGACCTGGGGGAAAAGACCTTTTACTACGGCCGGGGCTGCTCGGTTTGCAATGATACGGGTTACAAGGGACGCAAAGGCATCTTCGAGTTGCTGACGATCAACGACGCCATTCGGGCCCTGATTAACGAGCGCGCGCCCACGGTAGTGATGCGCCAGAAGGCCGTCGAGCTAGGCATGGTCACCTTGCGGGAAGACGGCTTGCGCAGCATCTTCGACGGCGATACAACTATCGAAGAAGTTGTCAAATACACATGAAGAATTGGAGTATTGGAGTATTGGAGTGTCGGAGTGTTGGAGTGCTGAAGTGTTGGAACACCCCACTACTCCGACACCTCATCACTCCGTCACTCCACTCGTTCCCTCACTCCGTTTAATCCTCCCCCTTATGCCAAAATACAACTACGTGGCGATGGACGCGCATGGCAAAGAGACCAAGGGCACGCTCGAGGTCGCCAGCCAGAACGAAGCCATCAACCGGGTCAAGGAGATGAACTTGTTCCCGACCAAGATCGTCGAAATCGAGAAGGGCAAGGAGAAGGGCGACAAGAAAGCCGCCCCGGCCGCCAAAGTGGGCAAGGCCAAGGCCAAGGGCAAGGGGCTCAACCTCAATCTCAACATCAAGATCCCCGGCCTGAGCGGCCGCGTGAAATCGAAGGTCCTGACGACTTTCACCCGCCAGTTGGCGACGCTGGTGGATGCCGGCCTGCCGCTCTTGCGGGGCTTGCGCGTGCTGGAGAAGCAGGAAAGGAACCCGACTCTCAAGTCCATCATCGGCGAGTTGGCCCTGGCGATTGAAGGGGGGAGCACTTTTTCCGAAGGCTTGGCCCAGCATCCCAAAGTCTTCAACCGGCTCTTCGTGAACATGGTCAAGGCCGGCGAGCTGGGCGGCGTTCTGGAAGTGGTGCTGAACCGCCTGTCCGAGTTCATGGAGAAGGCCCAGAAAATCAAGGGCAAGGTCGTCGCGGCCATGTTTTACCCCATTGCCGTCCTCATCGTGGCCACCTGCATCCTCTCCATCCTGATGGTGTATGTGATTCCCAAGTTCAAGGACGTGTTCGCCGGCATGTTGGAAGGCGCGGCGCTGCCGGCCTTCACCCGCCTGGTGCTCGGCATCAGCGAAGTGGTCAAGGACCATTTCATTTATACGGTGTGCGGCTTAGCCGCGTTCGTGGTGGTCTTCCTGCTCTTTATCCGCACCAAGTTCGGCCGCCATGCCTTTGACAAGTTCAAACTCAAGGTGCCCGTCATCGGGCCCGTCGTCAGCAAGGTCGCCATCTCCCGCTTTACGCGCACCCTCGGCACCCTTGTCAGCAGCGGTGTGCCCATCCTGCAGGCCCTGACCATCGTCAAAGAGACCGCCGGCAATGTCATCATCGCCAACGCCGTCAACGAGGTCCACGAGAGTGTCAAAGAGGGCGAGACCATCACCGCCCCGCTCGAAGCTTCCGGCGTCTTCCCTCCCATGGTCATCAGCATGGTGGACGTCGGCGAACAAACCGGTGCCCTCCCGGAAATGCTCCTTAAAATCGCGGATAACTACGACGACGAGGTAGATAACGCAGTGGCGGCCATGACCTCGCTGCTCGAACCAATCATGATTGTATTCCTGGCCGTCATCGTCGGAAGCATCGTCATCGCTATGTTTCTACCCCTCATTGAGTTGATGAACCGGGTCGGCAGCGAGACTGGCGGCAAGGGTGACAAAGACTAGGGCAGGATCTCCGTCGGGTAAGCTTGTTGTCCCCCTGACATTGCCGGGCGAAGCTCACTGCGCCGGGCTTCTCGCCCGTCATGTGCGTTTCATGGAGCCCTCCAGACCCAGCTTGGGTCCGCAAAAGCCGCGCCTCTTGCCCCCGATTTCCCCCACCCGGTACCAGACTGTCCCGCGGGCCCCACGGGAGCTTCATGGGAGCCTCACCGTAGTACCCTCGTTGGCCAACGAGGGTACTACGGTGAGGCTCCCGGGAGGCTACGGCGGTGGAACGGAGGTGCTGCGGGTGTACGGGCGTGCGGCTGGAGAGAACAAGGCCATTCCACCCAAAACAGCGCAGAACGCTGGTCACATTCGCGAGTTCCTGGTGAGCTGGGTAGGGACGCCTCGCCGAGGCGTCCGTCTTGGAGCCAGACCGGACGCCTCCGCGAGGCGTCCCTGCCCACCAGCAGAGAATGCACCCCAGAACAAAAACGCTTTTTTTTCACATTTCCTGTTGACAGCATGGCACGGTGCGTGTAAATACATTGTAAATACATTGCATGGGCGTTGGATTTACAATTAGGCCATTATGGAGTTTGATTGGAATAATCCACCCTTCAATTTGGATAGTTCTTTGACGCTGCAGGAAATCGAAGAATCGTTCGAGGATCCGTTCGCTGTGCGCCTACTGCCGGATTCGCCCCGGTTTTCGGTTCAGGCCAGGTTTTTCAATCTGGGCATGTCCGCCGGCGGGGTTGGAGTCTTCAGCGTTTACCGGACCAACGGAAAGCAGGTTCGCGTGCTGCACGCTCGCCTGTTCGAGCCGGAAGAGCGGTTCTTCTATCAGCGGAAGATGGATCAGACGCTGGCTCGGTAACGAAGTTGCATAAGTTACTTGATTTGAGTGGGTTACATGAGTCGCCGGGTTGCATGCGGTGCGATATGCCGGTGCTACCAGGCAAGCCGGTAGCGGTGTAATGGTATAACGATAAAGATGCGCGCGATTGCCAAATGGGAAGAAGTGCCGATCTTCGACAGTGAAGAGGCCGAGGCGGAGTTCTGGGCCGAGAACAAGCCCGATCTGCGCCTGATGGAAGCGGCGGTGGCCGGCAACGCCGAGAGTTCCGAGTCGGTGGCCATCTCGCTCCGGATTGACCCGCGGATGCTGGCCCGCATCAAGCGCCTGGCCCGCTCCCGCTATTTGAACTATCAAAGCATGATTAAGCAATGGCTCAGTGAACGGCTGGAGCGCGAAGCGCACGAACGATGAAAACAGAATACCGGAGACAGCAGATGGTAGATGGGGGGCGGAAGTCGGAATGCGGAAGGCAGCAGGCCGAGGGCGGCATGCAGAACTTTCCGACATTACGCATCACGCATCACGTTTCACGTTTCATGCCTCGCGCCTCGCGCACTGCTCGGGCCTTCACTCTCATCGAACTCCTGATCGTCATCGCCATCATCGCCCTTCTCGCCGCTTTGACCTTCCCGGCGGTTCGCGGTGCCCGGATTTCCGTCATGCGGGCCCGGGCGCGGAGCGAGATGACCCAGATCGCAAGCGCCATCGAGCGCTACAAGGACAAACTTGGCTACTACCCGCCCGATAACCCAGGGCCCCTGACCTGGGGCATGAACCAGCTTTATTACGAGCTGCTGGGAACCACAAACATCGGGACGGGATATGTCACCCTGGACGGCAGCGCGCAAATCCCCAACACGCTGGCGGCATTCCAAGCTGCTTTCGGCAACCTCTCGCCCGTTACCGGCTTCATGAACTGCGCGCGGCCTGGCCGCGGGGACGAAGCCCCAACCGCAGCTTCCTTTTTGACGGGCCTCAAGCCTAGCCAGATCGTGGTGCTGACGAACGGCTCAGGGATCCAGTTGTGCACGATACTGGTCTGTGGTCTCGACGGGCCGCCGGCTCTGGCCGGCGCCGGCGCCGGCAACATCAACCCGTGGCGCTACAATTCCTCGAACCCGTATCACAATCCGAAGTCCTTTGACTTGTGGATTGACGTAATAGCGGGGAGCAAGACCAATCGCATCTGCAACTGGAGCGACAAACCGATTACTGTTTATTACACCTCGTTAGCGAACTCATATCCCCCCTGACACCGCTTATGAACAACCACCCAGATAGCCGGCCCGACCGCGAGCGGCTCCGCACTCCGCACTCCGCACTCCGCACTCCAGGCGCCTTCACGCTGATCGAATTGCTCGTCGTCATCAGCATCATCTCGATCCTGGCCGCCCTGCTCTTGCCGGTTCTGGGCAAGGTCAAAGTGAAGGCCCAGGTGAAGAGGGCGCAACTGGAGGCCAACGGCATCGCCCAGGCCATCATTAGGTACGAGGCCGACTACAGCAAGTTCCCCGTCTCCAGTGCCGCGATGAACGCCGCAAGTGCGGTTGCCGCCCCTATGGGCCCAGAGGATTTTACGTATGGCACTGCCGGCGTCATTTGCGTCGGTCCTGGTGGTCCGGTTGGCACTGCCGGCAGTGGTTTCAAGACGCCGTCCGGGACAGCGCAAATTCCGGCGCCGTCCAGCAGCAGCTACCAGACCAACAACGCTGAAGTGATGGCGGTGCTCCTGGACGTGGAAGCGTGGCCAAACGGGGTGCGCACCATCAACTACGGCCATGTCAAGAACCCGTCGAAGACCCCCTACCTCAACGCGACGATGGCCGGCAACTTCACGTCACCTGGCATCGGCGCGGACGGAACCTACCGCGACCCTTGGGGCAACCCTTACATCATCACCCTTGACCTGAACTACGACGATCGGGCGCGGGATGCTTTTTACCGCAATTACCTGGTTTCGGAGGATCTTACCAGTCCGCCACGGGGACTCAACGGCCTGATCCCGAAAGTCATTGGTGGTGGCAACCCCATATACGAGGCGAACGCGCCGGTGATGGTCTGGTCCGCCGGGCCGGACAAGATGATTGATCCAAATGCGAAGGCCACCGCCGGCGCCAACAAAGACAACGTCCTGAGCTGGAAGTGATGCTCGTGAAGACCAACCCTCCAACACCGCCGCCTCGGCGGCCCACCGCATTCACCCTGCTGGAGCTCCTGATGGTGATTGCCATCATGGGCATTCTGGCGGCCCTCGCCTTGCCGACGATCCGAGGGATGAAGCCCAACGCCAAGGTGGTGGCGACGCGCCAGTTGCTCGACGCCGTGGGCCGTGCCCGCCAGCTTGCCCTCAGCCAGCGCACGCCCGTCTATATGGTCTTCCTGTCCACCAACTTCTGGACCGACCCGTCCTATGGCGTTTCCTGGACTCCCAGCGACCGAACCGCGGCCACCAATCTGTTCGACAAACAACTCCTCGGGTATGCCTATGTCTGCCTGCGCAGCGTTGGGGATCAGCCGGGGGCGTCCCATCCACGCTATTTGTCCTCATGGCGGACTTTGCCCGAGGGCGCCTACATCGCGTTGCAAAAGTTCACGCCGGCCAGCACGTCGCCGGTTCTGCGGGTCCTCACCAACAACGTTCTCGCCTACCAGATTTTCGGTTTCAACTACACCACCGCCGTGCCGTTTCCCTTGGAGACAACGCTGCCGGCTTCCGTCGCTCGGCCCTACATCGCCTTGCCTTACATCGCGTTTGACGGGATGGGCCAGCTCTTGTCCGGGATGAGCGGCCAGCCCGAGCTGATCCCGGTGGCGGAGGGGAGCGTCACCTTCGCGCGGGACCCCAATAGCAAGACCGCACTGGCACTGGCGCCGCTGGTAACGGAGCGGCCGCCGGGCAACACGCTCGATAACTACAGCCTGGTTTACGTTGACCGCCTGACCGGTCGGGCTCACGTCGAGCGCACAAAGGTCCAATGAAAACGCAATGCAGAATGCAGAATGCAGGATGCGGAACGCGGAGCCCCGCGCCACGCATTACGTCCACCCTCCGCAGTGCTGTCCACCCTCCGCAGTGCCACCGAGGACGGGCTACGGAGGACGGGCCTCACGTTATACGTTTCACGTTTCACGTTTCACGTTTCACGCCTCGCGTCTTACGTTCCGCGCCTCACGCCTCGGGCGCTCCACCATCCGCATTCCGCGCACGACACTCCCAGCGGGCCTTTACGATGGTCGAGATTGCCATCAGCCTGGCCATCATCGGCTTTGCGCTGGTCGCGATCATCGGCGTATTGCCCCTCGGCATGAATGTCCAGAAGGACAACCGGGAGGAGACGATCATCAACCAGGATGAAACAGTCTTCATGAACGCCATTCGCAACGGCGCCCAGGGCCTGGACGATCTCACGAACTACGTAATGGCAATCACCAATTCTGTCACGGAGTATGACCCGACGATGACGCACGTCATTGGCTCGTGGGTGAACGGATACACCACGACGAATTCGTCCACGACCCCCCCGTTTCCCTTGACGAGCGGTCTGCGCATTGTGGGCCTGCTGACTACGCCCAAGTACCTGGCGTGGGGCGTATCAAAGACCGGCGTCAATGTTGCCAGCAACCATGTGGTGGCGTACGTCCGCTCGATGAGTGGGCCGGCCTTTGAGAAGTTTCCCCAGAATGACCCCAACGTGCAGGACCTCGGCTTCAGCTATCGCATGACATCGGAAGTCCTTCCCTACGGGACCAACTACTATGATCCAAGTTGGACCAATTACACGGCATTCCCGGCGAACTCCGCCGACTACGTTTGGCGCTACAACTATTGGCTGGCGGCCAACAACCTCCAAGCAAACCTGCATGATGTGCGGCTGACCTTCCTGTGGCCCCTCTTCCCCAGAGGACGAACCGGCAGCGGTGGCCAGGCCTTTCGCACGCTGGTCAGCGGCCAGCTTCTCCAGACCAGCGATTTCGGCTACCCGCAATACCCGCTCTACTTCTTCCAGCCCCAAACCTACGTGAAATCGCCGTGAAAATCCCATTGCCAACCTCCGAATTCCCGCCTGGTGCTTCCGGCACCAGATTTGGCCGCTCACGTATCACGCATCACGTTTCCCGTTTCACGTGCCCGGCCTTCACCCTCGTCGAGATCCTCGTCACGGTCGCTCTGCTGGCCTTCATCATTCTGGGCTTGTTCGCCATGTTCAACCAGGTCCAGCGCGCTTTTCGCAGCAGCATGAACCAGGTGGACCAATTGGAGGCCGGGCGGGCGGTCACCGAGATGCTCCCCCGCGAACTCGAACAGGCGGTCCCGGCGGGTTACCTCTATCCCACGGGGGTCAATTTCTACGTGCAAATGCTTAACTCCACTCCTTTGACCCAGTGGCTGCCAGGCAGCACGCCGGTCCGCCGCACGAATTTGTTGGAGGATTGCTTCTTTTTGCAGCGCCAGAACCAGACCTGGGTCGGGATTGGCTACTGCGTTCGCACCAACGATTCAACCGGCCGGCTCTGGCTGCCCCAATGCGGCCCGAACCAACTGGGTGTCGGCTCCCTCTACCGCTTCGTTGCCTCGACCAACGTCATCCAGAACAACGGCGTCCGTTCAGACCCGACCCAACTCTATTCCACTTTCCACAGGGCCTGCGTGTCCGGGTCACCTGATTCGCTGCTCATCTCCAACCGAATCTGCGATGGCATCATCCACTTCCACTTCCGCGCATTCGCCACCGACGGTTTCCCTATCGTGAGCGACGGCATCCGCACCAATGCGCTCTACTGTACCAACGGCCTTAGCCTCATTCCCTATTACGGCACCGTTAGGCCGGCGGTGGCAGTTCCGGCCCTTGGTTACCCGGACAACCTGGCCGGCCTGTATTTCTACAGCAACGCCGTGCCCGCCGCCGTGCAGATGGAATTCGGCATCCTCGAACAGCAACCTTTGGACCGCTACAACTCGATGGGCACCCCTGCCGCCGAGCTCAACTACTTGCAGAGCACCAATTATTACCTTAGCAGCCGTGTCCACCTCTTCCGCCAGCGCATCCCCATTCGCAACGTTGATCCCTTGGCCTACCAATGAAGACAGAATGCAGAATGCAGAATGCAGAATGCAGAATGCTGAATCCAGCATCGCGCATGGCGCATGACGCATCACGTTTCCCGTTTCCCGGTTCACGCAACGCGCGTCCCTCGTCCCTCGCCCCTCGTTGCTCGGAACGCGGCGTTGCCCTCGTCATCACCCTGGTGCTGCTTTCCGTCATCACTTTCATGGCGGTTGCCTTCCTGGTCGTCAGCCGCAGTCAGCACGGCTCCGTCGCGACCGAGACGGACCAGGCCATCGCCCGCCTGGCCGCCGACAACGCCCGCGAACGCGCCATCGCCCAGCTCCTCGCCCCGATCATGGCCTGGACCAATGAATTCAACTACGGCCTGCTGGTCTCCACCAATTATATCAGGCCGGGAGGGTTTGTGAGCGGCGGCAGTGGCCCGCTCAATGTTGGTTACAATTACCTCAACGGTGCTCTTCTGAGCCTCAACGATTTCCTGCTAAACTCCGCCAACCTGCTCTACGACCCCCGCCCGCCGGTGTTCATTGTCACCAACGCCTTAGGGTCCAATGATTTCCGTTTCTACCTGGACTTGAACCGCAACGGGCGTTACGACCCCAGCGGCCTTCAACCGGTGATCAATGCCCAAGGCGGTTTCTACGACCTGAGCGGCAATCCTGTTCCGTATCAGTGGCCGCCGCCGCCCAATATACTGAGCAACTACTTCGTAGGGGACCCGGAATGGATCGGCGCGTTGCAGCACCCGGAATTTGCGCACTCGGCCGACAACCGATTTGTCTATCGCTATGCCTACCTTGCGGTTCCGGCCGGCCAGACGCTCGACCTGAACTGCATTCATAACGAGGCGCTCGCATCTGGCGGGTCAAAGTTCAACCCACTGGGCTTCTTACGTAACCAGGGTGTCGGCACGTTCGAGATCAACCTGGCGGCCTTCTTGTACGATCTCAATACTAACTTGTATGCGTGGGGCGGGTTGTACCGTTATAATCCTATTGGCAATTTCCAGCCTGCGGGCAACGCCTTCGCAGATGCAGGCGCTCTCCTGGCGTACCGGTACGCGTTGAATCCTGCTAACTACAGTTACACCCTCGCCAGTGTCTCCCAGCTTTTCGGCGCCGCAGGCATCAACGCATTCGAGTGGGACTACATTGACGGTTACTCCGGTGGCCCTCCAATGGTCGGCACCTGGTGGGCTCCAGCAGGCCCGCTCAATAGCCGCGTGCTCACACCCTGGGCCGGGGCCGACAATGCCAACCACTTCTATTCCACCCAGGATTTATTTGACAAGACCAAAACCGCCCTTGGGCTTGGCAAGACCTACTCGTTTACCGATCGTCTCCTCGCGGCGGGGGGCACCAACAGCTCTTACGACCGTTACACTTTCTACCGCCTCCTCTCCCAGCTTGGCACCGATGCTGCCCCCGAGCCGGGCGGCAAGATGAACCTCAATTATTGCAACGTGGACGCCAACGGCCATGTGGTGCCGAACATGGCCACCAACTTCATTCCCTGGACGCCGATCCAGTTCTTCACCAATGCCGCCATTCGCCTCCTCGCCGACGCCGGCTACGCCGTCGGCGCTCCCTACAGCACCTCGAACCTCCTCGTTTTTGGCTCGAACTACGTCAACGGCTACTGGATCACCACTACCAACCTCCATGTCCCGCTTTGGCCGACCAACTATTACACGCCCAGCGTCCACCGCGCCTTGCAGCTCGCCGCCAACATCTACGACGCCACGACTAACCGAAGCGCTGTTTACCCGTACCTGCCGAGCGTCTTTCGTCCGGTGTTCGCCAACACCGGGGGTTTGACGGCGTCCGGTCAAGTCTCGATCATCGGCTACGAGGAGGTCACCAACGCCAGTGTGCTGGCCCAACAGATGGTGGATTTGTCCGACCCCACTACCCGGCGGAATTTGAAGTCCGTGGACGACCTGCGCATGGTGTATAACATTCCGCTGGTGATCGGGGCCAAGAAAGGTTTCCCCAACTTCAACGAGTTCGCCATGCAGACGCTCGTGCAGATCACCCGCAAGCTCCAGTTCACTCGCCAGAATGGCCCGAACACGCCCATAAGCCTGACCAACCAGATGTTCCTGGTCAGCATCTCGAACGTCTTCGGTGTCGAGGCCTGGAATTCCTATGTGACCAACTTCCCGCCTCCCCCCTCTCCTGCCCGGCCCCTGCGACTTTACGTCTGGCCCGACATTGGTGTCGTAATGACCAACGAGACGGGCAGTGTGCTCAACCCATATTCACAGAGGTACCAGCCACCTGTGACGTACGCTCGTATTGACAACTGGCCTGGTTACAACCGCTCGTTCGACACGTATTCCTTTCAGATCCCTTTCTACACCAACCTTCTGTTCCTCACGAACTCGACCTACCAGTACGCCTCAGCCCAGTTCGTGCCAGCCACCGGCACGTTTGAGAAGATTTCTCCCGCTTTTTATATTCCGCATTGGTGGCTGAATGTGAAATCCCGGCTGCGGTTTGCAGTGGTTGATATCAACGCAAACCGGATCGTGGATTATGTGAATCTTGCCGACCAGACGCTAGTGAGTTTGACCGATACGCTGATGCAGGGCGGACAGTGCGGCGGTTCCTATACGCCGGATGGCGCCTACGGCAGCCTCTGGTGCACGAATCACTTTCCTAACGCCGCCGACCCGACCCTGCCGACTTACGGTGTCCTGAACCAGATTGCCGTCGGCTTGGGACAGCAGCCCGCCTACGGCCAGGCGGTTTGGAACAGCGCCATGAATTCCTTCCCGGCGGGCATGGACAAGACCGCGGCCATTGATTCGTTCCGCAACCAGTTCGGACTCGGCGAGCTCTTTTCGCATCCTGCCGGCACTATCTTTTATCCGTCCAACACCTTCGCGGCGCCGTTTCAACCCGTCCGGAGCATTTATCTTGTGACTTCCTGGCAGGCCAACGACCCACTGGTGCATTACACCGTCGGCGACCTAACCTCTTTGACGAGGACGAACCTCGCACTCGACAATCTCCCTGCCCCGGCGCCGCTGGCTAATCTCGGGCATGTGAATCTCCGTTGCGAGCCGTGGGGGGGGAATCCTGCTATCGGCAGCTCCAGCCCGACCGCGTCCGATCTAAGAGTCAAAGACCCCTTGATGCTGCAGTCCGATTCCTGGCAGTTCCCAACCAACAAACTCCCGAACGTTGGCTGGCTGGGGCGTGTCCACCGCGGGACCCCGTGGCAGACGGTCTATCTCAAGTCGCCGGGCATGGACCTTCCCACCTGGCAAACGTGGACCGGCAACGGCCTTTTTATGACCAACGCCGGCCAGACAACGCTCTTCGCCCGCAATACCGCGTACTACGATGCCTTCCTTACCCAGCCGACGAACGACTGGCGCCTGGTGGATTTGTTTACGACCGCGCTCAGCGACAATGCTACCCGGGGTCAGTTGTCTATCAACCAGACCAACCTCGCTGCGTGGTCCGCCGTCTTGAGCGGTGTCATCGTACTGACCAACAACCTAAATGCCAGCGGCTATCCGATCGTTGATGCCAACGGCAACCCGATCCCGGCCTGGGCGACCATCCAGCCGGCGGGCGTCTATGACCCGACCGCGGCTCCAGCCACCTGGCCGCCGCTGGTGCAGCTTGTGAAACGCATCAACGATGTTCGGGCCACCAACAGCACCCGGCATGTCTTCAGCCGGCTGGGGGACATTCTGGCGGTGCCGGAACTAACCGTCGCCTCGCCATTCCTGAACACCAGCGGCACACCTTCCCTTGGCAACAGCGGCCTAAACGACGCCGCCTACGAGCGCCTGCCGCAGCAAATCCTGGGCCTGTTGAAGTGCGACCACACGCCGCGCTTTGTCATTTACACCTTCGGGCAAACCCTCAAGCCCGCCCCTCATGCGATTGTCCCGAGTGGCCCCTTCGCCGGGCTGTGCACGAACTATCAGATCATGGCGGAGGCCGCGACGCGCACCGTCGTTCGGCTCGAAGGCGTCCAGCTTTCCCCGCCCGGGTTCCTGCCGCCGCCGATTACCACGCTCCACCCCGTCATCGAGAGTTTCAACGTCCTGCCACCCGACTGATTCCATGCCCTCCCATTCTGCGCCTGACCTCGCCCCCGGCAGCGGGCCCATCCTGTCAGTACCACCGCCGCCCCCCTCACCCCTGCCCTCTCCCCCTCGGCGGGGGAGAGGGAGGATCGTCCGCAATGCGTGGGCTTACCCCCTCTCCCCCGCCGCACTGTCATTGAGGTTGGGTGACATAGTATTTGCCTACATTCATAACCTGCTGATAATCAATGATTTGGGTTGTACTTTTTCGTTAGCACCCCCATTAACCTGGGGATGCAAACGATTATCCACGAC
>Ga0326727_10002362_pt1 | contig 64875 bp, 56 predicted proteins | sample MB2enrmetagenome_FD_207643 | JGI IMG/M metagenome (GOLD analysis project Ga0326727, IMG submission 207643) | Lab enriched peat soil microbial communities from McLean, Ithaca, NY, United States - MB29MY | ecosystem: Environmental > Terrestrial > Soil > Wetlands > Peat | place: USA: New York...
AAAGCAAAACTCACTATCAGAAAAGCGTACGGTTTCAAATCCATCGAATGCCTGAAAATTGCTTTATATCATACACTTGGCAAGTTGCCGGAACCACAATGCCACAACAGATTTTGCTGACGAGCCGGTATTGGTAACTTTTAGGTTGCATGTTCTTTAGGACATACTGCACAAATGGGACTTACCATATCTTTATTTTGTAGCAAAATTTACCTCAACTCTGCTTACTACTTGTTAGATAAATTATTTTATCTATGTTTGATATCACCTAATCACATGATATATAAGAAGAATACTGGCGGAAGCACATGGGAATCGAACCCACCAAGGAGATTTCTCATCTCCCCCACCGGTTTTGAAGACCGGGCGGCCCACCAGCGACCGACGTGCTTCCGTCTATAAAGTATTTAGTGCACCATGGAGAGTAAGTCAACCCCTAACTAGCCGTTATTTGATAATCCAGCCGTAAAGCCTCTTGTCTCGGCTGTTTACATGAATTAGTAAAAGTGTTATACCAAGTCGCAATCAAACGATTACTTTGGTGGCATTATGTAGGTTACTCAACGTACTACAAAAAGGCGCCTAAGTTAACCCCTCCTCGCAGCTCGTACTTTATTTTGATTGGAAGCCGATATTTAGTTATGAGCAGTAATAGGCGCAGGGGCCTTAAAAATATTTTTAAAGGTTGGCGTATCCCTCATAGGAGTGGCGCATGAAAGCCTCTCATGGTAAAAAGCTTATCGTTTTTTGGCTTGCCGAAGGCAGCTTTTAAGGGGAGGTCCCGGAGGTTGCTACATTGCGGGGTGTGCAGCAATCCGGTGAGTACCACGCTGAAGGAGACGCATTTGTCCACACCATGCAGGCGGTCGAGGCGGTGGCTGACGATGCTGATCTGTGTGTTTTCTGGGGAGTGCAAGTTCTTTTATGTTAAACCTGGAAGTGGTGCGGCGGGTTAACAAATTAAATTTAACGCTAATATTCAATCAGTTACTGCAATAGTAATTTTGTGATTTGACAGTTTCATGACAAAATTATCGAAGCTTTTGCCGTGACAAGTATTTTTTACTAGTTTTATATAAAATAACGCAAGGCCATGACAAGTTTTTTGGGGCAATTAAGCGGCTCTATTTGGCATCGACAAGTCATAACACTCTGGTAACTAGTGTTGACATTATTGAGGTTTATTGAATTTGTGCGTTTAAACGGGCAGTTTACGAATATCGTTGGCCTATCACGCATTCTTGTATATTGGTAAGTTGATGTCGTCGCTGAAAGGGAATTTATGAGGTCCAAAAATCTTTATGCTCTTTTGGCTATTCTCAGTTTAGTTAATTCCGGCTGCAGCATTGTAAAAACAGATACTTTTAACCAAACAGCCGAGTATTATCATGGCCGCACACCTAGCCAAAATCATCGTGTTTTCGTCTTTGTCCATGGTATTTTCGGGTCACCATACATCACATGGCAAACCGAAAATGGGAAATACTTCTTCGACCTGATTAAAAACGATACGTCTAATGAGTTCAAGAATAGTGATGTATACGTATTTGGATATTCAACGGGGTTTTTCAAAGGAGCCACAGCACCAACCATAGATGAAGTTGCTACGCAGCTCGCAGTTTACTTAAAACAAGAACACGTTGATGAGTACGACCAAATCATCTTTGTTGCGCATAGTATGGGAGGATTAATTTCGTTAAAATGTCTAATGCAACATCCGGAAATTGCGGAAAAGACTCCTCTCGCATTCCTTTATTCAACTCCATTAGCAGGTTCTGAAATTGCACAACTTGGCAAGGTCTTTAGTTCACAGTCAATTGCTTTGACTCCCACTGACAGCGAAGATTCAATCAACGCGTATCTTCAGTCCTTAGTCGATGAGTGGAGAAACGAAAAATTTAATAAACGAATTACTACTACGCTTAGATGCGCCTACGAAAAAGAGAGAACGCCCATAGGTTTCATTGTAAGCAGCAACAGCGCTCGATTGATTTGTGATGGTTTATCAGCAGCAATACAAGCTAGCCATATCACAATGTTCAATAACGCAGGATATAACTCACTTTCTTATCTTGCGCTCAAAGATGCAGTAGCCCATATGCAAGACGAAAATAAAATTTCAATCACACATGTCATGCCTGTATTAGTTTCAGATTCGAACTCTAAACAACCGCTGAAACTTATCTTCTTAGTCGAAGCGGTCAACCGCTCCAATTTCGATGTTTACCCTACAAAGCTTGTCCTAACGGGGACTTTTGAACAACCAATGAAAAGCAATTCTCAACCGACAGAATCAAGCAGGAAGACACATTTGGCACAACTAGGCACATCTACTGGTGTTCTAAAAAATCACTCTGCAAATGTGTTTCAGTATGAGTTATTTAATTTCACAGAGACTGAAAAGATCCAAGACGCCTGGGTATTTCTCAACCTTAATAGGGTTGAACAGGCAGTGTCAAATCCGGATGCAGAAGCAATACTCACAAAAAATGAAAATAATACTCCAAGGCTTATTGAGAACTTTTCAAATGGTTTGTTTCGACTCGCTATAGATACTGGTGGGGAACAGATAGTAGCGGCACCAGACACCATTATGGATCTTAGTACAATTACTGACAAAGAACTAGCGGACCCACATTTTATGGCAAAATTGGTAATCAAACTTGAAGAAAAATACTTACGGCATCGTGATATCGGGAAACCAGATGCTACTGATGGGATAATAAATCTACCGATGGGATTAAACTCGCCTAAAATTACAGGTAAGTCAAATATATTAAGGGTTGACGTTAACCAAACTGTACCGGCATTTGGGGATAGTAAATTATTGATTTCTGTTAAGTCCATCAATAAAGATGCTGATAATCGTCTAATCATGCATTTATCAATAAGCACACTTGGAAAAACGAAAGCATTTTCTGGTATTAAAGTTGGAGACCGAGTTCCATATGCTGGTTACGAAATAACGGTAATGTCCATCACGTCTGGTTATGCAGAATTAATTGCCAGCTATTAAGAATTAATTGTGCACAAAAAAACAGTTTTATAGATGAGTGTTTGGAGCTGGTCTGGGATCTTGTAATAAAACACTGCCTCTTGTCCACGCAAAGAAATTCTTTCTTCGGATCCCATTGCGACCAGGGGAATTCGCTTTAATGTAGTTATATGAATGTGGGAAGGAGCCCCAGCCAGGAGCGTTGCAGGGGGATTGGAAAAATTCTGCGGGGGGAAATCGCCGCCGCATGAAATACGCGAAAAAGTCTGGGAGGCAGTGGCCCATTCCAAAATGCGTTGATTTTCCGTTGATGCTCGCGCATAGTTAGAAAGATCGCTGTGATTGGAGGTGACACGTGGCCCGTGTACTCAGTCTACAAAGACAAGATAGGGAAATACTATAATGATTGGACTGTTTTTGACAGTCGCTAACAAGGAAAATCCAGCCGTCTAAAAACCACTGCGCGCTTTTTGATCGGCTGATTTGCATCGTTCACATAATAAGATACGAAGGCTTGGGCAAATAGGTCAAAATGTGCTCTGCTGCTAAATTTGGATCATCGAAATGAAGATCAAATTAGCAGACGATTTTTTTCAAAATACCATTGAAAATACCACTACCAAGAATCGTCCCAAGTATTAGACGCAAGAAGGGGTTAGCCGCTGCCAGCTAACCCCTTCTTTTTACTACATTAAATTTGGTGGGCGAAGAGGGAGTTGAACCCCCGACATCCAGCTTGTAAGGCTGGTAGTCATACCACTATGCCATTGCGGATATTAACTGCTCTATTGGTGTCCACAAGAAGCTCTTTAATAACTCTCCACCTTGCGAGGCAACTGGCAGCCATGAAGAGGACTTTTATTCGGACTTTCCGACGGTTGGGGGATTCCAATTGACATTGAAGGCGAAAAAGGGTATTAAAAATGCGTAATTTTAAGATGTTATGGTGATGTAATGGTGGAGTGCGATCACAGCGGAATTTTCTCATGGACGATACCTGCCCGTCATAACATATCGCTGTCGGGCGGTTTTTTGCTGACATGAAATATGACGTCTGGAAAAGACCATAGACACAGCCACCCACAGCGGCCTGAGAGCAAGCCTGCAATGCCGCGCAACTCCTTCAGTCTGACGACGGGGAAGCTCCTATGAACAATTTCGGGTTTCTCTCAGCCACATGGCCCGTGCTTGCGGATCTGGGCGAACTGGCGGAGAAGAACCTCAATCATGATCCCAATACCTCCCTCATCAAACTCAGAATGTTTGCCGAGGTAATGGCGAAATATCTGTTTGCCTACGAGAAACTTGAAGAACCTGCCGACTGTACCCAACATGCCCGCCTCAATATCTTGGGCAATGCCGGCATCATTCCGGCCCTTATCCTCCCCCCTTTCCATTCTCTCAGAAAGATGGGGAACAAAGCCACCCACGAAGCTTTTGGGACCTTTGATTCTGCCAAGACCCAGCTTCATCTGGCCTATCGCCTGGGTGTCTGGTTCAGGGAGACTTACGGTACCGAAGGTTTCACTCCCCTTGATTTTGTCGGACCGGAACAGCGGGGACAGGACTCCTGGCACCTTGCCGCATTGAACCAGGAACTGGCAAGACGTTCCGCTCAACTGGAGGAGAAGTGCAACCTCTTACAGGCGGCGCTGGAAACTCTCAAGTCCCAGGAAATATCTTCCGAGCAGAAGACTAAGAGGCGCAGGGCTTCGGCCCATGCCGTGGCAAATATCCATCTGACCGAGGCGGAAACCAGACTCCTGATCGACGAGCAGTTGAATGCTGCCGGATGGCTGGCGGATACTCAGAATATGCGCTACGCCAAGGGCACCCGTCCTGAAAAGGGGGTTAACAAGGCAATTGCTGAGTGGCCGACCGCTTCGGGTCCCGCCGACTATGCCCTTTTTGTGGGGATGCATCTGGTGGGGGTGGTGGAGGCTAAGAAAAAGGGAAAGGATGTCGTTTCCGACCTGGGGCAAGCCAAGCGTTATGCCTTAGATCTGCAATTAATTGGTGATGAACGGTTTACTGGCGGTCCGTGGGATGATTATAAGGTACCATTTCTTTTCGCGACCAACAGCAGGCCGTACCTGAAACAACTGGAGCAGAAATCCGGCATCTGGTTCCTCGATGGCCGACGTCCAGTGAACCACCCGCGCCCTCTCCACGCCTGGTATACACCCGAAGGTCTTGCAGAACTCCTGAAACAGGATCAGGACAGCTCCGCGGAAAAGCTCAGAGAGGAGCCGTTCGATTACCTCGACTTGCGGGATTACCAGAATCGTGCCATACAAAAGGTCGAGGAGGCGCTGGAAAAGGACCAGCGGACTATATTGCTGGCTATGGCAACCGGCACCGGCAAGACACGGGTTGCCATCGGCCTGGTCTACCGGCTGATAAAGAGCGGCAGGTTCCGACGCGTACTCTTCCTCGTGGACCGTAATTCCTTGGGAGAGCAAGCGGAGGACAAATTCAAGGAAACCCGTCTCGAAGACCTCCTCACTTTTGATCAGATCTTCGACATGAAAGGGGTTGAAAATCCTCAGCCAGAGGAAACCACCAAGGTGCATATCTCCACGGTGCAGGGAGTGATGCGGCGTATCATGTTCAACGCCAGCGATTCAGATATTCCTGCCGTGGATCAGTACGACTGCATAGTGGTAGACGAGGCCCACCGTGGCTACACCCTCGACCGGGAATTGGTCGAAGTTGAATTCCTCTTCCGGGACGAAAAGGACTATATCAGCAAGTACCGTCGGGTGCTCGAATACTTTGACGCCGTCAAGATTGGGCTCACCGCTACTCCCGCTCCCCATACCGTCGAAATCTTCGGCAAACCTGTTTTTACTTACAGCTACCGGGAGGCTGTAGTTGACGGCTGGCTCATCGACCATGAACCACCACACCAGATTGACACAAAGCTGAAGAATAGGGGGATTACCTGGAAGCAAGGCGAAACAATCCCGGTCTATGACCCAGCTACCGGCGAGATTACCAATTTGGAAAACATCCCCGACGATGTCACATTGGAGATCGATCTTTTCAACAAGGCAGTCATCACCGAGCCTTTTAACCGGGTAGTGGCCAAAGAGCTGGTCAAGGAGCTCGATCCTTATGGGGATGAAAAGACCCTCATCTTCGCCGCAACTGATGACCACGCCGATCTGGTGGTGAAAATCCTCAATAAAGAGTTTGAGACTCTTCTCGGTGAGCTGGATGATGGTGCCATTGCCAAGATCACAGGCTCCATCGACAAGCCGGGGAGGATGATCAAAAAGTTCAAGAACGAGAAATTCCCCAACATCGCGGTGACAGTTGATTTGCTCACCACCGGCATTGATGTCCTGGAAATCTGCAATCTGGTCTTCCTGCGCCGGGTTCGCTCCCGGATTCTTTACGAGCAGATGCTGGGACGGGCAACAAGGCTCTGTGACCGTATCAAAAAGGACCATTTCAATATTTACGATGCAGTGGGGCTCTACGAGGCTCTTGAGCCGGTGACCAACATGAAAGCGGTTGCTCCCGGTCCCTCAGTAAGCCTGCAGATGCTGGTAGATGAGCTGTTTGCCATGGATACGGAAGACTTACAGAAGCGCCATGTGGAACAAGTGATCGCCAAACTCCAGCGCAAGGCCCAGGGAATGAGCAAAGAGGTACGGGAGGCGTTTGAAACTTTTTCCAATGGCGAAACGATCCAGGACCTGATCGCAGATCTGCGGGGGAAGGGGCTCGAAGAGGCGAAGGGAATCATCAGGGGAAAACAGCATCTCCTAGCCTTCCTCGACGAAAATCGATATCAGCCTCAGAAACAACTGATCTCCCACCATGCGGATGTGTTGGAGTCTCATACACGCGGGTACGGGAAGGGAGAGAAGCCCGAGGACTATCTGAATGAGTTTAAGAGCTTCATAATCGATAACATGAACAGGATTCCGGCCCTCGCCATTGTCTGTCAGAGGCCGAGGGAATTGACCCGACAAGCGCTTAGGGAGCTGAAGATGGCTCTTGACGAGCATGGTTTCTCGGTGCCGAAACTACGCACCGCTTGGCGGGAATGGACCAATGAGGACATTGCCGCCGATATCATCTCCTTTATCCGCCGGCAGGCTCTGGGCGACCCGCTCCTGAGCCACGAGGAGCGGATCAGGCTGGCTATGAAAAAGGTTTATGCCTTGCGGCCCTGGACCAAGATCCAGCGCCAGTGGCTGGAGCGGATGGAGAAACAACTGATCCAGGAAACTGTCTTCGAGCGGTCCGACTTTGACAAAGGAGCCTTCAGAGACCACGGCGGTTTTGACCGTATTAACAAGATATTCGAGGGAAATCTCACGACTCTGCTGGATGATATCAACAGCGCGCTTTATCCGGATGAAAGGAAATATGCTTGAATACACAGGAAATTGTACAGAACCTTTGGAAACTTTGCGATGTTCTGCGAGACGATGGCATCACATATCACCAGTACGTGACAGAGTTGACCTATATACTCTTTCTCAAGATGGCCAAGGAGACCGGAACCGAGAAGAATATCCCGGCTGGGTATCGATGGGATAACCTCACTGATAAAGATGGGGTCCCCTTGAAACGATTCTACCAGGACCTTCTGCGCCATCTTGGTGAGGAAGGAAAGGGACGGATCAAAGAGATCTACGCCAACTCCCGCACGAGCATTGACGAGCCAAAGAACCTGAAAAAGATCATCAAATCTATTGATGACCTGGACTGGTACAGTGCTAAACATGAAGGGCTTGGTAACCTCTACGAGGGGCTACTGGAGAAGAACGCCAACGAAAAGAAATCGGGGGCAGGCCAATACTTCACCCCACGCCCCCTGATTGACGTTATGGTTCAACTTGTTGATCCTCAGCCGGGCGAGCGTTGCGGTGACCCGGCTTGCGGCACATTTGGCTTTATGATCGCCGCTGATAGCTATATCAAGAGGAAGACCGATAACCTCTTCGACCTGCCGGAAAAACTGCAAGAGTTCCAGCGTAAGGAAGCTTTCACCGGCGTCGAGCTGGTGCAGGATGCTCACCGGCTTGCTCTTATGAATGCGATGCTCCATGACATTAACGGACACATCATGCTGGGAGACACCCTTTCCAACGCCGGTAAGAAGTTCAAAGATCTGAACGTTATCTTGACCAATCCGCCATTTGGCACCAAAAAGGGTGGCGAGCGCCCAACTCGTGATGATCTAACCTTGACCACTTCCAACAAGCAATTAAATTTTCTCCAGGTTATCTACAAATCCTTAATACCAGGAGGTCGAGCCGCAGTAGTACTTCCCGATAACGTTCTGTTCGAGGGGAGTGTAGGGAAAGAAATTCGGCAAGACCTGATGGATAAGTGCAATCTTCATACAATTTTGCGCCTTCCCACAGGCATATTCTACGCCCAGGGTGTGAAGACCAACGTGCTCTTCTTCACGCGGGGGGAGAAAGTTAAGGGGAACACTAAAGAGGTCTGGGTGTACGATCTACGCGCTAACATGCCGAATTTCGGGAAGCGAACGCTGTTGACCAAGGATACCTTTGAGGAGTTCATCGTTTGTTACAGAAGCGACCCCCCTGGCACGGCCAAGCGCAAGGATTTAGGCGAGGAAGGGCGCTTCCGCTGCTTCAAGAGGGAATGGATCAGAGATGTGAAAGATGACAGTTTAGACATTTCCTGGTTGAAGGATGACAGCAACGGGGCAAACGATGAGCTTCTCGAACCAGCACTCCTTGCCCAGGCCGCGTTGGGTGAACTTAATGCCGCCATGGCCGAATTGCGGGGGATTCTGGCAGAGCTGGACTCGGAGGTGGATGGGTGAGTTCAGAAATACCCGAAAACTGGATTAGCTGCGAGATTGGGGAAGTCGCAAGAGTAGTCGGTGGGGGCACTCCTCCATCAAAAGATTCAACAAACTTTACAACCCAGGGAGGTACGCCCTGGATCACTCCAGCAGATCTAAGCGGTTACAAAAATATCTACATCAATCGGGGTGCTCGGAATCTTACAGATAAAGGTTTAACTGCCTGCTCTGCAGTAAAAATGCCTCCTGGAAGCGTCTTGTTCTCCAGCCGTGCACCGGTTGGGTACGTTGCCATTGCATCAAGTGAAGTCACTACCAATCAGGGATTCAAAAGTTTTGTCCTGCCGGATTTTATTGACTGTCGCTTTGTATATTACTACTTGCGCCATATCAAGCCTGTTGCCGAGATGATGGCGACGGGCACAACCTTCAAGGAACTCTCTGGTTCTATAGCCGCTAAACTTCCTTTTATTCTTGCCCCTATCAACGAACAAAAACGGATTGCCGATAAGCTCGAATCTTTGCTGACGCGGGTGGATGCCTGTCGCGAGCGGCTGGACCAGGTGCCGCTTATCCTCAAACGTTTTCGTCAGGCAGTACTCTCTGCTGCGACATCTGGTGCACTAACGGAGGAATGGGCGAGTGGTGGCGATTGGTCTACACGTAAACTTGGGACATTGCTGACTGATGTTAGGTACGGGACCGCTAAGAAAAGTACTTATGATTTAAAAGACAGCACGCCCGTACTCCGCATTCCAAACATCATAAATGGTTGTGTTGATACAAGGGATTTGAAATACGGCCACTTCGAAAAAAAAGAGATGGAAACGCTTTCGCTTAAAAAGGGTGACTTGTTGATTATTCGCTCCAATGGGAGCCTGGACTTGGTTGGAAAGACTGCTGTCGTGGGCGAAGAAGTCCAAGGTTATTTATTTGCAGGCTACCTTATCCGTTTGAGAGTGAAATACAATTTGATAGACCCGCACTTTTTGTATTTCTGTTTGTCAAGTCCAGATACCCGACAACATATAGAGTCTACAGCAAGATCAACGTCTGGCGTCAACAACATCAATTCTGAGGAAATACGATCTATAGAGGTTAAACTGCCTGGAATAAACGAACAGCTTGAAATTGTACGCAGAGTCGGAATACTTTTTGCCTTTGCTGATCGATTAGAAGCTCGTTACAAAGCTGGTTACAACCAAGTAGAACGCATAGCGCCCTCATTACTCGACAAGGCTTTTCGTGGAGATTTGGTTCCGCAAGATCCAAACGATGAACCAGCTGAAAAACTATTTGAACGCATTAATATGACTCGATCTGTGACTGCTGGCGAACCTAAGCAGGGAAGAAAATCGAAACGTGAACAAAAAATGGAGGCCATAGTGATTGATTCCTCACAGATTCGAGCTGACCACCTCAGCATCATACTTAGAAGTCATGGTCGACAGACAGCAAAAGCTCTCTGGCAGGTCTCGCAATTGGGGATTGAAGACTTTTACGAACAGCTACGCACAGAAGAAGCGCGAGGTCTGCTACGCGAAATTAAAAAAGATGCCGAAAGTTATTTGGAGGCGGTATGAGGATCTATTGGCTTAAACTGCCAAATTTTCGCAATTTGAAAAATTTCGAGATCGACTTCGATGAAACTCAGCCAACCACCGTAATTCTTGGACGAAATGGTTCAGGTAAGTCCAATCTTATCGAGGTGCTTGTTGAAATTTTCAGGGATCTTGAAGAAGGAAAGCCTTCAAAATTTGCATACCATATCAAATACCTGTGCCATAACCGAAAGATTGAAGTTGCCAACGACCCCAAAGCAAGAAAGAGACAACAATTTCAAGTTGACGGCGTAGGATTGAGTCGTGAGGAATTCGAGACTTTAAAAGTTGAGGTGCTTCCCAAGCATGTCTTTGCTTATTATTCTGGCTGGAATCGCCGTTTGGAAAGTGGTTTTGACGACCCTACACGTAAGCTTTATAGGGAATGGTTGAATAATGAAGATGGCGAAATTCCGTTAAGGCGGCTTTTTTACTGCCGGAAAGAATACAGCCAGCTGGTACTTCTTGCATTTTTCCTAAGTAAGAAAAAATCAGCGAAGGACTTGTTAAGTAAGTATCTGTTCATCGAGGACTTCGACTCAGCTCTCTTTGTTCTCAAAAAGCCGTACTGGCGAGAAAGCAAGAAGCCAAATGCATTTGAGCGAGAGCATGGCGACGAGCGATTTTGGTTTGCCCGTGGGGCATTCAAGCATTTCCTAGATCGTCTGTGGGACTGCTCACTCGCCCCGATTCTTATTGAAGAGTCAGTGGATAGGGATATACGGCGACCACCGCAGCCAACAGAACGGCTTTACCTTTATATCAAGAACCTAACACAGCTGGTTTCTCTGAGCGGCGTTGAAACCCCAAAAGAGTTCTTTGGTCTTCTCGAAAGTCTGTTTTTGTCCGATCTTATAGATGAAGTGCGGGTATCGGTTCATCACTCAAGAGCTGGGCGTATTCGCTTTGAGCAATTAAGTGAGGGCGAACAGCAACTCCTGACTGTATTGGGCCTCATGCTGTTCACCAAGCAAGACGAGTCCCTATTTTTGTTAGATGAACCGGATACTCATCTTAATCCTAGCTGGATATACAAGTACTACGACTTGCTTGAGGAAAATTTCCCCAAAAACGACAGTCAACTCCTCATCGCCACTCACAACCCCCTCATGATTGGAGGCTTACGGAAAAACCAGGTGCGCTTGTTTTCGGAGGAAGTTAATGGTGAAGGAAGTTTGAAAACATTTGCTTTAGAACTGGAGGACGATCCTATAGGAATGGGCGTCGATGGTCTGCTAACAAGCGACATTTATGGGCTTACGTCGGTTCTCCCCAGAGAAGTGCTTGAAAAGCTTAAAGACCGTAACCGTCTTTTTGCTTTAGAGAAGCGGAGTAAGAAGCAGGAAGAAAAAATGAGCCAGCTCTCGGAGGAACTCTCGAGACTTGGGATGCTCCGCTCCTATCTCGATCCTTATGAAGAAGCATTTGTTAAAGCCATGGCTAGGCGGCATACGATGGAACAGCAGGTCCTGTCACCTGATCAGATAAAAGCACGTAATGAAACTGCGGATGAAGTTCTCGAAGAGATTTTTAGCCGAGAGATGGTATGAGATATATCCGATTGCGCGAAAGCTGTGCCCCTAAAGACGCAGGTGGCAATGACAATCAAGCATGGCTTGATAAGGCCCAGAATCTATTGGATCAGCTTACTGGCGCTGCGGATCATGCAGCCCGATGCGCGATAATAGATGCAAATGAAGATGTTTGGAGAGAACTCCGAGATTGGCTTCTATCACTTTCACATGAAAAGTGTTGGTATTCTGAGGCGAAAGATGTTTTCTCTTACGTTGATGTGGAGCATTATAGGCCAAAAACGAAAGTGAAGCGAAAGAAACGGGGTCCTGAAAAGGATGGCTACTGGTGGCTTGCTTTTGCTTGGCAAAATTACCGAATCTGTGGACAGGTCGGCAATAGGAGGAAAGGGATTTTTTTCCCACTTTCTGATACGTCTCCAGAGGCTACATACGGGGGATTAAGTATACAGAATGAGGTCCCTTTACTGCTAGATCCCGCCAAAGATGGTGACCCGGCGCTTCTCACCTTCAACGAAGATGGATCAGTGGAGTCGCTTCCTGATGCTGATGTGCTGTCAAAGACCCGTGTTGTAGAAACGGTTGAGAGGCTGAACCTGAACTATCCACGTCTAAAGAAAGCACGTCAGCGCGTATGGAGCCGCTGTAGGAGAATTGTTGAAGAATGTCGAGATATTGCTGCAGATGGTCCTCAAGCCATTGGTCCTGCTGAGTTGGCTCAACTTCAACTAAAGAAAGCTGAGTTACGGAGCATGATAGCTGAAAACGCTGAGTTTTCAGCGGTTGCCATATCATGTTTGCTTAAAAGTAACATAGGATGGGCGATGCAAATTGCATGTGGAGTATGAAGCAAGACATACCCGACGGAGGACGGCGGGCTGTATGATTTTTATAGTAATTCGTCCTCATATTACATCATAAGAAATGCCTTATACAAAAACCTACAGGGGGTACCTATGTCCGTTAGCCTGAAGGATATGTAATGAGTACGGCTAAAAAACTAAACATTGTAGGAGAAATTATTGAAGTCAAAGAGCGGCAGAGACACCTTGTTTCGCTTTATGATGTGCGGGGTAAGGTGAATACCTCTCATCTTGTAAGAATTGGGCGTCGTCGCACCTAGGACCAACCTATGCACACTTTCTCGGACCTTGTAGACCGATGCACGGCGTTCACCCTTGAAGCCCTTAGGGTGGCGAACGAGAGAACAATAGATGCGTTACAAAGGAGCGCCGCAACCCCACTGGTGAAGGCGCTTCAGATGGTACAGCTACAGAAGACAATCTTAGCTGTTGGAATGTTCTCGCTCTTTGAGGCAATACTGCAGGACGGTTTGAGTTGCAGTGACGGCTTTCGCGAGGCTACCGACATTTTGGATCGCGAAGGAGAGGCAGTTCTCAAGGAACGTTTTAGCGATCTGCTGCTAGCTATCAATGTGCTCAAGCACGGACGTGGCCGCAGTTACGATGCTCTAGTTGCGAAGTCTGAGGCCTTGCACTTTAGAGTAAAGCTGCCTGGAGAAGCGTTCTTTTGTGAGGGTGACGTGACAGAAGTCTCGACGCTAATCGAGGTCGACGATATATTCGTCCTGAGTTGCGCCGAAGTTATCCGCGAGGTCTCTGAGGCGATAAGGAGGGCGCAGCCAGAGTTCCTATCATAGGCGGCGTGAGATTCGATACCATGAAACATAATGTGGGAGTATTCTTTCGACGTCTGAGATGCTAATGTCCAATCAGTGCCAAAACCGACCCAAATGTAAGCCGGTCAGGCTTATGGCGTTAGAGCCCATAAAGATAACAGATTAAGTTCGAAAAAAGATTTACACGGTTTCCGAAACATTTGAATTGACAAGACAGGAGGTTCTTTTGCACGACTCTTTTCAACTACTGAGTCAATACGCACCCACGCTTTTCGAATGCGCGAGCCGCTCGAAAAGTGATTCCGAAATTATCCAAAAGAAATATAACCAAAGGTGGGCCAGCATGACACAAGGGCTGGAAACCAACGGCATATTCGCAGCGATGACTTGCATATTTGATCTCCTTTGGAATGCGAGCGAAAACAACAAATACAATTCTGCCGAATATCTTTCATTCATTGATAGCACAGTACGCCGTGCACTGGATGCCACCGATGGTGTTGTACGGAAGCAATTAGAAAAGCTTGTTATTAGAATGATTGTCTCTTTCGGAGCGGACAATTCCGATTACTTGAATCACTTTGCGGAAATTGCAGTCTTAGAGACGCTAATGACGAAAGGTGATTTCAAGCTCGAATGTATAGAAAAAACTTTGCCAAATGGCAAGCGGGTAGATTTCGAAATATCTAGGGATGGCATTAGAAACTTGATAGAGATCTACAATATTAATTTTGACACTGAGAAGTTGCACACTAGCGATGACTTGAAAAAGTTCCTTGAGAGGAGACTTGTCCCAAAGTTTACCGCTAAACTCAACGGAATAGACAAACTCGGGGAAGGTTTCCAACTGATACCGGTGCTTTGTGGAGATATCATGTCTCTAGTAAAGTATGTAGAGGCATTTGAATACTTCAAGCAGACTACTATTGTTGCACCATTTATGATGATTGCATCCTACACAAACAAGATAAGTGGACAAGTAGTATACGACTTCGGTTCTGTCGAGAACTTTATTTTAAGAGTTAAAAAGCGAGCGGAAGGTAAACTCTAGATGAATGGCTAACACGGATGGGCTCCAACGAGGGTATACACAGGACGAAGCCAGTGATCCCCAAAACCGTGGAGTAAAGATTTATAAACATAAAGTGATAACAATGAGTTCTACTGTAGCAGTCCTAGTGTGTTACCCTTTTCCTTGAGAACTACCGAAGGAAAAGCTATGCCAAATATAAGATTACGAGGACTTGCGGAAAAATCGAAGGGGAGCAACATACCCATTCTTTCTGAAAAGACAGGGTATACATTCGTCATGGATGGCGAAGATCTTGTTATTCCGGAAAATGATGAACAATTGCGGCATGGCCCTCCAGCAGTTTTAAAAAGTGAGGCCAAGGCGATTTCTCTTGCGCGAGAAAATCATCAAGTTATAGCTGACTTGTATGTCGAAAAATACCTGGTACCGAAGCTGGAGCAAATCAAACAGTTAAAAGAACCTGTGCCAGTCCCAGGAGGGTATGGTCTTTTTACTGATCTCCAGGCCAAAAGCTATGAATTTTTTTTTGCAAGCACACCTGCACAAATCAAAAAGGTATTACTGGATAAACTGTTGCCCTTCATGCATGACAAAATGGAGGCTAAAGCAGTATTCCCCTTGACTTGTGACGCCACATTCCAGCAGGGGATGATTTCGATCCCAAAGCTCGTCGCCGGGATCGAGCAATTCGGTGCTGACCACATAGTTAAACGGTACCAGGAAGAAAAAACCTTCATGGCCCTGCTTCCAACCCCTGCGAGCGTATCTACGTATCCGGAAGCCCTTTTAATGTTTTCGCCTTTTACGGTCACATTGCCCCACGGGAAGGTTTGTTCCCATTTACATTTCCTGCACACCAACTTGTGGTATTTTCCAAACCTTGCTTCCCAAGGTGTTTTCGAATTGCTCGCTTCTAGTCATAATCCTGTTCCCATACGACAAGAAAAAGATTTTCTTAATCTTGACGAATTACGCTCTTATGGTGTCCGAAAATACTTCATTGAGTGCATCAACGGAATCAACAAGTTGATGAGGTTTTTTAACGACCCATTAAGTTATGTTACCGCAGATGGTTTCCTCGATCATATTGGCATGCTGCAAGCCCAAAGTTCAGTGCATATGCTGTTTTCCGACATGCTCGCTATCAATTTTTCGAATAATTACAACACGAAGTTACGAAATACGCTCGCATTTCTCGACAAGCTAGCGAATTTAGTGGTTGCTTTTCAACGCATTGATCCAAAATTAAGGAACAAAGTCGAGACTGATGTATTCGAAGGTTTTTTCAAGCCCCAGTTTGGAAAAGCTTTGGCGTCCATTGTTAGATATCACCTTAAAGGCTCGTACGAACGCTTGGCAGTGAGTTTATCAAGAGCGGTACTTTCGTTATATGAAAAGCTGGAGACGGGGGACAAAGATAATGAAAACCTAATACGAGCTGTCAGGAACTCACAACATGGCCCATATCTCGGAAGAAACCAGTTCCAAACTATATTTTTCAGCGACTACAAGATCCCTTTCGAGTTGTTTTACCTACCAATTTTGTTGACATGGGGACTGATGCTCGATCACGATAGATTTTTTAACATTAGCCTGCCCTCAGAATCTCAACCACGGAGAGAATAGAGGGGTACCCTGGACATCGGAAAAAGTGAGAACGATGTTCCAACGAGACCAATGGACCCGGTCGCGATAAACTTGCACCGGGTCTCCGGCCGCGCAGTTGTGAACCCATGCTATCCGGTAAAGCCTTGCCGGCAATGTAACAACTTAATTGTTTTCGATAGAGGAAAAATTGAAAAAATGGTAAGGACTTTTTTTATTTAACAACTTAATTGTCTGTGTAACGACTTAATTCTTTTCTGAGAATCATATCTGGGCACAATTAAGTCGTTACAAAAAAATAGGCTAACTTCCTGTTTTTGCGTGGCCAGATTTTCCTAGATTTTATCAACGTTCTTACATTTTTAGTGAAATAACAATAAAGTCCTTACAAAAGTAAACAATTTAAGTCGTTACAATTCATGCCACTTTGATCCATTTTGTCGTCACAGAAGTGAGAGAAAATGATTATCACAAATTCCCAGCATGTTGCTCTGGTGATTCCTAAAGAGGAATTAACTTTGTCAGCTGAATCTCCCCAGTGCGGACGAAACCGGGTGGGAGTTAGATCACTTCATACCTTACTTTAGCGCATGCCACAAGAATTATTATCTTATCCAATTGAACATTACATGGAGCGCACGTAATAATTGTAAGTGAAGCCCATGGATACCGATCCCATGGGCTTTTTTTTAACCTTTTTCTAGACGATACTGCCTACCCTCAATCAGTAACTATCGAGTATAGCGACTTCTCCCTATCGCTCATCCGGTGCTCTCCACGATCTAAATCGTCGTAATGCATCTGTACCGCCGAGTACTTCACGACCTAGCTTCAGACGTTCCAGGATCATCTTTTTTTCATCATTACCAAGTTCCCCAGCACGCCGCTCTGCATCTGCAAAGAAATCTTCAATCCTTTTTGCTAACGTCCAGGCATCGACAATATTCAATAGTTCTTCTCGGCTTTCCTTTTTTGCTTGGATCCGCCGCTGTTCCTCCCTTTCGCGTAGCCACTCGAGATGTTCAGCCTCCCGTTTTTGTCTCTCAATCTCGGCCTTACGTTCGCCTTCTTCGACAAGCCGGGCAATTGTCGCCGTTTCAGCCTCAAGTTCTTTCACCATTCCTGAAAGTTTGCGTGGGAAGTCACCCGATTTCTTTTCTCGCCATTGGCGCATCCATGCAGCCCTAGGATACGGTGAATAGGCCTGCACGCATAGCCTGCCACTAGGCAGGTCACGAGTCGAAGTCCATGAGTAGGGATTTCTTCTTAGCTTCTTTATCGGAAGTTCAGATACGCGGGTGTACTTGCCGTCTTGGTATTCCACCTCCACATTCTCGCTCATCTCGAAGATTATTAGTCCAAAGGCGACTGTGCCTATAAATACAAGAGTAGACCGTGAGGGGCACCAGAGGTCAGAGTAATTCCGTTGGCGTCCTCCCTTTTCGCGTTCATCCACGGCGTAACGTCTTAGATCCTGGCCAAATTGCTCTATTATGACCGAATGGCCCCATCTTTCCATGGATAAGAATAATTCGTTTGCCACGTCCAAAGCTCGATCCAAAGTTTGTTTTGATGTAATAATATCGACCAAGAGACGTTTTCTGGGCTTCAGAAGCCCCTCGTCCGACACATTGCCTTCAATCATGAGTTCCTTGGCGCCATCAAGCAAAGGGTGGCGTGCAGGAAACATCTTGCGACGACGTGGCTTCTTGCTATCGCCTTGAGGTGGTTTCGGTGGCGGCAGTTGCGCAACTCTTGCCCAACCATTACGTGCCCATTCAAGTTCATCCCCAGGTTGTGCGTTAGGCAATAGCAAACGCGTCATCTTCCTCCCGGCAGCTACCATTGCCCAGTACCCTCTCGGAGGACGCGGGACATTCAATCTGGTACAGACCCGTGCAAGGAAACTTCCTGAGACCTTGTACCTTATCGCGACCTGGGTCATGGGTTCAGCCCAAACCTCTTCATGCAGCTTTTCCCGGCTAACTGTAGTACCTTCGTCTCTGGAAGATATCATTTCCTCTCCCATTGCTTTATTCTCTCCCGAACGCCAATGACCTGCAAAGGCCGATCCAGTGGCTTGTTAACATCTCAAACATATCGCATAATTTGTTGGATGGTTTGTTATGGTGTTTTTCCCATGATGGTCTTCCAGTCACCCGATTCGCCATTGCCATATTTTCCTTCAAGCACATCGTTTTCGCCACTTAGTTGGGCTAGCTCGCTGGCAATATTTGCGTTTTGAAATAGGGCAAACTTTTCAATAGCATTGATTAAGATTCGGTGACTCACAACTACAGCGAGAGCAAGCCCTTCGTCAGATGGCCCAAAGCTTAGGATATATGCCGAATTTTGATCAAAATAATGGTTGAGTGACTCAATGTTGGCGTGTGTGTCGTCGCTCATCCCCTGGTAGTAAAGATTGTGAAAGTCTTCCATTTTTGCCAAAGAAGCCCACTCGTAAGGCCCCGTCTTCTTTGATTTTTCTTTTGAGAGCGCGTCGATTTCTGTATTAATACCGGGAGCAATTCCAGAACCTGGATGCTTCTGCTTGTATTTCTGAATGCTTCGCAGCTTCTGTAGACGAGTGAGTTTCTCTTGATGAATGTACAGGTCTATTCCGCCATTTGCCAGTTGTATTGCGCAAAGCTTGTAGACGGTTTCGATTAGGGCTCTGCAAGTAATGTTTGCTGCAGGAACACAACCTTTTCTGAGAAGAATAATGGATGATTGAAATAGTTCTAGCGACTTGGCTGCGAGGGCATTAATGGTCAGGTTCTTAATTGACGTGCGATCAAGTCCCGCCTTTCGCAAAAGACTGATGAAAAGCTTGCTCAGTTGTCCGGATAGTTGAAACAGGTCTGTATATGCCCTGATGATCTGCTTCTCAGACTCCTCGGCTTCAGATGACAGAAAACCCAGATCCGCGATCATAGTATACTCCTATTGAACTTGCCGTTTTTATCAGACATTAACCGGTCCGCTTCGGCATCAAGCATGCGGTTCAGGGTGTCTTCCACGGTACTACGGACCATTTCTCCGAGGTGGTCGCGGATGACGCTTTCATTTAGTTGGACGATCTTGCCCTTTGGTGTACAATGTTCTTCCACGGCAGTGTGCTCGTGGTTGCATGATTGCCATTCATTAAATTTAAGCAAATTGGGGTTCGCAATGACTAAAAACACAATGCAGAAAAATCCAAATGCTAAGAATGGTGAAGTTGTTGAACGTATACGTAAAATCAAAGATTCTAATATCGATATGCGTGACAAGAGAACTGCGGCAGAAATTTTACTAAGAAAAAATTCTGTTTCCAGGGTAATGCAGGAAAGCAACAAATTAAATAATAAAGACATTGGTCATGAAAACTCTATAAAAAAGCTGCTTGATGATATTTTTAGAAACAATAAACCTATTGAATTGGAAGAAGTTGTAGATAAATCTCACGACTTGCAGAAAGAAGAGCCCTCTATTAACAGAGGAAAATCCAACAAAAAATGATGTCAGCCATCGTCAAGAGTTCCCATATCGATGCTCATTCTGTTACCCAATATGGCAAGTCGCCGGCGACGTCCCCCCGGGACGAAATCAGTATAAGTGGCTTTAAGTTGTGACTAGGTAAAACCCGTCGGCCAGAATCTGCGCGAGTTTGTCTGGCAGGTGAAGAGTACGGGCCCGTTCGAGGAATCCCGCAAACAGATCAGTATCAGTCTTGGGGAAAAGATCTTCTGGCGAAGGAATCGAGCCGAAATCGCCTGCAGGATCAAGGTAAAGTGCCAGGAAGATGCGCGAGGCACAAATATTGTCGGCATGCCCCCAAGCCATATGCATGAACCGAGCAGCCTGAGCATCGGGGCGCCCGCAGGGGAAGCCTTTCGGACGATATCCCTCGTAATCGAACTGTTGCTGCTTCGGTGGGAACAAAATGTAAAGCACCGGCATTCGAGAAGAGTCAATGTTGCGCATGTAAGTGGCGTTGTATCCACCGGCGGGTTTCTCATACTTCATCTGTGCAAAGAAAAGTGCTACTTCGAGGCGGTCTGTCACATCCAAGCCCGACGTCGGAAGCCCATAATGCTGGGCGAGAGCGAGAGCAAAGAGGGGATAAGCAAACGAAGTAAACAACTTCTCTTTGTTCTCACAATGTAAATCGGCAATAAACGACCTCAGGAGCACACACCATTCCGGGAGCACATCCTCAAGTGCGGGTGCCCGGCGTGAGGCTGATGTAGTAAGGGAGGGTTCCAGCACGGCATCTTTACCAAAGAGAAGTTGAGAGGTCTCAGAAGAACGAGTAATGCGATGCTCGCTGGTTTGGCCGCGGAAAAGCATTTGGAGGTTCGGGTCTTCAAATTTGATATTAGCTAACAACTCCTCGATCTCGGTTCGGCTGCGAACGATTCTTCGAGGAATACGACGAAAAGGGACTCGGAGAAAACCATAGTTAGCGAGCGAGTCGCCGGAGAAATCAGGCAAATCCTCTGTCCATCCATATATCGCAGCAGGCCTGAACTCCAAACGGTGGTAAGCAAGGCCGTAGTGTCGATCCACGATAACCTCGTCACTTGCGCGGACAATTTCATGGCAGTTGGCAAATGCAGAATACTCATTGAGAAGTCCCCCGGTGTTTTTCGCCAAATCCTTATAGCTTTCCGGATTAACTAGGGCAAACCCGTCTGGCACAGTCATTGGTGCCCCTCCACGATGGGCATGTGCGTAGAGGCAGCCATGAAACGGGCACTTTCCCTTGATGCTTCCCAAATCGGACTTTCAGGGGCGGGAGATCCATACACAGTAACAGCACGATACCGTAATTTCGCCCCGGCAATGCCATTAAATGTGGAGTCTTCGAGGGTAAGATAAGATTCTGCTACTCGTAAATCTATATACGCATAGAAGGGGGTTGGCATGTTGTGTTCATAGTAAATACGTGCACCTAGGTTGGCCATTTTCCGCCAATGATCCGCCAGCATTACCACAATATCCAGCAAGGCCAACACTGGCCCCTGGATCACATCAGCAATAGCATCCCGCTCTTCTATGAGCAAAATCGCGTGGGGTGGCAGATTTGCCTGCACGTGTTCACGAGAACATACCTTATATCGAGCAGAAGACAGTTCAACGTTTTCAAGCCAATTCCAAGTTTCGGCCGAGATCTGTGAGGCATCTTGTGTCGCACGTAAAAGCTCGATGATAGGCCGCGGCATACGAAAGCCACGAAGAAACGCCGCGACGAGTTCAGGGAATCCCGCATCTTCACCATCGATAAGTTCGTCACTGCCTATCACAAGCGAGGTGCGGGCCAAAGCCTTCTCACGCTCGATTTCATACCGCTTGACGCATTGCAGTAGCATATAAGGGTCGAGCCAGCTCGCGAGTTCATATGCGAAGGTTTTGTCGTCCATAGGGGTGTTCCTGGTTTTCGATGGATGGCCCGGTGAAGCAAGGGCATCATAGCAGCTGATGATTGCTAAGGCAAGATTGTAAATGGTTTATAAAACCGCCCCGTGGGCGGGGATAGGTCTCATGGTGCAACTTTCTTTGCTTATTTGATCCGTTGTCAGAATAGGTTTTTTGCCTGCCCCATTTGGACTTCAATATTATTGTAGTTCAACGTTGCACATGAGCCGTCGGACTCGATGTAGGTGTTAGGCAGTGCGCTGCTGTCGCAGCGCTTAGTGGTGCAAAGAATAAAACGCTCGCAGCAATGGGTCATCGCTCGCAAGTCCTTTGAGCCCAGTGCCAAGTCCGAAGATCACTCCAGTAGCTGTGGAACTCCATAACTACTGAAGTTGACACTGTTTTAGAACCAGTAGTTCGGCGCGCAGCTTCTCGTGTTCTTTCATTTTGAAATCATCATGCAAATTTCCCATGTTTTGATTCCTTGTCTTTTTTCAACGGCTGGGCAACGAGCGGGGCAATGAGTTTTTTTTATCGCCGCCGCTCCACTGACCAAGTTAGGGCTCATCGTTTTTAACCAGTAGTGATGCGCCCATATAGTTGAGATCGAACTTCATGAGCGGCCGCGTTTTATACTTGGCCTGAAGATATGCCAGCAATGGCCTTTCCTCATTGCGATCTAGGTCTGAGTCAAGGATGAAAGCGGTTCCATTGGCTTCCAATTCCGTTGGGTCCTCGACGGCACTACCAAACGGTGTAATAACATCTGAATTTCGTAGAGCCGCAAATCTTGGAGACAGAGAGTTCAGACAGAGCTTTACGCTGATAGAGCTTCCATCGGTGTACGCGACGACCGCCCCATCGATTATTGCAGCGCGACGAAAGAAGTCGCTATTCCTAAAGTAGTAGCAGCGCCTGTATCCGCCCGCATTCATTTCAAGGATGTTAGTTCGGCCATAGAGTGTTGCCATGAATTGCTCATACTTGGCCTGAGAACACTCGCCGGTCGCGGTAAACCAAATAAGTCGAAAGTCATGAGGCTTGTCCGAAGAGGAGCATAGTTGCTTAGCCGCCTTCCGGATAATACCTGACAAAGTCTCGTTGCGAGCGAGGGGAAGCATTACTTCATGAATTTCCCCTTGCTCTAACTTCTTCGAACGTTGATTCAAGTATTCTGGATCGTCTTCCTTTGTCTTCTCTTCGATTAAGACTCGAGCACCACCAAATTGTACTAGGAAATCAGCTTCCTTTTTGTTTTGGAGGCCTGACGTTGGGATATCCTCAACTTTCATCCCCCAGGCTTCAAGAAGCAGACGAGCATATGATAGTTGCATCTATTTTAAGTTCCTTCTCTTAGCCATAACGGTGTGGCGGGTCAGCTGGTCTCACGACTGTACCAGTCAGGTTAGACTTTACCATATTGAGTCCGCTGAAAGCGAGAACACTGATGATCATTCATCTAAGAGCGATGAGCTTCTAAATTGCATGCCTTTAGCAAATGGTGTCTCATCTTCTATTTTTGCAGTTTCATGGATAGCTCGTATAATGGCTTCAACGTCCTCACGTGCCCGTTCGGCATTCTTTTGATTGCAGAAATTTTCCCATTTTGTCGGAATAAACTCAGGAAACCCTTCTTCCTGATGTTTGTCCAACGGCACAATTTCTTTTGAAGTTAGTCTAACTGTTTTGCCGTGTGCGATATCGTTTCTGAATCCGAAAAGATCTTTCATTACTTGCCACGGTCGCCGATCTCTCTTGATCTCAAGGCCGATGTGTTCTGCAATGAGGTTAAGTTTATCATTTGGCCCAAGCCGCTCAAGGTCGTTCCAACATTGAAACAGTTTAAGACCAACATGGTTGAGGTATGCCTCTAGAGTAAATGCAGTGAATACTAAGCTTGCCATGAATTGGTGATGACTGCCTTTAGGTTGCTCTTGTCCTTTTTTGAGGAGGCACCATGATGTATGCCACATTTCAGCATAAGTGCGAACCTCTCGTTCTTTTTCCGTCAACACTCTCTTTGTCATATGGTTAATACCTTGCAACGGTTTCGCAAGTTAAGGAAGTGCTACCATGCACCCGCAGGGTTAGAAAACACTCTGTTCACGCCTAAATTCCTTCAATTGCATGTGCAATGAGCTGATTTCGCTGCTTGCCGATGCGAGCTCTCCAGGTTTTAATTTGTCTGGTTGGTGAACAGCAATGTTTCGAGTCTGTCGGAGTGCATTCAGGCGCTGGGACAAGTTGCTTGGGAGCCTTTCGACTTGTTCAAGAACCCGAAGTGCCTCACGTACAGAATAGACGCGATCACGTCTTTGACGAGCCATTGTGAGCAAGAGTGATTCAATACTATTCCACGCTTGTAGAAAGCCTCCGAGTTCACTGGGTTGAATACTTGAGCCGACTTCTTCCCGAATCTCACTACAAAGGGCAAGAATCCGATCGTTGTTAGGATATAACACTTCGCGGGGAATCGGATCAAATCCGTCACTCCAAAAGTTCCGTTCTCTCGAAATTCTGAACTTCGCGATTAAACGGCCGTTGAAGTCGAGTTCAGTCTTTGAAGCATAGTCCGTCGTCACCTCGTCTGTCCCGACTAGGTATCCTTCCTGAAAAAACGGGCGCAATGCATCTGGCGGACAGATGCTCAGTAGGCGAACATTCACCAGGTCGTGCTCAGAATTCACAGAGACCCGATTGGTAAGATACGGGAAACCGAAAGCATAAATGCATGGATCACTTGGCTCGGCTTCGAGCAAAGCGAAGCTGCAAGCAACCCTTACTGATTGAGTAAAATCTAGAAGAGGCGTCGGGCAGACCTCATAGTGCTGAAGAATGCTCCATTGAATTAGCCTTCTTCTGCGGACCTCACTGGCTCCCTCAATCTTTTCACGATGAAATGCTTCCGAAAGTCGCTTTGCCGCTCCGGAGAGGATATCAAAACGAATATCTAACTCAGACTGCGAAAGGCGTTCCCCGCGATAAATTGATGGATAGAAGCTTGAAGCGCCGGCCTTGTTCTTATGGTCAGTAGATTGGCCGCGAAAGAACAAGAGATAGTCTTTATTCGCATAAGACAAACGTGCGATGTGCTGCATAAGGTTGCGAAACGAATGCACTGGCAACGCAGCGGCCTTCGCAACCGGCTCATCACCAACGAAATCCGCCAATTCTGGCGTGAGTTGTCCAACAATCTGTCTCATAATTGTTCGGTTAGGCCAGTCCCCTGCTTACCATGGGTTCTGCCTGGTAGTGGCGAAGGAAACTTCCCTCGCCGGTTAAGTAGCTACGTTCAAAAGCGTTGCGACCTGTTTGACGATTGAAAGGCCATCTTTTGCCACACTTTGCGCGGGATAAAACGTCTTCCCCGCAATCTCTGAAATCTCAAATGCATTCTCGTGAACCAAGTCATTGCGGGCAGCTCTAAATTCAGTGCAGGCGGCTATGATATCTGGGTCAGTGACACCCACAAATTTAAGCCTGTCTGCGTAAGGTTTGCCTTCTAATTTCTTGTATTTAGATTTACCGAAAAGTTGGGTACTTATGATGTACAAAAGTGCATCTAGGTAAATGCCTGCGAAAGCAATGGCGACGAGACTACTTTTAAAAGATCGCCTTTCGGGAACGAACTTGATAGATCTAGTCTCACCGATTTTTTGGGGTGAAAGTGCAGCATTCTCCAAACTCTCAGATTCTTGAAGTGCTTCTTCTGCAATCGAAAGATATATGCCGAGATTGGTAATCATTGGATGGGGTTCTCCTCAGCGCCACTAACCAGCAGCGCGGTACCTCTAAGTCCGACTGTCTCAATTTATAGGAATACTTTCTTGTTAATCGCACTTTTCAGGTTCAAATCTACATAGTTACCGAAAAAATAAAGTGCGGCAAGTTTGGTAGTGTCGAGCTTATCCTTTTCTCTTTCAAGGATCTTGGGCCTCATGCCTTCAATGATGCTCTGTTTGTACCCAGCGATGGCAAGAATGGGCCTATGTTCGATTTTGGAAATCACTATATCCCATAAATACGCGGCAGGCTTGATAATGCCAAGCTTTTTCTTGACTTGAATGACATCATTATAAGCCATTATCAGGTGGTTCTCATGTTTATTCGCAAAAACATTGTACTTCTGAATCTGTTCGTTGATTTCTTTGGAGTAAAGTCTGGCATCAAAAATCTGTTTTAGCTCGATAAATACCAGACAGTTCCTATTTTTGTCAAAATTTGCAATGTCAATTCTGGTGTTGCCGTCTCCGGAATCGACCAGCACCTCCGAATCAGAGAAAGCAATTTCTACGTCGAGGATGGTATCCTTGTTCTTTTCAATGAGCCTAGATTGTATTCTCTTTTCTTCACCAACATATGTCGCAATATTTTGTTTCACTATTTTGAAACATTTTCTATCGAGAATGGAACTTAACAAATTACATGATTTTTGGTTTACTTCGAGATCATAACCGGATGGATATACATCGATATAAGGAGTCTGAGCATCGACAAGGTACTTGTAGTGGACTTTACAGGCCACTTTATTCCCCTGGAGGTATATTTTCAATAGGTTGCCCATCTTACAGTACACATTAAGATAGCTGCCTCGTACCTGAATATTGATATCTCGGTCATCATGCGATAAGTTAACAAGCCTGTTCCACCAAGGATGCTTTCCCGACGCAAGTTCCTCAACAAGAGGATGATTAACGCTGAGACGGCCAAACACATTTTCTTTGTTATATGCCATCGTCGATTCATCTCCTAAGTAGTCTATCAATTCAAACAAACGAATCCAGTTTTTCAGGGCTGTTAGATTATTGAAAAGTTCAGACTTTTCCGGTCCCTTTTCACTGCCCGTTTTGCTGAAACTCCCATAACTTTAACTGAGAGATCATCGTTCCTCGTCATTTATCTTCATTGAATAAATAATCAGCGTCGTGTTGAAATCTATTCATTCTTTCATCAAACCACAAATCAAATAGATGAACGATCTCGAATGCAAATTCGACTAATTCAAATTCAAATTCCTTTGTCATATAAATGATCCAGGTTTCATTCCCGGATGTAGCGCTTCTGAAACATTCATCGACCTTCAAATTACGAACCTTACTTTTGAATTCGCGTAGCTTTGCTTTCCTCCATTCAAATCCATTATGAATTACATAGTTCCTGTAAAGAAATAATGTTCGGATTAATAACCATTTCTCAGGTTGGATTGGTATTGATATTTCAAGAGCTTCCATTAACTGTTGAACACCATCAACAATATCTCTTTTTGTTTTCCCGAGCTTATAGGCTACCTTTTTGGGATTCCAAAAGTCATCTTTTGATATAAGTTTCCATCTGTCAAAAGAAGAATTTTTAAGCGCACGGCCTTCATATTCTTTTCGGCGGGCTTCATATTCATCTCTTAGGTTATGGAACTCATGAAAAAAGAAACTTTCAAAAAATGTCGCCAAACTGGATGCCACTAGATGGCTATATGCTGCATCGCAGTAAACAGACAGGTGGAAATCTTCACCAAATACCATATCTGCAAATTCACCGTATTTGGAGTAATCGACTTTAGTTAGCTGTTCTGATTTGTCTGTTGCGAAATTTGCAGCATTTTTGAGTAGCAGCGAAATTGCCTGTATGTGCCCTAATGGATAATATTCGTGGTATTCGGTCATGATTAATACCAAATTAGCTACGTTGAGCGCAAGTAATGTTGTAAGTGAAACCCACGGAAGGCGAGACCATGGGCTCTTTCATTTTGCAAACCCTTTTGTCTAGGACTAGTGGCGGGTTATTGCTACATCACCCATTCAGGAGCCTTTCTGATTTATATGAATCAACTTCTTTCTTAGCAAATGACCGGGCTTGTACTTCAAGATTATCCTCTTGTGATGGGTGTATCAATCCTTTAATCGGGTAAACATTTAAATTCTATAAAACATGATCGCTTAGAAATCCCTAAAGGGTATGTTTGACCATTCGCAAGAAATGCCTGCTGGGGCTCCTCTGATTTGTAACAAATTAATGATGGCTTGAGAATCAAGGGGTCCATGTGGATTCGGACCAATAATTACTTTCTTTATAGGAAGGACATCTCCAAGTTTAAATAAGCGATATGGAATGAGTGTAAATTTCCCCGAACGAAAGAGAAGTGTATCAGGAGGATTTGGTTGAAAGATAGTGACAAGACGCCATTCGCTCTCTTCTTTGAAGTTATCGTTTTTAATCATTGGAGCTGTATACAAAAAGGAAAACAATAATTTTATCACTACATCATCCGGTTGCTCGCCAGCTTTTAGCAGATCAAATCCATTTGTAATAATTTGCTCTATTAATGACCGTTGGACTAATAAATCATACTCACAAGGAATCAAGAAATAGTCCTGTGTTCTACATATATCAAATAATGTCTGACTGTCGAAGCCAATAGAATAGCCATCTCCCGGCTTAGTATAACCTCTCCACTGACTTAGCAAATTTCCATTCTCTGTAAATGAGCAAATATACGATTGGTACTGTGTTGCATTCCAACTTGATATCCATATTCTAAAACTCTCAAGGAGATTTTTCTCGTTATCATTTATGCCGCTACTAAGAAGTTCCTCCGAAACGGATGATGCAATCGTAACAGCAGCATCAAACTCGGTTGAATCATTAAGATAGCGGATGTTGCTTGCCCAGATAGAGGCTGGTTTTGCAGTAATGCCCAAAAGCCCTGCTCGAGTCGTATATTGATATAGAATCGGCGGCAGATCACGTGATATAGGAGGTTTATAAAACGCAATCAATGTATGTCTCCTTTTAATCTAATACGGGTCAATTCCCCGCAGCTCGCTGCGTTGTGAGGAATCGATCCTACCTTCTTAATACCCCGTTGCTGCGCGGGTAGTTTATTAGATTACAAAAAAATGTTTGGCTCCCCAGCGGGGACAAATCTGGGCATCCATGATAAGTTTTGTTAAAGGGAAAACGGAGATTTCCCTTTACAGAAGCCATTGCAAGTTCCTTTATCGTAGTAAGTCCAACATGGAAGTTGACCGGGCGGTTTTTAGACCTAGTCCAACTTCCCGGTTGGGATCTCACTTTCAATCGAGGTGATTATTTATCCGTTCCGATCCGATCGATCCGTGCACAAAGGCCTCTTGTCCTGAGAAATTCGGCGACCGCTTGGAGCGCCTGTGCAAAACGATGCGCAGAAAAGTCATTAGTATCGCCGAGCATTCGTGTCGCACTAAACTCCAATTGAACAGATGGAACTCCTCTCGACGATGCATATTTTGTTACTGTTTGATGGTCTGAGGCAGCAAACCAATCAACGGAAGTGCTCACGAGACCTTCATTTTTGAAGGCATTTAGCAAAGCAGGAATAAGGTCTTTGTCATCAAGCACGGAAAGTCCATTCATCGTGCCAAGGTCGACCTCGTACGGCCTGTATGGATGGCTTGCATGAATATCAAGGAGCAAGGTTGGTTTAATTTCGACAATAAGTTTACCAAGTTGGGCTTTGAATTCATTATCATCGTAAAAGTTAGGATCAGAAGGACTTGGATATGTTGTATAGAGAACTGTGATATTGCATATATCGTGGATGGCGACTGCTAAACCTGCAGTACCTCCGCCATCCGAAAATCTGTATTTTCCTTCTCTAAAAGGTTGGGTACTGTGTGGAGCAGTAACTATCACGGGAAAGGCACCTTTCCTGATTTCAAACCACTTCAATCCATCAGGAGGGGATTGATTATTCCTTCCGTCAAGTTCTTTCGCAATATTAATAGCCTTTTGAACATCTGAAACATCAACAATAGCCTTTTGATAATTGACATGAGAACAGGCGGAAAGAAATGTGAACAAAAGTAGGGTAAAAATCCAAGCCCTTTTCATAATCGCCACCTCCAAAAGTTGGAACTTCTTTCTTATTCTTCAGCCCAAAAGATTTTTACCACCATCATGGTAGCCTTTATGCTTAGCTACTGGACAACTTTCTATATCGAGACCTTGTTCAATAAGTTCTTTGATAGCTTTTAAACTATTTCCCTGGGCTCCCATTATCTCTTTCACAATCAATTTGACGGGCTTCCGGTGATGCACGTCATGACCGGGTCGTTGCATGTGACGAGGAACTGAAAATCTGCGTAAGAGATAATTTATTCCAGCTTCGATTACCTTTTCACTAGCTCCTGATTTTTTAATCCAATTATTGCTTTCACTACGTCACTAATGTTGAAAGAGCTTTTTTTCATTTTTCCCCTTGTTCAACGGCTCGGGGGCGCACCAGCGGCGCGATCACCCGCGCTGCCTGCCTTCCGCCACCTGATTAGGATTACCTTGCTTTTTTGGCAGCCTTCGGATTAACCGACTTTGCCGGTTTAACATGGGCAAACTTCTTGGCGGCCTTGGGGTTCTGATGATCCCAGGTCCTGACTATTTTTTTATCAATCAGAATGTTGAATTCGAAATCTGACTTGTTTTAAGCGCAAAAGAAGATTTCCCGAGGCTTTGTTCAATCTGATTACAATTTGAAAACGGATAATATTTTGGCAATTCTACGCGGCACACTCTGTTGCATGACAGTGAAATCTGAGTTTGTGAGTGCTATGAGTAACTAATGACTCATTATGAACATTATTCCATTTCAAGAAAATCAAAGCGACCCGTCCGCAAAAGGTTTTCACGAGCTCGTTCTGCATCCTTGCGGATTTGGGAGTCACCAGAACTCAGCCCGGCTTTCAGGATAGGCTTGGCATCTTTGGCTGTGATATATATATTGCTGCCTTGATCCAGTGAGTCAGTTATCTTCGCAAAGCATTGGACGACAAGAGTTTGGTGATCTGGTAACAGCTTGTTGAGGGTATCTATCTCGATTGAAAGCCCCACTTTTTTTGTCTGGCGTAGATCAAGAATTTTGGAATAAGCAGCCAAACGCCACTCAGGATCAAGACACTCTGCGCCCAACCAAAAAGTGAATTCCTGCAATTCCTGAGATTCACCTGCTTCAAAACGCCACTCAAAGAAAGCGATGACCCGCTCGATCAGACGATCTTCTAAACGCTTGCCGCTATTTCTCAGCGAACGGCCCACATTATCGAAAAGATGTGCCCAACGTTGGAGATCCTCGGCCGTCTTCTCGTAAAAACGAGCCAGAAGACTCTCATCACCTTTCAGTGGGTAAACATCCCAAAGGTAATAGAAGAAAAGATGTTGGCCAAGCCTATCAACGAGATCTCTGCGAGAATCCTTCTCACCATCAAATTCCTCCAAATGATCAAGGGCAAACTCAAAATCTTTCCTGAGAATATCGAATGTCAACTTGGCCGGGTGGCTGTATCCCAGGAAACCGCCGAAAGCCTCGCGCCAGATGAGCATATTATCCTGAGGAAATAGCTTGTTTTTATTATGGAGAGCCCAATCTTTATTAAGCAGGCAGAGATTACCGAAGTGCAGGCCCAGAAATGCATGTTCTGGTTTCGTCAACGCGACCTCGGCATCTGCCCCCAGGCGCAAATCAAGGTACTCCGTAACCTCCGGCACGGTATCTTCAGGTGAGTTTCGCCGCACCCAGAAACCAAAATTGATGAGTGATTCAAGCGCTCTACTGCGGGTATTGTTGATTGCCTCCATGATTTGATCGTCGCGATTAAGAAGAATGGGTTGGTTTCGATCCAGACGCCAATCAAACTGGGTACACAACTTTTGGAGAAGCTTAGCAAGACCGTCCCTCGTTGCGGGGGGTGCATTCACGTCCTTGTTTAAGCAGACATCGATAAAATCAACCACAGCACGCCGTGAGCTTCCCCAATTTGGACGTTCGTGTGATTCGTCGCTTGGTTCAGGCTCCCCTTCCCTACGATCCGTATCGTTGTGAGACAAAATCCAATCACAGAACTCGACCCACTGGTCTAGCTTGTCAAATTTTTGATCTTTGACAAGCTCCTGCATGGCTTTTGCCATAGCTGAGATATAGACAGGTCGTGCAATGTATTCACGATGCGCCAACCAGTATGCCAATCGGCCTTCATTCGGGATGATAGCTTCCTTGAACAATGCCTGAAAAACTCCTACTAGGGCTGTAATATTGATCTCAATCAGCCAGTTGTCTTTGTCACGGCGTTCTTCATCCCACTCGTTGATATAGGAGAGCAACTCTACATCATTAAATTTGGCTAATTCGTCAGCAGGTTTTGGGCTTTGGTAACTAACAAAACCGCCACTTACACCTCCATAGGGCGAATAGTCTTCATCTGTGAGAGGTTTCTCCTGATTTTCAGTTTCCAGTTCATCGAGATAGCGCAGATAATCCCCACCGAGCAATGCTGCAAATGGACGAAGCTGCTTTCTATGAAAATATAGCTGTCTCTGCCGGAAAGCCTCTTCGCTATACTGGTCGCCCATCCGCTCCCGAAAATCTTCTTTTGAAGGACCACTTAGGATAAGGTCGAAAATTGTCTTTATTTCTGCCTCACTGAGTAGCCGCAAGCCAAAGAACTCGCAGGCATTTCGAATCATTAATTGAAACTCGTAGTGATGGTCCCATTTGGCATAATCCTCATGGCCAAGTATAACCTCGCGAATCCAAGGCAATGTTCTATCATCAGGGTGCAAAGAGTAAAGATACTGGCGCAGGCGCTTAAATACCTTCCACCGCTGGTTTCTCAGTGCCTGATCAAGCGCCTCTACCGAATCAGGAGCTTTCTCAAAAACCTGCTCGCAGGCATATGTGAGCGTGTTCACCAGGATCTCTTTGCAATTATGGTTGTTTTGTTCCGGTTGGTCCAGTCGGCGACACCAGATTTCGGAATAATCCTCATCTCGACCTTTTTCGAGATCCTCCTGGTGAAATTCCATCCAGATCATGCTCGCTGTGACATCAATCAAGATTCGGGCAACTTGATAAGGCTCGTGCTCGGCTAAAGGCCGGACAGCTTTTTCTAATATTTGTTGATATTCCCACTCTCTAAAACGAGGGGCGGGCTCAAGAGATGTTCCATATTCGTTTGGATTCTTTTTCCGAAGCTTTTGCTTTTCCTGTGACCTGGGATCTTCTTGAAATGGAATCAGCTTTTTTACGACTTCAAGTGCTTCTCTTATATTGTTTTCATTCGTCCAATGGCAAAGCAACTCAGGATAGAGGTGCGTCAGAGACTGATGCTTCAGGTCTGAATACTCGATGATCTTGGGGAGGAGTTTTGCGGATTCGCTGCCTTTCAATTTAAGTGCAATTTCAATAATGCTGTCATAAATTCTCGGATTGTCTGTCTTGGGAAAACCGAGAACAATATCAATTACCTCGTCAGTTGCTTCTTCAGCGATATTCTGAAGATAAGCCAACTCGGGCCAATTTGGATATTGAACATATCCATCTGGGAGGTGCTTTATCCCCGGTGGGTTCTTGAAGTACCCCCGCTCAGCAATTGGCTTTGCCCATAACGGGTTGTTAAGCTTAGAAAAAAAGTACTGCCTGTCTGTTTCTTTCTTAACAGACGACAGTACTTTTTCTATCAATTCATCTGTTGGCTTCGTCCAGGATTTCATCTAAAGATTTTAACCTTTCATATTGGCTACTAGCGGCAATATAAAGATAACCGTCCAGGCAGCCGAAATGTTTCACCAACTCACCATCGGTACTACCGCTAAAAGAGTTTTCTCTTAAATGTGCGTGACCTAAGAACCAGTCTTTTGCGGATTTCCATTCCGAAAGAAAGTTTCTGGGTATCTTGTCTTTGTCAGAGTAATCAAGAAATGTGCTGAAAAATAAACCGTCTGCGTCTGAACTTCTAATTCGTCCAGATTTATGCTCTTCAATTAGTTTTGTAATTCTTTGACAAATTTGTATCGGGATAAAGTGCCCTTTTTCACTTCCTTCTTGCAATAACTCTCCAGACAATCCCCATTCGGCCTGCCAAGACTCTTGTAATCTGTCGATATGTTGCTGGTAGTGAACTCGCTCTGATTTTATACCTGCAACAGTTGATGCAAGACGGTTCATCAGATCTCTTCCAGCATGTGCAACAAAAGATATATAGCCGGATGGTCTCTGATCTAATAGAGAAATGGCACCCTTATAAGCGTCAGCGAATACTGGCAAACCCAGATCATCTTTCAGCCAGTCATATACACGTTGTTGCTCTTCTCTTAGTGGCATGGGGTGAATATTATTCCTTCATAAATTTTCGTTAAGAGATCATCATTTGTCTAACGTTCATCTCTTCCGATGCGCTATAACGCCGCGTATTTACAATGTTATACCCATCATCGAAAATGTCCCGCGGAGTAATTTAAATTCAAACAAATGTATAATGCCAAAAGTAATTGTCACTGACCATTGATTCAATCATCGAGCCTTCCACCGACGCATCAATTCAACTAACCGACTGTCAATCAACAAGGTCGGCTCTCCGCTGCCAATTTTAGCAAGAACATCCCCAATGCCATACGGCCATTTTGCAGCGTTTTCTGGGAGAACAGTAGATAGAAGCTTTAATGTCTTCTCTGGATATTTTTCTACAATCTGGTTTTTTGCACCTCGGAGATGGGGAAGAAAAAAGCCTTCTTCTTCAATTTTGGTAAGCAGTGGCAAGATTGTGTCAAAAATAAGTGGGAAAATGACTTCATTTGAAAAGGTTAAATCGCATAGCTTCGCGGATATCCTCGCGCTTCTTGCCTGCTTCTGGCGCGGCCAAACTTCCGCAAAGAATACATGTAAGTTGTTTCGCCATACATTTTTCTTCCCCTCTGAGGACCATCTATCTAAGTGCCAGATTATCTGCCCACGGAAATCGTCATCAGTAATAAGCAGAATTTTACGCATCTCATCATTTGTGATGAAGCGCTGCCCCGTTTTCTTGTAAGTACTTCCCCATCCGGCCAAAAGAATTGCCGATAAGACATCGACCTCCCTTCGGCTCACAGAATGCTTATTCAATGCTAGATTTATCAAAAAGGGTTTCAAACGAAGGTAAAGTTTATCGCCAGGAACTCTTGCGGCCCGGAAAAACCCCTCCCAAAATGCTTCTTGATCCTCGCCCTCATTGGCTAGGGCATAGAGAAGATTCTTCTCGGTCCATGCCGGAGCAATTACATAAAACCAATTAAGATAAAAGGCAAACATCACCAGTGCATACCGTCTATGGTCCCCTGGCAAGCTGAGTAACTCTTCAACATGAGCAGTCCACGATACAGGAAATCCTTTCCCAGCCTTCAATCCATCTTTCTGCGGATCATGCATTATAGCTTGTGCCAACTTGCCTACTGGTGAATTCAGCGCTTCTGTAGCCCATGCCGGTTCCTTGCTTCCACGGACCATACCTGTTTTGAATATCTCTGATTCAGAACTCAGCACCTCGATTATCTTAGACCATACATGATTGAATTGATCCGGATGATTGGCAAACAAAATTACGCTTGATTTTAGAAGCCAGTCCGATGCCGGATAAATAAATCCAGCAACAGAATTGACAGGCAAATTCGCAATTCTTTGTGCTATCAGCGCGGAGAAGCGGGGCTTATCTTTTTCCCTTGTAGAAGAAAACAGAAACGTCCGCCAAGCCCACTCCGGCCATTCCCCCCCCTTCGCAGAGATGGTGAGCGCCGAAAATGCACGAATTGGCCTTTCGGAAACCAACCCTGCATAAGGATCTTTTTCAGCAAATCCAAACGTACGACCACTAAGTTCCCTGGCTTTGCTGAGAAGGTTACCTAGTGGTTCAGTGAGAAGCGCTGAAAACTCTGTGATTGTGCGGACAGTGCCACCACGGCCTTCCATGGAAGCCGCAGCCTTATCAGAATATTGTTGCTGCCATTCAGGAGCAAGCTTCTGTAATTTGGCACTCTTCGCATGCAAATCGAAGCTGAAACGACAACCATGACTATCGAGCCAATGTATACGGCCCAGAGATTGCCAAGCGCGATGTTCTTGATATTCGGTCCTTTCCTCTCCGTCCCAGCGTGAACGCCCTCGAAGTAGGCGCCTCTCAAGGCGCTTCCTTATTGCCGCAGGGAAATCATTCCAGCGCCGTAGTAGAGTCAGCATGAGATCTCTTTGATGGCGACTATCCCAAAAAACATCTTCATTAAAATTGCAAATCAGTTGTCCTGCCTCAGCACCGGTGAGTAATTCTTCCAACCCGGAAGCCCATATTCTCAACCGAGCAAAAACTGTATTGTCATCATCCCACCAGGATTGATATTCCTGTTTTGCTGCTGTCGGATTTAAATCAATCAGCCTTTTTAGGAGATTAACAAACAAAAGGAATGTGCGAGAGATCCCATAGTTTCTTTCTGACGGCTCACCATCCAATTCAGGGTCTGGCTCAATTGGGCAGAGCAAATGATAGCTATACCCATCAAGTTCTTTCTCAAGATTAACGGCATACTCCAAATTTTTCCGAAATTCCCGAACAGCAAAAACAAGGTATTCATCAGGAATTTCAACTTGCTCATGTCGCTCTGGGTACTCTACGTCCAGATTAACTATCTGCCTAATTCTAATGCTGTCATAGCCTTCCGGAGGTTTTGGTCCAGACGAAAATGGCCATTCCACTTTCAAGAAGGGTCGATAAATTGAAGCGAGTTCCCTGACTGCAGCATTTGTCCAGCCATCAAGATCAATCGAAGCTTTCAATTGATACCAATCCTGAAAGGCTTTCGTTCGTGTTTCCCATGACTCAAAGATATAGTGCCAAGCCCGCCGAACTTCAGGAGCGGAGGTTTTTTTTCTTTGCTCAAGTTCAAATAGAATTTGATCCTGTATTGCGGGATGGAGGCCGGCCTGATGAGATGCCCACCAAACTGCAGCTGCTTGATTTGATACCCTGCTTATCCAAAGACCAATATTCGCCAGACGATCTGGCAGATGCGGGGCAAAAACGGAATAATGCCCTGTTACGCCAGACAAATTGATGTCTCGGAGATTTTGACGATCAAAACTGGTGATTGCAAAACAGTTCCACACGCCTGCAGGAACCTCTCTCTTTGCCCAATGGTCTTCCGGATTAATCTTGATAGGCATTGCATCATTATCCAGTCCATAAGCCTCAAAGGGGTCAAAATATGGCCCTGGTTCAAGGTAACTTCCGACGTGACCAGGCTTAATGTACCGCATTGAAGAATCAAATACGCACAGCCATTTGGCAGGAGGGGGATTTTCAGATGCTGCGAACCTCTTTGACCCGTCTAGAGTGGAGACGATATGAGCTATTTGACCTCTTTCGTGTGGCAGCAAGGGTTCTGGCCCTTTTCTGGCTAGTTCAATGACTTTTTCGTACCATGCTTCAGGGTTTTGAGCTCTGAGTGCCCATGCCTCCAAGGTATCCCAGAGAATCTTGTGAGAGTCAGCCTCGTTATAAGCTATTGGCAAAACCCCTTTATGCCGCCACTTGGCCTCGGCGTCACTTTGCGAACCGGCTTGAAAGGCATACATTCCCGACAAAACTTCCTGATGCCTGTTAAGGGCTTCAAGCAGATAAAGTATTGGCGGATCATCGGCAGCGTACCCTATGAATACCACGATATATTCTTCAAGAATTGATCGTATGAATTTGGTCGCCCATCCATCGGCAAGGTAGGCATGGCCAAACTCCGAACTCGACAATACAAATGAATTGCCGAATGCCCCACGATACTCAGAGTCTACGTGGCCGTGCAGATGAATTATGCCCTCAAATTCTTCGGAACGCGTCGGGTCAGGTAATCGTGGGGGTCTAAAATATTGGAGGGAGCTGTCACAGGTCTCGAATAGCAGATCGAAGTTTGTTGTGACAAGCCTGGTTTTACCGTTAGGAGTCCGCGCTAAATCTAGAATTATCCGGTGCGCTGAGAGATCTGCGCCCTGCCTTGGTTTGAGCGCGCATGCTACCGATGCTTCTATGTCACGAACAAGGAAGTTTCTTTCAAGAAGTCCAAAAACTCTATCAGCCGAAATCAGACCGCTAATGCTGGTTCTACGATCCAACTCTCGTGCTTCCTCGATAATTTTCCGTACTGGGTCGTCAGAGGTAACTCCCAAAGTTTCGGTTACTTTTTGAGCTAATCCGAAAAAGTCCAAGAGTCCTGCACGAGCGTACGATACACCAGCCCCGCAGAAGAAAATTACTCTTCCCTCGTCCCTGGCAACCAGTAATTCATCTGGTATTGATGGACCGTCAGCAAGGAATCTCATTTATTGTGCTCACTGATTAATTGCTGTGAGTATTCACTCCTAAATAAGAAAAGTGGCAACTTATCGATGAAGCGACAAACAGCAATAGGTGACTCATAAAGAATAGAGGTCCAACGCCATGCATAGTTCGGATTTAGCAGAATGATATCCCCCATCCCTCACGCACACACCTACTAGCCACCCATCGGGGACTTTTGCTTTCCGAGTATATTATATTTCAAATCTCACTGACCAATGCTTGATACTATTTACTGTGGATCACTAACACATCTCATAAATTCTCTACCAGCTGTTGTTAAATACCAAGTTTTCTCAACTTCATGAATTAACCCAATATTTTCAAGATGGACGTGATTGAATGTCCTGCTTTTATTGAGCAAGCCAAGTGTCCAATGAGACGAAAGAGCTTTAAGTACCCGAATAGGGATAGAAATTGACTCAATTTCTGAAATTTCTAATAGCAAAAGCGCATCTTTTGAAGTTATTTTGCCTAAAAGTTTTGCAATTTCAGGATGAACACTTCCTTCACTGAATTCTTTAGCAAGAAGATTTGACCACAATGAACGCATTGTCTCATCCGTCTGCTGATCGGTGCTTTCTAGTGCTTCATAAATGACGGCAGGTTTAATTATAATATTGTCAATAAGCTCATTGCTTTTCATCTTATCATTAGTTTCCTGGAGACATTTGGCTGCAATTATTTTCTGTACGTCATTCAATCTATCGAAGTGAATTTGAATGAGCCTACCAATACCTTCTGTGGTCGCAGTTAGTGGATAGATTAACTTTTCAAAAGTTATGCATGCTGTAATTGCTACTTGATTCCACGCCTCTTTTGGTACAGTGCTTGCTATTACCTTGAGTTCTTCCATTTCTATCCCTCCAAAACTAACGGGGCTCGGCATAATCTGCGCGGCTGGGTCTTGCGGTTTTCAGCTCAACAACTCCCAGCTACTTTTCCCAGTCTTTTCCTCCTAGTTTCAGTAACACGAGCTCTTTATTACAACCCTTTGCAATATAATGACTTTTTAAACCTTTAGATGAGTTACGTCAATATATTTTACCTGCTGCGGTAAATGAAGGATGAACGACCTCTTATTATAATCCCCCCGATTTGGCGTAACAGTGAAGACTTAATTTATTAACTGCAGGAAAGTTTCACTCGCGGCTGTCGAATACTGATAAGATATGTTCTGAATAACGAACGTTTATTTGGTCTAGATCTGTAGATTCAGAAAGAGTCCGGTTTCTGGTTAAAAAAATGAAATATTGTATACCACGAAACTCATATACTAATTCAAAGTACCAAATTCATAATGTGAGTTGAGTTTCGTGGCACTGAAACCCAACTTCAATATTCAGGGAGGCTTCCGTGTTTATTGGCTATGCGAGAATTTCAACCAACGACCAGCGCCTTGACCTGCAAAAAGATGCACTGTTAGCCGCCAGATGCGAGCAAATTTTTAGCGACGTTGCCAGTGGGGCCAAGGATCTGCGACCAGGATTGGCTACGGCGCTTCAGAACTGCCGGCCGGCCGATACGTTGGTTGTCTGGAAGCTTGACCGGCTGGGACGCAGCCTTCCGCACTTGGTCGAAACGGTGCGTCACCTTGCTGCTAAGGGTATTGGTTTTAAAAGTTTGCAAGAAAATATTGACACCACAACTCCCGGTGGCAAGCTTATTTTCCATATCTTCGCATCCCTGGCCGAGTTTGAAAGGGATATTATTCGCGAGAGGACCAATGCTGGACTGTCAGCCGCACGAGCTCGAGGAAGAAAAGGGGGAAGGCCAAAAGGCGTGAATGAGATGAAAAAGAAAGCTGCCATCGCATTAAGGAAAGATCCGGAGCGAACTATTATGGAGATTTGTTCGATCGTGGGGATCTCTCGTAATACCTATTACAAGTACACGGGCTCTGAGGCTAAGAAGACACCTGACAGAGCGGTTTGATGCTTAACGGTTGAACTATGCCGTAATGACAATAGAACTTGTCGACCTGTTTATTAATGTGAAAATGCCCGAAATGCCAGGTATGGAAAGTGAGCTTTTCATATAATTCCTGTAGCATGTTTTCTGTCGGGTCGTCCGACCGGTTTGCATTGAAGAAAAGCGGCCGTTGGCTGGAGGGGCACGTATGGCTTATAACATGATCTACCTGCCAGCCAACTTTATCCAAATTGCGACAGGCATTGTCATAATCATCCTTGGACGGTATCTCTTCAGGCCACCAGTCAATTCCTTCTTTCCGGCCGGGTGTAATGTCATAGCCGCCTTCCCACGCTAGAGATGGAATTTTGACAGGTTTTTTATCATAACTGTCCGCCCCGCCAAAGGCCAGGAACGTAGAGCCATCGATGGTGAATATTTCTCCACGTTTGAAGTAATAGATATTCTCCCTAATTTTATAGGCTCTGCCACCGAATATCTCCACAAGCGGGAACTCGCCGCCGAAGAGTCGGGCGAAATTATCATGGTTGCCATCCACTGTCAGCCACAGAATACGTTTCCGAAGCGTCATTTCTAAAAAACCGTCTTCAGAGCGGCGATGTTTTTCATTGATATGATAATCGTGATACCATACACCTCCAAAGTCGCCGCAGCAAAGGACGATATCGCCGCGCTTGGCCGGTTTGAACTTGGCAGAAGTAACATAATATGAAGACGTCCCGCCGTGGAGGTCGCCAGATACATAAATCATAAATCCTCAACTTCAACAAAGCCTCAACTCGTATTTCCGGGAGCAATCTTCCTGAGAGCTTAGCAGAATCAGCAGAGTGAATCACTGGTCTAACCAATCGGCCAATACTTCACGACCCCTATTCTCTCGCTACGGCCTTCCAAAGTCCGGAGCCTCAGTCCATCGCCAATAATCCGCTGATACCCAACTTCTTCGTGGTCCGCCCGGTCCAATGGAAAACTGACAACGACGGCCTTTTCCCATATCGGTCGCCCATCGCTGGGCTTCCGGATTCAGGATGCCCGTAACTATCAAATTGATCTAGATTTGCCGTTCTTTGAGTATACGTAGGTGTAAGCCGTACCCCAGAAAATTCCGTATAGGGTGACCCAACGTATCAGGGTGACCGCAAGGATGATCGTGCGAAAATGGGCAATAAGTCCAATATCGCATTAAATTGAAATCTCTAGCCTGATTTTATCAAACTGGACACGTGGAGATACACGTTTGCCTTCGCTAGCATTCTCGAGGGAAACAAGCCCCAAGTCTGAAAGATACTTGAGGTCATCACTAACATTTTTTATGTCTCGGCCCAATAACCGTGAAAGTTCATGGATAGTATCAGGCTTATCGTGCTTCACTACATGAAGCAACTCCAAGCGCTTCTCAGTGAGGATCTTTCTGAAAGCGTCCAAATTTTCAAAATAAATGCCACGTCGAGGGCTCACTTTTTCACCTCGTTCACGAGCCTTCAATGCTTCAGAAATATCCGCCAACCCCTCATCAAGAGATTTGATACCGATGGTTATATTTTTAGATCTTGTTGCCATGATGTTTCTCCTTCCAGGTCAATACAGTCCAATGCTGCCAGAGCAGCTTCAACCTGATCCAGTTTACCAGTGTGACATAGATCGAGAAGCTGATCTACCTGGAGAAGCTGCCAGTTGAGCATGAGGGCAAGCTGTGCTTTACTGACGCCCTGGGCACGCATAGCTTGATAAACTCCGATTTTTGCGCAGCCTAGGGCGCTCGGTGCAACAACTGGCCGGTCGTCTGAGGCTGATGGCGTCGGGATATCTCGTCCACCCGAAATATAAAAGGACAGGGCTGTTTCCAAGGCGTCTTGCGCATTTATAAGCGCCTCTTCAAGGTCTTCGCCCTGGGTGATGACCTCGGGGATATCAGGAAAAGTAACAACGAATCCACCTTCCTGGGCAGGTGCAAGCTGCACTGGATAGTCTAACATAAATCCCCTATTTATTCGCCTCCCACTCCTCCCCAACCGTTCACAAGGGTCATCGAATTTTAGCACTGTATTACGTAGATCCTTTAATGCATCACGATACCACTCTTTATTTACTCTCTCCAAGGCCTCACCCAGTTTGTCTGCCATGACGCATGCGTGATCTGCAATTACATCATGACCAAGCGTAAGGTTAACGATTTCGGTATAAAAAGCCCTAAGCTTTTCCACTTCATTTTCCATTATAATTTTACCTCTTGCCTTCTTAAACTAAAATTCTGACGTCACACCATTAATGAAACAGCTTGTTTCACAATTACTGTATGGCCGCGGGGCCAATTGTCTCACAGTTAGTTATACAATTTGGCTGGGGCTACAGGATACTTCATTCCGTTTTTCCTATTTTCCCTAATCTCGTCAATCTTTTATTATTCTAAATATTAAGTTACTACTCAGCGTCCATACTTCATGGTTACCGCCGGAGGCGAATTCTCTCCCGCATGCGAGTAAATACCTCTCCCGTCGGTTTAACTTGTCCGGCTTCCAGATCCTTCCTTCCCAGCGCTAGGATTTTCAGCAAGGCGAGGCTTTCCTGGGTTCGCTCGAATTCAGCAATGTCTTGCAAAACGGCTTTGGCTTCACCGTTCTGGGTGATGATGATGGTTTTTTGGTTTTCAGAGATGTCTTGGATGATTTCGGCCATATGGGCCTTGACGTAACTGATCGGTTTTACCGCATCCTTTAATAGCATGATTTACCCCTGTTAGACCTTAACTTGTATGCCTATTGATTCGCCTCCCAATCATCCGGCTCGCACGGGTCCTCGTATTATCGAAGCATTAGCGCTAACCGTCAGACGCGAAACACCTCGGGACCGTTTAGATCAAGGTATTTGACCGTCCCACATTCCCAAGAGCCGACTTCGCCACTGGTGATTGCTTTGTTCAAAGCGTCACGCGCAGTGCCTACGCCATTTACCACACAAGAGTGACGTATCCCGCTGACCAGCCACATACCGTGCTTGCCGTTGTCCGGATTGTTGTCTATATCCGCATCGAACATGGCACTGGAAAACAACTCACCTAGTTCCTGCACATTCGCTTTGTGCTGCGCCAGATACTCGGATGCGCTAAGAAGCACCTCTTCCCTTGTGCATTCAATGTTCAGACCGTTATCCTGGTACTCCAGCAGTTCATTGACGGATTCGCGTATGCATGACGCCACGCGCTCCTTTAGGTGCCTAGTTAGGGTGGCGGCGAGTGCCGACCCATCGACATCCGGGTCTACGACGATGCGCAAGGTCGGAGTGATTCCTTTGATGCTAAGGGAGATCTCTTTTTTCCCGGGGTGGTCCCATCTCTTGCCGATCACGACTGCTCCTTTTAGTAGGCATTTTTTTTGGTCTCCGGAATTTACTGTTAAAAAACCGGTTTCGGAGAAAATATTGTATGTTTCCAAAATCGGAATTTACTGTGGAAAATGAGATTTGGAATACTTGTCACGTAACTTGTGCTGTCAGTTGAAACCCGTCCGCCACCGCCGTAACAAATTTCATCCGCCCATGGCCGCTTATGGGCTTCGTTTCCACCTGTACAAGCCCGGCCGCGGCCAGGATATCGACATCGCGCTTCACCGCGCTCCGGTCACGGTGAAGTCGCCGGGCTATGTCAACGATAGATCCGGGTTTCTCCTTCACGGCCCTGAAAAGATCCATCCTAGCCGCTGTTATCAACCCTAGTATCTCCTCCGGGTCTTCAAAGGTTATGATATTCTCAGCCGGTATGCGTTCTCCTTTATCCAGTTTCCGGGCAATTTCCCTACCTCTAAGAAAGAATTCCTTATCCGTTCCGGTTGTGATTGTCAGCTTGACCATAATGACTTCTCCATAGGCAAGTTTCACCCTGCCAGCCGTTTAGTCCATTCCCTTTCAAATCGCGCTTCGGGAAAGACTCGGCGTTCCCCATAAAATGCCGGTGATGAAAACCATGCCTGATTTCGTATCCTAACACACTTCCGTTATCGCCACTGAACATAAGGTGGTCGATGTAGGCCAGATTCACAGATCCACTCCCCTGCAATTTCAACATGGACTCCCTCATTCATCCGGGAAATCTTTTTCCTATTTACATACTAAATTCCGAAGACCCTTTTATTGTTGCCGGTGATTTTATCGCATGTGGCTCTGACCGACTACCCCTTATCTCCTATTTATTCGCCTCCTACTCCTCCCCAACCGGTTCACACGGATCATTATATTGCAACACTATATTATGTAGCTCCTTGATGTTGCACAAAGTGACAATCATCCTGAGCGCCTGGCGAACTGCCTCAGTCTTGTTTTTCGTCCCCAACACTCGCATTGCTTTTTTGGCCAGATCAGTGTCGACACTGATTACGGTGGTGGCCTCTTTAGCGGACTTGACCGTGACGGAGGGGCGTGCATCGGTTAAGAATGCAGTAACGCCACCTTCTATCCCCTTTTCCCGGATCTAGTCAATCGTCATTCCCATACTGGGCAGAACGCCTTTGAAATCAAAGATGTTTTTGCTCTTCTCTAAAACAACTTGTTCTCCGTTTGATTTCTTTTTCATGGTTCCAAATATTATCATCAATTATTACTTCAATAAAGAAGGCATTCCGGAATTAGGTGATTTATGCCTGGTATTTTGGCACAAAAAAGGCCCTGTTGACACTAAATATCAAAACGGGCCTTGTCCAAGCGGAGCTTTTTCCTATTTTAACTTGTTGTTGCGACGGCTTTGGTAGTAATCCCAAATTGCAATCAAACCTAACGTTGCCGTCAATAACCCTACTAGGAGTAAGAAACCGTCCATATTTTTTCTCCTTGCTCGAATTATATTTCTGATTCTTCGATAAATCAAGCCTTCCTTTAGGGAATGAACGGTGGCTACCTGGCCATTGCATCATTCGACGTGAAATGAAGCTGAAAGCCAACGAGAAGGGATTGCAAAAGCGAAGGAAAAGGGGCAGAATAAGGGTCGATCGACAGCATGGGAAAAAGGCCGATCAGGTCGTCAAACTCATAGGAGAGGGCAAAACCAACGGTGCGGCTGCCCAAAAACTGGGGATAGGAGTCGCATCAGTTTACCGGGTAATGCGGTCCAGCGTGGGACCATCTAAGGATTAGTATGAAAGTCGCCTGGCTGACTGACATCCATCTGAATTTTATAAGGATGAGTAGGATCGAGAGCTTCTGCCGAGATATTATGGCAGCAAGACCAGATGCTCTACTAATCAGCGGTGACATTGGCGTGGCAACCGACGTTGAACAACACCTGTTGCTGCTCACTGAGCTGATTCCCGTCTCAATTAACTTCGTCCTGGGTAACCACGACTTCTATCGAGGTTCCATTGTTGCGGTGCGGGATAGAATTGCCAGCTTGGCCAGCGCCTCTTCCCAGCTCACCTGGCTTTCTCAAACCGGGATCATACCTTTAACAGAGAAGACTTGCCTGGTGGGACACGATAGCTGGGCTGACGCCCGCCTGGGCGATTACAAGAACTCACAGGTCATGCTCAACGACTACAAGTATATCGCCGAGTTGCAGTATCTGAGTAAGGAAGAACGCCGAATCAAACTAAATGCCTTGGGAGACGAGGCTGCTGACCATTTCTGGAAGACCTTGCCGGACGCCGTGAAACAATACCAACATATTCTGGTGCTTACCCATGTCCCTCCATTCCGTGAGGCATGCTGGCACGAGGGACAGATATCCAATGACGACTACCTCCCCCATTTCAGTTGCAAGGCCGTGGGGGAGGTCCTGGTTGATATCATGCGCTCCTACCCCGACCGGCAGATGACGGTCTTGTGCGGGCATACACACAGCAGCGGAGTTGTAGACATTCTCCCTAACCTGCGGGTCAAGACCGGAGCCACGGTTTATGGGAAACCAGAGATCCAGGAGATACTGACCGTTGAGTAATTAGCTTGTCCGGTGGAAGCTTATAAAGCAATATGCAAAATATGCACTTTGCAATTTAAGGAATAGTTGGCCGTTAATAGCGAGTAGTTGGAGAACACAATGGAGCGTAAAATCAAAGAGACTAATGTTGAAGCCACCAATTTACCACGGCAGCTTGGTATCGCCCTGCGATCATAGAAATCGCTGATGGCCTCGTAATTGAGAAGTCGTCTGGGGCGAAGAGGTGCAAGGGGACCATAGAGATGTGGTTTCTCCGTAAGCTTACCGCTGCCGAGAAAAAGTATGAGAAGCTACTGCAGTCGAAGCTCAAGCCAGGGAGGCGGTCCCCTCACCATTATAATGCCATGTCAGAAGAGAGTGGCGGTCAGATGGAGCTATTCAGGTTCTAACAGACTTTTCTACTGAAGATTGGTGATTCAGAATGAATGAGAACACGTATCCCAATGGCAAAATTTTCATCGGTCAAGATCGTATTGGTTGCGCCAACTACGTTAATGATCTCCCTGGCTATCCCTGTGCCTGGTCGCCTGACCAATTGCATCGCTATGCGCTCTGGCGGATATTTGGCACCACTATACCCAAGAAAATTTTCATGGTGGTCGGGTTGAATCCTTCAACTGCTGACGAACTGCTTGATGACCCCACTGTTCGACGTTGTCAAACCTTCGCTCGTCGGGAGGGATGCGATGCTCTACTGATGACAAACGCCTTCAGTTTCAGGGCTACCCTTCCTAAAGATATGAAAGCTTATTTCGATCCGATTGGTCCGGAAAATGATGCCTGGCTTCGCCGGTGTGCCGATATTTCAGTGATTAAGATTGCTGCATGGGGAGTTCACGGCAAGTTTTTGGGACGAGATGAAGCAGTTCGGCGGCTGATTCCGGATCTACAGTGTTTCGGTCTGACGAAGGAAGGGCAACCAAAACATCCTCTGTACCTGAGAAACGATACCCCGTTGGAAGCATACGGGCTTCCATAAATTAAGGATCTGATGATACGTTTGGTTGTGAATCTCCTGGCTGGACAATAAGAGGCATCAATGAACGTTACAGAAACTAAAACAGTCCCTATCGAAGAAATCGTCGGAAAGATCTGTGATGTATGCAAGACACAGATTGATGCTAATGATTACTTCGATTTCAATGAGATGGTCAACGTCAGATTCACCGGAGGATACAACTCGATTTTTGGCGATGGAGCAAAGGTCGAAATCGATATCTGCCAGATATGCTTCAAAGAAAAGCTGGGTGAATACGTTCGGATAAAAATTGAAGGATAGGTCAACTACTGGGGCAAACTTCCTGGCTGAACAAAGAACGGCCCGAATTAGAAGAGGGGACGGAGCAACTCGTTAAGAAAATCAGAAAATCCTCTCGTTTGACGGGCAAGTAATGAGGCCCGGGTTGTGCCTAAGGTTCAACAGTTGCTTCATTATCTCGAGATCTAAACAATGAACAGCGAACACAGGATCATCCTACATGCCGACGCAAATGCTTTTTTTGCTTCGGTCGAGCAACAGAGTAACCCGGAACTCCGCGGGAAGCCTATTGCCGTAATTGGCTCAGCCAAAAGGACGATTATCACCACCTCTTCCTACGAAGCGCGGGCCTTTGGCGTTAAAACCGGGATGACTACCTGGGAGGCAAAGCAGAAATGCCCGCATCTCATCTTCGTCATCGGCGACAACTGCAAGTACACCCACACATCGTCCGAAATTGTAAAATTGATGATGCAGTTCACACCGCTTGTTGAAGTTTTTTCAATCGACGAGGCCTTCCTCGATGTGACTGGCTCCATGAGTCTTTTCGGAAGTGCGGAAAACATTGCTCACCTCTTGAAAGCCCAGATAAAGCATCACTTTGGCATTACCTTCTCCATCGGAATCGCACCCAATAAGCTGCTGGCCAAGCTCGCGTCGGAGATGAAAAAACCGGACGGATTGGTCGTCATCAAACCAGAGGAGGTATCAAAGGTCCTTGAACGTGTGCCGGCAAAGGATTTGTGTGGTATAGGCAAGAAGACGGAACGCCAGCTAGATCTCTACGGTATCAAAACCTGTGGCGACCTGGGCCGATTCCCGGTAGAGATCCTCCGCAAGAAGTTCGGGATCATCGGAGAACGGCTCCATCAGATGGGCCTTGGCATCGACAACTCTCCGGTTATCCCGGCAGAGGACGCTGATGAAGTCAAATCGGTTGGGCACAGTATGACCCTTGAACGGGATATCGAGGATCGGAAAGAGATCCTGAAGTTTCTGCTGCAGCTTTCTGAAATGGTAGGCCGGAGGGCCAGAAGATACAATGTGTGGGGTAAGACGATTACACTCTCCATCCGGTATGCGGATTTTGATACCTGGGTCGGGAAACAGGAAACCCTACCTCAGTACATAAACCAGAGCGAGGAAATCTACCGGGCTGCAGTAACCATTCTGGATACTCTAGTCCTGATGCAGCCGGTGCGATTACTAGGGGTCCGGCTGAGCAATTTAAGGTACGAAAGCAACCAATTGCCGCTTTTCCCCGAGGAAAGGAAGAAGGCTCTACTGGTCGAGGCCATGGATAAAGTGAACGACCGGTACGGTAATTTTTCAGTCACTTTTGCGAGCCTGTTGGATGGTGAGAAGGCTAAGGAAAAGGGGAGCCATGTCATATCCCCATCTTGGAAGCCTGAGGGCATCCGGAATGTTGACGTTAAGTAGAAGGATGAGATCACAACGCCATTAAACAAAGGAATAACATGAATAAAACATATCTCCCCTTTGTCCACCTACCCCGCCGCAAACGTCGCGACCTATATGTCCGGCTACGCTGGCACATCCGGAAAACTGCTGCAATATATGGTGGGTTATTCACCAGTCACCAGGTTATAGATGAGCCCGGCCGGCCGGCTCTATACAAGCAGTGGGCCGATGTATTCTTTTGTGGCTCCGACGGGCTGACTATCTGGAATGCAGAAGTCCTCACCACCACTGCTGCCTTCTGGGATAAAGTGAAAAATATGGCATTCACACGGGCCTGGGAAATGTTGAAAAACGAGGAGCAAGAACAGGAAGCAAAGATTGAGTTTAAGCCGATCTGGAGCGGGGGAGAGAAATGCTATCAGTTGCTGGATCGTGAAAAGGTGCACTATGAGAAATTTGGCGGTTTAACCTTTAGCGAGTATCAGGACAGCCTGATTGATGAAATTATCAACAATGACCCACCTATTACATTTGAGTCTTTTGTGACGGACAAATCGTATCACTACGGCATCGGGCTAAACATCGTTACGCATGAGGATGAAATAAACTCAAAAACGATCGAACAGGCTATCAGGCGCTTTCGTGAAGTTGGTGAAACCGATTGGCAAGCTGAAAGGCCAGTTCCTCGAAACGAATTACCAATGGAAAGCCAACACAGGGCGTACGCTCGTATCTCCAAGATAAACACTTGAAGTAGCCTTTTGGCTCAAGAACCATGTAAATAGGCTGTAGTCAAGTTTGATACTCCTATAAAAGGCTATTGGCTGCCACATGACGTAGCCGGCTTCACCGCAGATGATAAAGAAGCCAGCGAAGAGCTGCTGAAAGCCATGGAGTTCCTCGGGAAGAAAGCTGCTCTTGTCGAAATGCCACAAGGCTACGGTGACTTCCACCATGACTGGGAAATATGGCTTGCTGTCGCCCTCGCGCACGGTGTACCTTAGGATCTCGCAATCCTCGGCAGGGATACTTATCGGGAAGCATGGCAGCATGGCTGGCATGTCAAATTGCAGGAAGAATGTGGCCAGGCTGATAAGGGGCGTAAAATGATCAAGCTGGCACTGAAAAATGCAGAAAAAGCCAGGGAACGCTGGTTATCTCTTATGGAGACGGATGGAGGGAAAGTTTGGATGAAAAACGGCTGAGTTTAAAGAAGACAACGGGAGTGCTTGAAGCCTCAGCTTTCGCTTTCGTAAAGGAGTTGGGATATTTCTCCTACGAGTTGTCTTCCTTGGATCGCGTTTGGCAAGTCCTGTTTCCAGACCAGCGGGGACAGTGGAATCGCCTCCACGTCATCAAGTATAAAGACACCTTCTACATCACTCATGCCGGCAGCATTGATGGGTGCTTGGAGATCGAACCGAAGAAAGGCGTGAGAGTGAAAGATTACATGAAAGCCTCTTCTTCTTACTCCTCTGAAAACTATTGTCAACCCGGTGCATTATGGGAACTGCTAATTACATCCGCCCGCAAATGGCTGAAGATTGTCGCGAAAGACTGGATAAGGGCCAACAAGCGTGTTCAAACTGAGTACCCATTAAATTATAGATACGGTGTAGTCCCCAATGCTCTCATACGTTCCTCTCTCCCCGACGTCTACCGCATAGACAAGGAACTGGGCAAGGCAGGGACCCGGAAGCTGGTGCGTCTGGTTGAAGATGGTTATTTCCTTAAAACGGAGAATACCGAAGTCCCGACCATAACAGCAGCAGATTACTTCCAATATTGCAGGATCGCCTATATAGCCGGGAAGCGCAAAGATGAGAAGGTGGACGAATCACTGACCGGCCGAGAAATGTATAGCAAATATGCCGATGGCCGGCATGAAGGGCTTCTGGATATAGATCCAACATCCAAGCGGGAGTTTGCAAAATGGATAGATGGCACGCATCCCAAACGGTCGAGAGGTGGACACCCTTGGGAAATTAAGCGCGGGGGCAATGAAACTCACATAGACCTTTCGGTTTCGCGACCATCCTTGTTCCAGCGAGATGGATTCAAGGTTGAGTTACGTGGTGCCTCACTCGGCAGAATCGTGGAGGCGATGCGGATGTTTCTGGCGATCCACGAGGCCAAATTCCCCGTTACCATTGCCAATCCGGAGGGCGTTCGCTTACGGCTTCTGGCTCAGGACAACATCGGAATAGTTCCGTCTTACGCCTACCCGGATAGGACCAACAAGCATTTCGAAAAGGATGAAGACGTTTTCGATATTATGTACTACGATGATTTTGGCAGGTTCAAGCGCCGCATAACTCCTTTCATCACATGGAAACCGTTGCCCATCCTCAAACCAAGAGACGCCTGAGATAATTTTGCGTTCGGCTCAAGCGGAGTTGCGGATCTCAATGATTTTAAAAATGATCTACACATGGGGTATTTTCTTAATTGTGCAACGAGCATTGCACAATTGGTTCTGCTGGTCTTGGGAGGTCTTGGTCTATCACATCGAGTGGAAACCGTATCCCTACCCGAGCAGAGAGACCAATGGATTCCAGTCCGTGAGTTCATGCCGCTGTTTGATCAGCAGGACAATGAATTGGAGCGAGTAATGACGGAAATCTTAAAAAATAAGATAGAGAACACTGAGGGGTTATGAAAACGGATCTCAAATACCTTCTCAAAGCGTACCATTTATCCCTTTCGCAGAAACGGCTATTCAACGCTATTAGCCACGAACCCTCAGCGCACCTGTATAGCCAGGACTATATGGCCAGGAATCAGTTTACCCGGGGCGGGGTCGGAAGCGCATTGCGGCGATTGAAATCTCTTAACTTGGTTTCGCAAGAGGATGGCGTATGGCAAATCAACCCGCCGGAAATGAGGGCTTGGTATAAGGCAGCAAGGGAGAATCCAGAGCTCGACGAAAAATTGCGCTGTGTGGAGTTGGAGGATCCATATTTCTGGAACCCTGCCTTGAAAGCGGTCTACCAGCGGTGCCTTGAAGTGTTTGGGGATAATGATAGGCCAAGTCGATGGATGAGATCTCCTCTCCTTGCTTTGGGTAACCGGGCTCCCTTGGATTTGCTTGATACCGCGGAGGGGATTGAACTTGTAATGAATATTCTCGGGCGGATCGAGCATGGAGTTTTTTCCTGATGTATCAACGTAAACATATTTTTGCAATGGTTCTGGTTTACATTCGAACAATAGAAGTCATGGAGTCGCCGGAAAACGCTTTCCTTTGGCTGAAAACTCTCAATTATACTTTTCGTTTCAAGCTTTTCGTTTCAAGCGACCAATAGATTGTCTTTCCTCAATCAATGGCGCCCAGGAAGTCCTTAATGAACTTGGTCGGCTTCAGCATGGGGTGTATGTTTGACCAGATACGATCGTCTTGAATGGAAAAGTCGCGAGGTTGTGCCAGAAATAAAATCGCTGATAAAGAAGGCGGCCACCTCAGCATGGATACCTTGATAATAGCTGGACTTTTTGCAACTTTGTTTTTAGGTGGTATCGCTTGCTATGACTACTGGAGTCGCCACCGTAAACATAAATAGTTTAAAACTGTCACTCAACGGCTGAAGTATTTTACCGTCATCTTGTTAATTCCAATAGCACTTCTATCTCGTCGGAGTGCGGCCATGTCTGTGCTATCTTGGTGCTGGATACTGTACAGGTCAATGCACAGTTTTACCGGCCACCATTTCTCCGAGCATCCTGCGCAGCGCATCTTCCTCTACGAAGCTGAACAATTCGCTCTTTCCGAAGACGACCTCAACGCGTCCACGATTGCTCCTAAGTGTCACTGGCACCTCGTGTATCCCGTTACCTAAAAGGCCGAAGTAGAGTTGCTCGTTGCTATTTCCCTTTCTGCGCGGCTCTTTACCGCGTTGATCGAAGTATACCCCTTGATCCAGCGAGTCGTTGGTCAGGTAAATCATTGCGCACCCCCTTGATTTTTTAATAGTAAACCATAAGGGTGTGACAGAATACGTCACAACATGGGAACCACAATTAAACAATCGAAAAATACAACTTTGACGATGTACAGTATTGGTTACTTTTTGTGTTACGCCAAAATGACGTTTTTACGCTGCCGATAATGTGTAATAGTGACGGGAAAATCGATTGCATCACTGGGACCCTCATAGATATAACGGATGAGAAGAAACGTGAAAAGGAAGAGGAAAGGGTAAGGCGGCTTACCGGCAAATATCTCCTTGTATCGTTGAATGACCAGCAGTACGGTATACCGATAGTCAAGATCAAGGAGATCATCAGGATGGTGCCAGTTACCTCCATACCCAACTCACCGCAATATGTCAACGGACTCATCAACCTGCGCGGCAATATGATTCCAGTGATAGATCTCTGTAGCAAGCTAAACCTTGGGAGTTCTGAAAATGGCGGTCGCGACTGCATCGTCGTTGTGGAAGTAGGATGTGAAGCGAATATCGTCTCGGTGGGAATCGTGGTGGACTCGGTTTCAGAGGCTGTTAACATAGACGGCACTGAAATTGAGGATACGGTTGAGTCCATCATTGCATCTGATGCCGGATGCTTACTCGGTATAGCTAAGATGCAGGAAAGGCTTCACATCTTGCTGGATATGGACAGTCTCTTCACAAAGGATGAACTGGCTTGCATGAGTGTATAGCCTGTAGATACTCTCCCCGGATACATAACTTCGATTGGTTCTCGCACACGAAAATCCTTTGCCCCACACCCATGCGCGTGTTGGTGAAAGCAAAGTCCCACGGCAGTGGTGTTTCCTGTATGGAGAGAGTCGGTTGGTTCCTTCCGTAATATCTGGTATAGCCTCTGGCTCCCAACATACGAGTCCGGTACGCTGGCCGAGTGCGGCGAGTAGCGCACGGGAAGCTACCGGTCCCCTCTCGAAAAATGGCACGAAAAGATTAAGTGCAAATGCCTGAGAAGAATTCAGATGGTGAAAATATTTGTGTAGTTTGACCTGCGAATTGGATTTGAGAAATGATGTGATTTGATCACGCGATTCCGTTATAAAATTGAGCTTACAGCCTCGAGGCGGCAGAATATGCTCGTAAGGCAGCTCCTGGCCACGATACCGATAAGTCCCAGCCGGTAGTTCGCCTAGATGCGCATGTTTGTATTCGATCATATGCGCGATATCAACTCATCTTGGTATAACATTGCGCCTCCTTGTTCTTTCGATTGGAATGGTAGCACATCCGTAACGATAGGATGCGGCCTCCTGCCAACACGTTTCAGTTGAAATATCTGTTAGTGTTCTGACGCAAAACTTGCACTTGTTGATGAATCTTCTTATGAATGACTCCATGCAGGCAACATCTTCTTCACATGGGCTGTCGAATAACAGTGCCAAGGATGATTCATTGATACCTTGTAATAGGTAAGCCCCCGATAGGAACCCTGGGGGAGCCATCGCAGGATAACTCACAAAGCGAAGTTCAAAATATTGGGGTTCAACGAATGCCCAGCCGTCAACCTTGCGTTGTCCCTTTCCAACGGCAAGTTTTACAATCCAGACCGGTAGGTCGTCATTTTCGTAAACTGACGCCTGCAGGATTTTTATCCAATGCTCTGCAATTTTGCCAAAGGGATGATTCAGGTTACGTATCTTAGTTCCACCTCCTGGGTTGATACTCTATATATACCCAGAATGGTCGATCCTGTTCAAATGGCGAGACAGAATAAGTCACAAATTTGTGTAACATGCCGATAATACGATTGTCGATTAATTCCTTTTTCTGCCCGTTCTCCTGGCGCGCAGCGTCCGGAGAACGGGCCAGCCCCTGACCGGCGGCGTCAGCCGTCCGCGTCGTGGGGCGTGGATATATATGAGGCTTACTTTGAACCGAGATCGTGACGAAAGACTGTATCGGATGGCTATGGCGACTGGTCAGCTTGATTCTGGACTTTATCAACTTGTGGCGGCTGGCGAAATCCCATTTGCACTCTGTCTTCTGAACGTAGAAGCACAGCACGCACATACGTTGTTGGTATCCAAATGTTTGCATTGCAAGAAGGGTGATCGGGCATCTCTTTATTTATCGCGTCGATGTCGAGATAGTTGCCCTTATCAGTAACTTTAGTGCAATCAAAAATTACAGTCTCGTCAGTAACTTCTGGACGATATATAGAGTCAAAGTTCGGGAAAAGTTGCAAAAACTGAGTTGAAACAAAGACACATATTGTCGGTTTGTTCTCTTTTGGTTTCATGGCATGTCCCAAATTTTGTCAACGTCTACACTACCAGAGACTTGAATTTCACCGCCTTGTACTCTGACTAAGGGTAGTCGCTTTGCTAAACTCATGAATTTGGTTTTCTTGGCTTCGATGTCTTTAATTTTGTTGGCGTAATAGAAATCTAAGAAAGTCACAGGTCCAGGGTTCAAATCTCCTTGATTTATGTAGGGAAAGTACATTTTGACCGCAATCAGCGACACAGAGACGGTAATGACCGTCAAAAGAAATTTTGTATACTTGTCCATTATTTTCGCCTCCTCTTCTTGGGGGTATGACGGATTGAGCGTGACCGGCGTGGGTTTATTGCGCCCGTGTCCACGCGAGAGTTAGGACATCCCTGACATGTTCTGATATCTGTTGAATTCTCATAAGCAGATATGTCTGTGGCTAGCCCGCAGGCACTGAAGCAAGGTATCTAGATCGCTGCTTTCAGGCGTCTCGAAGCCGCATCCCTTACACCTAATCACGTAAACCGGCTTTTCCCTATAGATGGTTTCCTTTGACTTCGTGTGGTCGAGCCCCTGCAAAACTTCAAAATACTTTCGATTGACGGCCTCGCTGGCCTTACGCATGAAATCGATATCATACAGAATATTTTCAGCACGCTCCTCCGGAAGCCCGAGCGTATCTATAACCAGTCTAACAAATTGAGACTTTTCCGTTTCTGCAAGGTCGTAATTGGTGTCAAACAAATTTCCCTGGCGTTTCTCTACTAGTTTCCTAACAGTATCCTCAGCGAACAAGTGGTGCCTGGGAATCTCCAGGTCGTTCTCCAAGGAGTTAATGGCAGCTTCGGCTTTCTCGTAAAGCTCATTATCGATATTTCGTGAATATATGAAACTGTATAGAAAATTGGTTTCCATTGAGATGGTCAGGCATTTATAGGCGCTGTTATAATCCATTCGCTTCTGAAAGATATCGTGGGCAAAGAGAACTTCCCGATAGCAGGATTCGAGAATTTCTTTTCTAGGAGCCGACCCTTTGTACATTCGCAGTTCATCTTCATCGGTGCATATCGAAACCAGGCTTTGCAGCATAAAGCTTTGCATCATATAGCACTTTTTGAAAAGAACCACGGCGAACAGGTACTCGTTTCTATCCTTAACCTGCTTGACAATGGACTCCAAAATCCCTAGCGGTTTCTGGAAAAATTCAATCAAAACCTTGGCGTGACCCAGGCGCTCCTCGAATGGGGCCTTCCCAAGCATTGCCTTGTGAATCCTTATCCGAGCGGTGGTCTTGAGGAAATATTGAAGCCCAATTTCATGGAGATACGAAGCAATCTCCAGTAGGCAATGGTACCGGACCTCTTCAGAGACTCCGGCTTCTGACAAAGCTTTCGATATTGCTTCAACTTCGGTAGATATTTTGGTGAAAGTGGTTTCTTCGAATAAGGTGAGTTCATGGAGTTTCAGGAATAAGAGTTTGAGCCTTATAAATATGGCAATAGTCGTACCGTCTACGCTGCTTAGATGCCTTTCTAGCTCTTCGACGAAGATAGGCCTGTCGATGTTGCCGAGGCTGAAATCAGATGATGATTTAGATATACAAAGAAGTGCCCTCTCCTCGTTCGAGTACTGGTCCATGAACGTTTTGCTTTTCCTGAAGTAGTACTCGCCGTCAGCATGGTATCCCATTTGGTAATACGTAATTGCAGCTAACAGCAGGATCCTTGGATTCTGAAGGATCTTAGTGGGAGTCATTTCCATCAAATGGGCATAAATGATTCGATAATTCTGTTCGTTGAAGAGGGCAAATCCGTACTTTTCCAATAACACTAACGGGTCTTTCAGTTCGTCCTGGCTGAACGTGGGCAGATCAAAATCGTTTGCCCCTTTGCTGTACATCTCGTTGAAGCGGAGATGGCGCAACCGCATCTTCTCGTGTATCTGGCCAACGCTTTTCCGGTCCAAAATGCTGTTACAGTTGATATGCACTGTGACCGTCTCGTTATCTTGCCAATCGTAGTTCTCGTGTTCCTCCATGATCCGGGTGTAAATGTCTTCCACATAATCAAAATAGAGCCGTTGGTCGGCATCATCATAAATTACCAAAAGCCCAAATCCGGGTTTTCTTCTGATCAGATAACCCAATCTAGATGTCTTGAATTGGTAACTGATGTAAGAGGTCCCGTTCTTTACGACCGTCTTCAGGTTTTGCACGCTTTTTAGCTGTATGGCGAATTTAAAGCCGGAAACCTGTTTTTCGAGAATCAACTCAACATCGAAATCGACCCCTTTGTCCGGCGTCTCTTCTCTTACCAGAAAGCCATTCTTCTGACTGAATAGGGGCTTGGTTGCGTTTACCGACTCTTCTGAGGCCTCAGAGTACCTGTCTATGAATGGGTTGTCCGAAAAAGCCATTATCTCTCCTTAGTGCACCTTGCCTATTACAGTTGGAGGCGACATCAGCATTTTTTTCTAAATTTAGGTTTTGCCGTTTTCTTCCTTCAATGCCAGCCTCTCTTACCTGGCTTGGTTAATTTCAAATCTTGTCTTGCACTCCGAGCATTCGTAGGTGTGGGTATGTGGTGATACTGAGCCGTCCTTACGACGGTAACCTTGGGACTTCATTTTTTCGTGTGGAATATTTTAGAGGGCGGTCTTACACTTTGGGCAGAATTGTATATCTGGTTGGGGACCTGGAATATTCGCTATCATGCTCTCCTCTGTTAAAAACTGTTTTCGCCAACGGGCAGGGAGATCACCGGGGAGCTTTATCCCCCGGTGTTTCTTCCTGGTTATACCTCTCCGTTTGCGGTTTTGGACATTAGCTTCATTGCTTCAGTTGCGTGGATTGGTTCTCCCTTGTCCATGAGAAGAAATGGGCGATCAGTGCATGAGCATTTCAAACCATGAAAGTGCTGACTGGCATGGATAACCCAATCAACATAGGAGGTCGGAGTTTTACATTTCGGGCAATATGGATTCCCAGCTTTGTCCCAGTAGACACCATATTTTAAGGTAAGGAGGCTATCATTATGGATTCGTTCTTCGAGGCTCCTTATTTGTACTTTCAGTTGTTCGTTATCAAGTTTAAGACGCAGATTCTCCGTCTCAAACTCATTCTCTCTCGTCTTAGATGTCGCAATCTCCTTTTCTAGCGCCGCGTATTGGTCCCTCGCAAGTCCAATACGCTCTCTCAGTATTTTCGCAGAGCCATGTTCGTTGATAAGTTTTTCAATTTCTCCAAGGATAGGAATGCTCACAAGCCGCCTCCTCCTGTTTTTTAATTCTCGGTATAACGAGCCAGCCATTGACCTGCCGGTATTTTGGGCAGGTCCTATGGTTTGGTTGGGAACTCCATTTCCTGCGGCCCCCTTAACGGTCCCATTTTGCCACCAAAAACACAGCATTAAGTCTAAGAAAGGGATGTCACCCATCATTACGGTCTGTTAGTTTGTGGTACGGCCTCAGAGAAGCCCCCAGAGATACCTTTTCAAGGGTTATATGGCTGCTTTTTGCTACTGTTAACGGCAATTTTATGTGAAGTGATTTGACCCTGAGCTTTTTGCATGCGATCATTTGAAATAGATGTCTTTGGACTAATTGCAGAATATATTTTTATTATTGGAACTTCAGACCTTGAAAGGAAAATCAATATTACACCAGCGATAAATAACCTTCTTTTCATTTTAAGCATTATGCCTGTTTTTCTGTTAATGTCGCCAAGGAGCTTATCCACCTTTCCAATTGCAGTTTGTTTGTTCAAAATTAAATCATTTACTGAAAATAAATCCTCTGATCCAAACACAGGAACAGAATTAACGCCATTCTCTCTTAGTTTATCTAAATTTTTTTCTTCCCGCTCCAAGGCATTTTTCTTTGCTACCAATTTGAATTGAGGGTGAGTCAACTCAATTCTGAAAAGTCCTGACAAGCCTGAAATCAGAAGACATACCCACCCAAACCATTCGGCTGCATTCGACCAAAGCGCATCAGAAAACTTGGCAGTCTGAATTGATAATCCCAGCATCGAGAAAATCAACGCTATGAAATAATAATCGAATTTTTCTTGCGCTTCTATTGCGTGATCTAAATTCTTGTCCATGATGTTCTCGTTCAACGGCCTGCGCCCTTGACCCGCAGCGGGGCTCTTCTCAGCCCCGGTCGGCGTCCAAGGGCCTGGTTGAGAATCATACTTCTAAAAATCCCCATTTCCAAGGGATGGCCCCTAATCTGTTCTATAATTTGATCTTTGCCTAGTTCACCAATCGACAGCCTCGATAAATATTGCCATTGAGACGTTGTTTAAATGATGCTGGCTGCCTGACTTTAGCAATAGCCTTTGTACATTATTATGGACATAACCACCGTTCGGAATTAGAAAATTCATTTTCCCTCTAATTAAATATTCTTCATGCTTATCAATAATTCTCGCCACTGAATTAAAGCCCTTTTGAAAATCATTTATATATCGATTGATTAGGTTTGCATCTGGGTCATTATCAACCCTTTTTGCTTCGTTTAATATCTCTCGAAACAGTTTTCTTAAACTTCCACAATTCTCCCGGATAGAATTATTGAATGCATTGTGTGGGTCCGCGCAAAATACAAATTTCTTGTCCGCTATCAAATCGGAGATAACTTTAAAGGGATAAGACGCTACCCCAAATTTTCTTACTTGTGCTGTATTTATCTCTTCCCAACGAGTTTTACTATCCGTCAGAATTGCTGAACCTGTTACCTGTGCCGTGAAAAGCGCCATCTCAAAGTTAGGTGACATGATACTCATCATAAGCTGCCCACCTTGGGTATAAAGATCCTCCTGTAAGAGAGCAAGTGGATCGTCCTCATTAAGGCTTTTCATATATTGAACGACATTATCAATCTCTGCCGGTGATAATTCGGGACTGGATTTTGCTATCTGTTGTATTAATTGTTCTTTTGACAATCCCCTCATAGTTCGAACAAAGTCATCTTTGCCTAAATCCATCATTCGTTCTGCTTCTTCTTTGTTTATGGGCGAATCTCCTCGTCTTTCCGTAGCCATGTTAAGTAGTTCTCGATGAAGGTAATTGTCAAACATGCAGGGGTCTGGAATAAAGTTGACGATGCCCGACCGAATAAGTGGCTCTAAGTGCAAGAAAAATAAAATATTTTTCAACGTTTGATATTTGTGTTGGTGAGGATTTTCTATAGGGCTGAATTGTGAATTAACTGCTTTGGGATGAACAAATGGATGCTGAATGATGACCTCATCAAAGTAAGGTACTGCCCCCAGTGGAAGCATTATAACTCTCGGGTCTAACAATCCAGTGTAAACAGCTCGCAGTGTGTCATCAGGCTTCGGTAACAAGCTGAATAAATCTGTTTCTATGGGCCAAAGTGACCAGTATAACTTGTGGATGTCTACTATTTGATCATTGCTTAACTCGCGCCTTACATCATCCCAAGTTTTTCCTTTATTAAATCCCAAGATGTCATAAACGCCTCTATGCAATACGAGATTGCGTTCCCGAATACTGAGCACATTCCACGATGGTCTATTCTTTTCCGGCTTTCCTTCACAGCACTTTTTGAACTTTTTTCCACTCCCGCAACCACATTTATCATTTCTATCAATTTTCTTCTTGAGGCCGTCTTTCTTTAAATGCTCGTTTTCTGGATATTCACGACCATAAGCATCTTGGTAGTAAGTACTTCCATCTTTATATCCAACATAGATTTCACCGCCAAAATGATACAATTCATCTCTAGGAGGAAGGAGAGTATTTTTTAATTCATGCCACTTAAAAGAACAGTACTTTTCAGGATATAGCCATTCCTCATTAGTCGCCGCAATATATCTTTTTGCACGACATTTTAGTACAAAATTAATCGCGGTAACTTGATTCCTATTTAACTGTCTTGACCTGATATATTTATCAGTGCGCACCATGCTCTGTCGCATGAGCTTGGCATGGGTTCTTTTTTCAGTTGGATCAACAGAATCAGGAGCGTCTGCATATTCAAGGTTCGTTAGCAGAAGGCAATAGTCTTTGTCTAATGGAAATATTGTTTGACTGGCTTTTAATGCAATTGAAGGGTCATTTGGATAGCTGCAGAATTCACTATCAGGTGGGCAAGCATAGTTGTATATCGTTACCGGATGATCTGAGATAATAAACTTAATATCAGAATTCTCAGCGGAAACTATCTCCCTCACTCCCTCAGTCCACAAGGTACAATGTAAGTTTCTTAGGGACTGCATCTCTACCAACAATTCAAGTTGACTAAGTTTTGGGTATTGCTGTCTGATCCAATCTAAACCTTTGGGTGTGCGGAGCTTTTGTGTATCAATATAAGAAAAAAAGTTGACAAAATTCTCGTGCCAGCCTCTCATGTCGATATCAATAAAGGCGCGAATTGCCCTCGCACCCGAATCATCAATTTTACCGAAAAGAAATTTCTCTATATCATCATTGATGTAATCGCCAAAAAAGGTTGTATAAAGGTCAGTCTGAAAGAAACATTTTGAGGTCGGCCAATCATGACGGTCATTGAAAGTAATGATTCTTCCGTCTGGTAGTTCTTTTTTGTCGGGATAAAGATCTAGATAACAGAGTTTATTGCTATTATCATTTAAGAAACCTTTTTGATACCATTGGGGAACATAATGGTTATTCCTTGTTTTTGTCATTTCCCCATAACCCTTTTTTGTATTCTGGTGATCGCTTAGGGTGCTTCCAGTCATTCCTAAAACACGCAACTCGTTAATCAGCGGAATTCCGCATATCTTCCATCACAATTCAAATCATCAAAAAAAATAAGCAAAAGAAGCATGGCATACTATCTGTATTATAATCATTTATGAAAGGAGAAATGTTCCATTTGGTTTAATGAGCGGTTTTCTGCACAACAATCTATTGCTCCTTTTTGCTGCCTTTTCTCCTCGATTCAGTAACATGAGCTATTTAATCATAATCCTTTGCAAGATAATGACTTTTTAAACCTTTAGATAGGTTCCGTCAATATATATCATATAGTTTTGGAAAATGAAGGAGGAATAACTTTTTGGAGCGCTGGTATGCTTTGGAATCGAGGGTCGGCAAACGGCTGTTTTCTTCCCAGGTGGCAAATGATTGAGATAGAAGGGCTGGGCGGCTCTTTTTATATTCCAATCATAAGAGGATGTGGAGAGGCTTAAAATGTCTATCGATAGGATAATCAAGCGAATTTTATTAATGTAATCATCTTTCTATCAAGATTGTCAGTGATATTTGTTATATAGGCATCATACCGAGCTTACAACATACTGGAATGCCAGGATATATACAGCTTGAAAATGCAATATACCCCTCTTCGATACCCCCAAATATTCGGCTCTTTCATCCAGGAAAGTCGGAGCAAAACGCAACTTACCAGTTTAAAGCCATTTATCCTATGACGTCCGGCCGTTCTTTTCTGAATCTCTTGATGTATAGCTCTTCGATAAAATCAGGTAAGGGTGCCTTCCATTTCTCTTGCTTATGATTTGCAAGGCTTCCGAATTTTTTGGGATTCATCCCAAGCTCCCTTGCCATTTGAATATGTTTGTCAGAAAGACGATACTTTTTCTTGGCTTCTATCCATTCCTGGGTCCTATCTTTCAATGAAACCTCCTATTATGCGAACGGTACGGTTCGGCGCATCAGCGGAGCCGGAAGCCGAAGGCTGAAAGCCATCCGCCTGGAGGCGCTGGTTAGAACCTGCCACTAATCAGGGACCAATTGTCTTTGTAGTCTCGCAAATTCGGCTCGACGATGGAACAATGCAGTGAATCGGGTTTTCTGGGTCTTACTCCGCCATGAGAGTCTAGCCAACGCGTGTAGTTTGCGATTATAATATCCTGAACCTTTGACCATTCAAGTACGAAGAATTGATCCTCCCCATACTTCTCTGCAGCAAGAACAAACACGCACACCAATTGTTGAATTGGAAAAGGTTTCTTGTCCCCGATAAGCTGCTTGCTTCCATCGAAAGTAATATTTGCGAACTTATCGATCGAGAATTGCCATGCCCCTCCCTTGATTGTCTTTACCTGGATTGGGCAAGAAGAACCCTTGAAGTCGGTGGCTATGAGATCAAAGTCAGGAACATTGCCAGAGAAGGTTGCAACGAGAAGCCCTCGTCGAGCGAGCTCGCAGGCAACCAGATATTCACCAATCTGTTTGATTAACTGATTACTTCGCCCTGTCGCCATACACTTCCATTCCTTTCCTGAACTATAACGGTTTCGCCAATGAGCCGGGAGCGGCAGCGAGTCGGCTCTAGTGGCTTGTTCGCAGTTTTGATCGCGACTCTACAGTCAGCGGGACTTCAATAGCTACTTTGTCGCCTGTTATCTTCTTTATTCTCCACATGCGAACCTGGCGACCGCAAATATCGTAAATGAGCTGCATTATATGATAGGGGTGCCTCTTGAAGGTCGTACGGCCCAGGAATGGCCTCAGAAACAATATGTGAATGAAATAAACCGATAACGCGCATCCCTTGCTCCGCTACCAGTCGCTTAGCTGCGTTTACATCGCGTATTGAAACCTCAAAACTCCGAGAAGAGGCGCTAAGGTTTGGCAGAAACTGAAGTCGAATCTTTCTATCTAAGCCAACAAGGACTACACCACATACCTCGCTTTGATCTTTCTGCTGTGCGCGAAAAGCATGGTAATGAAGCCTTCGCTTTTCATTGTACGGAAGAATAAATTTTGTCTTTTTCATTTCTGGTTTTGTCTGCGAACGGCCCCGGGTCAGCGAGGGGCCGTTCCCGCCGGGCGCAGCACGGCGGGAACGATAGTGGGGCGCAGCGGCGAAGCGTAACGAAGACCGGCTGCCGCCGCGTGGTTAGGTGTGTTCATTTATAATTTCAATAGGCTCAAATCGAAGCCCTCTCCACTTTGCCTCTGTGACAACTTGTCGGAATCGCTGAGACGCTATGATCCGCCGGAATGCACCTCCACCACTGCCGAACCACTCAGTGCTCTTTACCAGGTCTGGCACCCCTATGAACGCTTCACGTGCAAATCTGTAAGGTCCTCGGTGCATAGAATGATACTTAATCCTCCCGCAGAATGGTCGATTACTTTCCTTATCTGGTGTGATCCACTTATTTGGGCGCCATTCCTCGTTCATAGATTTGCACGTAACAGGTTGGAACCCTGTAGTGTCTAGTGCGTCTACCAGAATCGTTTGGATTTTGATCTGGACAATTTGTTCGCTCGGAGTATTGCGCTTATGTAAGACTGGTGCAAGGAACTTGATACCTGTGATTCCAGCAGATATGAGGCCCTCTCTCGCAGTGGCTCTTACAAAAAGCTCATCGAAAACCCAATTAAGTTGAAGGAATTGGCTATGAGAAGCTTTTGGTTCAGTACGGAGGCGGAACGGGGCAACTTGAACCTTACCAATACGACATACGGGGCAACAACTTCCGGATTCATATGTTACGTCGATGTACCCGAAGTCATCCTCAGGCTGAGGATAACCGTGGTGACCCAAAGCAGATACAAGAAACCACTCAGCCGAGTTCATCTCGGCCTCAGTGAAAATGTTATTTACCTGGGTGAGAATCCTGTGTTCGGCGAGCAGATGTTCAACCTTGGGCCAAACAGGGTTGTCTTCAGTTACGTTTAGGACCCAGATCAAGTCTGTGCCGTCACCGGTTTGCGAGTAGCGTATGTTGCCCCGGTCAATCGGTAGTCCAAGAAGCTGAATATACTTCCAAAATGGATCGTTTCCGTTGAGAGGAATGCGATGGTTAATTTTCATTCTTTTTCCACCTAACGGCCCCTCGCTGAGCCGGGGGCCGCAGGCCCATCTGCTCTTGCGGATTGTTCCCACGTGCGAGTCAGCGCAAGTGGGAACAATTCGCCCCGGGTCAGCGAGGGGCCGTTCACCTGCCGGGTTTTCGGGCAGGTGCAACGGTTTGGTTATGTTTTTTCCAATGTTTCTAAAATCCTAATGTCACTTTCGCTCCATCCACCATCAAAAGAGGTAAATATTGCGGCGTCTAGCATACAAGGGTATAGATTAGACTTTTTGCAGAGAAGTTGAATCCCATCTGACACCATGTCGTAGTACGTTTTGTCCGCCAATGGAATCGCAGACAGGTGATGTTTGAGCAAATTCTGATTCAGCCACTTAGTTATACGACTATCCACGGGGATTTCATATTTTGTAACGCCTATCCCTTGGAGGAGATTTCGACTTTGCTTTGGACCTATTCCATCCAGATGTTTCGCTAGCATATGTAAGTTAACGCGCGCTTTGGGTGTAATTGACGGTCTATTTGGGTGTAAATAAATTTTAATAAAGGGGCAAAAAGGGGATATTTAAATGCCCTTGAAAGCCCCTTAATTTTGACAAGCAGCTGAAA
>Ga0326727_10002363_pt1 | contig 64837 bp, 53 predicted proteins | sample MB2enrmetagenome_FD_207643 | JGI IMG/M metagenome (GOLD analysis project Ga0326727, IMG submission 207643) | Lab enriched peat soil microbial communities from McLean, Ithaca, NY, United States - MB29MY | ecosystem: Environmental > Terrestrial > Soil > Wetlands > Peat | place: USA: New York...
TAGTACTTGCTTGGATTAATTCGCGCATTTTTAAGTCATTGAAATCAAAGGGCGATCTACAACCAGTTACGGACGCTAATTAAATCAAGCAAGTACTAGGCGCCGTCGTGGTAGCGCCTATCTCAGCCTCAGGATCGCCGGTCGCGGAACTTCAGGATTCCGGAGCTCAGCCAGCCCCCAGCCGCAGCCTCGATCGGGACCTGTCCGGCTCCTTGGATACCTAAAGGGATTATAGTTGGCAGTACCGCTGACTGCATGTTTCACCTCTGCTCCCGGGGAGCCGTAGAGGCGCTCTGTGGTATACTCCTGAAAACGGGAGGGACCCTAATGGAAATTCCGGATTACTACGAACTGCTCCAAATCAGCTCCAATGCCGAGCCCGCCACAATCTACCGAGTTTATCGATATCTGGCGAGCCGCCTTCACCCGGACAACCCGGAAACCGGCGATTCTGAAAAGTTTATCCTGTTGAAGCAAGCCTTTGACGTATTGTCCAATCCAGAGCGCCGCGCTGAATATGATGCGAGTTACAAAAAGGAGGCGCCCCGGCCGGCCCCCCTATCCGCTTCGATTGATTTTATGGATAGCGTCGAGGGCGAGATGAACCGGCGGTTGGCGGTCCTGGCGCTGCTTTATCTTAAGCGCCGCACAAATCCCTACACTCCGGAAGTTTCACTTGCCGAGGTTGAAATGCGCATGGGGTTTCCCCGCGATTATTTGCACTTCACGACGTGGTATCTTCAGAACAAGAAATACATCACCATGGCAGACAACTCAGATTTCACTCTAACGGCGCTGGGCGTGGACTTCGTGGAATCGAACCGCGCGAATGTCCCCATTCTGAATAAATTGCTGACCAGTGGCATGGGACCCTCCAGCACAGAGAGAGCGGCAGGGAGCGAACCCTTGTTTCCTCCCCAGACGCCTCTCATTGAGCCTCCGGATACTCGCATCCAGCCGGATCGGCGCAAAGGGGGATGATGAGGTGTGACGGATTGCGTTCGCGCGCCCCGGATTGAAGAACTCGACGGCAGAGCCCCAATCCGATCGGAGGGCGATCAACCGCGACGCCAGGCCGACGGACTTCCTGATAATAGTCATCCGTGCTTAACTCTTCCAGAATTTCCAGCCTTGGGAGGGCTTGCGATGCCCCGGTGTCTTGGGAGGGGATTGCTTGGCCTTTGCGGTACGATCAATTTCTTTTTCCACATACTCGACCTCACGGATAAATTCCCGCGCGCTGGCAGGGCGCGACTCGCGGTTCTTTTTCAGGCACCGCATCACTAGATCCGTGAGGACGTCCGGGATGCCCAAATCGGCGTGGGCGACGCGAATCGGTATAGGCGCTCCCTGGATGTGGGCCGTCATCCAATCAGCAGCCGTAACGGCGTGGAAAGGGAACTCGCGTGTCAGCATCTGATACATGACAACGCCCAGCGAGTAGAGGTCGGCACGGCCGTCCAATTGATTGCCGAGTTGTCCCAGAGCTTGTTCCGGCGACAGATACTCGAACGTGCCAATGACGGCTTCCGGAGATGTACGGAAGCGGTCGCCCAAAAGAGCTTCTTGGAGCTTAGAGACGCCTAAGCCCAGAAGCTTGATCTTTTCACTGCCGGGACCGTCAAGCAGGTAAATCTTTTCCGGCTTGACGTCGCGATGGACCATGCCCAGAGCGTGAGCTGCTTCCAGCCCGGCGGCCACTTGCTTGGCAATGGCACAGGCACGCAAGGGCGCGAATGGGGCATCTTGCTGGATGTATTTTTCCAGGCTTTGGCCCGCCACATACTCCATGACGATAAAGGGGCGCCCGTCTTCAGCCTCGCCAATGTCCTCGACGCGCGCCACGTTGGCGTGCTGGAGCTTCTTCCGCTGAAGGGCATCCTGCTCGAAAAGGGTTACGAAGCCTGGGTCACAGGCCAAATTCCAGCTCATCACTTTTAGGGTACGCAATTGCTCAGAGTTGAGATGAACGGCCTTGTAGGCGGTGCAAACAACGTCCTCGCCGATCTTCGCAAGGATGCGGTACTTGCTGTTGACGACCGTGCCTTCAGGCCAAGCCTCGGAATCCACCAAGGCCGTGCCGTCACTCGGGCACAGGGCAAGGTCTTCGGAATGCGTCGCGTGGCATTGCGGACAGATTTTCATGGGTCAGGTAAACCAAGGTGTAGCGCAAATAGAATAACACAAGTGGGTACAGGGAAGGCAAGGGCCGTCAGAGGGACGTTGCGAAGGGTTGGCAAGGACTGCGGCTTCATAGGGCAGTCGCACTAGGCCGATCGGAACGCCCCTGCACCCGCTCGGTCACCGCCGCCGGAACCGAATCCCCCAACCCCCGCGCCAGGCAGCTCACCAAGCGCTCAATTCTGGAGGAAGGCTGCTCCCTTGCTGGCTCGGCTTAGACGGGTTCCACAACTTTCACAGAAACTGCCCCCACGGAAGATGGGTTGTCCGCACGCCGCACAGACCCACCGAGTTAGAGACGACGCTGGCGACAGTCTGCGGAGGGCGGCTTGGGCGACTGGGGAATCCATCGGCACGATGCGCTTGTTCCCACACTTCGCACATCGCTCAGAGCGCGCCGACAGTCTCCAGAGGGAATAGATGACTCCCGGAACGAGAAAAAGGAGCCAGAGCACAAGTTCCATCTGCAAAGTGCCCGGCTTGAACTGTTCCGGCGGCCCCACGAAGTCACAATCAAGACAGTACTTCATACGGGTTTGCTTCCTGGCTTCAACGAAAGCAGTGGTGCTGCTTGGCAATCTCGTGTTGCCTATCTGTGTGGGCGCGACTCTACACCCACTTTCCATCCTGCAGTCGAATAAATCAGATACTGCCTCCTTGAGCCAAAGTGGGCTGTGTCAGCTCACGTCGCTCTGTTCCCACCATGATCGAAGATCGCGAACTGTTTTGATGTTGGTTCGCGTCTTTTGACTGTCTCAGCAAGCGCAGTTTAACTTGTCCAGGGGGACTGACCCATGGCTCAATGGTACTAGTACCCGGTGGCTTCATATACCTGGTATCGGGGTGAACTCCGTACTGAGGATTAACTCGCAGTGCCGGAGACGAACTCGCAGGTTGGGCGAACACACGACGCCGCTACCGCGGCGACAGCAGGAAGATTTCAATGGCAGAGCCAGCTAAGAAGGAATTAATGGCCCGAATCGCCGAGCTTGAGATAGGTCGAGGCCACCTATTGACCCGGAGTCGAGCGCGCATACGTGACGAGGCAATATCTCTATGTATAACGAAGCCAACGAAGTAACTCCACCCCCGAGGGCCGTTTCCCGTACATCAGGATTCCCACGCGATAGATCTTCGCGGACACTTGTATCACTCCTACGATGGTCGCGATGCATATGGCGATGGAGAGGGCGATTTGCCAAAAGGGTGGGGTCTGCACCGTGATCCGAAAGACCATCAGGATGGGGCTGGAAAAAGGGAACAGGCTCAAGGCTATGGCCAGCGGCGAGTTGGGCGCCCGCTGAATGATGGGAAAGAGCAAGAAACATGCCACGAGGATCAAGGTGACGGGAAGCTGCACCTGCTGCAACTCCTCCTCGCTGGATACCATGGAACCCAAAGCGGCATAAAGCGACGCATAGAGGAAGTATCCTACAAAGAAGAAGATGAGCGGATACACTAAATACGCGGTGGGCAGATGCAAGTTTGGCGCTGCCGCCCCGGGCCACAACGCCGCGCTGGCGGCGGCGCCGTAAACGGAGATGAGTGCGCCGGTACACACCCAGATGAGGTACTGCGTCAAGGCCACGGTACCTACGCCCAGGATTTTTCCGGTTAAGAGGTAGAATGGTTTGATCGAGGAAGCCAGGATCTCAACGATGCGGGTGGATTTTTCTTCCAACACCGAACGCATGGTCATCATCCCATAAACCAGGAGCGTAATGTAGAGAATCATGACAATGGACATCTGCACCATAAGGCTCTGGCCATTCTCCTCGGACTCGCCGGTCTTGGTGATCTTCACCAGAGTGAGTTCCGCCCCGCGCATGACTTCGCTCAAGTTGTCGATGTGAACCCCGCGGTCACTGAGTCGGCGCTCAATTACCGCATTATCGACGGCACGGCCAATGGCGCGCGTCGTTTGATAGTCATTGGTGTTGCGGGTGTGCCAGGTCGCTTCCTGACCGTCCAGGATGTTCCTCGGTAGCTCCAGAAAACCATCCAATTGGCCGTCGCGAACCTGCTGGGTTGACTCCTCATGAGCAACGGTTTCAGAGGCAGGGCGATCCCATGTACGGACCAATTGGAAGCGAAGCCGCCCGTCCGGCAATCTTTCGTTGAGCCCCGTAAGGATTTGCGGCGTGAGGCTGCCGAGATTATCCAGGATGGAAATTTTAAGGGGATAATCGGCCTTACGGGTCGCCATGGCTAGGCTAAAGGCGAAGATCCCGATGCTGAAGAGCGGAAGTCCCACCGTGCTAAGAACGAATCCCTTGGTGCGAACGCGTGTCAGGTATTCGCGTTTGACCACTAGCCAGATTTTGCGCATGCGCCTCCGATGCTTTTTTGATGAAGATACCATGCCATGGCGGCTCGATCAACCCAAGGCGCCAATGGGTGAGGCGTTGGAGGAGAGATGAAAGGAATAATATTGTATCTCACGTATAGGGTACTGACCTCCGGAGCGTCTTCATCGCGTTCGAACCACTCTAAATATTGATGCTGACGAATATCCGAAGATTCGCAAGTATAGTTGAAAATGGAAATGTAGGGTTAATTATTGCTTGACAGTTTTCCCAGCAGCATTACAATTGACCCAACTTCCGGAAAAATGGAGCATGGGAGGAGTGAATCACGAAATGATAAGGTGAGGAGGGTGAAATGTCGAGTGGATTCGGTATGTTCACGGGTGCAGTCATGGTCGTAATGTGCCTGTGGTTTATTCACGTCGGATTTATGGTCAAGAACATCCTCAAAGAAACGCAGGAGACCAACCGTCTCCTTCGCCAATTGGGCAACGCAGGGTCAGCCCCGGCGGCTGGTTCCAAGGGCGCTTAATCTGAATACTAGGCCCAATAATCTGTAGAGGTATAGTATCTAAAGGGTATCAAGGGCCAGAGATCACTGCGACACGCAAAGGGCCACTACGAGTGTCGGGTGAAGCGGAGCCACGCCAACGGAGAACTGGTCTCCCTTTGGAGGTTGTCCCACAACGAGAATTTGAGGGGGAGGGCAGGAGAGGATCAGAGTATCGCCAAGAGCTGTGCTGATGGCCCAACCCACAGGACCGGATCGAAAAGAATTCACGCCAATTTTCTCGACAGGGCGCAGAGCCTCCGATGCGGGTAAGGGAGTTGCAGCAGCAAGTTTCTGCTCCCGAAGCTTTGTAACTTTTTCAGTTGTATGCGGTGCAGACGAACGCCCACCTATTTCGAACAGGAATAAAGGCTGGCCCCTCGGGCTGCGGACCCGGGAGCTTCCACCATCCTGCGCTTACCGACAACTCTTCTCTTCACACTTAAGCGTAACAAGAGGGAACCGCAACCATCTTGAACTCTATTTTGACCCCTCCTGTTTGTGAGAATTGGCCTCAATCTCATGGAGAACATCCAAGATTTTGTTGGTCTTGCGAGTATAAATAATGGGGAAATACACCGCTAACGCTATAATGACAAACAGGCAACCAATCACACATACCAAATAGGGCACCATATTGTTTTTTGAACCTCTTTCTACGCAAGAGTTTGGCTTTTGATGAAATGCTACACGAATTTTCGTTTTGGCCTTCCAGCGGCCCCGAGTATACACCCAATCCTCTCCCGGCAAGCCCTTTCATTACTGTTTTCATACCGGGATTGTCCCAGCCGCGCTCAACTGCCCTCCGAGGGCTTGAAAAACATGGGAATTCAGACGTGTAACCAAAAGATGACGACTATGCCCGGCGCTCGTCCTTTCAGGCAGTTTCGCCTGTTCTCACCTCTCATGCGGCTTCTTTTCGAAGTCTAAATTTGGGAAAGCGTCTCCTAACAAAGCTGCATTTTCGACGCGGAATCATCCCCCCGAGCGTTTTCACGCAATTGCGCGAGCTTGGCTCCCGTAGATGTCGGATGAAATCCACACGGGGCCGCCCAAAGGATACTCCTAGGTATTTTGGCACTCTATGTGCAACCAAACGGGCGCATAAGTGTTTGGTAACACAAGTTTGCCAAATCGCCCAAGCGCTCGCAGGTTATACTTGCGACGCAATGCCGGGGAGCTAACGTCCAATGGCGGGGCTGGCAAATCTGGCTTTCAGTTCACCGAATTGAAACGCTTTGGGCTAATATCCTACTTTCTTTGCGGAATGCCTTGGGCGCTGCAGAGGAAGCCTGCATTGATCGGAGTGGCAAAAGCTGATTCAAGACAGGCTGGATGGAGCCCGTGCTGAGCGAGAGTTTGCCGCGGGCTGGTCCCAATAAATTTAGGGATGTGAATAGCAATCCTTGGAACATCTTTAATAATTTGCTATGCTTGAGCAATCGTCGAGGTAGAGATTGCTGAAAACTGATGCGGGCAGAGAAACCTGCGTGGGTTGATGGTATGCAAACAATGGGAAAAATGTGTCGCTTCGGGATATTTCCGCTGATGGCGGGAGCTACTCTGCTCTTGGCGGTTTGGGGAAACATGTTGGCGGGCGCGGAGCGTGCGGCAACTCCCACGCTTCCAAATTCCGCCGCGGACGCGCGCGCGCGGGTGACCGCTGCTGCGGCGAGTTGGCCGCTGAGGTTCGAAGAAAACGCCGGCCAGATTCAGGGCCCGGAGGCGCGGGATGTCCGTTACGTTTCGCGCGGGAGCGCCTACACGCTTTTTCTGACCTCGACGGAAGCTGTTCTGGTGCTCCGACAAGGCGCTGAAAAAGGTGCGGGGAAGACCTCCCCCGTTGTACTGAGAATGCGCCTTTCGGGCAGCAATCAGAGTCCGGGCCTGATGGGGCAGGACGAGTTGCCCAGCAAGAGCAATTACTTCATCGGCAACGATCCTTCGAAATGGCGCACCGGCGTGGCCAACTTTGGCCGCGTTGCAGCGAAGGGTGTCTACCCCGGAATCGACTTGGTTTACCACGGGAACCAAGGTCAACTGGAATACGACTTCGAAGTGGCTCCGCAGGCCGACCCGGAAAGAATCCGCTTCGCCTTGGAAGGCGCGCGGGGATTGCGCATTGATTCACAGGGTGACCTGTTGGTGAAAGTGGAAGGCGGAGAACTGCGTTTCCGCCGACCGAGGGCTTACCAAAAAGCGGATGGCGCCGAACGAAGCGTACCTGTCCGCTACGTGCTAAAAGGGAAGAACCAAGTGGAATTTCGCTTGGCCTCGTACGATAAGCGCCAGCCCTTGATCATTGACCCCGTCCTTGCTTATTCGACCTACCTTGGTGGCAGCAGCATCGACACTGCCAACGGCATCGCGGTGGCGCCCGATGGCTCGGCATTCATTGCCGGCGGGACGTTCTCAGGGACAAATTTCCCCACCGTGCACACTATATTCCCGTACGCTGGTGAGGAAGACGCTTTTGTCGCCAAGATCAGCCCGGACGGTTCCACCTTGCTCTACTCCACATATTTGGGCGGCGCGAGCTATGACGTGGCGAACGCGATTGCCGTGGATGCCGCCGGCGAGGCTTTCGTAACCGGCACTACCACCTCGACTAACTTCCCCGTGGCAAATGGGTTTGACGGCCTGTGCGGCGATGACGGCAAATGCGGGGCCACATGGAACCCCCAAGGGTTCATCGTCTCGAACGCTTTCGTCACCAAGCTGAACACCGCTGGGTCCGCGTTGGTCTATTCCAGTTATCTCGGGTATTACGAAAATGTTCAGGGCCACGGGATTGCCGTGGACGGCGCGCTGAACGCCTATGTGACGGGTGAGGTTGGGCCGAACATTGCGCCCACGGTTACCATTACACCTCCCCTCACGCCTCCCCCACCCTTCTGTCCTCAACCACCAAATCCACTTGCCATTGGTTTTCAACCTTGGTTCGGAGGGAGCGGCAGCACGGAGTACGGCGGGGTCGGCACGGACGCTTTCATCGTCAAGATCGACGCCAGCGCGTCCGAAATTCTCTATTGCAGCTATCTGGGCGGCAGCGACGAAGACGTCGGATATGGTATTGCGGTTGACAGCAGCGCCAATGCCTATGTTACGGGCCTCACCTATTCCGATGACTTTCCCCTCACCGCTACAGCGACCTACACCTCAACGTTTGCACCGGTACAGACCACGTATGCGGGGGCCGGTGACGCCTTCGTGAGCAAAGTCAGTACGACCGGCACGGGAGAGACGTCTCTACTTTACTCAACCTACCTCGGGGGCAGCGGACTTGATCAAGGCAACGGCGTGGCCGTGGACACGAGTGGCAACGCTTACGTCGTGGGGACGACGACTTCCATTGACACCACCCTGGGGTTTACGGAGCCGGTCTTACCCGAACCCCCCTTACCGGGACATTCCAATTGCGCTCTCGATGCGCAAGGCGTGTGCGAAGGCGATGCCTTTGTGGCCGAGCTGGATCCCGCTGCGAGTGGCACGGCCTCGCTCCTCTACTTTACCTACCTGGGGGGCTCTCTTGCTGACTCGGGTACGGGCATTGCTCTCGACCCGAGCGATAACGTTTATATCACCGGGTCGACGGTTTCCTCCAATGGGGCTTTAGTCCCATTTCCCATCGCCGGCACGGTATTTCAGCCCGTCTACGGCGGCGGGAACGCCGATGCTTTTGTGGCCGAGTTGACCCTGACGAACCCGCCGTCCACCGCCCTGGTGTATTCGAGCTACCTCGGCGGCAGTAACACGGACACGGGCGCCGGCATCGCCGTTGATGTCAACGGCGGAGCGTATGTTACCGGGCAGACGTGCTCTCTGGATTTCCCCCTGGCGAACCCCTTGCAGGCCACACCCGGAGGCAACTGTGATGCCTTTGTATCAAAAATCGTTGCGTCCGGCGGGGTGGAGCTCAGTCCTGCGGGCTTGATCTTCCCGCTCCAATCCGTCAATACGATGAGTACGGCGCAAACCGTAACCCTCACCAACGGCGCGGCAACGACGCTGACGATCAACAGCATTTCGCTGGGGGGCACCGACGCCGCTGATTTTGCGCAGACCAATACCTGTGATGGCTCCGTCCTTGCCGGTAATCAGTGTACGTTTACGGTGACCTTCACTCCCCAGGCGGTGGGAACCTTCACTGCCCATATCACCGTTACGGATAACGTGCCCGCTGCCAACAGCACGCAGGTAATAGACTTGACGGGCACCGGCGGGAATTTGCCCACCGTCTCCCTGTCAGCTATCACCCTGGCTTTCGGTAACCAGCCGGTGGGGGTAACGAGCGCCCCGCAAGTCCTTACCGTGACGAACACCGGCACGGCGGCTCTGAACATTTCGACCATCGTGGCGAGCGGTGATTTTGCCGTGCAGAGTAGCACCTGCACAACGCCGCTCCAGGCCACCACGCCGCCCTCGAATTGCACGATCAATGTCACCTTTACTCCCAGCGCGGCGGGGTCAAGCGTCGGGTCGTTGACCCTGACGGATAACGCGCCGAACAGCCCGCAGATTATCCTGCTCACCGGCACGGGAGTGCTCGAGCCCGTTGTCTCGCTTTCGGCCAATAGCCTCAACTTCGCTGCCCAAATCGTGGGCTCCACGAGTGCGCCGCAAACCATAACCGTCACCAACACCGGTACCGCCGCTCTGACCATTAGTGGAGTTTCCGCGAGCGCCGGTTTTGCGGAGACGAGCACTTGCGGTTCGCCGGTGGCGCCCAACGGCTTTTGCACGATCAGTGTGACCTTCACTCCCACCGCCGCCGGTTCGGTCCTGGGATCCGTCAGTCTTACGGACAATGCCCCGGGCAGTCCTCAGGTGATTAGCTTGCTCGGTACGGGAACCCTGGGTCCAATCGTGTCGCTTTCCGATACCAATCTGACCTTTGCTCCTCAAAACGTGGGGACCACCAGCGCGCCGCAGACGGTAACCTTGACCAACACGGGCAGTGCGCCGCTCGAGATATTTGCCATCGCTCCGACCGGAAACTTCGCGCAAACGAATACGTGTCCTTCCACGCTCGCGGCAGGAGCGAATTGCACGATCAGCGTTACGTTTACTCCCGCGGCGGCGGGGAACCTATACGGGAGCGTGACCATCGCGGACAGCGCCGCCAACAGCCCACAGACCATTACCCTAGGGGGCGTGGGGGTCAGCGCGCCCGCGGTATCGCTATCGGCCAGCACGCTTAGTTTTGGCTCTGAAACGGTGAACGCCACCACCGCGGCACAAATCGTGACGGTCACCAACACCGGCACCGCGACTCTGACTCCCCTTACCATTGCCGCCACCGGTCCCTTTGTGCAAACCAACACCTGCGGCGCGTCTCTGGCCGCCGGAGCGATTTGCACGATCAGCGTGACTTTCACTCCCACGGCGGCAGGCAGCGCGGTGAGCACGGTCACCCTGACGGACAATGCGGGCAGCAGCCCTCAGGTCATTTCGCTGAGCGGCGTAGGAGTGACTGCGCCCATTGCCAGTCTTTCCCCTGCCAGTGTGACGTTTGCCACTTCCCAGGCAGTGGGGACCACGAGCACGGCGCAGACGGTGACTCTTACCAACAATGCGTCCCTTCCGGCCACCTCCAGCAATGCATTGATCATCGCGGGGATCACCACGTCGGCCAATTTTGGGACGACGAACACCTGCGGCGCGAGTCTTGCCGCGCAAGCAAGTTGCAGCATTAGCGTGACGTTCACGCCCACGGCGGTGGGCAACCTTTACGGCACGCTAACTGTGACGGACAACAACAACGGAGCGCCGGCCAGCACGCAGGTTGTGCCTCTGGCGGGCGTGGGGCTGGGCGCGCCGGCGGTATCGCTTTCGGCCAGCACGCTCGCTTTTGGCTCGCAGGCTGTGAGCACCACCAGCGCGGCGCAAATTGTGACGCTCACCAACACCGGCAGCGCGGCTCTAACTCTAACCTCGATTACCGCCACCGCTCCCTTCGCGGAGACCAACACCTGTGGGGCGGCTTTGGCCGCCGGAGGGACTTGCACGATTAGTGTGACTTTCACTCCCACGACGGCAGGCAGCGCGGTGGGTACGGTCACCTTGGTGGACAATGCGGGCAACACCCCACAGACGATTGCGCTGAGCGGCACGGGAGTCACGGCGCCCATCGCCAGTCTATCCCCCGCCAGCGTGACCTTTGCCGCTTCCCAGGCGGTGGGGACCACCAGCGCCGCGCAGGTCGTGACTCTTACCAACAATGCGTCACTTCCAGCCACTTCCAGCAATGCGCTGATCATTACGGGGATCACCACCTCGTCCAACTTTGGGACCACCAACAACTGCGGCGCGAGTCTTGCCGCGCAAGCGAGTTGCAGCATTAGTGTGACGTTCACGCCCACGGTAGTGGGTAACCTTTACGGCACGCTGACCGTGACGGACAACAACAACGGAGCGGCGGCCAGCACCCAGGTTGTGCCTCTGGCGGGCGTGGGGCTGGGCGCGCCGGCGGTATCGCTATCGGCCAGCACGCTCGGTTTTGGCTCGCAGATTGTGAACTCCACCAGCGCCGCACAAATCGTGACGCTCACCAACAGCGGCACGGCGGCTCTAACTCTAACCTCGATTACCCCCACTGCTCCCTTCGCGCAGACCAACACCTGTGGCGCGTCTCTGGCCGCCGGAGGGGTTTGCACGATCAGCGTGACTTTTACTCCCACGGCGGCAGGCAACGCGGTGGGTTCGGTCACCTTGGTGGACAACGCGGGCAACACCCCGCAGGTAATTTCCCTGAGCGGCACCGGAATCACCGCGCCCATCGCCAGCCTTTCCCCCGCCAGTGTGACGTTTGCCACTTCCCAGGCGGTCGGGACCACCAGCGCCGCGCAAACCGTGACTCTTAGCAACACCGGCAGCACCGCGTTGACCATCACGGGGATCACCGCCTCGGCCAACTTTGGGGCCACCAACAACTGCGGCGCGAGTGTTGCCGCGGGAACAAGTTGCAGTATTAGCGTGACGTTCACGCCTACGGCGGTGGGCAACCTCTATGGCACGCTGACGGTGACGGACAACAACAACGGAGCGGCGGCCAGCACGCAGGTTGTGCCTCTGGCGGGCGTGGGGCTGGGCGCGCCGGCGGTATCGCTATCGGCCATCACGCTCACTTTTAGCGCGCAGATTGTGAACTCGACCAGCGCGGCACAAACTGTGACGCTCACCAACACCGGCACTGCGGTTCTAACTCTAACCTCGATTACCCCCACCGCTCCCTTTGCGCAAACCAACACCTGTGGCGCGTCCCTGGCCGCCGGAGCGATTTGCACCATCAGCGTGACCTTCACTCCCACGGCGGCAGGCAGCGCGGTGGGTTCGGTGACCTTGGTGGACAACGCGGGCAGCTCCCCTCAGACGATTGCGCTGAACGGCACGGGAACCACGGCGCCTATCGCCAATCTTTCCCCGGCCAGCGTAACGTTTGCCACTTCGCAGGCGGTGGGGACCACCAGCGCGGCGCAGACCGTGACTCTTGCCAATACTGGCAGCGCTCCGTTGATCATCGCGGGGATCACCGCATCGGCCAACTTTGCGACGACGAACAACTGCGGTGCGAGTGTTCCCGCCCCGGGAAGTTGCAGTATTAGCGTGACCTTCACGCCCACAGCAGCGGGCAACCTTTACGGCACCCTCAGCCTGACGGACAACAATAATGGCACGACGGGCAGCACCCAGGTGGTGGCTCTGGCAGGCACGGGGGTGGGCGCGCCCCTCGTATCGCCTTCGGCTACCTCCCTGGCTTTTGGCAATCAGGCGTTGGGGGCGACCAGCGCGCCGCTGGTCCTTACGGTGACGAACACCGGTACCGCGGCGCTGACGATCACGGCGGTAACCGCCAGCGGTGATTTTGCGGTGGCGAGTAACAACTGCACGGTACCGCTCCAAGCCACTACGCCGGCCTCGAATTGCACGATTACCGTCACCTTTACTCCTACCGTGGTCGGGTCGCGTGTGGGGGCGCTGACCCTGACGGATAACGCGGCCAACAGCCCCCAGGTTTATGTGCTTACGGGGACGGGAGTGGCTCAGCCTATTGTCGGGCTGTCACCCACCACTTTAAGTTTTGGCTCACAGGCGTTGAACACCACCAGCCTGCCGCTAACCGTGACGGTTTCGAACAGCGGCACAGCGGCGCTGACTTTTGCCTCCGTTACCGCGAGCGGCCCATTTGCGGTCCCCACCAACACCTGTGGGGCGTCCTTGGCCGTGGGAGGCGCATGCGCGATTAGCGTGACCTTTACCCCCACAACGGATGGCGCCGCCGTGGGTTCGGTCACCTTGACGGACAATGCCGCCAACAGTCCGCAGACGATTTCACTAACCGGGACAGGAATCTCTGCTCCCCTGGCATCGCTTTCGCCGCTCAGTTTAACCTTCCCCACGGAGCCGCTCCAGACTACCAGCGCGGCGCAGACGGTGACTCTTACCAATACGGGCAACGCCTCGCTGTTGGTCACCGGGATTGTAGCTTCGACCAACTTTGGGGTGACGACCACCTGCGGAGCGAGCATCGCTGTGGGCGCGACTTGCAACATCAGCGTGACGTTTACCCCGACCGCCGTGGGCAACATTTTCGGCACCCTGACCGTGACGGACAATAGCAACGGGACGGTGGGCACCACGCAGACCGTCGCGCTCGAGGGCACAGGACTGGGCGGGCCGGTGGCATCGCTCTCGGCATCCGCGCTCACCTTTGCCGCTCAAGCAGTGAATACCACCAGCCCCGTGCAATCGATCACGCTGACGAACTCCGGCACCGCCACCATGACCAACATCAGTATTGCTATCTCCGGTGACTTCAGCCAAACCAACACCTGCACCGGAAGCCTTGCGGCGTCATCTGCTTGTATCATCAATGTGGTATTCACTCCCACCGTGTTAGGCACGCGAACGGGTGCTCTGACCATAACCGACTCGGCGCCCAATAGTCCGCAGATGGTCGCCTTGACCGGCGGGGGCGCGGACTTCGGTGTATCCATTACTCCCACTTCCGCCACCGTGGTGGCCGGGAATAGTACGAGCGTCACGGTAAGCGTGAGCTCGATGGGCGGATACGCCACCGCCGTGACGCTTTCCTGCGGCGGCCTGCCGGCGCTGGCGACTTGCACGGCTTCACCCGCTTCCGTTACTCCCAGCAGCACCGGCCCAGTTACTTCCACGATGACCCTTAGCACGACGCGGCGTACCTCTGCGCCGCCCGGAGGCTTGCCCTGGCCGCCCGGACCGGCCTGGACGGCGCATCCGTGGTTTTGGGTACTGTGGGGGTTGCTGCTTTTGGGTCTCAGTGGGTGGGCGGCGCGCAAGAATCGGTTGCTTTGGCGTTGGGCAGTGCTGGCCCTTGCCGCCCTGTGGCTGGTGAACTTCGCCGCTTGCGGCGCGGGCGGAATAGGCTACACTAATCCGACGGGCACGCCTGCCGGCACTTATACGATTACCGTCACCGGGACGTCGGCGGGCCTTTCGCACTCGACAAATCTTACGTTGACGGTCCAATAAGAAGGGGAAACTTCATGCGAAAGTTTTTGCTTTTAGTGCCGCTTTTGGTTTTGCCGGTATCGGCCGTGGCCCAAGAATTGCCCAGAGTGGAAGTGTTCATGGGCTATTCCAATTTGTCCGCAAACCTGAATGCCTCCAGCTTCAATATGAACGGTGTTAATTTTTCCGCCGCAGAAAACCTGAACTCATGGTTTGGCGGCGCGCTGGATTTCAGTACCCACTTCGGCACGGAGAATGGTTTTAAGATCAACACGCAATCGCTGACTTACGGCCCGGTATTTTCCTACCGTAAGGTCAAGCACGTCGTTGCCTTCGGCCATGGCCTGCTGGGAGCAGAGCGAGGCGGGCGGGAATACCTTAACATTTCCAAGCCGGAAGAGCGCTTTGGCATGTATGTGGGGGGTGGCTTGGATGTGAAGGTCAGGCCCAACGTGGCCTTGCGACTGATCCAAGCCGATTACCTGATGACCCGGTTTAGCGGCCATCGCCAGGACAACATGCGGCTCTCGGCGGGGATCGTCCTCCTCCTCGGGAAGAAGAAGTAAGCGCTCCCGGGCGGCTGGTCCCGTGCCCGCTTGGTTACGTTCTTTTCGGGAGCGTTCGCAGTTGACCAAAGCGCCGGGTGGGGCAGAGCGGGCTGGCGACTTCTTGCGGCGGTCACGGGGCTGGGTCAGGGAACCCTTTGACCATGGAAAAATTCGATCAAGAAGAAAGGAAGGAAGCCGCAAGTTCGGTCAAGTCAAGTGGTTCACCCGGTGGTCAGGGCTTTACGCAGGGTGGGGGCGTGAAACCGCGGCGGCAGTTGGGCATTCGCCGCCGCATGCTCTCGCAGGCCTGGTCGGAACTGTGGCAAACACCCCCTGCGGTCTTTTCCGTCCGGCTAGGCCCCGGCGCACCCTGGCCCGCAACCCGGCAGTTCGCGGCCGCCTTTCTGACCTCCCTCCTACTCCACTCTTCCGCCTTGTTCCTTCTATGCGTCATTCCCTGGGCAGCAGAATCCACTCCTCCCCACAGAGTTTACGAGTATCAACATTTGACTTTGACGTATTCCCTTCCGCCCATTCATCCCTCCGGCGCTGCCAAAGCTCCCGGACGTGGGGTGAAACATGACGTGCATCCGCGCTTGGGGAACAGCCATTTCGATCCGCGCGTAACGATCGTTTCCAACCCGCCCCGCCCGGACAATTTTCTCCTTACTCTCAGGAACAAGCTTCGACCTCCGGTCCTGAAGCTCCCGAGAGATTTAAAAATACCGGATTTGATTTCCGGAGGCCCGGCGCTGCCTCCTGCGCCTCCTAAACCTTCACCGCCGCCTCCCCCGCCTCCTAAACCCGCGCCGGCGCCTCCCGTGCCACCTAAGCCCGCACCGCCGCCTCCCGCGCCTCCCAAACCCTCACCGCCACCTCCCCCAAAAGTGGAAACGCCAGTGGCGGAAAAACCGAAGCCGGCTCCACCTCCCAAGCCCGTGGAAACTCGGCCCGTGGTGCCGGTGGTGAAGCCTGTCGTTCCAAGCCCGCCACCCCCGCCGCCCACATTGGTGTTGGCGATGCGCCATCCTGACATTCCTGCGCCCCATCTTGAGGTTCCATTACCCCCGCCCCCGGTAAAGAATCCGGCGCCGCCTGTTCCCCAGGTTGCTCCCACACCGGTGCCCGCTCTCCAGGCATCTCCCACGCCTGCGCCGCCCGCTGCCCAGGCTGCTTCCGTGGTGCCGCAGCGCGATCTTGGGGGAGCTACGGCCCCCGCCGGCGAATCGTCCGCTGCGCAGCCGCCAGGCAATAAGTCCGAAACTGCCGCCGCGAGCGAAACAGAGAAGCCAGGAGCGGGGCCAGACATTTTGGCGCTGAGTGTGGAGCCGGTTCCGTTGAAGGACCTTTCGTCAATTCCGGGAGGGGAGCACGCGGGAGCGTTCTCGATCAGCCCCGCCCCGACCGCGGGGGGATCCCCGGGTGGAGCGCCGGGCGCGCCACCGAACGTGGGCGCGGGAGGCCAAGGCCCGGGGGGTGATAAGAGTGTGGCAGCCGGAAATGAAACCGGAAAGCCTGGGGGTGGGGGCCACGCCGGTTCCTCCTCAACCCCCTCTGGTGAGCCTGGGCTTAGTATATCCGGGAGCGGCGCTAACGGCGGGAGTGGCGGGGGCACTGGAACGGGGGCAGCGACGCTTCCCCCGCTCAAGGCGGAGGATCTGGTTTACGCGGTGAAACCTGAAACTCCCAAAGCCCGCGCGCCCGGCATCGTGGTGAGCAGCGGGCCCGGGGGCGGCGGCGGGCTGCGAATATTCGGTGTGCTGCACAGCGATAAAATCTATACGGTATACTTTTCGATGCCCGGGAAGACCTGGGTCTTGCAGTACTGCGCCCACGACAATGCCTCGCAAGCGGACGCTGCCTCGCGGGTCGTACAGATTCACATCCAACCGCCGTTGACGCCTCCTGCGGTGATTGAGCAATACGACTTTCATCGCGCCACAGCGGCCCCTGACCCTGGGAATGCTCAGATCATTTTGCACGGAATCATCCATGAGGACGGTTCGGTGAGCGATCTCACGGTTCTTCAGGGCCTCGATCCGCTTAGTAACGCCGCAGCGTGTGCGGCCTTTTCGCGCTGGAAGTTTAAACCCGCCTTGCGTACCGGAACCCCAGTAGCCCTGGAAATCCTCCTAGGCATACCGTAGCGCCTTTGACGAAAATTTTTCTCGGGTTGCAATAGTTTATGCCCTCAATCCCGGCAAAGGGCATTGTGGAATCCCCAACACTGTCCGAATGTCCCTCTGCATCCCAAGCATGTCACATATCACCTTTCGGACAGATTGTCCAAATTTTGAGGTATAAAAGATTAGTAACTATGTAGATACTCGACAAAATAACCGTGCGCTTGTATTGTCATGATACAGGGGCTACTCCCAGCGGTAATCGTTCTAAGAGGTGCCTGACATGGCCAAACGTAGAAATGACGCTGGCCAGACTTTGGCGGTAGTTGCAGTAAGCATAGTGGTAATCCTGGGCTTTCTGGGCCTGGGGTTGGACGTGGGGTACATGCGCTCGATGCGGCGGCGAGTGCAGTTGGCTGCCGACGCTGCGGCCATCGCGGGAGCTACAGAGCTTCCCTACTGTAGCACAAGCAATTGCAGCGCTCTCACCACGGCGGCTCAAAGTGCGCTGACAGAGAACGGATTCACCTCAAGCACGCTGATCACTGGCACCAGCTCCTGCTCAAACCTCAGCGGTCTTACAATTATCGTGAATAATCCGCCGCTTTGCGCAGGTTCCACCTCGGTTGATCCCAACTATAAGAACCCCAATTACGTCGAAGTGGTGGTTTCGCAGGTTGAACCGACGGTGTTCGCGCACGCCCTGGGTGTCAATAACGCCACCATCGTGGCGCGCTCCGAGGCGGCGCTGCCCGGAGGGGGCAACGTCCTTTACGCGTTGGATCAAACGGACCCTAATTCGCTGAGCTTGTTCATTGGTATTGTGAACAGTAATGGAGGCGTGGTGGTTGAGTCCAACAGCTCCTCTGCCCTTGATTGTTCTATCGGACTCTTCTCTGCCCCTTACATCGGAGTGGTGGGCAAGGCAGGGGGTTTTTTCTGCGGCTTCCCCGAAGCCCAGCCGACAACGGGTATTCAGGACCCCACTCCGCAGGATCCTCTAGCCTATTTGCAGCCCGCCCTGATCTCCGGCGCACCCAGTCCCACGGCCTGTGTAGCCAACGGGAGCGGACCCAACTACTTGGGTTCCACCACTCAGCTCGTTTTGACCAGTGGCACGCACACCCTGAGTCCCGGCACGTACTGCGGGGGAATTAGCATTAGCAACAGCGCCAAGGTTACCTTAAACCCGGGAATCTACACTCTAAGTAGCTCGGGGACTTCCACTGGCGGGCTCAGCATAGACACTGGGGCGACGGTCACCGGAAATGGCGTGGGGTTTTACAATTATGGGCCGATTGGAGGTGTCAATTTTACCGCCAACATATTTGGCGGCGCAGTAAGCCTGACCGCACCCAACGCGACAAACTGCTCGGGTTGTGCTACTGCCTGGCAGGGTATTCTGTTCTTTCAAGCCGACGGCGACACAACCGCCTCGACGGTTTTTGGGAGCACGGCATTGAACGTTCAGCTTACAGGAATCTCCTACTTTCCTACGGCGACGGTCAACTATGCCCTGGACTTTGGCGTGGCATACAACGAGCTCGTTGCCAAGCAGATCAGGATGGGCCTTACAGTCGCCGGTAATGAAGTTGATACACATTTTTATAATAATTTCACTTCCTTGGCGAACGGAAACCCGATCAAGGCTACGGGTGGCGCATTGGTGGAATGAGAATGTTTACCAGACGGACTGACCGCGCAGACATCACCATGGGGCTCCGCCACCGCCGGCTAAGCACCTGCGCCGCCCTGGCCCGGCGGGAGGGCGGGGCAGCCTTGGCGGAATTTGCCGTAACGCTTCCGTTCCTGGCCTTGTTATTGTTGGGGGTGATTGACCTTGGCCGCGCTTATTACCTCAAAATCGAGGTCAGCGATGCCGCCTATGCCGGGGCTCTGTACGGCTCACGGAATACCAGCGACACGACGGGGATGCAAAGTGCTGCCACGGCTAATGCGCCGGATGTGCCTGCATCCATGAGTTTTTCGGCCACGGCCACTAACGGATGCGAGTGTTCCGATGGCACAAATCCCGTGAGCCCTTGCCCAACTACCCCCCCGACGTGTTCCGTGAACGTGGTGACCTACGTGCAAGTGGCTACGTCCGCCACTTACAAACCGCTGTTCCCCTGGCCGGGTATTCCCTCTTCAATTACTTTGCAAGGTTTGGCGAGGCTCCGCGCCGGCCAGTAACATGCGGTCGAAGAGTAAGGGGTGCAGTTCTTACGGTGTTGCGACTTGGTTATCATGAGCGATAGATTCCAACAGAGGTTCTCATTACGGCGGGCTTGGCGAGGCCTTGGGAACGAACAGGGCAGCCAGTTGGTGGAATATGCCATCGTGCTCTCCATGTTGCTGACGTTTCTGTTCGGTATTATGGATTTTTCGCGATTCCTTTACACGTATCACTTTGTCAGCGAGGTTGCCCGCGAAGGGACACGGTATGCGGCGGTGCGCGGCTCGGATTTCACCACCGCTTGCGCTTCGACCACGAGCTACGCCTGCTATGCCACGCCTGGCGATATCACGAATTATGTCCAAGGCCGGACGCCGATGGGAATTACTTCCGGCTCCTTGACGGTCACCACCACTTGGCCGGGGGCGCTTACCGGCACCACCGGCTCGTGCAATACAACTGCTAACCTTACCACCGGGGTAGACGACAATCCCGGCTGCGCGGTGAAGGTGGTGGTGAGTTATCCCTTCCATTTTATGTTTCCTTTTTTGCCCAAATCATCGACGACCTGGACCCTTTCGAGCACTTCCGAGGTGATGATTTCAGAGTGAGGATGGGTGTAGCCGGCGGGTGACCGGAAGGTCCCGGGCGAAGAGAATTTTGATCACGCCGGAGGTTTAAACCCGCCGTGCGTGCCGGAACCCCAGTAGCCCTGGAAATTCTTCCGGGCATACACGAGTATCCTGGGTCAGAAGTTCGTTGATGAAATCAGCCCGTCGACTGACGGACGGCATCATGTAGCCCACGGCGCAAGCCGTGGGTCTCGAGTTTCTACATTTCCTGTTCAGCACCACCCCGGCGCCACGGGCGCTGCCCCTCCTCATCTGAGGAGGGGAGCTCTTAGGAACTTCCCTCCTGAATCAGGAGGGGAGGCGCGGTCGCGCCGGGGTGGTTCCCGACACGCGAGTCGCGGGGTGAAAATATGTAGAAACTCCACGCCCGCGGCGCCAGCCGTGGGTCAACGCGTTCCGGAAAATGCATCTCCAGCCCCGTAGGGGCGACATCAGGTCAAACTGTCGTGTGATGTCGCCCCTACGGGACTTAAACAGTTATTTGTCATGGCGGCGTCCCCACGGCTGGCTCGCCGTGGGCTAAATGACCGCGCCCGCTACGCGGGCTTTCGGGTGTCTCGCGTCGTTCGGGAGTCACACTCTGCGCCGCGTGCTTCCACGGCTTCGCAGTGGGCAAGTGACCACGCCCGTCAGATGAGGGGCTGGCATGCCTTCCGAGACGATACTTATCTTCGCGCTTATGGGCCACGGCCCAGGGGGTCCCCAACCCTGCCGGGATTATCACCTTTCTGTGACAAATTGTCCAAATGCGCCTTTGTTAAATATTTTTAACGACATCAGTACTGGACAAAACCAACGTCCGGTTGTATCGTCGTGACATACGGGGTAGTGTCAATAGCGACCGTTTTAAGAGGTGTCTCACATGGCCAAATGTAGAAAGGACGCCGGCCAAGGCTGCGCAGCAGGGGCAGCACGCATGGAGGTTATTCTGGGCTTTTAGTTGAACATTTGTAAACTCTATTGTAGCGGGGACTAAATTATCCGACAATTGGCACCAAAGTTCTATTGAATGGGGCCCTGGATATGGTCTAAGCTCATCGTGCGTGTCTATACTGGGTAAGGTCAAATAACCAAACGAAGATGAGGGTGTCTCACATGGCCAAACGTAGAAAGGACGCCGGCCAGGCTTGGATGGCAATAGGCATGGAGGCTATCATAGGCATTCTGGGCCTGGACCGGGGATGTTTGCACTCCAAGATGCGGCAGGTGCAGAGGGCTGCCGGCGCTGCGGCCCGCACCCGCGGCGAGCAAGGCGAGGCCCTCGCTGAGTTCGCTGTCGCGCTCCCGCTGCTGATGATGGTCCTTCTAGGCGTGATCTTCTTCGGAATTACGATGACGAATTATCTGATGCTGACGAATGCTACGGCTCTCGGTGCAGAAGGTCTGGCGACTATCAACGTCCAACCGAGTCAGGACCCGTGCACCTATACCGCCCAACAGGTTTATAACGCCGCGCCGCGGCTCACGCAGGCGAATCTCAACTTCACGATTGCGATAAACGGTACTACGGTTTATGGCCCCGGCAACGCCCCGTCGTGCCAGTCAAGCGAAGGGAGCTATACGGGATCAAACCCGGGGCCACAATTAGTGGCGGGCGAACCGTCCTCGGTAACGGTCACTTATCCGTGCAGCCTCAATGTGGCTTTTATTAAACTGCCCAACTGCAAGCTAACGGCGCAGGTGACGGAGGTTATCCAATGAGCTTTAACAATGAATCGAATGTCCCCGGGGTGCGCGATAGGCAGCGCGGGCAGGTGTTGGTGTTGGTCGCGGTCTGCTTTATCGGGCTTATCTCCATGGTCGCGCTGATCATCGACTTGGGCACTCTCTATGCTGCTTATACCCAGCTCAACGTTGCCACCCAGGCGGCAGCGATAGCGGGAGGGCAGGCCCTGCCGAGTGCCACCAGCACAGGTGCTGTAACTACCGTGGTGGATAAGTACAGCGCCGTGGCGGGGGGGTATAACACCCATCCCTATCTGACCAACGTTCAGATGGTGTCAGGGTACCCTAAGTACCCGTGCCTGACGACCCTTGCGAACGACGGAGTCGAATGTCTCTCAGGGACGGGCGCCAACGCCGTCATTGTGACGGAGCAAGCGACCGTGTCGACGTTCTTCGCCAACCTGTTCGGCGTCAAATCCGTCACCATATCGGCAACCGCGGCCGCAAGCGCTCCGGGCGGATTTAGCACCTACAAGCCTTACAACGTGATGGTGATTCTCGACACGACGGCATCGATGGCTGACCCAGACAATGAATGCACAGTTTCAGGGGTTTCGGGAACGCCCTCAGCCGAGCAATGCGCCCAGGCCGGAATCCAGTCACTGCTCCACAACCTCGGTCCTTGCTCCTGGACCCTATCAAGCTGCGGAACGATCACAAACGATAACGTCCCGTACCCGCTCGACCAAGTCGGCCTGATGGTGTTCCCAGGACTGTGTAGTCAAACGGCTGGTAGTAACGGAAAGTGCCCGTTATATAGTGGGGGCTCCACGACTAATCCGACGGCCCCGGGCCCAACTGCCATTGATGATACCACTTGCACTGGCGTCAACCCCGTAATCGCAGGCTACAACGATAACCCCATATACCTGGTCTATCCGTTAGCGAGCGACTACCGCAGTTCCGATGCGGCTAAGACGTTGAACACCTCTTCCGGTATCGTGATAGCGGTTAATGGAAATGGAAGTAAAACGTGTCCAGGTGTGGGGGACAAGGGCGGCGTGGGTACCTTCTATGCGGGCGCGATCACGGCGGCAACAAACTACCTGACGAGCACCACGACGAACCCCCGGGCGAACACGGTCCCGAACATTATGATTTTGGTCAGCGATGGCGATGCAACTTCTACGGGCAGCTCATCGAATTCAGCGTCACAGCAACCGCCGAACGGGGATGATATGTGGGGAACGGCGGGATCCAATGGCACGGTTTACACAGGCCCGTCGGGTGTTACCAATGATTGCGGCCTGGCGGTCGAGGCGGCGACCACCGCTAAGAAGGCCGGAATCTTGATCTACTCCGTCTCCTACGGCTCGGAGACCTCGGGTTGCGACACAGACAGTCCAAAAACCACCCCCTGCGCGACGATGTCGGCCATCGCCTCGACACCCGTGACCACGTATTTTTTCTCCGTACCTAAGGGGGGAACAAGCGGCGGCACGGTATGCTCGCCCGCCCGCTCGGACAGTACCCTGAACACTGTCTTCCAGGCTATCGCCGGGGATCTCACGGTCGCCCATTTGATTCCCCTCAACACCACATGACGCCTCGCGGAGATGAATCGGCACGATGGAAAAAAATATAATTCGCGTTTGCTTTTGTACCCCCGAAGCGGATTTTGGCGAGGTCGTGGGCCGAGCTTTGGGGGCAGGTTTTGATGTCAGACTCGACGATTGCGATAAGGTTCCCTCCCCGGCCGGGGAGGAGTATGACTGTGTCCTGCTGGATTTGCGTGAGCTTCCTTCTGGCGGCGATTTGGAGCTCGGACTACGGTATCTCGAGAAATCCCGGCGGACGGATTTTGATCCTCCCATTGTCGTCATGCTGGGCGATGATGATGCCGGCACGTTGCGCCGCTTGGTGGAAGCGGGCGCTTACGATGTTCTAGTCACCCCCCCCGATATTCTTGAACTGCGCTGGGTGTTGCGCCGCGCCCAGCGAGTGCATCAGGCGGAGAGGGAGTTGCATCAACTCCGCTCGGTGCAATGCTCGGCGAACCGCCTCGATGACCTGGTGGGCTTTACCGACAACATGCATGAAGTTTTTGCCCTGGCCCGCAAGGTGGCGGCGGTCGACGTGAACGTGTTGATCACCGGTGAGACGGGCACGGGCAAGAGCATCTTGGGGCGTGCGCTCCATCGCCTCAGCAGGCGCAGCAGCGGGCCGTTTGTTGCCTTTTCCTGCGCCAATCTGCCCGAGCCCCTCGTGGAGGACGAACTCTTTGGCCACGAAAAGGGGGCCTTTACGGGCGCGCTGACGGTGCGCCGCGGCCGGTTTGAGGTCGCCGACGGCGGAACGCTCTTCCTGGATGAGATTGGTGATTTGCCCTTGGGATTGCAGGCCAAGCTGCTGCGCGTGCTCCACGACCGCAGCTTTGAGCGGCTGGGGAGCAACACACCATTGACGGCGGATGTCCGCATGGTTTGCGCCACGCATCGGAAGCTCGAGGACATGGTTAAAGCCGGTCAATTCCGCGAGGACCTTTACTATCGCCTGAACGTGATCCAACTTCATATGCCCCCTCTCCGCGAACGCGAGAGCGAGATCGTGATGCTTGCTCATCACCTCCTGCAACAGATCAGACAGGAATTAGGCAAAAAGGTGATGCGTTTCTCGCGCCAGGCGATTGAAGCCATGGATGAATACGCTTGGCCGGGTAACGTTCGCGAATTAGAGAACGTGATTCGCCGCGGAGTGGTACTGGCGGAGGGGCAGACAATTGAAGTTTGGCATTTACCCGTCAAATTACGGGATCGCTTCGACAAGACGCCGGCGCCGCGGTCGTACGAAGAAGAATTGCGTGATTTCAAGCGCCGCTTGGTGATCCGGACTCTGCAAAAGTGCAACGGCAATAAGGCGGAAACGGCCCGCGTCCTGGGTTTGGCGCGCGGCTATTTGCACCGCTTGATTAACGACCTCAGGATTCAATCGGAGGACACCTCTTTGGCGCCCAGCCCCATTCAACCGGAGGTTCCGCACATCGTCATGTAGGCAAAGACGCGGGGTACGGGATACGGGACTCGGGACACGGGTCACGGGGCACGGGATTCGGAATTCATAAGGGAGATTCGGTTGTTAGGTTCCATCCCCGAGTGTCAATCCCGGAATTCAAAACCCCAATCCTAGCTCATGGCCCCGACTCCCGAGGGCCGTGCCCCGTGTCCCGTATCCCGTGTCCCGAATCCCGTGTCCCGTGACCCGTATGCCCAATCCCGAGCCCCTGGAGTTCCTTCTCACCAACCAAAACTCCGATGGTGGATGGGGCTACCACCGCGCTTCTCCCAGCGCCGTGGAGCCCACGGCGTGGGCGCTCAGCGCGCTCATTTCCTCGCGCCGAGCGCCGCCCCCGGTGGAGGTGTGTGCCCGGGCGCGCGATTGGCTGTTGCAGGCGCAACTGACCGACGGTTCCTGGCCCCCCTTTCCCGGCCAGCCACAAGGCTGTTGGGTGACATCTATCGCCTCCGAAGCTTTGCATCTTCTGGGTGGGGCGCAGAACGCCGTGGAGCGCGGCCTCGAGTGGCTCCTGAAGGAGTGGCCGGCCGAGGGCAACGTCTGGTGGCGGCTTCGCCAAACTTTAATTCCCTCCCGGGTGCTTCGCCAGAACAGCTCGCTGCGAGGCTGGAATTGGACGCCGGGCACGGCCAGTTGGGTTGAACCCACTGCCTATGCGCTACTGTTTCTGCGCTCTCTGCCCTCGGAAATGCTTTCTCCCCAGGCGGCGAAACGCCGGAGCTTGGCAGAGCGGATGCTCTATGACCGCATGTGTCCCGGCGGTGGGTGGAACAATGGCAATCCGCTGGTTTATGGCGTGGCCGGTGTGCCGCGTTTTGGACCCACCGCCTGGGCGCTGCTGGCGCTAAGGGATCATCCTGAGCGCGCAGAAATTCAGATGAGCCTGGAATGGCTCAAGGGCGCCTACAGCGCCATCCAGGGGGCCGCGTCGCTGGCCTTGGCGCACCGCTGCCTGGCTGCGTATGGGCACCCCGTCTCGCCGCTCGCCTCTGCACTCGGCGAGCTCTACTCCCATAACCGCTTCTTTGAAAATGTGCTCACGAACTCGTGGATTATTCTTGCCGTGAACGAGGAAGGGAATGGGGCTGCCCGGAGCGCAGGGGAGGCTGCAACCCGATGAGCTTCGCCCAGGCCAGCCTGATGCCTTCTTTCACGCGCCCTCCGTCGCATGTGGCCATCGTTCGCTGCGACAGTTACGAGCGCGACCTCGGTGCCTTGCTTTTCGAGGCCTTGCGCCAGTTTGATCTGCCCGTGGGCGGCAAGAAAGTGCTGCTGAAGCCTAATTTCATTGAACCCGATCCCAACTGCGTCATCAATACCCATCCTGCTGTGGTCGGGGCAGTGCGAGAGGCTTTCCTGCGCCTGGGGGCACAGTCGGTGCGCGTGGCCGAAGGACCCGGGCATGAGCGCGACACGGAAGCAATCGTCGAAACCATTCGCCTCCGTGATTTCCTGAGCCCGCTGCTTGATCTCTTTGTGGATCTGAACCTGGATGAAGTTCGCCCCGTCAACTTGCGGACGCGGGCTTCCAAGCTCAAGCAACTCTATCTCCCCCGGACTGTTCTGGAGGCAGACTATATCGTCTCGCTGCCCAAGCTCAAAACCCATCATTGGGTGGGGGCCACGCTCTCGCTCAAGAACATGTTCGGCATCGTGCCGGGATGTTGTTATGGTTGGCCGAAAAATGTTCTACATTGGGTGGGCGTCACCCCCGCGGTTCTCGACATCAACAGCACCGTGCGCCCGGATTTCGCCATCGTGGACGGGATCATCGGGATGGAGGGCAACGGCCCTATTCAGGGATCTCCCAAGCCCAGCGGCGTGCTCATTTTGGGTGACGACCCCGTGGCGGTTGACGCCACCTGCGCGCGCGTGATGGGCCTGGTCCCCGAGCGCATCGATTATCTGGCCAAGGCCGGGGCGCTGCTTGGGCATTTGAACCCGGGAAAAATCCGCCAACTCGGTGAGAGCGTGGCAAGCGTCAGAACCCCCTTCGCGGTTCTCCCGGCTTTTCACAAGCTCGTCGCCGCGAATGGGAAGTAAGCGCTCAGAGCTGTCCACATTCCGATGTAGCGGCGGTCTATGACCGCCGGTCGGCGCTCATAGAGCGCCGTTACAATTTATGTCACTCAGTATAGAATGAAGGGCATTCTTACCGGGCGGATTCACGCTGGGACGGAATGACTTCGGGAGCTTGAAGGTGAATTCAAACGCGTTGGCGGCATCTCCCAATTTGGAATCCACTCCCCCCCTTTCCCTTTGGAAGAAAGTGACATCCTTTGCCGCCTTGCTGGCCGTTTTGCTGGCGGGAGGCATGTTCGTGCCGCTGCGCAGTTTTTCGATGGACCCGGATGTTTGGTGGCACATCAAGGTTGGCGCTACCGTTCTTTCCACCCATCGCTGGCCCACCGTTGACCCTTATTCTTTTACCGCTCGCGGCAGCCCTTGGATTGCTTACGAGTGGCTGGGTGAATTGCCGCTGGCAATTATGGCGGGCGCCCGGGGCCTCCGTGGGCTAATGGTGCTTGATTTCGCTCTTGCCGCTGCCATCCTGTTCGCCCTCTATGCCTTGACAACGCTGCGCTGCGGAAATTCGAAAGCGGCTTTCGTGACCTGCGCCGTGCTGTTGCCACTGGTCTATCCTTCCTGTACCTTGCGCCCACAGATGGTGGGTTATTTGTTCCTGGAGCTTACGCTCATTGTCCTCGAGCGCTTTCGTCAGGGCCACACCGGGACGCTGTGGTTCCTGCCACCGCTGTTCCTGGTCTGGGTCAACACGCACGGCAGTTTCGTCTTGGGACTGTTTGCGCTGGTGGTTTATTGGGCCAGTGGACTGGTGGAAATTCACTGGGGTGAACTTGCATCCCGGCTTTGGACTTCCGGCGAGCGTCTCCGCCTGGAACTGGCGGGGCTCCTGAGCCTGATTGCCCTCACGATTACGCCTTATGGCACACAGGTCTGCCTCTATCCACTGAAAATGGCCTTCTCCCAGCCGATCAACGTGGCCAATATCCAGGAGTGGCAGTCCATGAGGTTTGACTTATTCTTCGGCAAGTTTTTCCTGGCCCTGCTCCTCGGCTTCGTGCTGGCTCAAGTCACCCTGCGGCCCACCTGGCGGCTGGAAGAGCTTGTGCTGTTCTTCGCTGGGGTCGTGGCCGCATGCCTGCACTTGCGCTTCCTTCTGGTCTTTGTGCCCTTTTTTGCGCCTTTGCTGGCCGTGATCGTGGCCCGCGGGGTTCCGCCCTATGAGCCCCGCAGTGATAAGCATGCCTTAAACGCTATCCTGATGACGCTTGTTGTCGCCGCCGTCGTTTGGTTCTTCCCCTCGCGAGCCAGGCTCGAAAGCATCATGGAGGAGAAGTGGCCAGTGAAAGCAGTCGCTTACCTGAAGCTCCATCCTGCCCCCCTGCCGATGTACAACACTTATGGTTACGGCGGCTATCTGATCTGGCAGTTGGATGGGCAGAACAAGGTGTTTGTCGACGGCCGGGCGGATATTTACGAACAAACAGGCGTACTCGCCGACTATTTCAGTATTTCGCGGCTGGGGGTCGCTGCACCCTTTCTGCTGGATGCTTACGGCATCCGGTCCTGTCTGATCGACCGCGGCGAGGCGCTGGGGACGTTGCTAAGCGCTTCGCCGGGATGGGAGAAGATATACGGTGACAAACTCAGTGCGCTGTATGTGAGGAGGCCACGCCCGGCTGAGCCGCTCAATTCTCAAAACGATGCCGGCCCTGAGGCTTCTATCCGGCGGGGGAGTTCGCGTGGTTCCAGGCCCTGACACCACGGCTCGAGGGTGGGCGCGAAAGATGTTTTCCTTCCCCGTTTTTCTTGGTGCCCTGCTGGTGGCAGCCGTATTCCTGAATCTGTCCCTGCGCCTGGACAAAGTGGAGGCGCTCCCCTCCGGACACGCGCACGCCACGTTCGTCGAGGGCGATACGTACTGGCACATTGCGGTCGGCCAGCGAATCCTCGATACCCACCATTGGCCTACCACCAACTACTATTCGTTCACGGCCCCCGCGAGCGAATGGCTTGCCTACGAATGGCTGGGTGAGGTGCTGATGGCGGTCACCTCTCGCCTGGGCGGCCCGCGCGCGCTCATGGCGTTGCTTATGGTCTTCGCCTCGATGATTGTGCTGCTGGTTTATTACGCGGCGGGCCTTGCCAGCGGCAATCCCAAGAGCGCCATTGCCGCCACGGCTCTCACCCTTCCCCTGCTGGCCACTTCCTTCAGCGTGCGGCCACAGCTTTTGGGCTACATTTTCCTGCTTGTCACCTTAATTTGCCTGGAGCGCTATCGCCAAGGCGGGCAAACAAACCTTTGGATCCTCCCGCCCGTGTTTATGCTCTGGGTGAACACGCACGGCACCTTCATCCTCGGCTTGGCGGCCATAGCAATTTATGGGATGGCGGGCGTGAAAGATCTTCGCCTGGGCCACCTGGAGGGTAAAGCGTGGCTGCCGCGCCAGCGACGGCACTTGACGTTGGTGTTTTTGCTCTGTGGGGCAGCGCTTCTCGTGAATCCCTACGGGTTGCGTCTGCTCCGATACGAGCTGGGAATCACCGCGCAGCCCGTGAACCTGACTTACTTCGAGGAATGGCAGCCGGTTGTTTTTAAGGAGTTCTTGGGGGCGTGGTCGCTGCTTCTGTTTCTGGCCTTGACCGCCGGCTTAGTGGTTCTGCGCCGCCCCCAGCGGGCAGAAGCGGTGGCCCTGGTGCTGCTCGCCGCATGCTTGGCGTGCCGGCATCAACGTTTCGTGGTTTTTTTCGCCATCGTCGTGGCGCCCGTCCTCGCCGGCATGCTCGAGGCGGTGTTCCCCGCCTACGAGCCAGACAAAAACCGGCCGGCGCTGAATGCCGCTCTCATCGCCCTCATTGCGGCGAGCGTGGTGTGGTTCTTTCCATCCTCGGCCCGCTTGCAGCGGCTTATCGACCGCAATCAACCCCGCCGGGCAGTGGACTACCTGCGCGTGCATCCGGTCTCCGGGCCGATGTTCAACGACGATTTTTGGGGCGGGTATTTAATTTGGGCCTTCGATGGGGAGCACAAGGTTTTCATCGATGGCCGCTCCGATGCCTATGAGTCTTCCGGCGTGCTGGCCGATTACATCAGGATTATTCAGCCGGCCCCCGAAGCGCTGTCACTTCTCGGAAAATACGGGGTACGCTCCTGCTTGATAGAGCGCAACGGTCCTCTGAGCGCCCTGCTCGATGCCCAACCGGGCTGGCGCCGGGTTTATCAGGACGATCTCAGCGTGCTGCTCGTGCTTGGCAGCCCGTCCGCGCCGCCGGGACAAAAACCTTAGGGAGACCGGCACAGCCAGCGATTCCGCGCAGCGCCCGGCCTTGCAAGCCTCGCCAGAATGGAATAAAGTTCGGCGACAGGGTGTGTGCTATTCGTGCGAAGGTCAGACCTCATTCGCAGTCCCAAGCAGGCTGTCCCGAAACTGATGATTCGAATTCCTAAATCGGCGGCGCCGTGGATTTGCTTGGGGGGCACACTTATCCTGTTCCTGTTGTACCTGGCATGGCTACACCCTACCAACTGGTTCGGGGCATACCGCGACGATGAGGCGTATTTCAGCTCGGCGAAGTGTCTGGCGGAGGGGCGGGGCTACGTCATTCCGAACCTTCCTGGAGATCCGCCTCAAACCAAGTATCCCGTACTTTACCCCTGGCTGCTGTCCTGGGTTTGGAAATGGAACCCTTCCTTCCCCTCCAACCTTGGGCCGGGCGTGTGCCTCACGGCCTTTTTCAGTTGCTGGTTTCTCGTGGTTGCATTTCAGTTGCTGCGCAAACTCCACGGGGTGGGTGACTGGCCTGCCCTGGTGATCGTGTTTCTCTGTGCCCTTGATTCCCATTTTCTCCTTTTCAGTGGCTTTCTAATGAGCGACGTACCCTTCATGGCCCTCGCCCTGGCCTCCGCGCTCGCGGCGGATAACGTTATGCGTGCAGGCAGCCGGTATGCCCCCGCAGTCTTGGTGGGGGTAGTGGCCGGGCTGTCAGTGATGATGCGCAGCGTGGGAGTGGCGGTGGTGGCCGGCATTATTGCCGCGGCCCTCTTTCGCCGAGCCTTTCGTCAAGCTGTCGCCTTCTGCCTGGGCGCGGCGCCTTTCGTTGGATCCGGCGTTTGGGCTGTTTGCCGGTCCTTGATGGATAACCGAGGGGGTTCGGCTTCAGGTGTCGCCAGCACACTGGCAGGATGGCAACAGGCCCTATTCTATTCCACGAGTTACCTGAAAATGTGGAGGCTCTGCGTGCCCAACCTCCAGGTTTTCTGGGCAATGCTGCGGATCAACCTCAAGGCGGCTATCCTGGCGCCCGCTGCTTACTGGCTCTTTCCGACTCTCAACATAGGCGAGAGCCTGGCGGCAAACACTCTCGGCGCTGTGGTGGGAGCGTTCTCGTTGGCAGGCATCCTGCGCCAAGCCCGTCGACAGGAATGGAAACCTCTGCATTACATTCTTGCCTTCTATCTGGCTGTCATTGTGTTGTGGAACTACAGTATCATGTGGCGCTTGCTCTTGCCTTTCCTGCCTCTCTTCCTGGTAGGTCTGTGGGTGGAAGCAAAGCATCTTACTGACCTCGCACTCACCAAGCTGCGCTCGGCAGACCCGGTCCTCGAACGCCTGCTGGCTGCGACACTGGTCGCAGGCCTGGGTACGCTAACGGGAATTGCGGCTTGGAACTTCGCCGTTGGCCATCGGCCTGAGCTTGTCGCGCTCGGCCGGGAGCAAAATCTGATCAACCAGGAGAAGCTACAGGTTTATGGGTGGATTCGTCAACAAAGCGCGCCCGGCGCCGTGATCGTGGCTTACCGCGACGCGTCCGTGTACCTGTACACGGGCCGCAAGGCCGTGATGCCGATCGCCTTTTCAACCGAATACATTTACACGCACGATCAGCGGGTTCTGGATCGGGACTTGGCGCACATGACCGACGTAGCCTGCGCGGTCGGCGCAGGTTATTGGCTGACTTCTGAGGATGACTTTAATAAGGAGTCGCAAGTTGTCGAAGCAAGAGAACAGGTGGCCCGCCTGATGTCGGGTTTGCCGGAGGTATCCCGCAGCCAAGCCGGGCGGGTGCGACTGTACGACATTTCCTCGCTGTTCCAGCCACGGCGCGCCACCTGCCCGGCGGGGCGCCTGGAGCCTGGCGAGAACATGGATGGTGGTAAGGAGACCTCCAGATGAGTATCCTGTTCGTGGGTAGCCCTGAATTCGTTCGGAGTCCCAAGTGGGTAATCTGGAAAGTTGTGATTCAGTTGTTAAACCGGCGGTGCCGAGGATTGGATCGGCAGGTACATTGCCGGAGTTGAGGTGAACGCTGGCAGCCATGCAAACCGCGACCGTGCGGCAGGTGCAGATCGCGGTGGGAATTTCCGCGGCAATACTTCTGGGCCTTGTGCTCGTGAATGCGCTGGCTCTTCGTCCTCTCACCCATGACTTCATGAATGTATACGCTGCCGCTCGAATCATGAGGCAAGGGGAGGGAACCCGGCTGTATAACTTGCAGAAGCAGGCCGAGGTCGAGCAGACTGTGTTCCACAGGGCCGGCTTGTTCGTGTACAACCATCCGCCCTTTGAGGCTTTGCTGTTCGCTCCGCTCGCCCTGCTGCCCTACACGGCTGCCTACGTGATCTGGGGAGCATTCAACATCGCGCTGTGGGTCTTCTTCGTGTACCTCATCCGCTCCTACGCGTTGGCTCCGAGGGATCCTCTTCGGTACCTCTTGGTGTGCTTCGGCTTCTTTCCTCTGTGGGTTGCACTGATGCAAGGGCAGACGTCCATTCTCCTCCTGGTCTTACTGTCGTTAGCTTTTGTCTGTTTAAAGCGCCGCCGCGATGGGTGGGCAGGAGTGTGCGTGGGTCTCGGATTATTCAAGTTTCCCGTGACGGTGCCTTTGGCTGCGATTTTCCTACTAAAGGGCAAGTGGAAATTTCTCGCGGGGTTTGCCGGCGTAGTTTTCATGCTGGGCGTTGTGTCGCTCATCGCCGTCGGACCCGCGGGAATGAGCGCTTACTTCAATCTTCTGGCTGACGCGATGAGGCGCCCAACTTATCCGCCTTATGCCATCGTGGTTTCCGCGATGCCCAATCTCCGGGGCTTCTTCCATGCCATTCTGGGCAAAGTGCTTCCGGGATCTGCCATCAACGGTGTGGTGGCGCTGCTTTCGGCTTTTCTGATTGGTTATGTGGCCTTGCGATGGCGTCATCAAGGCCCCGGCGTGGGCCAATCGTTCGACCTGATGTTTGCTGCGGCGCTGTTGATCTCGCAGGTCACAGCATTTCATCTCTTGATTCATGACTTGAGCCCAAGCCTGATTGCTGTGCTGCTGACACTCGGGTCAGCCCGGTACCCGGAGGGATCACCCTGGCGTCCGGCGCGGACGGCCGCGATTGCTGCGCTGTATGTGGTTCCCGTGTGCCTGCTGATTTTCCGTGTTGAGCCCATGTACCTGCTAACGCCATTTCTCGTCCTGTTGGCATGGGTCGCGATGGCGGGGAGTGAATCGCTGTTGGAAGCCGGCGAACCGCGTTTGGGTCCTGACCGGTAGGGGGAGCGAGCAGGCGACATGATGTGCGTGCTGTTCGCGAGAAGAGCAGACTTCCTTTGGAGTCCCGAGGAAGCGGTTCGGAAACCGAAGATTTGAGTTCCTAAACCGGCGGCGCCGAGGATTGGATCGGCGAATACGTTGCCGGAGTTGAGGTGAATGGTGTCAGCCACCCAAACCCTGACCGGGCGGCAGGTACAGATCGCGGTGGGTATTTCCGTCGCGATATTTGTTGCCGTAGTGCTCGTGAATGCCCTGGACCGATCTACGCGCATCCGTGACTTCGCATGTTTTTACGCCGCCGCTCGAATCGTGAACGAAGGGGAGGGAGCCAGGCTTTATGACTTGCAGAAGCAGACTGAGGTGGAGAAGGCGTTGTTCCATTGGGGGCGCCCGCTGGTGCTCGAACATCCGCCCTTCGAGGCTTGGTTGTTCGCGCCGCTCGCCCCGCTGCCCTACACGGTCGCCTATACGATGTGGGGAATGCTCAACATCGCGCTGTGGGTATTCTTTGTGTACCTCGTCCGCCCGTACGATATGATTCCGAGGAACCCGTTTCAATACCTCTTCCTGTGCTTCCTCTTCTTCCCGGTATGGGTTGCGCTGATGCAGGGGCAGACGTCGATTCTCCTCTTGGTCTTACTTTCATCGGCTTTTATCTGTTTGAAGCGTCGCCGCGAGGGGTGGGCGGGAGTCTTAGTGGGTCTCGGATTATTTAAGTTTGCCGTCGCGGTGCCTTTGGCCTTGATTTTCCTGCTGAGGGGCAAGTGGAGGCTTATCGCCGGGTTTGGCGGGGCAGCTATTATGCTGGGCGTGGTTTCGCTCCTCACCGTCGGACCAGTGGGAATTCTCAGTTACGTGAACCTGCTGCTCGACATGATGAGGCGCCCAAACTATTATCCCCGTTATGGCACCGAGGTTTGGATGATGCCCAATCTTCGAGGTTTCTTCCATGTCACTTTGGCGCCATTGTTTCCGGGATCTACCATCAACGGTGTGGTTGTACTGGTTTCAGTTTTTCTGATCGGGTACGTGGCTTGGAGGTGGCGCGGCCAAGGTGCCGGAGAGGGCCCATCGCTCGATCTGATGTTTGCTGCGGCGCTGGTAATATCGCAGGTCACAGCATATCACCTCATGATTCATGACCTGAGCCCAACCCTGCTTGCTGTACTGCTGACACTCGGTTCAGCCCGGTATCCGGAAGGATCAGCTTGGCGTCCGATGCGGACGTTTGCGATCGCCGCGTTGTATGTGTTTCCCCTTTGCCTCCCGAGGTGGGCTCTTACGCCGGTGCTTGTCGTGTTGGCATGGGCAGCGATGGCGGGGAGTGCGTTACCATTGGAAGGTGGGGAACCACGTTTGGCTCCTGACCGGTAGCAGCAGCGAGCAGGCGACAGGAGTCATCGGCCATCCCCCGAGCGCGTGCACCGGCCTTGGGCTGTCTGCCCTGTCACTTATGCCCTATGATGATGTGGATTGAGCTCGGTGTAACTCTGGTTTTGGTCGCCCTGGCCTTTACGTGTCCCGTGTTGGGTTCCTCCTGGTTCGCATCAGTCGAGCGCCGCTTCGTCGCGCTGGCCAACCGGCAAAAGCTCTCCCTCATTATTGTGGCGCTCGTAGCACTGGCCTGGCGGGCGGCGGCGCTGCCGGTTCTCCCTGAGCCGCAACCCTGTCTCAACGATGAGTTCAGTTTTCTTCTGGCGGCGGATACCTTTGCGCATGGCCGACTGGCCAATCCTCCGCACCCTATGTGGGTGCACTTCGAAACTTTTCATGTGATTCAGCAACCGACTTATGCCTCGATGTACCCTCCAGCGCAGGGCTTGGCGCTGGCGTTGGGGCAGGTCACTACCGGCCATCCGTTTGTGGGCGTTTGGCTGAGTGTGGCGCTCATGTGCGCCGCCCTCTGCTGGATGTTGCAAGGATGGCTGCCTCCTGCGTGGGCACTACTGGGCGGACTGCTGTCCATAATGCATTTCGGGGTGTTCAGCTATTGGGCGGATAGCTATTGGGGTGGGGCAATGGCGGCCACCGGCGGCGCGCTGGTCCTGGGCGCGCTTCCCCGCATCAAAAGGTCGCAACGCTTGGGCGACGCCCTCCTGATGGGTTTGGGGGCGGCGGTTCTGGCCAACAGCCGTCCTTACGAGGGGGTGATCCTTTGCTTGCCCGTCGTCGCGGCACTCGTGGTGTGGGCCGTCCGCGGCCCGCGCCCACCGCTGCGTGTATTGGCGTGGCGCGTCGCGGCGCCCTTGAGCATCGTTTTGGGCCTGGCGGCACTCGCTACGTGCTATTACTTCCGGCGTGTTACCGGCAACCCCTTCCTTATGCCCTACCAAGTGGACCGCAACACTTACGCGGTGGCGCCGTACTTTATGTGGCAATCCCCTCGCCCTGAGCCGGCCTACCACCACCCGGCGATGCGCGACTTCTATACGCACAACGAGCTGGATTTCTACCAAAAGACGCGCACTCCCGTGGGCATGTTGGCCGTTATTGCGGCCAAATTCCCTCCCATTTGGTTGTTCTACCTTGGGCCTTTGCTCACGCTCCCTTTCGCCATGGTGATCGCCACCTTACCCATGAGATTTTCCTGGCGTTCGATCTCCCCGGAAGCACGCTTCCTGCTGTGGGTGGTCGTAACATATTTCGGAGGCCTCGCCATCGAAGTGTTTTTCTTCCCCCACTACGCCGCGCCCCTCACGTGTGTGATCCTCGCCCTGCTGTTGCTGGCCTTGCGGCGCTTGGGCCAGTGTGAGTGGCGCGGTCAGCCGGCGGGACGGTTTCTCGCCCGAGCTTTGCCGCTGGGTTGCGCCTTCCTTTTGATCGTGCGGTGGGGTGCGAGCCCGCCGAACTCGTCACGCATCCCGGACTGGCCGCCCACCTGGTACAATGCCAAGGTGATTAAGACCGACCGGGCGCAAATGCTGGCCCAGTTGCAGGCGATGCCCAAAAAACAACTTGTCTTCGTACGATTCGAGCCGCGCTCCAAGACGCTGTACGACTGGGTGTACAACGCCGCGGATATCGACCACGCCCAGGTGGTTTGGGCCAGGGATATGGGCGATGCCCGCAATCAAGAGCTGATTAACTACTACCCGGACCGGCAAGTTTGGCTGGCGGAACCAGACAAAGATTCGCCGAAGTGGCGACTCTACCCTGGGCAAGCGGGAAAATAATCAGTCCGGCGCCGCCGATTGACGAGGTCATCGCCGCGCCAGCCGGGGTGCGAAGAGGCTCCCGACTCGGGCCGAGCATCGTATGTACCGCTCCAACTAGCGGGTTCGAACTACAGGTCCGCGCTAGGCTTGATTTTGAATACTATGATATTCCGCGGTGAGTGTGCCTGATAAGATTGCGCATCATCCCAGTGATACTCAGTTCCTTTCGACAGGATATCAATTACTCCCGCTACCCTGTATTCTCGTTTTGTATACGTATCGAGCCAGGAAAACAGAGTTGTGTCGGAATCAGGTCTCCTCGACCACGAGCCCGGAGTATTAACATAAACCAGATATTTCGGATGACTAGCCTCGATCTCCGCAATCATTTCTTTCTGCATCGCGTGAGCATAAGGCTGCGCTTCCATCAACGGATTCATGTAAACATATCCAGTGGCGGAAGATCGGCTGGAATAAAAATAGATCTCCGGCTCGGAACCCAGAACGGCGATGCGATCGGTGCTTTCCGTGTGGGTTCTAATGTAGTCCGCAATCTCTCGCGTTTCTACGAAGGCATTATTTCCATAAATCGAATGGCTTATCGTAGCCGGTCCCTGCTCAAAGAATAAAGTCGCGCGTCGACCTACAGAAAAAGCAAGGCCGATTAAGAAGAAAAAGATGGGAGCAGAAGCCCAGGAACGGGTCCTGATAGAGGACATGAGCTTCGCGCGGGAAGCACTTATGGCTGCCGCGCAGAGCAACGCGACTGCCGGCAGAAGAAGAACGAAATAATGGGGACGGAAATAGAGGCCCGGACACACAGCCATGAAGGAAAAAAGCAGAAAGCTTCTAAGAAATACCGCTGTTGTGTGTCGTATAGGCTCCCAGGTTACCGCCTTCACTCCTGCGAGAGCAAGCAGCCATATAAGGGGCGCGGATAGCACAATGTCCGAGAAAGCCCTCGCGAAATAGACTGGGCCTGCTAACAACGGGACGGATGATCCATATTGTCTGGCGTAGTCGATGGTCCAGAGCCAAAATCTCCCGAAGGCCCCCCCCTTAAGCATAGTCACGCAGGTTGCGGCAAAGGGAAGCGCCTGCCCCGCGAGCATAGCTCCGGTGCGCAGCATGACTCTTCGCCAATCGCGCTGGCGTTGCACCAGATAGAAAAGCGCAAAAAGCGAAAAAAGGATGCCCGGCTGCTTCATCAAGAAGGCAAGCCCGAAAAGAAATCCGCTGATAAAAAAACTTGCAATAGCTTCAGATTCGCTCGCCCTCAGTAGAACCCATATTCCGCACATCGCCGGCAAGAGGACAAACTGGGTGGCATGGGCCGCCATGCCCAACACGGAAGGATCAAGGGAAAGCAACGCAAAGCTTGCAGCGGCGGCCGCCCCTTCGAGTGGGCCCAAGAGACGCCTCCCCAAGCAATATACAACGACGGTCGTAGTTGAATTGACCAGCAGTAGTCCGAAATGAATAGCGGCCGCAGTCTGGCCGAGAATTGCCATGAAAAAAGCATAGGCTGCGGCGGTGCCTGGCAGTTTCATGGTGTAACAGAACAGATAAGGATTGATGCCGCGCAGAATCATCTGCCCGGCATATGCGTATTCTCCTTCGTCGCGTTCCAAGGGAAGGTTAAGCAGGGGCAGGCGAATACCTGCGAAAAAACCAAGCGTGGCGACCAGTATTACACACGACCAAAAGAACTGCCGTTGCTTCACATGTTCTGCTTCCAATCCGGCATGCCTGCATTCACTCATTGATCAATCACTTCCGTATCTGATGGGCGGAAATAATCATTCGGCGTCGTCAGTGTCGTCGGTACACCTCGACAGCATCAACCTTGCTTACCAGCGAATAGTTACTGTCCACAGCGGCGCGAAACGCTTGCACCTCTTCCGGCGAGAGATCGGCGTAAAACTCGTTCATGCACCTGCGACGCCCAGTGACGATTACTTGGGGGGCCCGGGCAGCGATGGACTGCACGATCTCCTCCTTGGAAACCACTTGGTATTGTGATCTTTCCTCGAGCGTAATCCGGTTCAGGATGTGGAACACAAAGTCATTGGTCAAGCCCGGAAGGTAATGCCTGCCCGATTCGAAAACGTATCCCGGTGAGAACGAAAGGACTAAATCGCCAGGGCTGCTGTTGGCCTCGATGGCTTCCGTTACCTGCTGGTAGGAGCCCAAACTCCATTCTCCGCGCGTCAGGTAGAATCCAGCGTCTCGCCGGACCTCCGCCAAAACAAGGGCCGAAGCCAGTACCGCCAGCACCAGCACCTGCCACTTTTTCCAACGCAAGCTGATGCGCAAGCCCTCAGCCACAAAAGGTACCAGCAATGGAACCAGTGGGGCGTCGAAGTACTGATCAAAGGGGGGAAAGGGAATCAGCGCCGCCGCGACGTAGGTTGTGAGCATGACCAGCACCAGTTGGGCGTAAAGATGGTCTTGGCGGGTGTAGGGCTCTCCTTGTGTCTTACGCAGTTTGCGGAAACTCCGGCCTCCAACAATTGACAAGGCCAACAGCGCGAAAAAGTACGGATGGAGGATCACGAGGCGAACCACGATGTCGCTGAAGTAGGACAGGATGGTGCCGCCAAAGCCGGGATAGCCGACCACGGCCTTCCCCTGCTCCAAGTGGTAGCCCGCGTCCAAATGATGGTATTGAATGTTGTCGAAGATGAACGCCCGCGGAGCATATGCGAAGGTGAGCAGCATGGGGAGCAACCCGCAGGCCGTTCCTGCGGCGCACGCCACGGTCTTTGGGTACCCTGACCGCGATGCCCGCCACTCTTGATATGCCAACCACGCCATCATCAGGGGAACGACCGGGCCGTAAAGCGCGCGCGCCGACGCGCACAAACCCAGCGCCAGCCCGCCCAAGACGTACCACCTGCGTCGATCCGACTGCACGGCAGCGTACAGGCAGACCATAGCGATGGACATGAGTAGGTTGGCCAGGGCAGAGGTCTTCACCACGGAATTCCATGCGATCCAATAAGGATTCAGAAGGACAGTGGCAAAAGTTGCCAGCGCGATTGTCCTGGGGAGCCGCTTGGCGAAGAGAAGGCACACGCCCCATAAGGCCACGGCCATACCGCCAAACGCCGCGGACAAATGCCGCATGGCAATGAGGGACTGAGGATGGAGCCTCCAAACCCAGCTATACGCGTAGGGAATTAACGGCGCTTGTTGATAGAAGAATTCCCGGTAGGGGGTTTCCCCTTCCCAAACCAGCCGGGCGGCGGTGGCATAGCCCCCCTCGTCGTCATCGATGGCACGGAGGTTGGCGAAATGCACCAGTCCCATTAGGTACAGTAGAGATGCCAACCCGACGGCCACAAGAAGTTGGGGCCGCCCTTTCATTTGACTCCAAGAAGGCAAGGATCTCGCCAGCACGAACGCAGTTTAGCAGATAGAATAGAGTTTTAGTTGCGGGGCACCCAGGCGTAGTAATGTCTTTTGGCCTCCAAGTCGAAGGCAAAGCGCTCAGCAGGCCGGTAGTTCTGCATAATGGCTTGGTGGAGGGATTCAGGCAGGCACAGGTAATCGCGCTGATGAGCGTCCGCCTCGTTCAGGAAATCGGTGTTCAGGAGGATGACGCGGAAACGATGGTCCTGGACCTGCGTTATCAGAGACTGCGGGGGTAAGGTGCCCTTGCAAATGAGCCAACTGTATTGGTAGATATTTTGGATCGGCGTGTCCAGGCCGGCGCGGACGAGGTCGCCCGTAAAGATACCCAAGCCGACCGCGTGGGGAGGGAAGTTTTTGCGTAGGAATGTTTCCACCGCTTGGTCACTAGCGAAATCCACTGGCGAAGGAGTGGTTGTGACTTTCGGAAGTTGACCGAGCCACAGCGCGAGTCCTAAGAGACATAGCGAGAATAGAGCACTGGGCGGTGTGCGGATATTTTTTGTCAGCAGCCCTGCGAAGAGAGGGCAGAGGACTAGAGCCAAGTCCAGGCAGTAGTTCAGGCCGCTTCCGGGCTTTCCCAGCGTCAGAAGCAGCAACATCAATGCCCAGCCAAAGTAGCAGACCACCAGCTTATCGGGATAAGCCCGCAGGTAAGTTAGTCCCGCCAGGATGGGAATAATTAGGGTGACGGTGACCACGACGACCGCTTCCACACCCCTCGTGGGGTTGTAAGGAAGCACGTTATACAAGAGGAAATGTTGTAAGAAAGCCTGATGCCGGAAGATCACAAACTGAAAGGTAAGGAAAAGACTCACTCCCGCCAGGCCCAGGAGGGCAGCGAAACCAGCGGCCAGCCGCCAACGTTTTTCCAAGAGCAGAAAGAGCAGGACCGCAAGCGCAGAACTTACGTATTGACCCTTGTAAAAGAGGGCTAGTGTCATAAAGGGGACAGCGAGGAGAATTTTGGGGGTTGCACGGAAGCGATGGGCAATTAGAAAACCTCCGAACCAGAGGAGCAAAGCCACCGTGTCAGCGTGGACCACAGCGCCGATGTTTGTGGTGAATGCAAACGCCAGTAGCAGCAGTGCAGCCAATCCTGCGGCGAGGTAGCTCCCCGCCAGCCAGTAGGCAAGCAAGGCGCAGCCGGCGGCAAGACCCAATGTCGCGAGCATGGAGAGCAGACGGGGCAGCAGGAAACTTGGCCGCGACGGATCAACCAAGCGGGAGCCCAGCAGGTAGAAGAGCGGGCCGTACTCTGCGGAGTTGTACCTCTCTGGGGTGGCCGGCGCGTAAATCGGCAAGCCCTCGCGCAGGTCGATCAAATCCTTGAGTTGCCGGCCTTCTGTCACATCCAGGTCTCCTGGGTACCGGAGCTTAATGGGCCAGGAGGCAATGTTCTTGGCCGCGAAGAAACCGGTCATCCCTAGCATCAGGATTGCAAACACGATTTCCAATTTTGGATGGGGTGTCTCAGCCCACACCGCGAGCGCCCCGAAACCCCTCGCGGCGGGATTCGGGTATCGACTTCCATCATTGTCAGCTTTTCTCATCATGAGGTCGACCTCACCCTCAGCGGAGACTTGCGGGCGGGCTAATTGAAATCTCATGGCAACGGGTGAAGGTTGAATACGGGTTTCCTGGGGGCTGGGATTTGTCACCTCCGGGTAAATGGCGCGCGTGCTGACTATCATCAAGCTGCAAAGCATCATCCTAAGCAACACGGATTGGATTAGCAATCCCTATCGCTCGATGGAAGAGCAGTCGCGTGCCGACTTTAGTGTAACTAAAAGGTGACACCACAAATTCCCGCGCTTGATTAAATCCCTTGACTCAGGGCAACCTCGAATTAGCGTCTTTGTTTTCAACAGAAAGAATCAATTGACTTAGTGCTTGGACTTTGGCAATATGAATGCCACTATATTCTGAAAATCAAAAGGGCGGGAGTGTGCCACAAATTGCCCACGGAGGAGATTTAGTATGAGTATTCTGTTGAAGCGCCTTTGGCACGAAGAGGAAGGCCAGGATCTGGTGGAATACGCGCTGGTAATGGTCCTTGTCGCTTTGGCCGCCATTACCGGAATGAAGGGTTTGGCATCGGCCATCGCTACGATATTCAACAATGCCGCTACAAATTTAGCCGCCTCGACAACCTAAGCCTTCGCCGAAAAATGGCTCGGCATGGTTAAGATGTGATCGAGGAGATGGATGAGTGCCCATGAAGCGTCTCTTGAAACGCCTTTGGAAGGAAGAGGAAGGTCAGGATTTGGTGGAATACGCGCTTATTATGGTCCTGATCGCTCTAGCTGCTATTGCCTCAATGCAAGGGCTGGCAAGTGGCCTCGCCGCTATATTTAATAATGCGGCGACAAATTTGGCCGCCTCAACTACCTGAGTCTTCGCCGCAAGAATGGCTTGGCACGGGAAGATGTGATCGAGGAGATAAATGACTATGAAGAATCTCTTGTACCGGCTTTGGCAGGAAGAGGAAGGGCAGGACTTGGTGGAATACGCACTGCTCTTAGTCCTGGTCGCTCTTGCTGCCATTACCTCAATGAAAGGGCTGGCAAGCGCCATCGGCACTATATTTAATAATGCCGCGACAAATTTGGCCGCCTCAACTACCTGAGCCTTCGCCGAAGGAATGGCCTGCCGTCGGAAGATTTGATGGGAGTTGCCATGGGAAGAAGTTTCAGCGCGATTTCGGGCGTGCTCAGGGCTCGCGATTGATCTTGATCTGACCGCTGGGGCGGCAGTGTCTTGAATCGGCCCTCGCGACCGAAAGCATCTGCGTTTAAGGCCACAAGCTTATCCCCGGATGTCTCTGCCGCGGAGGGGCGAAGCACCTTTGCATCGGAGAGAGCAGGGTATTGCATTCGACGTAATGTTGCGATTGTACATCCCAGCTCTATGACACCTACGCCCGAGGATGATGACGGATGGGAAGGGACAGGCAAGTGCCGGCGTAATGGGGCAAGAAGAGGATCTGGCGAGCGGCGGTAAGCCTTATCCAGGTGATCATGGCGCAACGCTTCCCATGCAGCGCAGTCAAGCGGGAGAGTGGTGACGTCGGAATGGATAGCGGCTTGTGGAAGGAAGTTGCGATTTCGGCAAGCGCGCTAGGCATAGCCGGATGGGCGGGGTGGCTGGATTGGCGGATCCGGAAGATTCCCAACTGGCTGACGGTGCCCGCTCTCTTGGGGGGATTAACCCTGAGCACATTGCTGTGGAGATGGCCGGGGGCGAAATTTTCGCTGGAAGGCGCCGGCATCAGCTTGGGTGTCCTACTGCCCTTTGTGTTGATGCGGGGGCTGGGCGCGGGAGACTGGAAACTCATCGGAGCGCTCGGCGCGTTTCTGGGACCGCAGCGGGTAACTATTGTGCTCTTGGGCACGGTCCTAATTGCTGGTACAATGTCCGCCGTGGAGGTTATCCGGCAACGGAAGGTGCGAGAGACGCTCCGCAATATCTGGGTGGTTTTTGTTGCATATTCCACTTTTCACGTGAATACTGCTCGTGCCATCACGCTGGATAATCCGGGATTGCTGAAGATCCCGTTCGGCGTGGCAGTAGCGATTTCGACAGGCTTGTTTTTCGTGATAATTTCTGCTCTACGATTTTTCCATTAAATTGGGATGAACTCATGAATCGCGATCGGATATTAATCGGGTTAGGCGGGGCGCTGATCGTGGCGCTTCTGGCGAGCACTTACGTTTACCGGCAGCTCCAGCGGGGCCAATCGGGAGGTGCAGGGAAGGCGGCGGAGCAGGTGCAAGTGGTGGTGGCGGCGGCCCCGCTGAAACTGGGCCAGAGTCTGACTGCCGATGATTTGGCATTGCAGGACTGGCCGGCAGGGAAGCAGCCCCAGGGATCGCTTTCGCGCAAGGAAGATTGTGTGGGCCGCGCCTTGATCGTACCGTTGGTGCAGGGTGAGGTCGTTTTGGATCAGGAGCTGGCGAAACGCGAAGCGGGAGCGGGTCTGCCCGTAACCATTCCCCAAGGCATGAGAGCCGTGTCCGTGGGCGTTGATGACGTCGTCGCGGTGGCGGGCTTTGTGACCCCGGGCACACTTGTGGATGTCCTGGTGACCGGCATGGGGCCAGGTGGGCCGGTTACCCGCACCATCCTTGAACACGTTCGGGTATTGGCCGTCGGGCAGCAGTTGCAAACGGAGAGCGGAAAACCTCAGACGGCCCCCGTGGTCACGATGTTGGTCAATCCTGAGGATGGAGAAAAGTTGACCCTCGCTGCGGCGGAGGGCAAGATTCATTTGGCTTTACGCAATACGGTTGACGTGAGTGAAGCGAATCCCGCCCCCGTCTATGGCTCCACCGTCTTTCAGGGAGCGGCACCGGCAGTGACTGCGCCTCAGAGGGTGGTAGTGGCCAAGCCGTCTCCGGTGGCACCACCACCGTTTACGGTGCAAGTGATCCGCGGCGACAAGGTTGAAACTCAGTCTTTTCCTCGATGATCGAGTAAACTAGGCGGCTCCATGAAGGTTCTAAACACGCGATACAATTTGCTGACGCTGACGGCTGCGGCGCTGGTGGCCACGCTTCTGGCCCTCCTAAACCTGGGCACGCCGGGGAGTGAGGCGCTTGCGGCGCAAGCCAGCGCTGCGGCAGCACCGCAGGCCCCCGCTGCTTCTTCCGCCGAGGCGCTACACCTATTGGTGGGGCGGTCGCTGGTGATTACCTCGCAAGCGCGCATCTTTCGGGTCTCTGTGGCGGACCCGACGATCGTGGACGCGATGGTGGTGAGTCCAACACAAATCCTGATTAGCGGTAAGTCACCCGGCGTGGCTTCCATGGTGATCTGGGATGAGACGGGACAAAGCGAGACCTTTGATGCGTACGTCGATATGGACTTGACGGATATGGTGGCGAAAATCCATCAGGTCTTACCCAACGAACCGATTCAAGTAGAAGCGCGGGGGGGCGTGATAACCCTTTCCGGCAAGGTTTCCACGCAGGGCGTGGCGGACCATGCGCTCGCCATGGCGCAGGCCATGTCGCCCCGCGCGAATAGTGTGGTCAGCCTCTTGCAGGCGCCTCCCCCCAAGAGCGGAGAGGTATTGCTGGAAGTGAAATTTGCGGACGTAGACCGGTCCACCTTAAGTCAGTTTGGTGCCAACCTGCTTAGCACCTCGCCGGCCAAGACGGTTTTCCAAACGAGCACCGGGGAGTATTCGCCTCCCACAATTCAGTCAGGTACGACGGTCAGCGGCACCTCCACCACGACCACGAGCGCCGCGATCAGTGCGGCGGGAGTTCCGATGACCCTCAGCTCGTTGCTGAACATCTTTATCTTCCGCTCGGACATTAACCTGGGCGTGATTATCCAGGCCCTGGAAGAGAAGAACTTGCTGCAAATTCTCGCCGAGCCCAACGTGCTGGCCGAGACGGGCAAAGAGGCGAGCTTCGTGGCGGGTGGCGAATTTCCTTTTCCGGTGGTGCAGGGAGCCACCGGAGGTGTGCCTGTGGTCACTATCCAGTTTCGGGAATATGGGGTGAAGCTGGTATTTACGCCGCTCATAACCCCGGAGGGCATGATTCACTTAAAGGTGGCCCCGGAGGTAAGCTCGCTGGACTATACGAACGCCCTTACCATCGAGGGGTTCACCATCCCCTCCCTCTCGACGCGGAGTGTGCAGTCCGAAATGATTCTAAGAGACGGACAGAGTTTTGTAATCGCGGGCTTAGTGAATGACCAGGTGACCGAACAATTTTCAAAAATCCCCGGTTTAGGGGATCTGCCAATCCTCGGGCAGTTCTTCAGGAGTCGCTCGGTATCGAAGAGCCAGGATGAACTGCTGGTGATGGTGACCCCGCACATTGTGCGCTTAGATACACAGCAGAAACAACCTACCATGCCGCAGTTCCCGGACACCTTCCTGAAGTCCTTGCCCCCTTCGAAGGAAACTCCTCCGAAGCCCAAATAAGGGGCAAGTAATTCCCCTGGCGCGAAAGAGTCAGGGAGGCACGAAAGGATCCATAGGATGTTGACAGTGGGTGTGGTTAGTCTGGATTCGAAGGACAGCGCGGCCTTGCTGGCCATGTTGCAGCAGACGGGGTTGGTGCAGCCTATTGCTCAGTGGGACCTGATGGCGGGCGAGGGCCCAAGCTCCCGCGCCGCCGTGCCCGATGTGGTTTTAGTGGAAATCGGACGCGATGCGAGTACCCCTTTGGAATTTGCAGCCCGTTTGAACCGGCTTAACCCTGCCGCCTGTATCATTGCCTGCTCGGCCTATCAGGAACCCAGCCCGGATCTGCTGATGCAGGCGATGCGTAGCGGGGTGCGGGAATTCCTGTCCAAGCCGATTGACCCTATGATCGTGCGGGAGATGCTGGAGCGGCTGATCAAGCACCGGGGCATGCCACGCGCCGAGATGGAGAAGCTCTTGGTTGTCGCCGGGGCTAAAGGCGGCGTAGGGACTACGACCGTCGCCGTGAATCTTTCGGTGCAGTTGGCGCGGGGGTTGGGGAAGCGTGTGGTGATGTTTGATCTGGCGCGCCCACTGGGCCACGCCGCGTTGTTGCTGGATTTGGAGACGCGATTTTCGTTCCGCGCGGCAGTGGAAAGCATTGACCGACTTGACAGCCATCTCTTCAGCGGATTGCTGGCCAATCACAAGAGCGGCGTGCAATTGCTTGCTGGGGCTTCCAACGCCGATGAATGGGACGGGATATCCCCAGCGTCCCTTGCCCGGGTCATCAATGTGGCCCAGAGCAGTTATGATTTCGTGGTGGCGGATATCGGCCCCAATTTTTCTACGGAGTGGGCGCCGGTCCTGCGTCTGGCTCGCCAAATCATCCTGGTGACGGAGACCAATGTGCCCAGCTTATGGAGTCTGGAGCGGCAAGTTACTTTGCTGCGCGCCCTGGGCATTGACTCGGCCCGCCTTCAGGTGGTGTTCAACCGCTGGCACCGGGCGGATGACGAGCCTCTGCAAGCTTTTGAGAAACGGGTGAAGCTGCCGATCTTCGAGCGTCTGCCGAACGACTTCAAGCAGGTGAGCCGGGCGGTGAACATGGGCACGGAACTTTCGGCGAGTCAAAACAATCCACTGGTGCAAAAGTTTCGCAGCATGGCCGAGCAAATTGCCGGGGTGCCCCGGGAAGTTCCAGAGAAGCGTGGATCCTTCCTCGGGCTATTTTCAAGCAAAGGATAAGAGGGATAGATGGCGGATATCCGAACGAGTCAAGCCGATCTGGGCAAAGTGAAGGCGGCGATTCACCGTCGGCTGATCCAGAAAATGGATTTTGATCGCGCGGCGCAATTGGATCGAGATGCCGTGCGCGCCGAAGTGGCCCAGATCGTCGAGACTTTGACCACTGCGGAAAGTACGCCGATGACCCTTCCGGAGAGGGAACGCCTCGCCGTGGAGATTCTCGACGAGGTGTTTGGGTTGGGCCCTCTCGAACCCCTGCTGAAGGATTCCACCATCTCGGATATCCTGGTGAACAGCTACAAAGATGTTTATATAGAGCGCCGGGGGCTGCTGGAACGGACCAACGTACAGTTTCGTGACGAAACCCATTTGCTCGCCATCATCGACCGCATCGTCTCTGCCGTGGGACGCCGCATCGATGAATCGTCGCCCATGGTGGACGCGCGCCTGGCCGACGGCTCGCGTGTAAACGCCATTATTCCTCCTTTGGCCATTGACGGCGCTTGCCTCTCGATTCGGCGGTTCGGGCGGGAGCCCTTGAATGTGGATGCGCTGCTGCGCAACCAGACCCTGACTTCCGGGATGCTGGCCTTGATGCGGGGCTGTGTATTTGCGCGCATGAACGTCCTCATATCCGGTGGCACGGGCGCCGGCAAGACCACTTTGCTGAATGTCCTGTCGTCTTTCATTTCCAATCGCGAACGCATTATCTCCATTGAGGATGCCGCGGAATTACAACTGCACCAGGATCACGTCGTGCGGCTCGAAACGCGCCCACCCAACGTGGAGGGGAAGGGCGCCGTTCACCAGAGACAACTTGTGATCAACAGCCTGCGGATGCGCCCGGACCGGATTATCGTGGGCGAGGTCCGCGGCGAAGAAGCGCTCGACATGCTCCAGGCCATGAATACGGGCCATGACGGCTCCTTGACGACGATCCACGCCAATTCGGCGCGCGACGCCCTGGGACGCTTGGAAACGATGGTCGCCATGTCGAATCTCCATTTGCCGGAAATCGCCACCCGGCGGCAAATTGCCTCCGCCATCGATGTGGTGGTGCAGATCAGCCGCTTGAGCGATGGCGCCCGGAAAGTCATGAGCATCTCTGAAATCACCGGAATTGAAGGGGACATCATTAGCATGCAGGAGATTTTCACGTTTCGAAAGATGGGCCTGGCGGAAAACGGCACGGTCCTGGGGGAATTTGTTGCAACGGGAATTCGCCCTCGGCTCACCGAGCGGCTGGCAGCATCGGGCGTCAACCTGCCCCCGTCCATGTTCGAGTCCACCCGGCTCCACTAAAAAGGGATAACCTCATGCAATTGTTACTTGCCACCCTCGTGTTTTTGGTCATCCTCCTGATTTTCGCGGGGATCTTTGTGTACGCGGGGGGACCCAAAGAAGGGGAAATCATTCGCGGCCGTCTCGAAGCCATGGAAAAGGGCACGGCGTTCGGCGCGAGGACACTGGGCCTGGGCCTGGTCCGCGACGAAATGTTGAGCACGATCCCGGTGCTGAACAAAGTCCTGGTGCGGTGGTCGTGGCCGGCGCGCTTGCGCCGGTTCATCGCCCAGGCCGGAATGCAGGTGAAGCCGGGAAAGGTCATGCTGCTTAGTGCCGTGATGGGGCTAGTGACCTTGCAATTGATTCAGATGATATACGGCAACTTCTGGCTGGCGGTCATGGCGGGTGTTGCCGCTGCTTCCCTTCCTCTGACCTTTCTCGCCATAAAACGGGCGCGGCGCTTGGCAGCTTTCGAGAGGCAATTTCCCGAGGTCATTGAACTCCTTTCGCGCTCGGTGCGCGCCGGACACTCTTTTGTTGTCGGATTGGAAATCGTTTCCACCGACTTGCCGGCCCCGGTTTCGACCGAGTTCCGGATCACGTTTGACGAACAGCGATTCGGTTTGCCTTTGCGGGACGCGCTCATGAACCTTTGCGATCGGGTCCCGTTGGTGGACGTTCGCCTTTTTGTAATCGCCCTGCTGGTTCAGAAAGAAACGGGAGGGAATCTCGCTTGGATTCTTGACAACCTCGCCCACGTGATGCGGGAGAGGTTCAGAATCGCCGGGGAAGTACGGGTCCGCACGGCCCAGGGCCGCCTTACCGCGGGCATCATGGTGGCAATGCCGGTGGTCATGTTGTTGATGATGCATACGCTCAACCCTAGTTATGCGAACTTGTTGTTCGAGGATCACTTGGGCCAATTCATGCTCACCCTGGCCACCGTCTTACAAATCGTGGGTGCGATAATCATTTGGAAGATTGTTAAGATCAAGGTCTGAAAACTCTCGAGGAGAAGCAGGCATTCTATGCCGGTATTAGTCAGCGTCGCAGTTTTTGTGGCGATCATCTTGATCGTACTGGCGCTGATCTATGCCTTTTCCGGTGGATCGGTGCTCGTTTCCGAACGCCTCGGACGTCTCTGGCGCCCTTCCGCACACGAGCGGGCGGGTCTTAAAGAAACGCGGCGGGAAGTGATGGACACTATCCTTTCCGGGATCGCCAAGATCCTTCCCTCCTCGTCCGACCAAGCTACGGAAACAAACCAGCGGCGCATCTATGCCGGTTTCCGGCGGCCGGAAGCGGCAGGGTTTTTTAGCGCCGTGCGGATTGCCTTGATCGTGATCCTGGTGTGTCTCGTTTATTTCACGGGCGTTTACAAGAGTAATCCCTTGCTCTTCTTCGTCATGGCAGCCGTGGCGGGATTCGTATTGCCGGACATTTGGTTGACCCAGCAAGTGAAAGCCCGCCACCAACTCCTGCGCTTGGCTATGCCAGATGCCCTCGATCTAGTTGTTATCAGCATGGAGGCGGGTCTGGGCATCGATCAAGCGCTCTTATACGTCAGCCAGGAACTGAGGATCGCACACCCGGAATTGTGCGCAGAATTCGACCTCGTCAATGCCGAAATGCATATGGGCAAGACCCGGCTGGAAGCTCTCCGCTCTCTCGCCGAGCGGACCGGGGTGGACGATATTCAGGCGCTGGTTGCTACCCTGGTTCAAACCGACCGTTTCGGCACCAGCGTCGCGCACTCGCTGCGCATCCACTCCGACGATTTGCGCACCAAACGCCGGCAGCGCGCGGAGGAATTGGCCGCAAAGACCGCCATTAAGATGATCTTCCCCCTGGTCCTCTTTATTTTTCCCGCTCTTTTTGTTGTCATCTTAGGTCCTGCGCTGATCACCATGATACGTATGCTGGGGCAAATGCGTTGATGACGCGGTCAGAGAGCGCGCGAGGCGGCAAGTTGTCCCCGATCAGGGAGAAGGGCGGCGACCTTTAGAGGAGGCTCAACATGAGTACAACGGGAGTTCAAATTGTTGCGGGTATCGGGGCAGTCGTCGTGCTTGCCATTATCATATGGCGCCGCACGAGTAAGGCACCCAGGAAGTAGCACGAATTGCCGGGTGCGCAAACTCTCGACCCGGGAGGCATGATCTGTGCACGCGCCGGCCCCTGACGGGGGCAATTACGTTTGTGTTTACAACAAGACGCGCGAGAGGTTTGTAGCCACGCACGCCACGGTGGCCGACGGCTTCTTCAGCCGGCTTGTGGGCCTGTTGGGCACTAGCCGGCGCTGGGCCCGCCCGGGGAAGGGCCTTTGGATTGTGCCGTCGCACGGAGTCCACACCATCGGAATGATGTATGCCCTGGATCTGATCTTCCTTGACCGCGATCACGTGGTGGTTGATGTGGAGGAGCATGTCCGCCCTTTTCGTATCTCCAAAGTGAGTTTTAAGGCGGACAGCGTTCTGGAACTTCCTGTCCACACGGTGTTTCGTACAGAAACTCGGGTCGGCGACCAACTGGAAATTTCGCCGGTGCGTGCCCACGAACCGGCGGTTTCGATCTGAGCGTGCGCTTCTGCGCTCGCGCATCCAACAACAAGCTTGCCGGCAGAACAAACCAAAGAGACTATCTCTCAGGTGCCTGGTCCACGGGACAACCCAATCATTCTGGCCGTCAGCAGGGCGAGTATCGGGCGCATCTTCTCGGGTTAGGGTGCAGCAGGCGACGGAACTCAACCGGACTGCACGTCAGCACTCGGGCTGAGGAAGTAGCTATCGCACGCTTCTCGGATCGCCTCCAAAGTGAGCTGGGGTTGTGTCTGTTCGTATTTTGCCTTCCAACAGATGTGGTGGATGATGTCCCGCGGATAGCAACCCCGGAGGGGCTGGCGCAGCTCTTTCAGGACTTTTATGAGCCCGTCCACAATGGAGGCGTCATAGACCAGGCCGGACTGCGTGCAAACCCGCCGCGAGATCTCGTGGAACTCTTCCTCCGTTGCGAACTTCACCTCGATCTTGGTCTGGATTCTTCGCATGAAGGCTTCATCGGCCAAGCTGGCAGGATTCAAGTTCGTAGAAAAGGCAACAATGACATCAAAAGGGACTTCGAATTTGTTCCCACCCGCCAGGGTCATGAAGTCGATCCTGCGTTCCAGGGGCACGATCCAGCGATTGAGCAACTCGGCGGGGCTTATCCGTTGCCGGCCGAAATCATCGATAATAAGGATGCCGTTGTTCGCCTTCATCTGGAGCGGGGCCGTATAGAAGCCCAGGCCAGATTGAAGCTGAAGGTCCAGCAGTTGCATGGTCAGTTCGCCGCCGACCATCACGCGCGGGCGACGGCAAAGGACCCAGCGCCGGTCGCAATCGGCGGGCATAACCTCTTCCCGCGAACTATGGACCATCGAGTTGAAGACACCAATGATCTGGCCTTGGACCTCCACGGCGTGAGGAATCCACACCGAGTCCTTATAGATGCGCGGTAGAGTCTCCGCGATCAGCGTCTTTCCCGTTCCGGGGGGACCGTACAGGATGATCGATTGCCCGGAGACAAGCGCAGCGCCCAATTTATCTAAGATGCGGCCGCCAATGACGAGATTCTCGTAGGCCTTTTGAAGATCGGGCCGGTTGATTCCGACATTCAACACACTTTGGGCGCGGATCACTTCGACGTAAGCCGAAAGGGACACGGGGGCGGGACCTGCATACATGTTCCGCGACATGATGTTATGCGCCTCGGCTTGCCCTTTTGACGTCGGGACAACCCTGTGGACACCGCCGGCCATGCCGACGACTTCAACGAGCTGTCCCTTGCGGAGGCGTTCGAAGATCTCATGAACGACATCAGGTTCGAGCTGCATCCGCCTGCCCAACTCCGCGAGCGAAAGTTCGCCAGCGAGATAGAGTATCTTCAGGGCCAGGTCTTCGAGCAGGTTTTTCGGGACGCCCGTCTCCTCGACGGTTTCCGGCGGGTGTCCGACAAAACGCATTGTTTCTGAGATCGGTTCGGGATAGGTCGTTGTTCCCATCGTTGTCCTCCGTGGCCCAAAGATTCCAAATTGCCGATCGGTGATTCTAGGTCGACGTTTGGTGCGAGCCCATGGGCGCGCAGGCAGGCCAAACGGCGACCTTGCCTTACACCTCCCAAAACCTCTTTACTGACCCAGAATTCCCATTATCGACTTTCTACCTGAATGGTACCATACACGCGAGCGCCTCCGAATGGAATGTGCGGTGGGACAAAAACTAAACTGCGTTGGATTTGGATATTGAAAACCTCCTGCCCCACTGTGGTTAAACCGAATTTGCCCGAGATTTCCAGCCAAAACCCACGCGATCCATCAAGTCATTTATTTTCATCGTGTTATCCGCCTGTGTATTTTTTTCACCGTTTATTTTCAATAACTTATGCGGAACATACCTCAACCTTACCTATCGGTACGCTCCCCTGGCGGAGCGACAATTTGTCACTGCTCGGGATTCGGGCCTCGGGGCCCAGGATCAGGAGCACAGGTTTCGAGGCTCGGCGTTCGGGACTCGTGGATCATGGACTAGTATAGGAGCCTCTTAACTTGGGGCTAAGTGGAGGTATCAGGTGCCAGGCGTCTGTGTCAGATGGTTAAGCAAATCTGCCTACTGCCAACTCCCAACCGATGTTCGGGCACAGGATTCGAGGCTCGGGGTTTGGGACTTGGGATCAGGGACACGGGATTCGGGGCTCTGGGCTCGGGATCAGGAGCACAGGTTTCGAGGCGCGGGGTTCGGGACTCGGGGTCAGGGACTAGGAGTAGAGCCTCTGGACTGGGGGCTAAGTAGAAGGTGTCAGGTGCCAGGCGTCGGTATCAGATGGTTAAGAAAAACTGCCGACTGCCTACTGCCTCCTGTCTACCGTCTACCGTCCGTAAGAACTCTGCTGAAGCGGCGCGTGGGAAGGGCCGCGCTCAGGAAGCGGTACCCGTCGCATCGTGAATTGGTGCGCGAAGTTCTCGGGAACTTGTCCCGCCCGAAGACCCTTCGTATGCCGGATTCGCGGCACCAACTGGCGGTTATGAGAGCGGTGGAGAGACGGTAAACGAGCACTGCTATGCAAATCACCTTGGAATTGCCTGACGACGTTGCCCAGAGTCTAGAAACACAGGTAAAGCAAGCCCCAATATGATGGAATCATGAGGTGACAGATCGCGGACGTCCACCAACTTAGCCGCCTCACCACGTCAAGTGAGCAATCCCCACGAAAAGTGCTTGACAAGTCTCGGGTGCTGGCGTACTAGTATCGAATCGTTTCGATATTTAGTGGTGTAATGCGTGAAATGTTCCCTTGAGGAGGTTTTCCCATTGCCAGGACCGGGTGCATATCTTGTGGGTGCGGAGGAAAGGAAACACGTTGCCGAGGTGATGGAGGCGGGATACCTCTCGCGCTATGGAAGCGAGGATGACCCCCGCTTCTGCCGCAAAGTCGTCACGCTGGAAAAACAGTTCGCGGCAAGATCGGGGACCCGTTACGCACTGGCGGTCAATGGCGGCACCGGCGCGATCATGGCATCGCTTGTTGCCCTAGGCGTCGGTTCCGGGGTTGAAGTGCTCGTTCCGGGATACACATTCGTGGCCTCGATTTCCGCCGTGCTAGCTGTGGGAGGGATCCCCATCCTTACGGAAATAGATGAGTCCCTGACCATGGATCCGAAGGACCTGGAGGGGAAGATCACCGACAAAACTCGGGTGATCATGCCGGTCCACATGCTGGGAAACCCCTCCGCAATGGACCAGATCATGGCCATTGCCCGAAAGCATAAACTGCTGGTCTTGGAAGACTGCTGCCAAGCTCTCGGGGCCCGGTATCACGGGAAACCGATCGGAGCGATCGGTGACATCGGCGCCTTCTCTCTGAACATCAACAAGACCATCACCTGTGGGGACGGGGGCATGGTGATCACGAATGACGAAAAGCTCCACGAACGGGCCTTCGGTTACCACGACCAGGGGCACAAGCCGCTAAGGATGGGGCTGGAGATGGGGAAACGATCGATCCTCGGCATCAACCTGCGCATGAACGAGCTGACGGGCGCCTTCGCGCTAGGCCAACTGGAGAAGCTGGATCGGATCCTGGTGATGTTGAAGGACAAGAAGGCGAAGTTCAAGCAGGCTCTAGTTGAGGCGCAAATTCCGGGAATGACTTTCCGCACGATCAATGACCCCGGCGAATGCGCCACGCTGCTCGGTGTGATCTTCGAAGATGCGAAGGAAGCGCGGCGGGTCGCGAAGGAACTGGGTACGAAAACGGTCTCGGAGAGCGGATGGCACGTGTACAACAACATGGAGCAGATACTCGCGGTGGTCGACGAGGGGGGAAAGAAACGCTACCGGAGTCACATGCTCCCACGCACCGACGACATCTTGCGTCGGTCGATCGTGCTGAGCGTGGGGGTGGTGGATGCGGGTCTGGGAGCGGGCTTTGGGATCAACGTCCTCTCTAGCGACGATGAGATTGCGCAAGCGGCAGAAAAGTTCATCGGCGTCGCTCTGGGGCGCCGTAAGGCTATCGGGTACTAAAGGACACAGGGGCTAGCCCATGCTGGCTTCGGTATCGGGCAGAGATATGGCCGAAGTCTGAATTCCAGCAACAACCACTTCGAAGAAGAAAGGAAAGGGCACATGATAGAGCAGGGTCGATTCGCTTTGAACAGATCAGTGTATCCGCACCTGGACGTTGCGGGATTTTTTGAACTCGCTTATCGCCTCGGGATACGGAAGGTCGAACTACGTAACGACATCCCCGGAGGCATTCTTAACGGGCGTTCCCCTCAAGAGCTTATGGCGCTTGCCAAGAAAAACAACATCAAGATCATTGCGATTAATTCGTTGGAGAATTTTAACGTTGCTTCCAAGCTTCCCGATTTGCTCCGCGAGCTGGCCGAACTGCTGAAAGTGGCAACCTCAATCGAATGCAATGCGCTCCTCCTCTGCCCCAGTCATTCCGACTCCGACCGCCGGAGCCGGGAGCAAATCCTTGAGGAAACTGTGGGCGCGCTGCGGGCTTTCCGCCCTTACTTCGAGGAAACCCAGGCATTCGGATACGTTGAGCCGATAGGAGTGAAGAACTGCTCGTTGAGGTCGCTCGTGGACGCGATGAGCGTGGTCCGGGAATCCGGCGGGGAGTGCTATAAGATCGTCTATGACACCTTTCACCATGTTACGGGACCGGATACCGCTTCCACCATTGAGAAGGAATATGACGTGTCCTGTACCGCACTGGTTCACGCATCCGGAGTGACCCGGCGCATTTCGCCGGATCAAATGACCGACGGCCTCCGGGGCCTGCCTGGCCCCGAGGACGAGATTGGCAATATCCGCCAGATAGCGCTTCTCGAAAAGCTCGGATACCGGGGGAACATCTCTTTCGAGACTTTTTCCAAAGAGCTCCACGAACTGGATATCCGAGGGATCGAAGAGACAATTCGCCAGAGCGTTAAGTTCATACAGACCATGGTCGATCGCCCACCTAGCCTTTCCCGGGAATCCGCCCATGGGACAAGTTAGTGTGGGCGAACAGGGACGGGGATTTCGCAGCTGAATAAGGACGGAACCTCGCAGTCACTCTCGTTAAACCCGGAAGGTACGAAATCCGCGAATATTCCCTCCCCGACCCCCGAACTTGGCTGTGTCCTTGCGAAAATGGGCCTTTCGGGCCTCTTGGGGATGGACAAAGATGCCTATCAAAGGTACACGATCCAGTATGCCGGCGGTGGTTCGTGCTCGACTTAACGCACGGACGCGGCTCAGATATCGCCGTGGAGCGCGCCGGCGCCCCGCAACTGATGCCTAAGGCACTGAATATGCTCCGCCTGGGCGGTCTTAAGGTTGAGGCCGGGAATTTTGCCGGCATGGGAGATATATCAATCAACCCGCATCGTCATCTGTGCTCGAAGAGCGTGTGAATCCTGGGGATCGGCGGGGAAGAGCCTGCCTGCTATGGCCCGAGCATGCGCCAGATGGCACGGCACATGCGCTTCTATCCGTCGCGTGAGTTCATATCACACCGCTTCAAAGATGTGGAGGACGAACAGGCAGTCCACAAAGTCATCGCGCCGGACTCCATCAAGGTCGTCTTCGACCCCTGGGCGTGATGAGGACAACGGGCGCGCCGCGCGCACACGGCATGGGCGGCTCCTGTTCGGCGGCGCCGCGATGGCCCGTCCAGCAGCCCAGAATCTGGTCCGCATTGCCGACGCTGGTGAAACCACCGAGAGTCCCTCCCGTGCCCATACTATCTGATTAGACTATCAGTCGGAACTAAGTCAGACTGGCCCATGAAACAATGCAGTGCGGAGCCAAGACGCGTTGGAACTGGGTTGGAGACTGGGAGCCTTAATGGCAGAACCTACCACAATCGCTGAACCGAACGGCGAAACACCGCGCCTGAGCCGAGTCCTGGGTCTTTGGGACGTGGTCTTCTTTGGCATGGTCTTAATCTCTCCCATGGCTGCTGTGCCGCTGCTCGGAGTGGCGCAAAAGCTCTCGCACGGTTTTGCGACCACGTGCATCCTGCTATCTATGGGGGCGATGGCGATCACGGCGGTGAGCTATGGCCGCATGGCCGCGGTCTATCCCTCCTCGGGGTCGGCTTACACCTACATCAGCCGAGGGCTGAACCCACACCTGGGCTTTCTGGTCGGCTGGGCGATGCTTCTCGACTACTTGGACCAGCCTATCCTCAACAGCATCTATGGCGCTCTTACCATTCAGCGGTTGCTTCCCGGCGTACCGTACATTGTCTTGGCGGCCCTTTTCGTGGCGGTCATGACTTACCTCAATTTGCGCAGCATTCGCGCCACGGCGCGCGCGAATGAAATCCTGCTCGCCATCATGACCGCGGTGATCGGGGTGTTCATCATCCTGGCCATTCGATATCTTCTCAAGACCGAAGGGATTGGCGGCTTTTTCTCGACGCAGCCCTTTTACGACCGGCGTACGTTTCAATGGCAGGCGATCGCGACGGGAACGTCCCTCGCTGCTCTGACGTACATCGGCTTCGACGGAGTGACGCTCCTGGCGGAGGAGGTCAAGAACCCCAAGCGAAACATTCTCTTGGCGGGGGTGATGGTTTGCCTTTTCACGGGCGTTTTCAGCGGCTTTCAGATTTACCTTGCCCAACGCGTCTGGCCCGATTACCGCACCTATCCGCACGTGGAAACCGCCTTTATGGATGTCGCCCGCGTCGTTGGCCACACGGGGCTGTTTAACGCCTTGGCCGCGAATCTGGTGATCATGAGCCTGGCGTGCGGTCTCACCGGGCAACTGGGCGCCGCGCGGCTACTGTTCGGCATGGGGCGTGATAACGTTTTGCCGCGCAAGCTCTTCGGCTACTTGGGGCGCACCAAAGTCCCTACGGCCAACGTCCTGATCATCGGCGTACTGGCCTTCCTGTTTACCCAAATCTTCAGTTACGAGCTCGCCGCCGAGATGCTGAACTTCGGTGCGTTCCTGGCCTTCATGGGGGTGAACTTCTCCTGTTTTGCCCAGTTCTACCTGTACGCGCAGGCGGGATACAAGCGGCACGTGATGAAGGACGCAGTGATACCCCTAGTAGGATTCGTGTTCTGCCTATGGATCTGGTGCAACCTGTCTGGACCCTCATTGATCAGAGGAGCGATTTGGCTAGGGGCCGGGTTGGTCTACGCGGCCATCAAGACCCGCGGGTTCCGCGGGCGCCCGCTCACCATGGACTTCCGCGAGTCATAGAGAAAGCCCGATCGCTGCGGCGCGAACTGCAGCGAGGCCGTCGCGGATTGCCGTGCAGGCCTCCGGCAGGGGAAAGACTTCAAATGCGAGGTAGCCCTGATAGCCGATCTCGGCAAGGGCACTGAGAACGCCGGCCCCGTCCAGCCGGCCGTGTCCAAGGGCCTGGCGATTGGTGTCCGCGAGATGCACGTGACCGAGAAATGGCCTTGCCGCCTTCAGGCTCGCCTCCAGATCCACCTCTTCGATGTTCATGTGAGATTTGGCCTTGCACCCTTTCCACAGTACGGGCGCGAACCTCCGTGTCGGGATCAGCGAAACTGAGCCCGTCGGCCCCCGCCAGCTTTTTCGATTCTGGTAGACCCTCCAATTCAGATTTTGGGACGTTACGTGTGGCGCGCCCCTTCGGAATCACTCTGATTCGGGTTTCCTCCCCGCATCATGTCGAGCGCATCCAAAGCCCGGCGGTTGGCTTCCAGCCGGACGCGAAGAACGATCTGTTCCGCCAAGCGCGCCGCCCGAATCTGCTGTTAGAAAACCTAGTGAGAAAAGCGGGCTCCATTACGGCCTGATTGCTGGTACAAGAGGCCTGCCTTGGGCTCCTGAGGGCTGTGATAGACCCAAAGCTGCAGCCAGCGTGGCCGCAAGGTCGATTGGCTGACATGGGGTGAAGTAGACACCCGGTATGAAGGCCTTACCCCAAAGGAGCAGAGGAACTTGGGAATCATAGTTCCAAGGGGTACTATGATCAGCCTCGCGGGACCCGGAAACAGGCACAGCATAGGGCTCCAATACGATGAAAATATCCCCTCCGCGCTTCGCATTGAAGCTGTTGGATACTGCGCGAGCAACCGACGTTTTCGGTAATTTTCCGGTCAGAAGTTGCGTACGGGTGAAGGCTTCCCAGACTCCGGGTACCGAGGCGGCGGCTTCAGCTGCCACCTCTTCGGCCTGTGCGAGTTGCAGGCCGTGCCTCTCCAAAGCTTCGTGGTTGAGATAGACATAAAAGTCATCCGACCCTTCAACCCAACTTCCAGGTCCGAAGGCCGAAGCCAGAGCCTTGTCCACGGCAGTACGGATAGAAGCCTTATGGGCGTAGCCGAGCCCCAATTTATGGTTCTGAATGAATTCCGGGTTGGGCGCAACACCGTGGTCCGCCGTGAGGGCGATCCATACGTTGTCGAGCCCCACGAGCTTGTCCAAGTCCCCGAGGAATGCGGCAAGGTCACGGTCAGTTCGCAGCACGTTGTCGGCGATTTCTGGACTGTAAGGCCCAAAGGCGTGGCCAATATAGTCATTCACGCTTAGAGATACGGCCAGCAGGTCAGTATCACTTCCCTGCCCTAAGTGCTCGTTCCGGATGGCTTCCTCTGCAAAAGACATCTCCATTTCTGTCATAAACGGTGTTGTATCAAGCCACCCCAGGAATTTTGGGTCAGGACACGGTTCGCCAGGTGCCTCCCGGTATTCACTAAGCACATGGCCACCGGCGCCAGGTGTTTCCACCAAAGCGGTCCATTTCCGGCCACAATAGGCCTTCGCCGGCGACTTCTCGTTGAACTGCGCGACCCAGGAGGGCAAGTCCGCCATGTAATAGGTGCTGCTGACAAAACGGCCCATTCCCGGCTCATACCAATATGCAGCCGAGGGCGAGTGGCCGCCCATCAGGACTGCTGCACGGTCCTTAAGGGAGACGGACAGAACCTTCGAGTGAAAGTCTGTGGCGGCTCGCAATTCATCTCCCAGGGTGCTGCCGAACATGTAGTGCGGGGAATAACCCGGTGTCCCGCTAGCCCCACCCGCTCCGGCAACCAGTCTTGTTGACGGGTCCTCGACGCAATAGACCGACCGGCGGGTGGATGGATCGTACCAATTATTCGAGATGATTCCGTGCGCGTTCGGGTATGCCCCGGTCAACAGGGTGGCGTGGCCTGGTCCCGTAAACGTTGTGGCGTAGTCGTAACGGCAATCTACGAAGTTAGCTCCCCCATTCAGCAAGAGGTTGAATCCACCCTGAACGAATTGCTTCTGGAAACGAACAAGGTAGTCATACCGGAATTGGTCGATGACGAGAATGAGGACCAGTTTTGGGCGGCGGGGAAAAGATATTGTCTCTCCCAAAAACGTGACGGAGGACAGGAAGAGCAACACTAGAATCGCCGTCACTACACTCTTTGGAGTCTTTTTGAGCACAGAAGACCTCTTCAACTGGGATTTCCGCTCTCCTCTTTCCGCTGACTGGTAACACATGCCCGACCGCCTCTGAATGCAAGTTCCAGTCGAGGTTTCGCTGATAGGTGCTTGCACGGGGCACAGAAGGGGTCAGTTTCAGCTTTTCGGAAAGTCCCAAAGCCCGACTGTTGGTTTTCCGACCGATTCGTCCGACACTTTTCCCTCCCCTACCTCCCTCAATCGTCGCCACAGGCCCTGCCCCGAGCCTCGCTCGCACGCTGCTGCCCTCCTAACGGACTTTCCTCGTCATTCCTCGCGGCCAGAAAACACGATTCGCCTGGCCTTCACACTTATCCGACAGTGTGGTGAGATAACCGGGTTAGCGCTGCATGGAGTGCGGTGGCTAGGATCCGATGTCTTGATAATTCGTCAGCAATCGGGAAGCCCGTACGATAATACCTCGTCGCGAACTCCATTCTTGGTTCCGCGTGCTTGTGGGACGCAGGACGCGGTCCAGCAGGTCAGAACAGATGGGTATTTGCGGCTCTGCGTTCCTGTTCACTCACACTAGGTTGTCCCAGGGGAGGATGCCCGGGAAACGCTTGCTGGGCGATCGGCCATGTTCTGTATGAACTTAACGCTCTGACGAATTGTCTCTTCGATGCCTCGGATATCCAGCTCGTGGACCTCTTTGGAAAAAGGCTCGAAAGAGATATTTCCGCGGTATCCAAGCTTATCGAGAAGGGCTATCTGTTTGATATTGCCGATCCTGTCCTCGGGGCCGAGCATAACCCGAACGTCGTCGGTGTATTGATCCGGCGAAACCTGGCTGGTTACGCCGGAAACGTGAACCAGTCCGGTATAGGACACGTCATATCCCTTCTCAATGGTTGCAGCGGTATCCGGTCCAATAAAGTGGTGAAAGGTGTCATAAACGATCTTATAGTTCTTCCCGCGTGATTCTCGGATCGCGTTCATAGCGTCCGCGAGTGACCTCAGCGAGCAATTCATAAATCCTAACGGCTCAAGGTATCCGAACAGTCCGCTTTCCTCGAAGTAAGGGCGGAAAGTCTTCAGGGCTCCAACGGTTTCCTCAAGGATCTGCTCGCGACTCCTGCGGTCGGATTTTGAATTACTGGGGCATAGGATGACTGCCTCGCATTCTACTGAAACTGCCACTTTCAGCAGCTCCGTCAGCTCGCCGAGCAATTCGGGAAGCTGCGAAGCATTATTAAAATTTTGCAACGCATTGATCGTAATGATCTTGACGCTGTTTTTCTTTGCAAGAGTCCTAACCTGTTCAGGAGACTGCCCATCAAGAATGCCTCCGGGGATGTCATTACGTAGTTCGACTTTCCGTATCCCGAGGCGAGAAGCGAGTTCGAAAAATCCCGCGATGTCCAGGCGCGGATACACTATTCTGTTCAAAGAGAATCGACCCTGCTCTATCATGTCCAATCTCCTCTCTTATTCACGGAAGGTTTTCCCCTAACAATCCCCTCCGTGTAAATCAGGAATGCTTTCCAAGCGTCTTACCGGTGATGTTCAAATTGGAGAGCTATGCCGATTCGAAAGGTCCGCGATGCATTGTTGTTGCCGCCTGCGCGACGGCCTGTCTAACCGGCAAAGCTGTCGTTTAGGCCCAGGGTTCAATCACCACTTTGATGGAGTCGGGAGCCGCTGATTTGAGAACCGCCTCCTCTGCCTGTTCGAGCTGGAGCCCTGTCCGCATTATCCGTTTTCCTCCTCAGTACGCTTCCGGATGGAGAATGATCTTGATCGCTTTACCCTGGCGGAGGAGCCCGATCCCCTCGTGTACCCGGGACAGCGGGAGTTGGTGAGACACGATCTTCTCCAGGGGAAGCATACCACTCCTCATGATGCGCGGCAGCTTGTGGAAGCTGAACTTGCCGATGAAACTGCCGTAGATGGTAATCTCCTTGCGAAGGAGTTCAGCCACCGGTATCGCCGGCCTGACCAGCTCATCGTGACCGAACTGGAGTATCCTGCCGGAGCTGTGGGCCAATTCGATGGCCTGGGGAAGCAGTGGACCCACGGCTTCCACAACAATGTCCGCCCCGCCCGGCATCTCCTCCTGCACGATTGCGGTGAGGTTTTCCTGCCGGGGATCCACCACCCGCGTGGCGCCGCACTCCGAGGCCACCTTCCTGCGGTATTCCGAGATCTCCGAAACCAGAATCTTCGAGGCTCCGCTGGCCTTGATCAGACAAGTGAACAGCAGGCCGATCGGTCCGCCGCCTAGAACCACCGCTGTCTCCCCAGGCTGCATCTTCACCTTGTCGGTTGCGCTTACGACGCACGCCAGGGGCTCGGCAAGCGCTGCGATGTGGGGTGGGACCCCCCGATCGACCTTGTACAGGGCGTGCGATGGCGCCACCGCGTAACTCGTCATGGCGCCGTCGGAAAAGATCCCGATCGTAGCGCAATGGCCGGGCGCTGAGGCGGAGTTGTACAAAGGAATGCAGCGGTCCGGGTGGCCGCTGCAGCATTCTTCACACCGCCCGCAGCCGGGATGGGGGTCCACGAGGACCCGGTCGCCAGGCCGCACTTCGGTTACCGCGCTCCCTACCTCCGCCACCTCCCCCGTGAACTCATGACCCAGCGTCGCACCCAGGGCGGCCGGATGGGCGGGAGGCACCTGCAGGATGTGCAAGTCTGTACCGCAGATCCCAACGCCCATCACCTTGAGCAAAACGTCGGTGTCCTTCGTCAATTTCGGCTTGGCCCGCTCCTTCAAAACAAGCTTCCCATTTCCTTCGAATACTGCTGCCAGCATGTGGTACCCCTCTTTTCAGATTGAGAATCTCTGCACTGTTTTCCTAAAACGGCCCCTGGCGCGACGCCACGTCAGCTTCTGGGCGCATCGGGCCCTATGGGATCTCTCTGCTACAAGCGGCGGAGGTCAACGGCATCGAACGCAAGCTGTGCCCACGAGGTTCGGCACCGCCAAACTACAGATACTTCAAGGCAACCCGCCGAAATTCTGCGGCGCGAGCGTCCACTGCGTCGAACCCATCGCGCACGGTCACGCCAAAGCCCGAGCCGAGCCCCACGTCCGAGACCCCGATGCTGATATTGATCGCTCGCGCCAGCAGCGCGTCCGTCTGCGGCAACATCCCCTTCCAGTATTTCGGCTCCGGTCCTTTGTAGAGCGGACAACTGAACGGGCAGCCCTCCGCTGTCACGGTCCGCTTCTCCAGAATCTGCTCCATGTTGGAATACACGTGCCAGCCGGAATCCGCTACCACCTTGCTCCTCAACTCATTGGCCACGTTTCGGGCAATCTCCGCGGTTGGTAGGAAGACCGTCAGCAAGGTAGCACATTCGCCTTGGGGGTCGGGAATTTCCCGAAATTCCAACCTCGGTATGTCCGCCAGGGCCGCCTTGAAGCGCTGCTTATTGGCGCGCAAATGGGCTAATATCATCTCTAACTTCCGGAACTGGGCCAGCAGCATCGCCGCCTGGATCTCTGACATCCGGAAGTCCACGCCTACGAACGGTCGGCGGCCGATTTCCTGCCCCTTGCGCAGGGGCATGTGGCCTCCGTCGTGAATGCCAAAACAGCGCCGGTAAAGCGCCTCGTCCCGAGTCACGACCATGCCCCCCTCGCCAGCCGTGATCATCTTGTTGGAGTTGAGGCTGTACGTGCCCACGTCCCCGAACGAACCCAACCTTCGCCCCTTGTAGCTGGCCCCAAACGCCTGCGCGGTGTCCTCGATCAGGTACAGCTTGTGCTCGTCCGCGAGGGCTTTCAGTTCGTCCATGCGCGCCGGATTGCCCAGCATGTGAACCACCATGATCGCTTTCGTGCGCGGAGTGATCTTGCGACGGACATCCAAGGGATCTAGATTCAGGGTGCGGTCCACTTCGCCCAGAATCGGCACCGCACGCGCCCAGATAATCGCCGCCATGCTGGCAACAAACGTGTACCCGGGAACGATGACTTCATCGCCCGGGCCAACACCCAACCCGCCCAGCGCCACCATCAGGGCTGAGGTTCCAGAGTTCACCGCTACTGCGTAGGGAACTCCCGCCATTTCGGCTACCGCCTTCTCCAAGTTGTACACCTTCGCCTTGAAGGCAGGGTTGTCATCACTCCCATACCTAAACAGATACCCCGCATCCAACACCTCCAGAATCTCTTTCTTTTCTTCCTCTCCAATCAACTCCATTCCCGGACCAGACATTCTTGCCTCCTATCTCGCTTTGTCAGGGCTGGCTTTGCCAGCCTACCAAACGACCCCTCTTCTTCCTAATTCATAGATAGCACGTAAATTACCGAGCCGCCTTGTTTCTCGGCGGGAACTATTTGATTCGCCAGCCGTCGAGCGCACTGGTTGCGCCGCACGATATGAACATGCGGCTAAAACCGGCGTCAGTCTGCGCTGCGGTGGCTGAAGCCATCACTCTTCCCCACTGCTATCTCTCGAAGGTGCACCTCGGGAACTCTCGTTGATGGCAAAGTTATCGAATCGTTTCGACACGTTCTGGTACGCCAGTTGCTGTTTCCTGTCAAGTCTTTTTTTGCCAGTCTTTTTTTCCAGCTTGCCTTAGCATACGAAATGTC
>Ga0326727_10002365_pt1 | contig 64792 bp, 49 predicted proteins | sample MB2enrmetagenome_FD_207643 | JGI IMG/M metagenome (GOLD analysis project Ga0326727, IMG submission 207643) | Lab enriched peat soil microbial communities from McLean, Ithaca, NY, United States - MB29MY | ecosystem: Environmental > Terrestrial > Soil > Wetlands > Peat | place: USA: New York...
AAGCCATCCAGTTGATTCTCGACCATCCCGAGTTTCGTTTCAGCCCGGATGGGTTTTGGTGCGTGCGGCAGTTTCTCGAGGGACGCAGTGAAGAGGAGAAGCAGCGGTTTTTTCAGATGGTCGAGAGAAAGAAGATTTTCGTGCCCTCGGTGGAGGCGAGCCTTCTCACCGGCTTTCCCGGCCTGGAGACACTGTTGCGCTCGCTATACCCTGGCTTCCGGTTCAATCACGAGCACGGGGGCGACGGCGATTATGCCAATATCACGGATGTCCCCTCCTATTCCTGGTCCTACGCCTCGGTGTTGGCGGCGGCAGGCCTGAAGTACTTCGCTGCCGGAAGCGACAACTATCGCGCTCCGGTTCTCCTTCAGGGACGCCTGCATGAGAAGTCGCCGTTCTGGTGGGAAGGCCCGGACGGCGGAAGGATCCTGATGTGGTACTCGCGGCACTACCATCAGGTCTTAACATTGTTCGGAATACCGCCTCAAATTGCGGGGGGTCGCGATTCCTTACCGCGTTTCCTTCAAATCTATTCGCATCCTGAATACAAATCCGACGCCGTAGTGGTTTACGGCACGCAGGTGGAGAATACGGACCTCTTCCCGCAGCAAGCGACGCTGGCCGCGGAGTGGAACGAGATTTACGCCTACCCGCACCTGAGCTATTCGGGGTTTTCGGAAGCCCTCCGTTATATCGCCAACCAGTTCGGAGACTTCATTCCGGTGGTGAGGGGCGACGGCGGGCCATACTGGGAAGATGGAATTATTTCCACGGCGCGTTCGGCGGCCCTCGAGCGGGAGACGGAACAGCGAGCCCTGGCGGCGGAAAAATTCTCCACCATCAGCAGCCTGGTCAATCCTCGCCTTCAACCCGAGAAGGAGGCGCTGAAGCGCCTTTGGCACACCATGGTGCTCTACGATGAACACACCTGGGGCGCGGCGGGCAGTGAATCGAATCCCGGCAGCCAGGAAACCCTCGGGCAATGGTCCGTCAAAGAAGGATTCGCAGCACAGGCCAAGAAGGACGTCGATTACGTGCTGCGGCGAGGCATGGCCGCTCTTGCGGACTACATCTACGATCCGCAAGGTTCACTATTGGTTTTCAATCCCCTCAGTTGGCAGCGCTCCGGCCTGGTCGAAATGGATTTGGACAAAGGACTCGAACTCGTTGATCAGGTCGCCCGCCGCACCGTCCCTTACGAAGTCCTTTCCACCGGGCCGGCTTACCGGCGCGTTCGCTTCCTCGCTCAGAATGTGCCCTCGGTGGGCTACAAGGCCTACACTCTGAAAGAAAGCAAAGTCGAACCGGCGGCTCCGCAGGCGTTAATTGAAGGAGCTCTCGAGAATCAGTACTACCGGGTGACGCTCGATCCCGACAGCGGTGCGGTGAAGAGCATCTACGACAAAGAACTGAACCAGGAAATTGTGAATGCCTCGAGTCCTTATGCGTTCGATCAGTACCTCTACGTCACGGGAGCGGATCAAACTCCCAACCGGCTGGTTCAGTACAGTCCCGCCTTTCCGGTCCCGGAACTTACTGTGCACAACTCGGGGGAAGGGCGGCTGCTGTCCGTGACCAAACAGCCCTTTGGGATCGTTGCGCACCTCGAGTCTTCCGCCATGAATACGCCCCGCATCGAGACGGAGGTGATTCTGTTTGACCGGCAAAAGAAGATCGAGTTCATCAACCGCGTGCACAAAACCGAGGTTTTCACGAAGGAAGGCGTTTACTTTGCCTTTCCCCTGGCCATGGACCATCCGCGATTTCGCTACGAGATTCAAAACGGAATCGTGGACCCCAGCCACGATCAACTTCCTGGGGCAGGCAAGGAATGGTTTTCCGTGCAGCACTGGGTGGCGGCGGAGCAGGGCGGCGTGACGGCGGCGCTGGTTCCCGTCGATGCCCCGCTGGTGGCCTTGGGAGACTTTGTGCGGGGAACATGGCCGCTCGAATTCGGGCAGCGCCCCGGCACAATCTTCTCATATGTGATGGACAACTACTGGGACACAAACTATGCCGCAGGGCAGGGAGGCGACTTCACCTTCCGTTACGTTCTGACCAGCGGCAATAACCTCGAGCCTGGCTACCTGAGCCGGTTGGGCCGCGAGGAAATGTCTCCTCTTGAAATCGACCAAATCACTTCCCAGGATAAAGCGATCAATTCTCCACGGCCGTTGGATGCTTTCCGGGCAAGCTTCCTCGAAGTGAAGGATCCCGACGCCGTTCTTGTAACCTGGAAGAGGGCCGAAGACGGTCAGGGCACAATCCTGCGTTTTGTGGAAGTGGCCGGCAAGGAAAGCGTGATCGAGGTGCAAACGCCGATTTTCGAGCTGAAATCGGCATGGCTGAACGACGCTCTGGAGAGAACGCAAGGGGCTCTTGCGGTCACTCCCCACGGCTTCAAGTTTTCCGTCAAGCCGTATCAGATCGTCACAGTGCGCTTGGAGGCATCAGCGAATTTGAAGTAGCGGGGACCTTTGTTTCTGAGGTCGGCGGATCCTGCGACGGGCGCTCTGAATCAACAGCCCTCTCCCCACGGGAGAGGGCTGCTCTTGTCGTGGTCAGTCACGGCGAGGTGCAGTGCCTTAAATCCCCACCTGGGCTCTTGGCCGCTGCTTGCGAACGTATTCGCTTTCGATGATCGGCTCGGACTCGCACTCCGCTTCGATCACGCTCACAGGCTGATCGGGCGCGTCGTGGGGCAGCCCCGTGAACCTCACGGAAATGTCGTCCTGTACGAAATCAACTTTCTTGCCGGAGGCAAACAGGCGGGCCGACTTGACCTTGGTGCGAATCCCGCCAATGGCCACCACCGTGGGCGGTTTATAGTAATCGAGGGCTTTGGTGCCCGCCGTTTGCGCCGGCCAGAAGTGGATGTGCATGTAGAGGGTGTTGCCCTTGCGAGTGTAGCTCGCGTAAGTATGCCAGTCGGCCTTGCAGGGTTCCGCTTCATAAATCGTCGGCCCGTTCTTGCTCATCCACTTGCCGACTTCGGTGAGGACTTTGACGGACTGTTCCGGCACCGAGCCGTCCGGTTTCGGGCCGATGTTGAGCAGGTAGTTCCCGCCGCCATTCGCGCACTCGATCAGGTTCCGCACGATAGTCTTGGTGTCTTTCCAGGCATCGTCCGCCTCGGTGAATCCCCAGCTCTCATTCATGGTCATGCAGGATTCCCAGGCGCGGCCCGTCTTTTCGGCGCGGATTTCCTGCTCGGGTGTCGAGAAGTCTCCGGGCAGACCATTCCGGTTGTTGACGATGATGTCCGGCTGAAGCTTGAACACCATTTCGTTCATCTTCTTCGACTCCCACTGCTCGGCGGTGAGAGGCCAGTCCACGTCATACCAGAGAACGTCGATCTTCCCGTAATTGGTCATCAGCTCCCGGATGAGGCCGTGCGTGTACTCGACAAAACGCTTTCGCGCCTCCTCGTCCGTCGCGCAACGCGCGCCGTCCGGATGGTGCCAATCCATCAGCGAGTAATAGAAACCGACGCGCAGTCCCTCAGCGCGGGCCGCTTCTACGTATTCCGCCACCAGGTCCCGGCCCGGTCCTTGTTTGGGCGCGCAATAGTTGGTGAGTTTTGTGTCCCAATTGCAGAAGCCTTCGTGGTGCTTGGTGGTCATCACCATATACTTCTGGCCGGCTTGCTTGGCCAGCTTGGCCCAGGCCCGCGCCGCGTTGGGCTGCGGCTTGAAAATCTTGGCGAGCTGTTCGTATTGGGGCACCGGGATGCCCTCCATCTCCATGGCCCACTCATGGTGGCCAATCGTGCTGTAAAGGCCCCAGTGAATAAACATGCCGAATTTGGCATCGTGCCACCACTTCATGCGCCGCTGGCGGTCGGCCACGGCCTCAGCGCTTTCCACTTCCGCCTGGGCAGGCTTTTCCGCGGGCGCCTCAACTTTCCCACAACTCGCGCTGAACCCCGAAGCAGCAAGCGCCGCTCCGCTTCCCATCAGAAACAATGAATCACGCCTGGAAATCTTGTTTTCGAACATGGCTGGACCTCCGTCATTAAAGGCTCTCTCGCCCGGTAAGCGCCCAAAGCTTACTGCCCCGCGCACACCGTGTCAACGATTTCAAACTAATGCCCGTGTTTGAATCTGTACCGGCGAGTTCACCTCGCCATCTGGCGGCGTAAAGCCGCCGCTACGCCAAACTGAGACGCTACCAAACAAATCTGGCATTTCGCGGGAAGTTTAAGTAAGGTAGACTCTGCTAGCAGGAGTTGGAAGCGTTTCCAGGAGGAACAATCAGATGCCCGCTAAGAAGGAAGCGATGGTCGGTATCGATATGGGGGGAACGCGCTTGCGCGCCTTAGTGGTGAACGCGGAAAACAAAATCCTGGGGATGCACAGAGCGCCGACCAACCCAAAGCAGAAAACCGATCGGCTGGTCGCGGACATCGCTGCTCTGGTTGAGGCCGCGGTGCAGTCGGCGTCCCTGAAAGTTTCCGACTTGCGCGCGGTGAGCATGGGCGTGCCGGGAGCGGTCGACGCTGTGAGCGGTATCGTTTTTCATGCTCCAAACCTGGGTTGGAAGAACGTACCGTTGGGATCCAAGCTGAGGGCTCTGCTCAAGGTCCCGGTGTTTATCGAAAACGACGTCAACGTTGGCGTGATGGGGGAATACGTCCTGGGCGCAGGCCAGGGAGCGCGGGAACTCGTGGGCATATTCGTCGGGACGGGAATTGGCGGAGGCATCGTCAACGGAGGACGTCTCTTTCTCGGTTCGCGCGGTGCTGCCGCAGAGGTCGGCCATATCGTCATCGAGATGAATGGGCCGCTTTGCGGCTGCGGCAACCGCGGCTGCGCTGAAGCCCTGGCCAGCCGCACCGCGATGGAGCGCGACGTGCGGGACGCCATCCGTCGCGGCGAAAAAAGCATCGTCCTGAAGCTAATGCAGGAACGGGGCCGGACGCGCATGACCAGCAGCATCATCGAGAGAGCCTTGAAAGAACACGACCCGGTCATGGTGCGAGTTATGGAACACGCGCAGCTCTGCCTGGGCATCCTGGCAGCAAACGTCGTCAATATGCTCGATCCCGAGTACGTGATTATTGGAGGAGGTATCGCCGCGCGGCTGGGAAAGGATTTTGTGACGCCCATCAGGCAGACCGCTTATCAGTATTTCCTCCGCCGCCACGATGCCCGGCGGGTCAAGATTCTCCCCGGCATACTGGGCGACGACGCAGGACCCTTCGGCGCGGTGGCCCTGGCCCGACAACGCCTTGCGAGCAAGCCCGCAAATTGACAGCTAACGTCTGACGACTACCATGCCTCGCACTCAATACGCTCGAATTGCTGTCCTCGTCGTCTTCGCTATCGTGTTGTATCTTGTCTTCCGCATCTTGGAGCCTTTCCTGCCGGCTCTGGTGTGGGCAGCCATTCTGGCCACGGTCTTCTACCCGCTGTTTTCGTTTCTCTCGCGCCGGATGCGCCACCCCCGCCTGGCAAGCGCGCTGACCTGCGTTTTTCTTACCGTGGTCATTGTGCTGCCTGCGCTGTTTCTCATCCTCGTGCTGGCAAAGGAATCCGTCGTTGCCTACAAGGCGCTGGAAGAGGACGTGTCGGGCGGCGGCCCGGCATCCTTAGGCGCCCTCCAGAAGACATCCGCTTACCAATGGTTTCTTGCCAAGAGCAGGAGTTTAGGAATGCCGGAGCCTGGGCTGAGCTCGGTGGCGCCGAAAGGCGTTGGCATAGTGAGCGAGTTTCTTGTCAGCCGCAGCGCCAGGGCCCTTTCGCGAATCACCCACTCCGTCATCAACTTCGTGGTGATGCTTTTTGGACTGTATTACTTCCTTCTGCGTGGTCCGGACATGCTTCGTGCACTCCGGGAGTTGAGCCTTCTCCAGCCCGAGCATGGAGAACGGATCATAGAGGAATTCCACGCCATCGCCGTTTCGACCTTTGGAGGAAGCCTCGCCACAGCCGCGATTCACGGCACTGCGGATGGGATCATTTTTCTGCTTTTTGGTTTGCCCTCTCCGTTGCTTTGGGGCGCGGTGCTGGCCATCTTATCGTTGATCCCGGTGGTCGGGACATCCCTGGTCTGGATTCCTCTTGTGGTTTATTACATTTTGAAGGGGCAGGTGTTGCGGGGAATCCTCTTGTTGGTCGCTTTCGGAGCAGTGGCGGCAATCGTGGATTACCTGGTTAAGCCCATGCTGATCCGGCGGGGGACAGAGATTGACTCAATCTGGGTTCTGCTGAGTGTGCTTGGAGGCATTGGGGTCTTTGGTTTCCTGGGTTTGTTCCTGGGGCCTTTTCTGGTCGCGCTGCTCTTAGTGTTCCTTGAGATTTACAAGGCAGAGTTCCGCCAGGAGGTGGGCGGGAATACAACTTCTTAGCAATCCCGATTTGGGGTGTCATTCTGAGCGCAGCGAAGAATCGCCGCAGTTAAAGGCGGATCAACTGCAAAGATCCTTCGCTTCGCTCAGGATGACAGCAATTGGCGGGACGAGCGGACACGGGATTAGAGAAGCCTCAGTGCATGACGGAGGTCGACAAAGGATTTAGCGAATGGCAAGCCGGCGCGATTTTCTCACCTTTTCCGCCGCCACCGTCCTGGCGGGCCGCATCGCACTGCCGTACGGCACGAGCTCCGGCGTCGATCAGCGCGGAGACGAACCGAGCAAATTAGCGGCGGATCCGCAGCGGCCTCGATACCACTTGATGCCACTGGCAAACTGGATGAACGACCCCAACGGGCCCATCGTCTGGAAGGGTCGATACCATATGTTTTATCAGTACAACCCCCACGGGGCGTTTCCGGAGAGCATGCATTGGGGGCACGCTGTGAGTGCCGATTTGGTGCACTGGAAGCACCTTCCCATCGCGCTTGCGCCCACCCCTGGCGGGCCTGACAAGGACGGTTGTTGGTCCGGCTGCACAGTGGTTGAGGGGGGCATCCCGGCGATTCTTTATACGGGTGTTTTCCCGCAGGTCCAGTGCCTGGCGAGGAGCGAAGATGGAATGAGAACCTGGCAAAAACTCGCCGGAAATCCCGTTATCGCCGCTCCGCCACAAGGAATGCAGACCACCGGCTTCCGAGACCCTTGCGTATGGCGAGAAGAGGACGAGTGGTTTCTGGCGATCGGGTCGGGCATCGAAGGCCAGGGCGGCGTGGTCCTGCTTTATCGCTCCAGAGATTTGATCACTTGGGATTATCTCCACTTCCTCTGCAAAGGCAGAAGGGATGAACTCCTGCCGGGAAAAGATCCGGTCAGCACCGGTGAGATGTGGGAGTGCCCGGACTTCTTTCCCTTGTCCGGCAAGCACGCGCTGCTGGTCTCTACGCAGGGCGCAGTAATTTATTCAGTCGGCGCCTATGAGAATCACTACTTCCGTCCTGAAATTCAGGGCAAAGCGGACCTCTCAGACTCCTACTATGCCGCCCGGAGTATGCCCGACGGCACGGGCCGCCGGATCTTGTGGGGTTGGATCAGGGAAGGGCGCAGCGAGGCCGCACAGCGCGCCGCCGGTTGGGCTGGAGTGATGTCGCTGCCTCGCGTTGTTTCGCTCGCGGCTGACGGGAGGCTCCGCATCACTCCCGCTCCCGAACTTGAAACTTTGCGCGGCAAACATCACCACTTCGGTGGACAGCAGGCGCGCGGCGCGTTTTCCATTCGCGGAGACAGCCTGGAGATTCAAGCCGAGTTCGAGCTGGGAGCATCTGAAGTCGTGGGCTTGACGGTGCGTAGTTCGCCAGGTGGGGAAGAGCTTACCTCTATCACGTACAATCGGACGAAAGCTCAATTTCTGGTTGAACGCGAACATTCCAGTCTGAGCCCGGAAGCGGACCGCGGACCCCAGGGCGGATCGTTCACCCTCGCCGAGGATGAAACGCTGAAATTGCGTATTTTCTTGGACGCTTCGGTCATCGAAGTCTTCGCCAATGATCGCGCTTGCCTCACCAGCCGCATTTACCCGTCCCGGCCCGACAGCCTCGGCATCGGCACGCTGGCGGAAGAGGGCAGTACCCGCCTGAAGGCCCTCGACGTTTGGGAGATGCGCCCCATTTCTGCAGACAAGCTAACGATATAGCCGCCTCACCAGGCACAGCGTTCCCAGGGTGGGACCGCGACGACAGGCGGCAACCAGCCATTGCTCTGGCGGAGCATGGTACTCTATACTTTACGATGGTGGCGCCTATGCGAGCTATCGAACTCTTCGGTGAAATTGACGACCGGCACCGGCTGAGCGCCCAGGTGCCCGAGGACCTTCCGGCGGGCTCGGTTCGCCTGATCGTCCTGATGCCGGACGAGGACGAAGCGGGCTTGGCTTGGGCTCACGGCGTATCCGCTGAATGGTTGGCAGACTTGGGCGACCCCAACCAGGACATTTATACTCTCGATGACGGACAACCGGTAAATGCGCCCCGGTGAAATCTACCTCGCCAAGTTCCCGTTCGGGGATGTTCCGGGAATGAAGCTCAGACCCGTACTACTGCTGACTGCGCCCCTCGGCATGGTCCCGGAAGTCCTGGTCGCCTACATCTCCTCAGTGGCTCCCACCCAACCTCTACCGTCTGACCTTCTTCTTGATCCAGGCGAGTCGGGGCTTCAGTCGACCAACCTCAAGACACCATCTGTGTTGCGCCTGCACAAACTGGTGACCATTCACTGCTCGAGCCTCGTCCGATATCTCGGCATCGTGGACGGCCAGACCCGCACCCTCGTCGCATCTAAACTTAGAGATCTTTTGCAACTATAGCTCGATTAGAACGCGAAAGCTCACAACTTGCCAAACCATTTCAGGCGCTCGCGAACTTCAGCATAGTCAACCAGGTTCTTGGAATTGTTTTCGGCGCGGTCGAGGGTCAGGGCGTCCTCCAGGTCCTCGATTCGGCGCAGCAAGCGGCGATAGTGGGATCTCCGTATCAATAGAACATCGTTTTGCCCGGTCTTGCGCACGGCGACTTGCGCTTTGGTATTCGCCATGAAACGGATTTTACCATAACCTAGAGCGAATCCATGAAAACCATGTAGGACGAGCCCCAGAGGCTGGTGGGAATCGACCCATGGGGCTGGGCGGTAATGATGATGTTATAAGTGCGCGGCGTGGCGGCAATCGCTGAAAGTACGGAAGGCGCGGAAGCGTCGAGCACGGGCTCGATCAGCGCCAGGGCTTCGAGTGTGGGGTAGATGATCTCTGCGGAAGGAGCCATCGGTGTCTCGTGCCCGTTGGTGAGGAATTGCAGGTGCGCGTCGATCTCGTAGAAGTGCCATGCCAGGCAGGCACAGAAAGTCACAGCCCTTTCGAATTTTGCCAGCAGACTCGTGTCGGCGTGGGGCAGGTGCGCATCAAAGACCAGCACCAGGCGGCGCTCGTCCTCGCGCGTAAACTCCCGCACCTTCACGGCCTGCGCCTTGGCACTCACCTTCCAATCCACATGCCGCGCGGAATCGCCTTCCTGATAGTCGCGGATGGCGTAGAGGTCGTTGCCCCGTCCCTTATAGAGACTCTCGATCTCGCCCCCAATCATGGGGAGAATTTCGTAAAACTCCTCGGTGGGCTGAACGTTGGGCAATACTAGAACCTCCTGCCGGGTGGGGACTTCATGGGATTTGCGCACGAAGCCGAAGGGGAATTTACTGCTGACGCGAAAGCCCTCTTGAGTGTAGCGGCCGCGGCGCGGAAATGTGACTTCGACGTGTTGCGTGACGGACGAGCGGTGAGGGATATAAGGGACGTATACAGGGGCATCCAAGATGTGCCGTGCAGGCGGCGCCGCGTTCTTCTTGCGTTTCCTCCTCTCCGCCTCACGCGCCGAGACAGTGATAGAAAAAGATGGAAAGAGCAGTTTGAGATTGCTCACGGTCAGCCGCGAAATCATGGGCTGCTCGGCAAAGATATGGTCGGGCAGCACAAATTCCAGTTCCAGGCGCGAGAGTACGATTTGCGAGAGAATGCCGGAAACCAGGATTGCGCCCAGCAGACTGGCAAGAATCAGGAAGAGAAGGTTGTTCCCGGTGTTCAAGGCCGCAATCGAAATCAGACCAATGATGATCAGGTAGACCACTCCTTCGCGGGTGAATTCGTACGTCATCCTCACCAGCCAACGGTTCAGCGCGGTCCGGCGTGCCAGATAGGGAACCACTTTCACGGCGACGATGGTGGTGAGCAATAGCGAGGTGGCCGCCGCACAGACGGCTGCCCCCACGCGTCCCGCCTCGGAGAGCGCGGTGGAATAGAGCGCCAGGCAGAAGGCCGTGCCCAGTCCGAAGAGCCCCTGGAAAAACCTTCGCCATCCCGCGCGGTCAGTATTCGCCCACTGCTCGCGAACGCGAAGGCGCAAGTCGCCCCTCCCGCTGCCGGTGGTTGAAAGCGGCCTGATCATCGTTTGGGATTGTAACGTATCAGTCCGGCCATGTCATTCCGAGCGGAGCGAAGAGTCTCCGCAGTTGACGAGTTTCGGCCCTGCGCAGACTCCATCCTCCGCCCCGAATGATAGCGAGTCTGTGGACTGTCAACTGTGAACTGTTGACTGTCGAATGCCCTTTACAGCGGCACCGGTGTGCTGTTGATAATCTCTTCCACGATCGCCCGGGCCTGGTCGGATTTCTTGAGCGTGGAGATATATCGCGAGCTCACCACGCAGCGGTGGCAAAAAACGGGGATTGTAAGGCGTTTGAAGTCGTCGGGGATGCAGTAGTTGCGGCCTTCGAGGAAAGCAAGGGCCTGAGCGGCGCGGTAAAGCGACATGGAGCCACGCGGACTCACACCCAGGCTGAGATATTCATGCTGACGAGTCTTTTCCACGATGGCCAGCGTGTAGTTCACAAGTTCTGGATCCACTTTCACCCGGCGCACCCGATTCTGGATCTCCACCACTTCCGGCCCCGTCATCACCGGTCTGACATTGGCCAGCGGGTCGGAATCGGCGAAGTCCTGAAGGATTTCTTTCTCGCTCTCGGCGCTCGGGTAGCCGATCTTCACTCGCATCAGGAAGCGATCCAACTGGGATTCGGGAAGCGGATAGGTTCCGTGGTGTTCGATAGGGTTTTGAGTGGCCATCACCATGAAGGGTTGAGGAAGCGGTGAAGTGCGGTTATCCACCGTCACCTGGTTTTCATTCATGGCTTCGAGCAGCGCGCTCTGAGTCTTGGGTGTGGTGCGGTTGATTTCGTCGGCGAGGACGATGTTGGCAAAGATGGGTCCCGGCCGGAATTCGAAGCGCTGCGTTTGCTGGCTGAAGATGCTCACTCCGATCACGTCGGACGGAAGCATATCGGAGGTGAACTGGATGCGCTGGAAGGCGCAGTCAAAGGAGCGCGCCAGGGCGTGAGCCAGCGTCGTCTTCCCAACTCCAGGCACGTCCTCAATCAGCAGGTGGCCGCGGGCCAGCAGGCCTACGAGCACGAGTTGAATGACCTCATCCTTGCCTCGTATCACCGATTGGACGGATTGTTGCACTCGGATCAGAAGTTCGGGAACCTCTGCCACGTGATCGTTTACAATCGTATTTCCCATGTTATGCTATGCTGGACGTTGCTGCTCGGGCGGTTAACTCAGCGGTAGAGTGCTATCCTCACACGGTAGAAGTCAGAGGTTCGAATCCTCTACCGCCCACCATTTCGGCTGAGCACTTTCCACCGCGTACATTCTACCTAAACTTCGAGGCCACTTCAATGGAACCGATCTCCTTCACACGACGACAATTTATCCGTCAATCAGGGAGAGCTGGTTTGGCGTTGGCCACGCTATGGTCGGCCCCGCAACCGGCGCGCGGCACTTCAGAACCGTTATCTCCGCAGGGTGCTGCACCCGCCGGAGAAGCCGCCAAATTGAAAGACCTGTTTCTCCACCCGCCGCAATCATCCCAGCCCATGACGCGTTGGTGGTGGTTCGGCGGCGCGGCTACGCCGGAGGAGATTACGCGTGAACTCACCTTGATGTCGGAAAGCGGATTACGAGGCGTGGAGCTTCAACCCGTTTACCCGCTCGAGGTCGATGACCCGAAGCGCGGCATTCGAAACATCCGATACTTCTCTTCGGAATGGTATGAATTGCTGCGCCACACCGTCCAGGAAACTCGCCGCCTGGGGATGCAGTTTGATCTCACCTTGGGAAGCGGCTGGCCTTATGGAGGGCCGTTCATCCCCGTCGAGTTGGCGGCGCGCCGGGCCCGCGCCCTGATTCAGGAAACCGCGGGGCCAGGGCGCTTCTCGTGGCGCCTTGCCCACGAGTTCACCGAAGACGAAAACTTCGTTGCCGCCCTGGCCGTTCCGGTTCTGCCCTCGGGCCAACCGGATCTCCAACACTCGCGCGTGGTTTGGGACCAAACGCGGGGTCCTGGCACGTCCGCGGGGTTCAGCGGCATGGGATTTGATAACTGGGATGTTCCGCCCGGCCTGTGGAGATTGACGGTGGTCATCGATTGTCCCACGGGCCAGCAGGTGAAGCGGCCCACGCTGGGCATGGAAGGTTACGTTCTCGACCATTTCAATCGCCAAGCCATGGACCTCTTTCTCGCCGCGGCGGGCGACCAGGTCTTGAACGAACTCAAGACGACCGCAGACCCTCCCTTTCACTCGGTTTTCTGCGACAGCCTGGAAGTTTACGGAGCGGACTGGACTCCGAACCTCCTGCGCGAATTCGAAAGACGCCGCGGTTATGCTTTGACGCCGTATCTCCCCGCCTTGTGGGAGGAGGCCGGTCCGCTCACTCCGCACATCCGCTACGACTATCACCTCACACTTTCGGACCTCATCCTGGAAGACTTTTTCGCGCCCTTGGCCGATTGGTCCCAGAAGCGTGGCATGACGGCGCGCATCCAGGCCCACGGCGCTATGGGAGACGTGATGCAGGGCTACGCGCTGGCGCACATCCCGGAAGGCGAGCACATCGAGGGAGGCGACCGGTACACAGTCGATATCCAGCATCGCCGCCTCGCATCCTCCGCCGGCCATATCTATCGGAAACCTGTAATTTCGGCGGAGAGCTACTCGTGGCTGCGTTTTCCACTCTTCATGGTCACGCTCGAGATGATGAAGGCCGCTTCGGACGCGCAATTCCTGGACGGCATCAATCAAATCGTAAACCAGGGCTATTCCTACTCGCCGCCTCAAGTCGGACAGCCCGGCTGGACGTTCTATGCCTCGACGGTCGTCAATCACAATAATATCTGGTGGCGCCACTATCACTACCTGACGCAGTACATCCAACGAGTTTGCACTTTGCTTCAGCAGGGGGTCGCGGTGAATCCGGTGGGCGTCTACGTTCCGCTTGCCGACGTCTACGCCAAGTTCGGCATCGGCGGCCTCAACATGGACGTCGAGATCGAGCGCCAACTCGGGGTGCAGTGGCTGCTTGAATTGAGACGTTCGGGATATGACTTCGATCTAATCAACGACGACGCGCTGGCGCGAGTTGCCTCGGTCGAGGCGGGCATACTGCGCGCCGGGACCGGCGCTTACCGCGTCGTGATCGTCCCGGATGTCCAGTTCATGCCCCCGGAATCGCTCGAGGTGCTGCTGAGATTCGCTCAAAATGGTGGTTGTGTTATGTTCGCCGGAGGGCACTATACACTGACGGCCCCGGGGCTCAAGGACCACAGCACCCGGAGCGCGCGAGTGAAATCCATCCTCACCACCCTCCTGGGAACAGCGCCTGGACTTGATCGATTCGAGCCCTGCGGTAAAGGCGAGGTTTTGGTCTCCGATCACCCTTCGAGGGTACTGGCAGCTTTGCCGATGGCGCTTCCACCGGACTTCGAAATCCTCCAGGCGGGCGATTCGAGTGACGAGTCGATGCAGCGGGCACGGGAAAATGTCGGCTTCCTCCACCGGCGAGTAGACGAGACCGATTTGTATTTCATCAGTAACATCTCCTCGTCTCTTCAGGATCTGAGAGTGAGGTTTCCCCTCGGGCACAAGCAGCCTCAGCGCTGGAATCCCGAAAGCGGCGAACTCGATGACACACTGGTCTTCAGCCATTCCGAGCTGGCCAGCTCGAATTTGCCGGTCACCGAAGTTCAACTCCGCCTCGCGTCTTATGAATCATGCTTGGTGGTATTCAGTGCCGGCGAGAATGGCCCGATCATCACTCATAGTGACTGGCGGGGGCGGCTGAAGATCGAAAAAGCCGGAGAGAGGGTTCGGGTGACGGGGCTCATTCCGAAGAACGGGGAGTATTTTATCGTGGATGGTGGGGGGAAAACTCACCGCTTCAACGTAAAGGACGTGCCACATCCAATTCCTCTGCAAGGCCCCTGGCGATTGACGCTCGGTGAAAAGACTGTGCCGGCGCTCGCGCAGTTGCAATCCTGGAACGATCTGCCGGAAGGGAAGTATTACAGCGGCTGGGGAGTCTACGAAACGGAGTTCGAGGTGACCAACCTGGGCGAACAGATTGAGTGGGCGCTGGACTTGGGCACTGTCCACGAGACCGCCGAAGTGGTTCTGAACGGAATTAATCTGGGAGCCGCGTGGAAGGGCTCACGAATTGTGCCGTGCGGCAAGGCTCTAAAGCTGGGGACGAACCATTTGAAAGTCGAAGTCGGGAATCTCTGGATTCATTATGTCCAGTCTCTCCCCAAACCGGACCGAAAAGCTTTGGCTGAAACGTACGGCATCCGCTGGGGCACCTACGGTGAGGTCAAGCCGGCGAGCATCCCTCCCTCCGGCCTCCTCGGCCCCGTGCAACTCCTGCCGCGAAAACAGTGGGTGGCCACGCTGTAGTGGGAAGCCGGGATTCGTTCGTCAAATCCTTGTTTCGGAGTTGCGCGCGGGATCTCGCTCCGGGCGACGGAGCTAGATTGTTTGTTCTCGCGCCGGGAGTGTTGAATATATTGGTGCCTGAATTAAGTCAATTCTTTGGCATTGTCATTCGCATGTTCGCGGAGGTGGGTGCGGAACATCATGTTCCACATTTTCACGCATACTATCAGGAGGAAGTGGGGATATACAGCATCGATCCGGTGGAGATGATCGCCGGTTCCCTGCCGAGCCGGTAGAAGCGCCTGGTCGAAGCGTGGGCCGAATTGCATCAGAACGAATTGATGGCAGATTGGGACACCTTGCAACAAGGTAAGCTCCCGAGGCCGATTGAGCCGCTAAAGTAAAGCTATGAGTCATCCAATCTATCGTGTGGTGAATTTCGAGGTCGTGGCCCCGTATACCCTGCGCCTTGATTTCGACGACGCTACGCGCCAGACGATCAACTTCCAACCCATATTGGCAGGTGAGTTGTACGCGCCACTGACCGATCTGAGACTTTTCAATCAAGTGAGCATTGACCCTGCGGTGCATACGCTGGTCTGGCCAAACGGCGCAGATTTTGATCCGGTCACCCTGCACGATTGGCAGTTGCTCGGAACGGCGCTCGCAGAGCGCGCGAGACGTTGGCAGGCCACCCAAGTCGTGAAGACGCGGCCTTAATCGCGGTACCGTGGGGGAGCGGGTATGGCCATCCCAGCCATTCATCCCGGTGAACATCTAGCCGCAGAGCTTAAGGAGCTAAGCATGAGCGCTGCGGAGCTGGCACGACAACTAGATGTGCCCACCAACCGCGTCACTCAAATCCTGAATAGACAGCGTGGCATCACCGGTGACACCGCCCTGCGCTCGGCCCATTTCTTCGGGACCACCGCTGAATTTTGGCTGAATTTGCAAAGCCTATATGAAATCCGCCTCGCCGAACAGGCCAGTGGCAAATCGATCAAGTCGCTGCCCACTCTCAAACGCCTCGAACAAGTTCATATCTGAAGACCTCGAGAATCGACAGCGACTTCTGACGGCAATCGCATGTGGAGACGGAGCAATTCAGAAAGGGCGGACTCTGACTCACGGCGAAGCAAAGCAGCGGTTGAAGCGATGGCTGGAATAATCCGGACTGAGCCGGCGGTCGGGCGGCGCTCGGCGAAGTTGGCCGCTTACACCTAATTGAATCGGAGCAAACTGGGATATAGTCTCAATGGGCGAGGGAAGGGCCTGGAGGATCGATGGCGAATGAATTCACTGCCGTGATTGAGCGCGAAGGTGAATGGTACATGGCCTACTGCCCCGAGATTCCGGGGGCGAATGGACAGGGCAAAACCAAGGATGAAGCTCGAGCGAGCCTGGCGGATGCAATTGCCCTCATGCTGGATGACAGGCGGCAGGACGCACTACGTGGAATCCCACCCGAAGCCGAACTTGACACCGTGACCGTTAAGTGAAAAAGAGCGCTTTGCTCCAGCACCTCCGCAAGCACGGCTGTTATCTCAAACGTGAGGGGGGGCAGCCACTGGTTGTGACGCAACTCGGAATCGGGTGCCATCGAAGCGGTGCCGCGGCATACCGAGATCCCCAATCTGCTGGCACGCAAAATCTGCCGCAACCTTTCCGTGCCTGAAATCGGACAAAAGAAATAACGAGCCGCCGACCTGCTTTTCAAGGTCTACGGTCTTCCGCATTTTTTCTAGAGCGCGGTAGCGACGTGCCTCTCACCGGCACGATCAAGGTGGCGTCTGCGGCTTGGAAGCCTCTTTGGACGTTTCACCGAAATCGGTGGGCTTTCGTTTTTCGACGGCCTCGACGTTGAAGAGTCTGAAATCCGAGTAGCGATGTTCGTTCTGGAGGTGTTTACCGTTCCAATCTACGTTGACGGTGACTTGCTGTGGAAGCTCGAACTCCCTCCCGATGCTCTTGAACTCGACCTTAGCAAAGGCGATTTCGGTGGTTTGCCGTTCCAGCTTCACTTCTGCCAGCGGCGCCAGCAAGTCGGTGCGCAACCGGACGATTTCGTAAGTTTCGCTATCGATCCAGGCCAGACCCTGAGTGAAAGTCGGCAGGGCCAGTTCGCGAAACTTAAAGGCCCCGTGCACACGCGCTTTGCCCGGTTGCTGAGCGAAGGCAATTACGTAAGTGCTTCGGCCGTTGAATTTCTGCCGCCCCAGGTATCGAAAGTCGGCTTGCGCCTGGTATATGGGATGGAAGACAAGCGAGGCCGACGCGAATCCCGAGGTCAGCATAAACCCAGCCTCGAGGGCCTGCGCGGATGTTTGGGCGCCCGGCAACTCCTCCCGGAACTCATCGAAGCCCGGCCCCCAGGCCTTGGCCGGTGTGGCGCACAGATAGCGGAACTTCCGCTCCAGTGATTCGCCCCCCTTCTGCTTGCGGCCCAATTTTTCCTGATGGATTTCTTCGAGCGAAGTTGTATTGGGGAAATTCTTGAAGAAGTCCGCGACGCCTTTGCCCACCCCGCTCAGGATCGTGGCTAACTGGGCCTGGTCGGCGGCGGGCTCCAGGCCTTTGAGGTCGGGCGGAGGACGGCGGAGATAACGATCAATCGCCGCCTCGCCCTTCGGTTGTCCCTTGATGTAGGCTGCCTCCAGCTTTTTGCGATTTTCAATCTGCACCCAAAGTTGGCGAACTTCGAACGGCATCGTCCTCACTTCCCGTCCGGCGAGGTAGCGGGTCAATTCTGTGCTCGCGGCTTGGGTCTGATCTCCCCCTAATAAGGCCTCGGCAAGCAGGAGGCGCGCCTCGGGCCCCGCTCCGGCCGCGAGCGCCTTGGAGAGTGACTGCCCGGCGGCCTCCCAATTCTGGGCCAGCACTTGCGAACGGCCCAGTTCCTGGAGTGCCAGGGGATTCTGAGGTGCGTACTTGAGCGCCTCGAGGAAAACACCCGCGGCCTCGCTCGGATGGCGCCGCCAGGTCTCCATAACTCCCAGGGCTATTAGCGGTTCCGGACGCCCCAAGCTCGTGTCGGCCCGCATCGTCTGGCCCGCCAGCATGAGGTTTCGGTAGGCGCCATCCCAATCACCGGAGTCAAGTTCGGCAAGCGCCAGCATGGCGCGACACTGGACGCAGGAGGGGTCATGGCGCATCACTTTGGTCAGAGGCGTCAGGGCCAGGTCCGGGCGCTTCCGGCTTAAGAAGTCCTCCACACCGCGCGCGTAATCCTTCTCCTCCGCAGCCGACAGCTTGTCAAATGCTCCAAGCGTTTTCAGTCTCGGCGTCAGCCGCGCGATTAAGTCGGCCTGCGCAAGCAATCGAGGATCCTCACCCGGCGCCCGCAGCGTAATGGGAATAATCCACGCTTGGGATGGATCGGTAAGCGCCACGGTCTCCTGCGCCTTGCGGAAGCCCTTCTTGGTAACCGTCAGGGTTACGTCGAGTTCCTTGAATATGTCCACCTGTAGCCAGTAGTCGGTCTGGAAAAGCCCTTGCAGGCTTGTCGAGAAACTGCGGAACTCACCCGCCGCATTCAGCGGCTCTACTTCGACCTCCGCACCTTGGATCGGGTCGCCCTCGATCGTCGTTACTTTGCCGGACACCCACCAGTCGTTCTTCGGGGAGCGGTCCCGATTCATGGTATCCATCGCGGCAACAGCCCCCGATATCCTTGTCTGCCCCTGCGCCAACACGGGTGCAGGCGAAAGGCCCGTCGCCACCAGCAGCGTGAGAGCGTATAGGTGGGTTCGACTCACGACACCCTCTTCCGGCAGGAACCTCCAGACTCAGCTTCTGCCGAACCAAGCCTACACCCGCTTTGTCTTGGGCTCAAGGGCGAAGATCACTGGCAAGGCGTTCTTGCGCCCGCGCGGAGATCGGAGCTCGGACAAACTGGCGCACCCACAGAATAACGACAGTGGCGCAGTTGGGTGCAGGGGCGGCTTTGGGTCGCCATTTGACGAGCGAAACTCGCCGCTCCCACATCAAACTGCGCCGCTTACAAGAAAAACCTTGACAAGCTACGCCCAACACGATAGCCTAGAACCCGTCTGCGCCGAAGACGCAGTTCGGTCAAATTGCACGGCGCCTCCCGACCTGCACCTTCGGGACATCGCAGACCCCATAAGTCGGGGTCTGCGGCGGCCCGAACTGCCTGGCTGACGGTTGGTCGACGGAACAAAGCGAGAATGTCTATGAAAACAAACAGTCGAGGAGTTGAGGAGTTGTGGAGCCAATTCGAAAGGTCGGGTCGGATTCCGACGGTTTGTCACTCGTTAACCCTCGACTCTCGAAGTGAATTCGACGAAACAAAGCGAGAATGTCTATGAAAACAAAGGACAGTGACAGAAAGTCATGGACTGGCGGAGACGTTGCTCTTGAACCTCTGCGATGCGCCGAAGGAGCAGTTCGGTCAAATTGCACGGCACCCCCCGACCTGTCCCTTCGGGACATCGCAGACCCCACAAGTCGGGTCTGCGCCAGCCTGATTGCCGCGTTGAGGGTCAATAATCGACGGAACAAAGCGAGAATGTCTATGAAAACAAAGGACTGGAGGAAAAATCAACCATCGCTGACGCCTCTTGACCCAAGGAGGGGAACTGCGGACTCCCCTCCTCGGATGAGGAGGGGTGGGGGGTGGTCCGGCTTAGCGGCCTTTGTGTGCTTTGTGCCTTGGCGTGAAACCGGGATTGCTGTCGAAAAAAGGAAGGATGGTGCGGCGTGAAGGCTATCGAAATCGAGCAAGACACAATGTCACAGCCCGTGCCTGCTGCGACCGCCAGTCCGCCGACCCCCGCTCAGCGGCTTGTTTCCCTCGATGCCCTGCGCGGCTTCGATATGTTCTGGATTACCGGCGGCACGGCAATCCTGATGGGCCTGGGAAAGGTTGTCGATCGCCCGTGGTTCGACAAGTTCCTCGAGGAATTTGAGCATGTGCCGTGGCGGGGGCTGCACTTCTATGACCTGATCTGGCCGCTCTTCATGTTTATCATGGGAGCGGCGATACCGCTTGCGATCGCCAAGCGGCGGTCTAAGGGCGAGACTGACCGCCGGCTCTTATTTCACGCGTTGTGGCGAGCCATCGTCATGTTCTGCCTCGGGACGGTGACGCAGGGTAATCTCCTTCTGTTTGATTGGTACAAGTTTCGCCCCTGTTACAGCGTTTTGCATGGACTCGCCGTGGGGTACTTGATCGCCACCGTGGTGGCGATAAAGGTTAAACCGAAATGGCATGTTGCTACGATCGCCGCCTTTCTGCTCGCTTATTGGGCGGTAGTCATGCTGGTGCCGGTGCCGGGAGTGGGCGCGGGGGTCCTGACTCCTCAGGGCAACCTGCCGACCTATGTAGATAAAGTGGTCCTCGGCCATCTGCACTACGGCGACAACACATGGTTCCTGAGCTACCCGAGCTTCGGGGCCTCGGTACTGCTGGGCGTGTTGGCCGGGCAACTGCTGATGTCCGTCCGTTCGCCGGGCAGCAAGCTTCTGCGTCTGGTGGGAATGGGTGTGCTCAGCTTGCTGGCAGGGCTCCTCTGGAGCTTGTGGTTTCCCGTCATCAAACTGATGTGGACAAGTTCTTACGTCCTGATCTCGGGCGGATTCAGTTTCCTAGTCCTGGCCCTTTTCTACTGGATTGCCGATGTGCTCGGATACCGGAAGTGGGCCTTCGGTTTTATCGTGATTGGCATGAATTCCATCGCAGTTTACGTTGCCACCGAAATCTTTGATTTCAGCCGCGTGGGCAACATCTTCGTGGGGCACCTTTTGCCGCGCGTGGGCCGGTGGGACAGCCTGGTGGAGGCGGCCGCCGCCTTTGGCATTGTTTGGTTAATACTATTGTGGATGTATCGTAAGAAGGAATTTATTAGAATATGATGGTTATGAGGGGATCGTGCTAAGAATCGGCATCGTGGGCTTGGCCCAAGTAGGAAAGACAACGCTGTTCGAAATCCTTACCCGGGCGCACGCGGCCGGGCATGGCGGGGGAAAGGCCGAGGCGCACGTGGGCGTGGTCCGCGTGCCGGATGCGCGGCTGGACCGCCTGGCGGAGATGTATCACCCGCAAAAAACCATCCACGCCACGGTCGAATACCTCGATACGCCCGGCAGCATCATTGATTTAACGCGGGCGGGCGTCCAATCCCAGAGCCTGCGGGAATTGAATGCTCTGGCGCACGTGGTGCGGGCGTTTGGAGACCAGTCGATTGCCGCCGAAGGCGCTGTGAATCCCTCTCGCGACATTGAGAACGTCGAGTTGGAACTCATCCTCTCGGACCTCGCGGTGGCGGAGAAACGCCTCGAGCGGCTTGAAAAGGACGTTAAAAAACAGAAGAACGCCGCGCTGGAAAAGGAGTTTCAGGTTTTGAAGGTCTGCAAGTCGAGCCTCGAGAAACAGATTCCCCTCCGCGACGCCGGGCTGAATGCCGAGGACGAGCGGGTTATCCGTGGTTTCACGTTCCTGAGTCTGAAACCCATGCTTTATGTTCTCAACTTGGGTGAGAAGGACGTGGGCCGTGCCAACGCCGCCGAACAGTTTGCGCAGCAAGCGGGGTTAAAACAGAGGCCGCACACCGCGCTGGCGGCAATCTGCGGCAAAGTCGAAGCCGAATTGGCGGAACTCAACGAATCCGAGGCGGCGGAATTCCTGGCCAGTTACGGTCTCGAGGAGTCCGCTATCTTCAGGCTGATTCGTGCCAGCTATCAGCTCCTGGGTTTGATTTCCTTTTTCACTGTCGGGGAAGACGAATGCCGGGCTTGGACCATCCGCGCGGGGACCTCCGCACTGGAAGCCGCCGGGGAAATCCATACCGATCTGCAGCGTGGATTTATTCGCGCCGAAGTGGTGAAGGTTGACGACCTTCTGGCAGCGGGCGGCTTTGCCGAAGCCCGCGCGCGCGCCCAGCTCAGGCTCGAAGGCAAAGACTATATCGTGCATGACGGTGAAGTCGTGCACATTCGGCATTCGGGCTGAAGCGAGTGACGAGTGACAAGTGACGAGTAACGAGCCTGGCCTCCGATCTCCGGTTCGTTGCTCGTCACTTGTCACTCGTCACTCGTCACTTTTATGTCCTACCTCTCGATCAGTCTCGCGTTAGGAACGGCCGCCGGGTTGGCCAATCTATTGGGCGGCGGGATTGTCGCGGCGTGGCCTTGGCGCCGGAGTGTTCTGACCTCATTCATCGCCTTCGGCTCCGGCTTCATGCTGGCGACCACGATCACGGTGATGATTCCCGAAAGCTTTGAGCGCCTACGGGGCGCTCGCGCCGCTCCCTGGATTCTGGTGGGATATTTCATCGTGCACGTCTTCGAACACTCTCTGCCGGCGCATTTTCACTTCGGCGAGGAGACCCACGCCGAGGAGTTTATACATCCCGGAGTTGCTTATGCGGCGCTGGGTGGTTTGTTGACCCACACGTTTTTCGACGGGGTCTCGATCGCCTGCGGCTTCCTGATTTCGAACTGGCTGGGCATCGTGATCTTCGGCGCGGTGATCCTCCACAATATTCCGGAAGGATTCACCATGGCCTCCGTCATGGCGGCGGCCAAGAAAAGCCGCGCCGCGGGCATGTGGGCCGTGGCAGGCTTGGGAATATCGAGGCTCGTGGGTATCCTGGCCATGGCGGTCGCGAAGCAATGGGTTAACTACGGCTTGGCGCTTTCGGCGGGAGTCACCCTCTACGTGGCCGCGTCGGACCTTATCCCGGAGGTCAACAAGCTGCCCGGTCCGCGCGTCGCCTTGACGGTTGGGGCCGGCGTGGCGCTGGTTCTCATGCTGCGGTTCTGGTTCTTCGGGGCCGTCCTGCCCTAGCCGCGTCGTGGAGCGCAATGTACTCTGACCAGGTGCTCGACCATTTCCATCATCCCCGCAACGTCGGCGAAATCGACCCGCCGGCGATCGTGGTGGAGACCGTAAACCCCGCCTGCGGCGACCTGATGAAATTGTGGGTGCGTGTCCGGGAGGGAGTGATTGTGGATGTCAAGTTCAAGGTGGCGGGATGCGTTCCGGCCGTCGCCTGCGGGTCCTGGCTGACGGAACGAATCAAGGGAGTGTCTCTGGCAGAGCTTACATTGATAGCCTCTGACCGGATTGCCGACGCCTTGGGCGGGCTGCCGGCTGCTTCCCGGCACGCTGCGGTGCTGGCTTCTGACGCCCTCCGCCAACTGCTCGCCCGATTGCTTCCACGCCCAACTGGAATTGAACCCTGACGAGCGACATGGCCTGCTTAAGAAATCGGGCTGGGCCGGGAGGTCGTCGCGGACAATTCCCTCGCGCAGAACGGGCAGTAGAGATCGCCGGCTCGGACGGCGTGATGGCAGGCGGGGCAGGCGGGGTGCAGGTTGAATTTGCACTTGGGGCAGAAATTGAAGGCCGAGTCCGCCACGGTTCCGCAATTGGGGCACGTGACCCTCAGGGGCTGCCGCATGAGGAAGTAGATGATGAACCCGATTGCATCGGGGACGAAAATGACCACCAGCGTCCATAGGGTTACGTTCATTCCCCGTCTCTTCGCGTCGCGGTTCACATAGCCGACCAGCAGTATGAAGAAAGCAAGTACGACGCCCCCCACGATGCCGATGAATATCCGCCAGGCCAACGGGGGCGAGTGGGGGTCGCGAGGGAACAAGACCGCGTGCAAGAGCAGTTGCATGCCCGCGAAGAGTATCACGGCGAGGCCGATGGCCCACCAGGGGATTACTTTCACTTCTTGAACGATGTCAGGCTTCGCTTCCGCCATGGTCATTCTCCCTTAAGGCAGTGACGAGTTGCGAGTGACAAGTGACGAGCGCCAACGCTACGCTCGCGCTGGCAACCGTCGATACTTCCACACTCCATTAACCCCCAACTGCCCACTGCCGACTGCCTACTGCCTACTGCCCACTGCCGACTGCCCACTGCCGGCTGCCCACTGCCCACTGCCTACTGCCTACTGCCCACTGCCCCCTCTGCCTGCCGCCATGCGATAATCGCGGCGGCCACAACGGCGGGCGCTATCCACGCAAGCGCGAAGCCGGTGACCCACACCACGCGCGAAAGCGCCAAGCGATGTCCGATCCACTCGAAGCCCCGCCACATGAGCGGTGCTGAGACCACTCCCAGGATCCAAGACAGCGTACAGGAAATCCACAGAGCTCGCAGGCGCGCGGCGTTTTCGGCGATTTCTCGGGCTCGAACGCGAACTTGCATTTGGGTCTTCAGCACCAGCGAGGAGTCGAAGCGCGGTGCCGCAGCACGAAATGCGCGCAGCGCCAGTTCGGTCTGACGCTCCAGCTTCTGGCAATGCACACAGCTTTCCAGGTGTGCCTCCAACTCTTCGCGTTCTGCGGCGGTGAGGCTTTCCACCTGCATCTTATCGATGAACTGCAGCGCTCGTTCGTGGCTTTCTTCCCTCATGAGTAGATGTCCTTCAACCGTTCTCGAAGCATTGCCAGGCCTCGATAGAGCCTTGATTTCACGGTCGACAAAGGTGAATCGACGATGCGAGCAATCTCTTCCAGTTCCAAGTCCTCGTGGAAGCGCAGGGTCAGCACTTCGCGGTAAGAAGCGGGCAGATGCGCCAGCGCCGTGGCCACGCGCGCAGCCTCTTCGCCCTGAAACGCCTGTTCGAATGCCGATGATGAGGCGGTGTCTTCGACTTCGAGAGGACGGCGGGTGTCCACCGGTTCCAGCAAGGCATCCAGACTTTCGGGTTGCCGGCGCCGGCGGTAGTCGATGGTCAAGTGGCGGGCGATGCTGAAGAGCCAGGTCTCGAACTTCCAGCGCTGTTGGTACTGGTGCCCCTTTTCGAGCACCCGGATCCAGGTCTCCTGGAAAAGGTCTTCAGCCTCGTGGCGCCGGCCGGTGAGCATGAGCAGGTAGCGGAACAGGCGGTAGCGATATTGCTCGATGAGATAGTCGATCAGGGTGGGATCGCGCCGCCGCAGCCCTCCCGCCAGCTCTCCGGCTTCCTGTTCAAGCGCGCTCATAAGCCAGCTAGTCGCGAATCCCATTCTATCTTTGTATACGAGAAACGTCCTCCAAAAGACGCACCCAAAAGACCAGCCTTGGCAGATCCGCACAAAACCGCGATGGCGCGGCTTCACGCATTGAACCAGGGGTCGGTTAGGAGTACACTTCGGGCGTGGCCTGCGGGCCAGCAACTGCAAACCGGCTTACATCCTCCAGATGAGAGGCGGCGGCGATGAAGCGGAAAGGGGCGAGTTCGAGCGGGGCGCCCCGGGCGTTATGGCCGTATGTTACGCTGGCTCTGTCCGGGTTCGTCCTGTTGAACGCGAGAGCAGTCCGGACTCAAGTTAGCGACACGAGCGGGCAATCCTACTACTTGGACGCCAAACCGCTGCTGGACTATCCTCTTCCCGACCTCCTGAATGCCGCGCCGGAACTTCAGGGGCTGGAACCTGCCAAGAATCAGGACGAGTTGCCTTCCATCTTGGAAAAAGTCGGAACTGTAACCAAGGATTTGATGGACAGGATACCGAACCTGGTTTCGCACGAGGAAGTAACCGAGCAACGGCTGCGCGCTTCGGGCAAGGTCGAGGCCCACCGGCGAGTTGAATTTGAATACATGATCCTCGTCCATCGGCAGGACTCGACCATCAGCTTGGACGAGTACCGGACTGAGACCACCGGCATTCAAGTGGAGGCGCACGAGCTGGAGCAGGGCTTTATGCTTACTAGCGGCTTTGCCTCCGGATGGGAGCACTTCCTGCCCCCGGTTCAGGCGGCGGCGCGGTTCCGCTATCTCGGCCAACAGACTTACAACGGGCTCAGGTGCTACGTCGTAGCCTTTGCCCAGAAGCCGGGGTCGGCCACCATCATCGGCAGATTCTTCTCCGGGGACAGATTCGTTTGCATCTTGTATCAAGGGATCGCGTGGATCGACGAGGCGACCTTCCGAATCGTTCGCTTGAGGACGGATTTATTGGCGCCCCGTCCTGACATTGCCCTCGAGCGGCTGACGACCGACCTCCAGTTGGGTGAAATACGATTGCCGCAGTTCGTCTCGCCCCTATGGCTTCCTCAGCAGGTCGACCTTACGGCCGACTCGGGCCAAGAGCACTTCCGAAACCTTCATCGCTACTCAGGCTACAGGTTGTTCAAAGTCGAATCCAAGATCCTGCCTGCTCCGCCTGATTAAGCCGACTGCAATTGGTCCAACTAAGCCTGCTTAGGCGATACCTGCGATTTTGGCAGTTTCCTCCCAAAGACGCTGCGCCGCGGCGGCGTCTTGGGCGGCTCTGGAAGGATCTATAGGACGGCACTTATGGAAGTACTTGCCGGTCACGCCGGCGACCTCGGGGGACGACGCCAGGTACACGATTGTTTCCGCGCCCTGCTCGGGAGAGAGGGCAAAGCGCTTGCCGACGCCAATTCCGAAAGACATGAATCCACCGCTCTGGTCGCCGAAGCGAGTAGCTACGAACCCGGGGTGCAGGCAATTGGCCGTCACGCCTGTACCTTGAAGCCGCCGCGCGAGTTCGCGTGTAAAGAGGATGTTGCACAGCTTCGAGCGCCCGTACACTTTGAAGCCGGGCCCTCCGTATCGCAGCGATTGCCAAAAGCCGCCACCATAGGCTTTTTCAGATTGCAAGTCGTCAAAGTCGAGCGTAGCAGACTCGTGCGCATCCGAAGCCGTACTCACGATTCGTGCCGGCGCGGAGGCCGTGAGCCGCTCCAGCAGGCCCTGGGTCACAACAAAATAGGACAGGTGGTTCAGGGCAAAGGTCCGCTCTAAACCGTCCGCGGTGACCTGGCGCGAGCCGAAGAGAGCGCCGGCGTTATTAATCAGCACATCGATCCGGGGTTCAGCGCCCGCGATCTCCGACGCTACTCGCTTCATTTCGCCGAGGCGCGACAGATCGGCATAGTGAACGGTGTGCTCGACTCCAGGCGCACATGCTTGGAGACTTTTCAGAGCGGCTTCGCCGCGTTGCGGGTCGCGCGCGATCTGGACGATGCGCGCCCCCATTCTCGCAAGATTCTCCGCTGCGACCTTTCCAATGCCGGATGTCGCACCGGTGATAACCACCACCTTGCCTTGCATGTTTTGGTTCATAAGTGCTTTCATGAAACGAACATCCCTCAGCAGCATCCTAGCAAATAGAAGTTCAGGTTGTCACCTCTTCAGCACAGGACCGCTACGGATGGGAACTTCGTGGATTCCGGGCGCGTACGCTTAGGAGGAGGTTGAGGCATGCGCGTTTTTCTCGTCACGTTGGCGATTTCGACGGTCGCGGGCGTAGCGCTTTGGCAGTTTGGCTTGGCCCATCGAATCTGGCCTTCCCATCCCTTTCTTGCCACTGTGTTTGTCGCCGCCGGTTCCGGCATCGCAGCTCAGTTGGCGGCATCCCATGATCCGGTCACGGCTCGAATTGTGCACGAACCGGGATTCAGCGTCATCGGAATCTCCGCTCGCACCACCAACGCCATCGAAATGTCGGGCCGAGGCGTCATCGGGAAACAGTGGGATCGCTTTATGAAAGATGGACTGCTTGGCAAGATTCCCGAGCGCGCGGACACCAATATTCTCGCCCTCTACACTGATTATGAGAGCGACCACAGCGGCGCCTACACTTTCATATTGGGCGCCAAGGTGAGTTCGGCCGAAAACGTGCCTCCGGGAATGGTGCTCAAAGAAGTTCCACCCGGCAAATACGCAGTCTTCACCTCCGCACGGGGTCCGGCGGCAAAAGTCGTCCCGGAATCCTGGCGGCACATCAATTCCTTGCCCAAGTCCGCGCCAGGAGGAGACCGGACATATCAGGCTGATTTTGAAGTGTACGGGCCGAGTGCCGCTGATCCGCAGCATGCCCAGGTGGAGATCTATGTTGGGATACGGTGAGAAGACCTGTCTGAACCGGTCACTTCTTCGAGTAGATGACTTTTCCACTGCGGATCGTGTAGCGGACGTTCGAAAACGCCGTCACGTCCTCCGCCGGGTCGCCACCAAGGACAACCAGATCGGCCTCCATCCCTCTCGCGATGCGGCCGTTGCGGCCCGCGTATCTGAACCGGCGCGCCGGGTTCGTGGAGAGAGAGGCGAGTATGTGCCGGAAATCCATCCCGGCCTGCGACATCAGGGTGTACTCGAGCGCCGTATCGTAATGATCGGTGTAACCGATATCGGTACCGAACAAGATCTCCCCGCCCGCCTGTGAGTAAGCGCGAAGTTCCGCGACCATTTGGGCGAGCCAACCCTCGCGATTCTGGTCTGAGAGCCCTCCCTTGCGCGCTTCGAAATCAAACAGCGTCAGAGTGGGTATGAGCGCCATATTTGCCCGTTTCAGCCGTGCGACGAAATCCGGCGTCCAGGGCGGTGACTGGGGGACGGTGTGCGCCAGAATATCGACACCACTCTCAATCGAGACGTCTACACCCTCCGCGTTCTGCGGATGCGCAAATACCGGCATGGAGTGGCGATGCGCTTCCGCAACCGCCGCCCTGGCGATAGCCAAGGGCAAAACCGCAACCTTGCCTTCGCCCTGGTAAGAACCGGCAAACAACTTGATGCCATCAGCGCCTTTCGCGGCATGATCGCGCACCAATGCGATCGCCTGATCTGGGGTTTCGGTTGGCAGGATCGAGAGGTGATTGGCGCGCAGAAAATCGCGCACATACACCGGCGCGATTGTCCAGATTGGCTCGCCAACGGTAAGCACGTGGGGGCCGCGAAGCTCGCCGTTTTCAGTGCGGCGGCGCAACTCGAGTGTATTGTCCAGTATTGAGGAGATGTCGAAGACGGTGGTGAATCCCCACCGGTTGAACATCGCGTCCAACTGTTCGTCCAGGTCCTGAGCGCGAGCCTCGCGAACATGGAGCAGAGCAGGAGTTAAGACGTGGACATGGCTGTTCCAGAATCCTGAGGTCACGACCGATCCCATGCAATCCAGCACCTTCGCGCCACGCGGGATCTTAACTGAAGGGCTGGGCCCGACGGCAATGATCAGGCCGTCGTGTACGACGATTGAGCCGTTTTCGATTGGAGGTTCAGTGGGGGACGGATAAATCTTCGCTCCGACAAGAGCCAGGTCGGAGGCGCCGCATGGACGTGCTGCAAGAACCAGCAGACCCAGAAGAAGAACAGTGGTACGTACTCGCATTTCAGCAATATACGCCCTTGGCCGGAGGGTTGTCGCGGTGCATTTGAAAAACTTGCAGAGTTCCTGCGCTCTCCCCGTGGCCGAGGAACCACGGAAACCCAATGCGGGAACCGCGCCGTTCACCGGCAGACTTGGAATTATTGCGCTGCGCGCGATTGGTCCGCCCTGGCAACCTCAAGAATGGGCTCGATGAATCGGCTGTATTTGTTCAAGGTTGCTTCATCATGTGCCGCCAGTGCAGTTCGCACTGCTTGGATCGACGCGGGGGTTACGATTTCAAGCCGGCCCACAAAAACGCGAGTGAACTGGGCGGGCACGGGTGCGATTGTCACCGGCAGGATGTGATCAACAAAACCGCCCGGCACGATGTAGATCAGGCGGCTGCCTTCTCCAAACCAGGAATCACGCCAAGTCCGCACCATGGCGCTCGCTTCGTCCGGATAAAGACCTCGCTCGACCAGAATCTCTTCCAACTCTGCGCGCAAAGATTCGACTGTATCGGTCAGCGCGGGCGGATCCAGAACCGTCTCATCCGTGAGCGCGCCGCCGGAACGATAGCCGACTGCTTCACCCCGGCGCTCAAAAAGAATGATCGCCGGGATATCCTCTTGGCCGAGATTCCTCACCGATAATCTCCCATCGGAGTCCAGTTCCGCGGATAGCGGCAGCGGAGAAGCTGAGACCCCCCGGTAGAACAGGAATTTCTCCTGCTGGTCGCCCTTTGGCGTCGTCACGCTCACCGGCGAGGAGGCGGTTTCGCGGGCGGTGTAGTAGCGACTCTCCTGATCTTCGCGAGGAAAGTCCGTGACCAAAGGCGGGGAGACGGACACGCTATCCCATGCAATGGATCCATTCATCTGCAATTGGTCCAAGTTGGTGTTGCGGAGAACTCCGCCGGGTTCAACGCGCCGAGCGTGGGGATACCACTCGGTGATAATTCCCTTGTCAAAGGCGACCTTGACTGACACCTTCACTTCCTGCGGTGAGTAGAAATACATCACCGGGGTCTCCATACGAATCGTGCCACGTAGCCCCAGTTTGAAATTCGCCGTGCTGAAATGTTCCACGAATCCCGGGAGGTCTTTGGTTCCCGGTGAGGGCAAGGGCTGCCATTCGACCGCGTGACCGTTCTTGCCGGCAATCGCAGTGAACGTCCCCCACTCGTGAACCGTGAGGTCGGGCAAATTCAGTTCCCCTGCCACAAGCCAGCTCGCAATACAAATACCTGCGAGCTCGACTGCGACCAAGCAAGCCAACCTTCGGGACATTAGCGTTCTCCAGAAAGACTGCCTTAAACGTAAGCTCATCCGTTCGGCCTCCTGCCGGGGAATTGCAGTCCGAAGACTGCGGCGCGATTCGTCCTGCTCGCGCAGGGGTTTTGTAGGGGCACGCCATGGCGTGCCCCTACGCGCTAGAGCGCAGAGAGCATCTGGCCATTAAATCTGGAAGCCAGATTCCGTGCCAAGAGAGGATCGCTGCCTGAGCCTGCCAACGCCTTCTGTAGGTGTGCCTGGTGATCGCCTTTCGGGCCGAGCAGGGTGATGAGCGCGGCGGCGAATTCTATCTCCGGATCGGACGCGCGCAGGTTGATGGCCTTCTTCACGTAGCTATAACCATCGAGGGCACGGGCGGGATTTGGCTCGTCCTTGCCCATCCACTGTTTGTAGGCCTCAGCCAGGTAACCAAAGTCGAACCAGGCCAGAGCGTCAGGGCGGCCGGCGGCGTCGGAATCAACGGCGCGGAGGTGAAGGCGCGTGAGCAGCTCTTTGGCCACTTGCGAGTCCCGCCGGGCGAACAATGTGGCGCGGCGAAGAGTCTCCATGCGCACCAACACCGGAGTGCCCGGTGTGAGGATCGCGAGAGTGTCCCGAGTCAGGTTCTTCACATCATATTCCCCTTCCCCTTTCTGGTTCCAATCCACCAAAGGCAGCGACTTCGCTTGGCCGATGTCAATGGGATGGCAGATCAAAGGCGGTCCCGCTTTTACCGATGCTGCGAATCCCAGCAAGACCGCCGTCATGCCGATGACCGTGCGCGAAAACAGACGTGATTTCATGTTCTGAAGCCTCCTTGTATGGTTTCTTAGCCCTACGTCCAAAGAGACGCCACAAAAGAGTCGAGTGTTAACAAAGTGCCTGCCCTGGCCGACCGACTGACAGGCAACTTATGCAAGGCTGATGTGAAAATCGGGGAAAGTCAGAAGGTGGGTAATCGCGAGGCGGCCTGCCGGGTGGCTACTTTGCGATTGCCTGCGGCGTGGCGCCAGACCACGAACGCTCCCAGTAGCGCCAAACCGAGATATCGTCAAACCCGAGGTCATTCCACCATCGATCCAGCATGGGTTGGTCGAGGCGCAGAATACCGGCTTGAGTCACGCCGGAGGGTAACGGAACAAACTCTACCAAGCGGTTGAAGACTTGGGTACGTTGTGGCTCATCGACTCGCGACAGCAGGTGCCATAGAGTGAGTGCGTCACGCTGGCGCGCTTGCGCAAGCACGATGCCGAGATCGGCAATGCGCTGCTGTGGGGTGGGGTCCTCAAAATCGAACCGCGTTAACGCAGAACGGAATTCCGAAGACGCATCCTCGAAATAGGGAGTGCCGGGACCTGCTTTCGGCTTCGTCAGGCAGGCGGCTCCCGCAGGTATAAAGGACTCGCGCCCATTCAGTTTAAACCCCACCCACCCGAGCGAGGTGCGCACCAGCCCGGCGCCTGTGTCGTCCACCTTCAAGGTATACGCACAGCCCAAATCCACCGTCATTGCGGACGGAGTATCGACCACGAATTGGCCCGGAGGCGCCCAGATGAAAGTGTGGATTGTGCCGAGATCGAGAGCAATCCGCTTCAAGCCCGAGCCCATGTTCAACAGCCGCAGGCGTGTACCGGGTTCTACCTCGATTTGGCCAACCTCTTCATCCCGAAGTCTTGCCCGAGCCTGTGGGCCCGTTTCGAGGGTTTGGCCGACGCCGAGCCGGCTGTTTCCTTCTTTCTCGCTAACGGCCTTCCGCTCTAGTCGAGGGATACCCTCCAAGACCGAGACATCCCATCCCGCGGCTGTGTCGCGGTTCGGCTTCCGTTCGTACACCAGCACCGTTGTAACGCACACGGCCGCCATTGCAGCCACGGCTGCCAGAGCCAGCACCCATCGTGGCTGGCGGGGCATCATCCACCATCTTGTGGCCGGAGCGAGTTCAGGGAATGCCGGCCTGGGCCGGTGCGATCGAAATCTGTCGAGCAATGCTTCCAGCCTCTGAATTTCAGGGTCAGGCTCGCCTGACCTGTCCCATAAATAGTCGTTCCCCATCGCATGGACTTCTTTCTTTGCTTGGTTGTTTCCCGCATTCATGATTACGGCCCTTCCTGTCCCGGCCTGCCTGGACTGGGGCTCAGTATGGCTCGGAGCTGCTGCATCCCCCGGTGCAGGTTGACGCGCACCGAGCCGGCCGTCAGGCCGGTGCGTGCAGCGATCTCCGGGCCGGTCATGCCTTCCACAAGGCGCAGAATCAAAGGCTCCCGATAGGCGTTCGGCAGAGTTTTGATCGCGTCCAAAATCAGGTTCGCGGAAGCTTCCTGATCGCCGCCGCTCGCGCGCATCTCCATTTCTTCTTCGGACACGTCCACGGCCAGTTGTTCCTCGGGGGCTGATCGGCGGTGGTGATCTTTGGCCAGATTGCGTGCGATGGCTGCGAGCCACGCCCCAAAGCTTCCGACTTCACGCAGCGTTGACAGCCGGCGGAGCGCCAGTACGAAGACATCCTGAACCAAGTCGTCCACTGCCGCGAAGGGGGCCTTCGCCAGCATGATTCCGTGGACCATCCGGGCGTACCGGTCGTAAAGGAGGCCGAATGCGGCGCGGTCCCCGTCGCGGGCCGCACACACTAACTTAGCGTCTTCGGAGGGTTCCAGTTGTTCCCCCACAAGCTGGCCTCCCAAGCCCGCAGTCAGCATTTCAAAACCCTCTTCCAAACCGGAGCCCATCTGTGGTCGGTCCTTTATCTACTATAGATGATTGGGAGAGCAGAACTGTTAACAGCCGATCCGTTCGAAAATAGGAAGGGTTCTTGTATGGTTTCCACGCACCGCCGCGGGAATGAGCGACTGCCAGGGATAGAGGTTCGCGCTTCGACAGTGGAAGAAGCAGGGTTCGGTGAAAGCATGGCACTTACTGGGACGAACGGGATGTCGACTTGGCGTAATCCAGGACCCACTGCGGCGGGTCCGGTTCTAATCTGCCGTCCACTTTCACATTTCGCTCTTTGGCCCAGCGATATCCCCACATCGGCCCATACTTGGTGACGTAGGTGTCGGGGGTTTGGTAGGCAGCGTCAGACTGTGCTACACCCAGGGACACGAACTTATAGCTCTGCGCCTCGAAGAGCTGAAGCACTTGTTCGATCAGGTCGGCGTTAAGCCGATTGTCGTGCAAGAGCATCACCTGCGGAGGCTCGTAACCGAAGACCTGTTTGTTGAGGGCGGCGTAATACTTGATCTCAGCATCGGTGTAAGCCAGATAAGCGAGGCGTAGCCGTTGAGCGGCTGCGTCGTTACTCCTTGCGATCATTCGGACGTACGCATCGTTGAAGACATAGTCGGAATTGTCGATTGTGCATGTGGCCAGCCGGTATCCACGCCGAGCAAGGAATGCGGTAATAGCATTCTTCTTCGCCTCCGTGTCACCCGTGTGGTTGAAAGGAAACCGGAAAAATGCGGGTTTCTTTCCAGCTTCTCTCATGAGCGGTCCAAACCCAAATTCGCCGCGCGCAACCTCTTGCTCAAATTGTTCAGGCGAGAGAGCGTTGATATCAGAATGAGAAAAGGTGTGATTCCCGAGATCAAATCCCTGGTGTACCCACTCCTTGAGTATCGAAATTCCGGACGCGCCGAACGATTCAACAACCTTCTGGATCACAAAACCCGTGACCGGAACTTGGTGAGTGACAAAGGCCCTCAATAGCCTGCGATTGGCGTTCACAGCCGCAGACGTTTCTCTCGAAACATTTTGCAGTGTGGCGGCGCCACCGGCATAAGGCAGATCGTCAACCGTGATCGCTACTCTACGACCTTGGGCAAATGCACTCGCCGACGAGAGTACAGCCAGCGCGACAGATGCGCAAAGCAACTGCAAGCCACGCATGTTCAGAATCTAATGGGCAGAAGGGGGCAAGTCAATTGGAAAGCGCCGCTCCCAATGACCCGTCAGGGTCGAGCCCCTAGGCAGGAACCAGTGCCAGCGATTTGATGATCTCAAAGAGTTCTTTGGGTTGAACAGGCTTGGAGATGTAGGCGTCCATGCCAGCGGCAAGGCAGTGTTCACGATCACCCTTCATAGCATGGGCAGTCATGGCGATGATCGGAACATGGGTTTGCGCCGCTCCCTCCTTGGCGCGGATGGCTGCGACGGCCTCGTAACCATCCATCTCCGGCATGGAAACGTCCATGAGGACCAAATCGAACTTCTCCTTTTCCAGTTCTTCCAAGGCCTTGCGGCCATTATTGGCCACCACCACTCTGTGACCGTGTTTTTCCAGAAGCCGGCACACCAGTACCTGGTTGACGACATTGTCTTCGGCCAGCAGAATGCGCAGGTTCTGACGGGCTTCGCGCAAAGTGTGACGGGTAACCAGAGGAAGTTCGTGAAGTTGTTGATCCTTGGTCGCCAAGACGTTGAGTACGGCGTCGAAGAGCTGCGACTGGACGATCGGTTTGACCAGATAGGCGGCGATGCCTAACTCCCGGCAGCGCGCTGCGTCACCCCTTTGCCCGGCCGAAGTCAGCATCATGATCGTAATCTTGCGCAAGTCGGTTTGCTGACGGAGGCGTTGCACCAGCGTGAAGCCGTCCATGCCCGGCATCTGCGCGTCCACCAGCAGCAGCGCAAAGCCGATGCCCCGGCGATCGGCTTCGTGAAGCATGGTGATGGCTTCCGCTCCGCTGGGCGCCAACTCCGGCCGCATCCTCCAGTGGCGCAGCATCTCTCCCAGAATGCGACGGTTGGTCGGATTATCGTCCACCACCAGCACCGGCAGCCCGGCTAAGTCCACGCGCTCCAGCGGCCCCATCGCCACCACGCCCTTCGCTGTCCGCACCGGTACGGTGAAGTGGAAGCGGCTGCCTTTCCCCAGTTCGCTCTCCACCCACATCCGGCCGCCCATCATCGTCACCAGCCGCAGGGAGATGGTCAGCCCCAGCCCTGTGCCTCCGAAGGTGCGTGTCATGGAACCATCGGCCTGGGAGAAAGCTTCGAAAATGATCTTCTGCTTCTCGGGAGCAATGCCGATGCCGGTATCCCGCACCGTGAAGTGCAACAGCGCCTGATCCGGAGTAGCGGACTCCAAGACCACTTCCAGGCTCACGTCGCCGCGCGGCGTGAATTTGATGGCGTTGCCAACCAGATTGATAATGATCTGGCGCAGCCGCGTGGGATCGGCAACCACCATTTCCGGCACCTCGGGGTGAATATCGCACGTCAGCTCGAGGCCCTTCTCGTCGGCCCGCAAGACCAACAGCTTCAGGGTATCATTCAGGCTGTCGCGCAACTTGAAGCGAATCGGGTCAAGGTCGAGCCTGCCGGCCTCGATTTTGGAAAAGTCCAGGACATCGTTGAGGACAGTAAGCAAGGCGTCGGCTGAAGTTTTGGCCATTCCCAAGAATTCCCGCTGCTCGGGGGTCAGTTCCGTTTCCAGGGTCAACTCTGTCATCCCCAGGATGCCGTTGATGGGGGTGCGAATCTCGTGGCTCATGTTGGCCAGGAACATACTCTTGGCGCGGCTGGCGGCCTCCGCGCCTTCTTTGGCTTTTTGCAGCTCCAACTCCGTCCGCTTGCGCTCCACGATTTCTTTCTGCAACTCCTCGGTCCGATCCTTCACGCGGACCTCCAGCTCCTTTTCGTGCTCGCGAATCGTCTGCATCCGGAGCCGATATCCCCCAACCGCCGTGGCCAGCAGCAACAGTCCGGAAAAGGTATAGAACCAAAGCGCTTGGTAGAAATGCGGCTTGAGATAAAGGTCCACACCCGCGCCTTCCTGGCTCCAGTTCCCTTCCTCGTTGCGTGCGATCACCCGAAACCGGTAACGGCCGGGAGGAACGTTTGTGTAGGCGGCAATGCGTCGTGCTCCGGCATCGACCCAGTCCCCGTCGAAACCTGTCAATTGGAACTTGAATTGTACCCGGCCGGGCGCGGAAAAACTGAGACCTGTGTAGCGGAACTCAAGCCTGTTCTGCCCTGGCGGCACCTCGATGTACCCCGACGCCGGCACGGGCTTGCCATCAATCGAGAGCTGCTCGATCATGACTCGGGGCGGGCGCTCGTCAACCTTCAGATGGGCTGGGTTGACCACGGCGACCCCCTTGATGGTGGGGAACCACAAGCTGCCATCCTTGGCTTTCCACCCGGCAGGCTGAAAGCCGCCATTGCATTCGCGGCTGGCCATTCCGTCGGATTTGCCATAGGAAATGCACTGAATAGACTTGATCTTCCCTTCCGCAAATTCGTTCAGATCCTTCTTGCTGGCACGATAGACGCCCCGGTTGCAACTCATCCAGAGATTACCCTGGTCATCCTCGAGGATCTGGTACACGGTGTCGTCGAACAATCCTTGTCGCATCGTGTAGGCGGTGAACTTGCCGTCCTTGAATCGGCTCAGCCCGGCGGAACATGATCCAATCCAGAAGGTTCCCTCGTGGTCCTGATAAATGGAGCACGTTTCGTCGTTCGCCAAGCCGTCTTTGGTGGTGTAGGTTCGAAAGCTGTCGCCCGTCATCGCGACGAGCCCCTTCTCCGTGGCGATCCAGAGCGTGCCTTTAGGATCCCGGTAAAGGGCCCTGATGACATCGGAAGGCAATCCGTTGCGGGTTGAATAGAGGGTGAATTTGCCGTCTCGAAAGCGATTGAGCCCGCCGCTCGCCGTGCCAATCCAAAGGTCGCCGTCTTGATCCTGAAGAAGCGCTCGAATGGAGTCATTGGAGAGGCCGTTTTTCGTGCTGTAGGAGGTGACCTTGTCGTGGTAGATCCGGGCCACTCCGGCACCTTTGGTTCCCACCCAAAGGCTTCCGTCGTGGCTTTCGAGAACACTCAATACTTCATTTTCCGGTAGACCTGTCTTGCTGGTATAGGTGGTAACCTTCCCCGCTTTGAACCGGGCCAATCCGCCGCTTGCCGTTCCTATCCACATACTGCCATCGTGGCCTTCATAAACGGCATCGACCCCTCCCAATTGCAATCCTGGATCATTGCCATAGGTGACGAAGTTAGCGTCCTTCAATCGAACCAAACCGCCGCCAAACGTGCCGAGCCAAAGGCTTCCCTCGTCATCTTCCATAATCGCAGAAACCGTGTCGTTCGAAAGGCCCTCCTTGGTGGTAAAAGCCGAAACCGTTCCGTTCTGAATACGCTCCAAGCCATGACCGTCTGTCCCAACCCATAAGGTGCCCTGGTGGTCTTCGACGAGCGAGATCACACGGTTTCTCTCTGCACCCTCGTTCCCGGGGAGGGCCTGCAATTGGCCATCTCGCATCTGGCATAATCCGCCGCCCGTTCCGACCCACAAGCTGTGCCCTCGGCCTGAACCCAACGACCAAACGACATTGTTGGGAAGCCCATCCTTCGTGGTGTAGAGAGTGAACTTTCCGTCCTTGAGCCGGCTGAGGCCGTGGTTCGTGCCAATCCAAAGGCTTCCATCGTCGGTTCCCATCAGTGCCCAAACGAAATCGTCCGACAAGCCGTCTTTGGTCGTGTAACGCGAGAATTTGCCGTCCTTAAAGCGCCCCAGTCCATGCCCTTCAGTTCCAATCCAGAGGCTTCCGTCATCGGTCTCACAAAGTGCCAGGACAGTGTCATTGGACAGCCCATCCGGGGTGGGATAGGCCGTGAACTTTCCATTCTGTAATCGATAGATGCCTCCTGCGTCCGTGCCGATCCACAGACTGCCATCACGGCCTTCGTGCAACTTGTGAATAAAACCGCTGGTGAGCTCAGGCGTGTTAGATTGGTCGAACACGGTGAAGCGATTTCCATCGAAGCGAACCAAGCCGGCCTCGGTTCCCAGCCAGATATATCCGTCACGCGTTTGAGTGATTGTTGTCACATCATCTTCAGGTAACCCATCCTCTTGCTGCCAGACTTCGTGGACATACTGCGTCAAGGTCTTGATCGGCATCAGGGCTTGGGCAGGCGTGTTCCAAAAGCAAAAGAAGGTGGTCAGCAGCAGACATGCCCTCGCCAGGGCCGAAAAGCATCGAAGTGATCTACCGGCAGGCATATTCTTTTGTGCACCTCTTGACGTTGGCGGCAGGATCGACCTCGCCTGGTTACACGCGCTCGTCTCCCAATTGTCTGCTCGCACCGACCTGGATTCTAACTGTGAGAACATCTGCGTTCAACGGCACTTCGGTAAGGTCAATACGCACCGGCCCGATCGAGCGGACGTGCGGGTTCCACTAGTGTACCCTCCGCAGAATGGGAAGCGGAAACCGCAGGCTGGGGCCGGCCTCGTCGAGTGATTGCGCAAGCTCCGAACCGGTTACCGGCAGGCCGAAAAGGGTACCCTGCACTTCGTCGCACCCGTGATCTTTCAAGAAGGCGAACTGGGATTCAGTCTCAACGCCTTCAGCGACGACTCGGATGCCTAGACTGTGCGCCATCGCGATGATACCGAGGATTATCGCCGAGTCGTCCGCAGCTTGGGGGAGATCTTGCACAAACGACCGGTCAATCTTGAGTGCGTCCACCCGGAACCACCGAAGCAGGCTTAGAGAGGAGAATCCAGTCCCAAAGTCGTCGATGGAGAGCCTCACTCCCAGTTCGCTGAGCTTCTGAAGTACTTCCTTGGCCCGTGGAACATCTTCGACGATGGCGCTTTCCGTGAGCTCCAGTTCCAAGCTCTGAGGGCTCAGACCGGTTTCTTCGAGCAAACTGGAGATGAATTTGGAAAAGTCGCTGCGTTGAAACTGTCGGGCCGAGACGTTGACGGCGACTGGGACCAGCGGCAGTCCGACGGTTTCCCAGGCTTGGATCTGGCGGCAGGCCTCTCTCAACACCCATTCCCCGATCGGGACGATGAGTCCCGTTTCCTCAGCGAGGGGGATGAATCTTTCCGGCGGCACGGAACCTAAACCCGAGGTGTTCCATCGGAGCAGGGCTTCGACCCCGGCAAGACGACTGGATTGGGCTTCGAGCTTAGACTGAAAGCAGAGCTTCAGTTCTCCCTGCTCAACCGCACGACGCAGCCTGGCTTCGATCTTCATCCGCTCGATGCACATCCGCGTCAGCGATTTTGTATAGAATTCAAAAGTGTTTTTCCCTTTTTGTTTGGCCTGATACATGGCCGAATCGGCATTTCGGAGAAGCGTTTTGAGATCATCGCCGTCCGACGGGGACACAGCAATGCCGATGCTGGCTGTAGCGAAGAGTTCGTGCCCTTCAATCATAAAGGGTGCCTCCAGGGCGCTCATAATGCGCCGTACGACCAGCAAAGCGTCCCGCTCCTTCTGAAGATTGAAGAGAAGAATTGCGAATTCATCACCACCGAAGCGGAAAACAGGAGGCTGGGAGGTTTGCGCGCCGGGCCGGGATATCAGGTCACTAGCGCGCACGCATTGAGAAAGCCGATCAGCGACCTGCCGCAATAGCTTATCCCCCCAGCTATGCCCCAAAGAATCGTTGATGGACTTGAAATTGTCGAGGTCGAGAAACAGCAGCGCAAGCGGCCTCTTGCTTCTTCGCGCCTGACGCAATCCCTGGGCGACGTGTTCGGACATCATCCGGCGATTGGGAAGACCGGTTAGTCCGTCGTAGTAAGCCAGATATCGTATTCTTGCTTCCACTTGCCGCCGCTCGGTCAGATCCTGGAGTGTTCCTTCCACCTGCCTCGGACGGCCACGCCCGTCAAAGCTGACCTCAGCTTGCTCCGCCACGACACGCAACGCTCCATCGGGCAGCAAGAGGCGGTATTCAATCTCGTACTTCTCTTCACCCCGCAACGCCGCCTGGAACAATTGCAACACGTGGTCGCGATCCTCGGGATGAATGACCTTGGCCATGAGCTCGCGCTTTGCGGGCTGGTCCTCAAGGCCAAAACCAAAGATCCTGCACACCTCATCCGAGAAAGACCACCGGTCCTCGCTGACGTCCCAATCCCAATGTCCTAAACGCGCCATCCGTTGGGCCTTGGCGAGTCTTGCCTCACCGGCCTTCAAGGCACGGTAGGTCTGGCTGGCACGCAGCATGTACCGAACGCGGTGGCCGAAGAGCGTCCAATTCACGGGCTTGGGCAAGAAGTCTGTTGCTCCAGCTTCAAAAGCCCGATTGACGGACTCAATGTCGTCGCGCCGGGTGACCATCACGATGGGCATGTCTTGCCCCTGAGGTAAACGGCGGAGAGCCGCACAGGCTTCAAAACCGTCCAGGTTGGCCGTGTCCATGTCCATCACGACGAGATCGGGCAGCGTCTCCGTGAACCTCTGAAACGCTTTTGACTCATCTTCCGCTTCAATAACCTCGAAGCCGACCTGATCAAGCGATTCCCGAAAGAGGGCTCGTGAAGTTACGTCATCATCAACAATGAGGATTATTGACCGCCGCTCGAGCTTTTCCGGACTGGACATCTGCGACTCCGCCCAGCTTTCCTTCCAGCGTCGTTACAACGTGACTGCCGTCTTGCTTGATCCATTCCAACAGGGTCGAGACTCATCCTGGGGAATTCGTACAACGTGCGTCTTCAAGTTCCTTGCTCGGGGTAATCTTGCACTCGCAAGCTGGACTATATCCAGTAAGATAGGGGTTCTCAATGGTACTAAGGTCCTGAGAAAACGCCACTCCGCAGGCTGCCGCTGGGCGCAGCTAATTCGGCAGGTCGGCGCCGCGCTGGCCATTTCCGTTCGAGCGGATGGTCCGAAGGTGGTTGTGGCCTCCGCCATCGGGTTGGTTGTCGATGTGGAAGGGCCTGCGGAAAGTACTGATAAGGCCCTTAATGTGAAGATGGGGGTGTATCAGCGGGGGCGTCGGCAGCGACCCTGAGGACCTGACAAAGTCTTAAAGCAGGGTCGGCGCATGGATTCATGCCGTCATGTTGCAGGTGGCGGGAAGGCTCTCGCCAGAATTAGGTCTAATCCCGGCGAAATCCTCTCAGTGAGATAGGCGACATAGAGGGCGGTAACGATAGCGGCAAAGACATTCATCGTAACCCTACTGCCTCTTCAGCTCTTGGATATTCGGAGAGGTCTGCTTCAGCCTCTTGGAATTCAGCGCCTGGAGTTTTGCGCGATGAAACCCTTGGTGGGCTCGCCGCTGATACGGAGGATAACATACTCGTCAGCGGGCAATTTCGCGCTCTGTGCTTTCACCGTGCTGAGCGCGTCGTTACCTGCAACCACCAGAACCATGTGAGTGGGGTCGAGCGGGTTCTCCGCGGCGATAATCAGGGCCTCGCGTTCGCTGGCATGTACCTTGCCGTCGATCTTGAAAGCTGCGCCCTCGTAATCGAGACCGAGTTTGCCCGCCCATAGATCCAGCGCGGAGTTGGCCTCCGGGCGGCCCACAAAGACCACATCGTGATGGCGCAGTAATTCCTCAGACGCTGCAAAGTCCTTGTAGATAGGGACCTCGCTTTCGAGGTGATCCAGGAAGTGATTCTGCATCTGTTCGGCGGCGTAGCGGTTCGCACCGGCATCACGCACCGTGCCGTAGACGATCACGGCCGAGGAGAGTCGGCGCCAGATGTCGTTGGTGAGGTAAGCGGGACCGGCAGGAGGGTCGGCGGTTTCGAATCGAACCCCGGCTTTTTTGAGGAAAGATTCCGCCGTGACAGGCTTAGTCGTGTTAGCTGCGAAATAGTCATTCATCAGCTTGAGGAAAGCCTCGTCGCCCATTTTGCGACGCAACGAATCCAGAAACAGCACTCCCCGAGTTTGCTCGCGACGGAGGTGACTCAACGGCGTGTCAGGGATGAGTTCCAGGCCCCGCATAATGGCGCGTTGTGCATTAAGGGCTTCCTCGACATCGCTCGATTGGAGCACCCGCCGGTATTGGGCTGAACCGGCGACGAACCAGTCGTCAGCTTCGGAGGCCGGCAGTACCCAACCCTTCCAGAGCCGGCCCTCGTACGACGGCGGGTCGATGGGGGCGCTTGTCGTCGGCTGCGGCGGGTCGAGCGCTGCCGTAAGTCGAAGTTTTTCGTTGTGCTGAATTGCAGAGAGGAGGCTTGCTGAGGGTTCAGCTTCAAAGAGAGAGTAGCCCGACGAGTATAGGCCATCATCGTTGGCATAGTCCCATTTCTGAGGCAGCCACTCTCGCTGGTTGGGTTTGCCGATCTCTGCCCAGACCATCAGGCGATTGGCCATATCGGCGGTGGTGACCTTGGCGTCCATGGTGCTGGAGCTGACCAGCGGCGCGGTGCGGAAAGCCAGGAAGCCGAACTGCTCATCGATCTGGCCACGATACTTTCGATAAAGCTCCTGCCAGGCCAGGTCGCGCGGACCCGGGGAATAAGGGATGAAATCAGGGTCGCCTTTGGGGTCAGGGTAGTCCTCAAGGCGGACGCTGAGATCTTTGCTGTTGTTGTCGCCCCAGTAGAAGCCGGGTGTTCCGCCGAACCATTCGTTTTTGGAGCTTCGCCAAAGCCGGGTGCGGTTCGTGCCCAGATCATAGATGGCAATCTCGTTCGTTTTGGCGTCGCCCATAATCCATTCATTAGTGTAAAGGCCGTTGTTGCGAGTGCTGAGATAGCGCACCACGTCGTCGATGTTGCTGCCGTATTGAATCGCCATGCGCGCGCGGAAGGCCACCGGCGTGCCCTGGGGGTTGAAGGGGGTCTGATCGATAGTGGTTTCAGTGAGCACGATGCCCGCATCGTTCTGGTACCAATCGGTGCCGCTTTCAATGCCGCCGGGATAACTCTGGATGAGCATGCGATGGCCGGCGGCCGGCTTGATGTCGAGCAGGACGTTGGTTTGCTCGGCGAGCGTCAGCGGCCACCAGGTGACATGCCCAATCACCATTTTGCCGTCTCGTGTGGCGGGCCCGGTGGCTGCAAACGCGCTGCAATGATCGAGCGCGGAATCGCGCCTGCCGTAGGGCGGCGAATCAAAGTTGAGGCCTTCCAGCCCCGTGGGGGTGGTGGCGACGGCGGAAGGCAATTCGCCCATCTCGACCGTGGTGTTGGCCACGACGATGTCCAGCAAATCGATGCGCCGATTCTGCCAGCGGGCGCCGGCGTCAGAAGCGCCTTCCGCGATGCCCCGCATCTCCTCCAGGATTTCGCGATCGAAGCCGCGTAGGAAAAGAGCGTTGGCGGTGGTGCGATAGTCGTCCCAGCGTTCCTTGGAGCCGAGCGACGCCGCGCAGCGCTCCAGATACTCCGGAATCTCACGGGCCATGAGGTGCCCGTGCTGATAGCCGCGCTCGTAAGGCTGGCCTTCGATGTGGAGATAAAGCCAACCTGCGGCGGGGTAGCGGTAAGCGGGGCCGAAGGTCTCGACGGCGTCCCGAACCGGCCATTCATCACTCGAGGACTTCTCCTCCAGGCGCACACCTTCAAACCAGGCCTTGCCGCGAAATGATCCGCCATTGCCGACGGTGAACAGGATATGGTCCTGCGCTCTGCTGGCCACGAATCGGAGGGTGAGGCGCGTCCAGGGCTGAGTGCCGCCCAGTGAGGCTGAATGCACATCGAAGGGCATCGAGGCCATGGTCAGCGCCGCGCCAATAGCGATGGGAGAACGGTCGAGGTCGCGCACCTCGAGGTTCTCGGTTCGCACCCAACCGCTCAATTCATACTCCTTGCCGATGCTGAGAGCGACACGCGCCAAGCGCACACAGGCGTCCGGGGAGGTAGCGTCGCGCTCCAGGCGGAGCGACTTGTGCCCCTCGTGTAGCACCGCGGAGTCAGCCGCAGTCGAACCGCGAACCACCGTCCAGTCCTGGCTTCGCTTCTCAAACGAAGTCTGGAATACCGGTTCAGCGGCCTGCGCCAGCGTCGCCACGAGCAGACAGCATGCAAGACGGAACATCGCTTCCCTCCTGTAAAAGACCGATTCCTGCGGACAGGAATCTAATCCCTGTTTTGACGGTCTACAAAGCCCTAGGTAATTCTATCACCATCTGTTTGTTGAGACGGGATCTCTATTGGGGCTGGTTTCGAAGGTCCAGCACTTCGCGCACCTTACGCGCCAGGGTTTCAGGCGTGAAGGGCTTTAGGAGAAAGGACGGTCCGGCTTCCAGAGGGCTGTGGTGGACAGAAGAGTCTTCTGTCTGCCCTGACATATAGAGGACTTTCGACTCTGGCCGTGAGGCTTGCAAGCAGTTGGCTAACTCTTTAGCACCCGTCTGGGGCATCACCAGGTCAGTCAACAGCAGATGAATCGGTTGGGCACTCTGCTCGATGATCGCCAAAGCTTGGACGGGTCCGTGCGCTTCCAGGACTTTATAGCCAAGCGACTCGAGTGTCTTCCCGACGATGGACCGAACTCCGTGCTCCTCGACGACCAACAAAATAGTCTCCGATCCCGTGGGCAGGACGGGGCGTGGCTGAACTGCCTCCACCTTGGGCGCGGTCTCCTCAATACGGGGAAGGTAGATCTTGAAGGCCGCACCCTGCCCAGGCGTGGTTTGAATCCAAATGTGGCCGCCGCTCTGTTTAATGACGCCGAAGACATTTGCCAAGCCTAATCCTGCCCCCTTGCCTGCTCTCTTTGCTGTGAAAGGAGGCTCGAAGGACGACGCTGGAGATTCGGTATCCGGCTTCGCGCCCACGGCGGCCACGCATACCATCACGTGCGGACCAGGGCTGGCTCCGACGTGGGTTCGTGAATAAGCCTCATCCAGATAGACGTTGGCCGTTTCAATCGTGATTTTGCCGCCCTCGGGCATGGCGTCGCGCGCGCTCACGGCCAAATGCATGATCGCTTGCTCGATTTGCCCCCGGTCGGCCATCACGTGTCCCAAGTCAGCTTGTTGAATAGTCGCGAGTTCGATACCGTCGCCGACCAGAAGGCGGAGCATCTTCAAGGTGTCGGACACGACCAAGTTCAAGTTCAGGGCCTCCGGGGCCAGGATTTGACCCCGGCTGAAGGAGAGTAATTGGCGTGTGAGTGCGGCCGCCCGTTCCGCAGCCTTAAGGATTTCCTCCACTGCACCCAGACCTTCGGGATGCACGCGCCCCTGCAAAAGCTGTCCGTAACCGGAAATGATGGCGAGCAGGTTATTCAATTCATGGACCACTCCCCCCGCCAGACGTCCGACCGCCTCCACCGTTTGCACCCACTTTAGCTGCTGTTCGAGTTGGCGGCGGGTTGTCGCGTCCTGTTGAGTGGCGATGAAATGGGTGACTTCTCCGCGAGGGTTGCACACCGGCGCAATGTTCATCTCCTCGGCGTAAAAACTCCCGTCCTTGCGCCGGTTGATGAGCTCCCCGCGCCACGTCTCTCCGGTGAGTATGGTCTTCCAAAGCTCGCGATAAAGCTCCGGATCGTGCTCGCCGGATTTCAGGAGCCGGGGATTCTGCCCCAAGGTTTCCTTGCGCGTGTACCCTGTAATACGGGTGAATGCCGGATTGACGTATTCGATGTTGCCTCGGGCGTCGGTGATGACCACGGCCTCCGAAGATTGTTCGACGGCGTTGAAGAAGAGGTGCGGCAGGCTTTTGATCAAGGTCTCAGCAAGCACCTTGTCCTCTCGCCCTCCCATTGTCTCCAGACTCATACAGCTCCTTCTAAGCAAACCTCGCGTTCCTGCCGTTTCCCGGGATTTCTCACACTGTCCTGGAGCACTCGTCAGCAGTGCGTCGTTGCTTCGCGAAGATTCCTTCTCTGTGCTCTTAGCGCCCGCGAACAGCATAAAACACGGAGAGGTCCATTTTGGAAGCTGCCCAATCGTGTTGTAACGCCATGACTCTAATGACTGTCCCGTTGATCGGCTTCCGCCTGCGGGGCATTCGAATCAGGGCCAGGGCTCCGATGCTCTCGCTCAACGTGTTCACCAAAGCTCTGGAGCAGTTCCGCCACAGCTTCCTTGGGCGGCTGATTTCCAGGTAGATAGAATGGCTGCAAGCATTGCGAACAAAGATAATGCAGCGGTTGAGGACTATCTGAGCCACCGACGATGAGTTTCGGCTTTCCTTCCATGGTCACCTTTTCCTGTGCCGGCATTGCCGCTTCCTTCCTGCCGAGGCACCAAGAGTTGCCGGTCCGCTTTGAGTTGTGCCCGCCTGCAGGACTGCGGAGCGGGCCCACGAGGCCGCGGTTGGCTGTGTCGATACGATTGTGAATGTAGGTCGTGCAGTCGCGCACTTTGGTTTTCAGGAGGAAAATGTAGAGCCACGAAACGACCAAGGACGCAACCGCGCCAATTAGAAACAACCGCTCCATCACCCTGCTCTTTCTTAGTACTCCTGACGAGCTACTTGCTCCGTTCCACTCGAGCCATTCTCGGCGGGCGCCGGGGGTTTGTGAATCAGCCCGCTCAGCGCTTCTCGGAGTTCTGCGAATTCAGCCGACTTGTCGAAAAAGAATCGCGCCCCCAGCTGCAGGCATTTTCTGCGATATTGCGGGAAGGCGAAGTTGGTCAGGACGATTGTGATCGTCGCCAGTTTCTCTTTCCTCATGCCTTCCAGCACGTCAATGCCAGTTCCGTCCGGCATTCTGATGTCCAGGATCACCACCTCAGGGTGCAGATCGCGGAGTGCCTGCAAGGCCTCCGCACCCGTACGGGCGCGCCCCACAATTTCGACGCCGCTGATTTCACCAAGCGCTTGAACCAAGCGTTGCACAAAAACCTCGGAGTCGTCAGCGATCAGAACTTTCATGAGTCGCCCCACGTATCAGCCTGCCCCATCCGCGGCAGGGACACTATCGCCGAAAGCTGGATATTGGCGTCGAACTAACTGGACTCCGCGTGTCATCATTTCTCTGACACGGCAACTGGAAACTAGAGGTTGGCGTTGCAGGGACGCCCCAGGGGCTTGCCCGGGGCAACCATATGAAACCTGTCATCCTGAGCGGAGCGAAGGATCTCTGCGGTTGTTCATAAGTGACGGAACCGCGGGAAACTGCGGAGATCCTTCGCTCCGCTCAGGATGACAGGCGCTTAATCTCGGGCGGGAGAGGGGACGTGTCTGGTGGGCCGCGGCGAGTTAGGGTCATTCCACCAAGCGGTTCTGGAAGGCGTAACGCATCAACTCCGCATTGGTGGTCATATTCATCTTCTCCAGAATCCGGGCCCGATAGGTGCTGATTGTAGCCACGCTCAGATGAAGCTCCTCCGCAATCTGGCTGATCGTCTTTCCGGCGCCAATCATGCGCAGGACTTCAAATTCGCGGTCGGAAAGAGCCTCGTGGGGCAAGCGCGCCTGGTCTTCACTCAGGTCCCAAGCCAGCTTTTCCGCCAGCGCCGGACTGACATAGCGGCCGCCCGCCAGCACTTTGCGAATGGCCTTGATTAATTCTTCCGGCGCACTGTCCTTGTTCATGTAGCCGGAAGCGCCCGCTCTAAGCACCCGCTTGCCGTATTGGCCTTCGGGATGCATGCTGAGAACCAGGACGGGCAGTTTCGGATGCGTGCGTTTCAAGTCGCTAAGAACGTCGATGCCGCTGCGCCCGGGCATGCTGACATCCAAAATCACCAGATCCCAGGTTTGCCTTTCGACCTGAGCAAGAACCTGCTGGGCATTCTCCGCTTCTCCACAAACGGGATTCTCGAGTTCGCGCAACAGAATCTCGATCAGGCCCCGGCGCACGATGGCGTGGTCGTCAGCGATCAGAACCCTGAGCATGGACTTCCTCGCTCCGCGCGGCGGACTTCGGGAATCCGAATCCTTACGGTCGTGCCTTGACCCGGCTCGCCCCTGATGGTGAGAGTGCCTCCCAACAGCAGGGCCCGCTCGCGCATTCCCAAAACTCCCAGCGAATTGGCGTTGGCCAGTTCATCCTCTCGGATCCCTCTGCCGTTGTCGTGGACTTCCAGCGTCAAATCGCCGTTTTCCTCGGCGAGACGTATCTTCACCTCGCTGGCGCTCGCGTGCCGCGCCACATTGGTGAGCGTCTCCTGGAAGATGCGGAATACCGCCGTAGCCGTCTCCGAATCGACTGAGAATTGTTCCGTGGCCAAATCCAGGAGGCATTTCGTGCCGGTTCGGCTCTCAAACTCCTCTGCCGCCCATTCCACCGTGGCCGCCAACCCCAGGTCATCCAGCATACCGGGCCGCAATTCGGTAGAGATTCGGCGCACGCTCTCAATCGTCTCATCGACCAGACGCAAGAGGGGAGTGCCCTTTTCCAACTGGGGGTTGGGAGCGGCCGGCAGCCCGCGAACCAGCGAGCTCAGGTCCAGCTTGATGGCGGTTAAAGCCTGGCCCAGTTGGTCGTGGATTTCGCGCGCCACTCTCTTTCTTTCTTCTTCGCGGATGCTTTGGAGGCGCGCGGCCAGGGCCCGCAACTGATCGAAGGAGCGCTGGCGCTCCTCTTGCAAGCGCTGCCGAGCCAGCGCGCTGGCGAACATCTGGGCAACGAGTTGCAGCCGGTTCACGATTTCCTCTGGCCAGGCGTGCTCCGCTTGCGTCGAGCTAAAGGCCAACGCTCCCACGGGCGGTCGTCCCTCCGCTGCCAGCCCGATCGTCAAGACTGACTTTACGCCATACTGGCTGTAGGTCTCGCGGTCGCAGGCAGCCTCCTCCGGCAATTCCGCCAAGGATGAGACGGCAACGACATTGCTCTTTCCAGACATGATCTGTTGGTGACTCCACGGGAAGTACTCCCCGGCGTCCATCTGACGCACACCCGGAGCCGGAGGTCCTTCCGAGCTTCGATAATTGTAAGTTAACCTCAACAGCCTTGGAGCCTCCTCCGACGCCTGCCACAGCGTACACCCATCCAATCCCAAGCATTCGCAGACGCCGCGCAGGGCTCCTTCCATCTCGCCGCCCAACCGTTGGGCCGCCACATCCGCAAATCGCGTCGAGAGATCGGTTAACAGGGTTTCAAAGCGCAGCCGGTCCACTAATTCCATGTCCGTCCGCTTGCGCTCCGTGATATCCGTGAGGAAGCCCACGCTGGCCTCACCGTCCGAGAGCTCTACCATGGCGATTGCCACTTCTACGGGAAACAGCGAGCCGTCTTTACGCTGCCCGACCGCCTCATATCGCATGGGAACGGGAAGCCCGAGAGAACGCTGACGGGCGCGTTCTTCCACCATCGCCCGGCACTCTGCTGACCATTGTTCGCCGATGGAATGTCCGATGACCTCATCGACGCTTTGGAAGCCATACATTTCCAGGTACCGTTGGTTGACATACAAGGTCCGCCCGGACCGGCTAATGCTGATGGCCACCGGCGCCCTTTGTATGAGGGTGCGGAACCGCGCTTCGCTGGCTTCGAGCGCCTCAACTGCCCGTTTGCGCTCTGTGATGTCTTCCACCATGCCCACTCCGTACGTGGGCTGCCCATCCGCGCCCCTAACCAGTGAAGCGGTCAAGTGCCCCCACACGATTTGCCCATCTCTCTTGACGAAGCGCTTCTCGATCTCGTATTTTTCACGTTTCCCTGACAGCAGTTCTTGGTACAGTCGCCAGTCACGTTCCCGGTCATCAAGGTGGGTAAACTCGGTGAAGGGCATGCGGCGCAGTTCTTCGCCGCTATAGCCGAGCATTCTCTGGAGTGCAGGGTTGGAATTCATGGGTCGGCCTTGCATGTCCACCAAAGCGATGCCGATTCCGGCCGTCTCGAAGGTGGTGCGAAACAGCTCTTCGCTCTCGCGGAGCGACCTTTCCGTCCTCTTGCGGTCAGTGATATCCCGCACCAGTGCTAGCAGAAGAACGTCCTCCTCGATTCCCAAGCGGCCCAGAGTGATCTCCGCATCGAAGGTGGTACCGTCCAGGCGGAGAGCCCCCCACTCAAAGCAAAGCGCCTGGCCTCCGCGAGCCTGGTTCAATTTCTCGTGCACTGCCTGGCGAGGATATGAACCGTCCGGTTGTTCGGGCGGGTAGCGTCCAGCCACTGACTGTCCCAAAATGTCGTCGCGGGTGCACCGATACATCTCGAGGGCCCTTTGATTGCAGTCGATGAAGGTGTCTCCGCGTATAAGGAAAATGGCATCGCCGGCAGTCTCGAACAGAACGCGATAGCGGCGCTCGCTCTCCTTGAGGGCTTCCTCCACGCGTTTCCGCTCCGTCACGTCCCGTAACACGCCCCAAGCGCGGAGCAGATATCCCCCTTCCACGACGCCCAAATAGGTGTTTAGAAAATGGTGAACCTCGCCGTGGCGGTCTTTGGCGAAGAATTCGGCGTCCTCCAGCCGATAGCCGGAGCGAATGAAAGTCTGCAGGTTTGCGATGGAACGCGGATCGAAGGCTGTCAGATTCTTGACGCGCAGCCCGATCAGGTCTGAGGCGCGCTCGAACCCGAACATGCGAGCCATGGAGTCGTTGCATTCCGCCAGGTAGGCGAATTGCAGAACTTGGTCAACCTGCTCCTCGACCGTGAGTGCCGTGGAGATGGGCTTCTCGGTTTCCATGCGCCAAATGGCTTCCGTGCTGTTGGCAACAAAGGCACGGTAGCGCTCCTCGGATGCCTCCCCGTGACGTTTGAGATCCAACACCGCTTGCTGTTGTCGAAGTTTCTCCTGAAGGTCCCGCATCAACTGGTGACGGTGCTGGATCAGGATGACGGAACCGAAGAGCAGGAGAGAGAGCGCCGCGGCCAGCAACTCCAACAGGGCTCGTTTGTGAAACTCGGCCAACGCCTCGTCCTTGTCAACCTTGCGAGCAAGGCTCGCGCCCGCTGTGGCGATGGGCCGGGCGACGCCGAAGACCCGAACGCCCCGATAATCGGTGAACTCGCCAAACTCCACATTGCGCTCGCGGGCAGCCTTCGATTCGAAGGCATTCCCGCCCAGTGGCTGCCGGAAAAGTGATCCCATTCCCAACGCATTCGGTTGGGGGGAAAAGCCCGCAGCTTCTGCTTCGTCCTGCCATACGATCTCAGTTTTCGCGAACCGGTCGGGTTTGCTCTTTTCCGCGAAGAAGCGGGAAACCGCCCCCCTCGGCTCTGAAATCATGACCGCGGCCCCGACCGCAGGGTGGGGAGTTTGAGAAGCGCTCGATGCTCCCCCTCCCGCCGAAACCGGAACGGCCATGTTGATCAAGACGCGCTCAGGACGCGGGTAGGACGCAACGACGCTGTAGGCTTGAGTGGTTTGGGCTTCACGGCAGGCCCTCTTGACGCCTTGCCTGGCTTCCGGGGGGACGCCGACTTGTGCCAGGATCCGGCACTCCGTATCAGCAATGGCTCCGCCCAGGAAGCCGTTAATGCGCGCCATCTTATCGATCGCACGTTCAACTTCTCGCTTGGTTGCCTCCAACTCCTCCCCTCTGACACTCTCGTTAACCATGCGAATCGTAGCGGAATTGCTGGCAATGGCCTCGGTGTCCGTTCGTCTCTCGAGAAGCCAAAGGGTTTCAACGCTGGTCTGTTCGTCCGCGGAGTTGGAGAGATTCGAATCCCAGTAGGTCAAGGTGTCTTGGTAGGCGGCGCGCAAGTCGTACCAGAGAAAGCCGATGACGACCAGAACCACCAGCATGAAGATCCAGAGGTGCACCGGCACGCGGCCCGGACCGGGACCTCGTGCGGTACGGTCGTTTTCGGGAGAACTGGGAGGCAGGGTCGATTGAGACAATTCGTGAGTTTGCCCCATATGCACCGCCATCAATTCACTGAGCATTGCTGGCGATCTTCCGGTTTCACGTGAAGTCGCCAGTTTCACCCTTGGGTTATTCATTGTACACATCACAGACCGGTTTTCAAGTTGACCTCGTGCTTCTGTTGATACCTGCGGCGCCGAGGCTGAACCGGCGCTCAGAACTCAGAATGTGGGAAAGAACCGGCGGGCAGGTCATCCCCGCTCATGTCACTCGTGGAGAATTCCATTAGGGGCACGCCACCGCTCAGGCATGTCCAAATTGACAGCCTCTATCGGTCGAGCTGGAGGCGGAGCCGCACACCACAGCTCGTCGGCTGCAGCGCAAGTCGGACGAGCCTGAGCCATAGCGTGCCCCTAGGGGGGTTCTTCATACCTCCCGACCGTGCGACGAAAAGTCGCCCTTTCTTGAACTGAATTCCCACCGGTTTTTCCGTGACAACCCGACCAAAGAGTGCTATGTTAATCTTGCAGTTTGTTGTTGTAATTCCGACGAGTATCGCAAGATCTGCAAGGGCGGTTACCTTGGGACTTGCGGCTAGTGGCGTTACAGCGGATCGTCGGGCGTACCCGCCGTTGCCGTCTCCACAAATTGCAATCTCAATCCAATAAGGACAAATAGCAGCATGAAAGAACAAGGTACAGTGAAGTGGTTCAACGCCGCAAAAGGCTACGGGTTCATCCAGCGTGAAAGCGGAGAGGACGTATTCGTTCATTTCTCGTCAATTGTGGGCAACGGATACCGGTCATTAGAGGAAGGCGCAAGGGTCAGCTTCGAAGTGAAGACCGGCCCTAAAGGGTTGCAAGCCGCGAACGTCGAGCGCGTGTAACTCACCCGGCACGCCGTCCCCGCCGGCGCCACACTGCGGGGGAACATTCTCACCTGACGACCCGAGCAGGATTCCTGCTCGCCGACTCAAAAGACGTCCAGTCTTGGGGGTGGAGTGTGCGCATCGGAGTTGTAGATGCGGCCCTGATCGAGCACCGGGGCAGCCAAGAGGGATGCCCCTGCCTCATGTACCCCCACCAGGTATGGGCGCTCCCGAGGCGCGGTGTGCCTTGGGCTTTCGCGCCAGCCTCTCAAAGGCCCGCTTGAATTGAGAATTCTCGGGGCTGAGGGTATGGGCGATACGGTATTCCCCCAGTGCTTCGTCTCGATCACCTTGCTTTTCCAGCCAATAAGCCAGTGAATAATGGAGTTGGGGATTTTTCGGGTTAAGGCGCAGCGCCGCGCGAGTTTCGCGAATGGCTGCGCCCAAGGTGCCCTTGTCTCCCAGGGCGATAGCGAGGTTGTAATGCGCTGAGTCATTCTGCGGGTTCAGGCGCAAGACCTCCTGGTACTCGGCAATCGCCGCATCCAGATCCCCCTTTTTGTAGAGCGCGGAGCCAAGGTTGACGCGGGCGTTTTCATTTTCCGGCTTCAAGCGCAAGGCTTCGCGGAACTCCGCAATCGCGCCCTCCAGGTCGCCTTTGTCATCCAACGCCAGACCGAGGTCGAAGTAAGCAAGATCATTATTCGGATTAACGCGCAGGGCCTCGCGATACTCGAGGATCGCTGCGTCCAGGTTGCCTTTCATGTCCAGCGCCAAACCGCGGTTGAGATGGACGTTGTCGTTGTTGGGGTTGGCGCGGAAGGACTGGCGAGAGGCGTCGATGGCAGGCACACCATTCCCGCTATCCTCGCGGACCTCGACATTGAACAGTTGGAATTTGGAGAAGACGTGTTCGTTTCGCAGGCGCTTGCGGCCCCATTCCACACTCACGGTGACGCGATTAGGGAGTAAGAAGGTGGTGGGTGAGCTCAGGAAGTGATACGGACGATAGTCAATCTCAGAGGTCTCGCGCGTCAAGCTGATCCTGGGGACGGGATGAAGAAGGTCGGTGCGCAACCTCATGACGAGGTGATCGGGTGAGATCCAGGCAATGCCCTGGAGATAAAGCGGCGTGACGTTTCCTAAAGCCAGGACGAACCTGCCCAACGGGCTGGGACTTTTGGGTTTCTGGGCAAAGCCGACCACATACGTCGGCTGACCCGCCAGGGACTGCGAGCCCAGAAAACGATAAGTGGTCTGGGTTTGAAACTCCGGATGGAGAATCATCAGGGTGCTTACAAACCCTGAAGTAACCATGAAGCCGCCTTCGGTTTTTCCCGGGCTTAAGGGGTGGCCTTCCTTGTTTCCACGATATTCATCGATCTGGGTGTGTCCATTTACATTGCGTTGCACGAAGACGTAACTGCACTCCAGGGAGCGCGCCATCCGCGGCTTCCCGTTGCTGGCCAGTTGAGTTTGCCGGATTAATTCCGAGCTGACGGTGTTGGAGAAACCGCGCAAAGTCTCTTCGATGCTGCTCCCCACCTGCTTCAAGAACTCCTCCAACCCGCCGGGAGGGGGAGGACTCGAAGGGTCCAGACCCTTGAGCTCGCCTGCAGCCTCTTGGAGTTCCGTCACCGACTGGTTCATCACGTCCTCGATGGGCTGGATGGAACGTTCCTGCAACCGCCTCTGGAGATCGGCCACGAACCCCTGAGCATCCGAAGGCAGACGTTTTCGGCGCAAGTCCTGTGCAAGCACGTCCGCTTCGCGTGAGGCGCTTTCGAAATCGCCGAGAGCGATCATCGCCCGGGCCCGCAGGTAGTGCGCCTGGGGAGCCAGGGCGCGCTTGCGCAGAGGTGGATCCATCATGGTTGCGGCGGCAGGCCAGTCCTCCGCCTGGACTGCCACGCGCCCCAATTCGAGTTCGATTAAGGCGCTGCGCGGGTCCATGGAGCGCGCCTGCTCGAGGTCCTGCCGGGCCTCATCGGTCCTGTGGAGGAAGCTCCAGCGCACCCCTCGAAGAACCAGTTCTTCGTTCGAGATGCCGGACGTCGGCGGGTTCGAGGCCAACACCTTTCCGGCTCCCTGCCAGCTTCCCATCCGCATCAGGGCCAGGGCTGCCAAGGGTCGAAACTGCGGCAGGGCGGATTGCCGCGTGGCGTCGAGAATCTCTGCCAATTCGGCCCAGTCCAAAGGCCGCTTCCGGAAACGGGCGAGCGTCTCGCGCAAAGCCCCGCATGTTGTTCTGGCTTGTGCCCGACAGTCGTGGGAGCGCGCCAGGCGCGGTATCAACCAAGCCTCAACCAGGTCCAGATCAGGCGCGTCGAGCTTCTCATCCCGCCTTGGCAACAAAAGGCTCAATTTGACTACCGGCGCCAGTCCGCTGAGATTGAGCAGTTCTCGCGCTTCAAGGCACTCCGGGTGACTTGCTCCCAGAATGATGGCGTTGGGGGCCGTTTCAGGGGACAAGGCAATACTGAGCGAGTAATTCCCCTCGCTGTCCGTTTGAGTTGAAGTTAAATGCTGAGTGGGCGAAGCGAAAGATGCCACCCAGACTGTGGCCCCGTCTAGAGGTTCTCCTTCCACCGAGGCGATCTTCCCTCCAACCTGCAATGTTCGTGGAGTTGATTCTCCCGATCCCACCCGGAGATTTGTGGCAGCTTGGCGTGCGTGCGACGCGGGGATATTGTTCTGCCCCGCCAGCGGGAAATTGTGAGAGAGCAGCCCCACCGCGATGACGATCTGGGTGGCTGCCCGGACCATCCTACCTCCTTCCGGGCGCACTTGCGTGCGGTACGCCCCCTTGAAAATGCGCAGAGATTATACTCCCGAATGTCAACAGGCAATCTGCTGCGGGCCGTGTCTCAGCCCGAGCTACAATGCTCAAAACGGCTTTGGTTTGGCGCTGGGATTCAGATAAACTAGGTTGGTGAGCTTATATCTGAAGAGGATTCACCGATGAGCCAAATCCGAACCACCTCACTGCGGATCACGTGCTTTGTGATGTTTACGGTACTGGCCGGCGCCGTGGCGCTGGAAGGAAGGGAATTTCCCGCCGACGCCTGCACACTCTTGCCTTCTACACAGGTATCCAAGGTGCTGAATCAGACGTTTGGATCACCGTCCAGAACCTGGGCGCCCGTTGTAGCCCCCAGCACGGTCAGGGGCACCGACTGCATATATCGAACCCAAAGTGGAAGTGAGTTTTTGTTTCGAATTTATGTGGATCCGTCGGTAGACGTAGCCAAGGAGACGTTTACAAAGCTCAGCACGCACTTCGGGCCTAACCAGACTGTGGACGGGAATTGGGACGAAGCCTATTTCGATGCCCGGCACAGCCTTCACGCGCGCAAGGGCAAAGAACGCTATTTCATGAGGCTCAAACCCCTGGGCACGGATGCTGACCAAACCGAAAAACAACTCAAAAACCTCGCCACATCGGTGGCCGGGCAACTCTGATGTGATGGCGTGAGGCTTCTGCGCCAACAGACCGATCATCCGCCCCGCCGTGGCTGATGAAAACGCCATGGCGGGACACCCTCTCCGGGGGGGAGAGGGCCATTATCTCGAACGGGTGTCCGTCCGAGTGGATGAAATCAGGAAGATGGCGCCGGCGCCCAGGATTCCCGCCGCGGTGATGATCAGCCAGGCAAGATCGTAGCTGTGCCGCAGGTCGAAAATGCGGCCTGCCATTACGGGCCCAAACGTCTGTCCCAGCGAGTCGGCCATGATCACGAGGGCGAGAATTTTTCCCAGTGCGGCAAGTCCGAAGCAATCGACCGCGACCAGGGGAATCAACATATAATCCGCGCCCATCGCGAATCCGAAAAGTATTGTGAACGCTTGCACAGCCCGCACCTGGTGATGCAGGAACAACAAAGGAATCGCCAGGGCCAAGGTGAGATAGAAGAGGGCCATGACGTTCTTGCGGTTAAAGCGGTCGGCAACGTAACCCACAAGCACGCGGCCCGCCAGGCTCGAGAACAGCAGAATGCTTAGGGCTCGAGAAGCCCAGCCGGACGAATACCCTTCATCCTTCAAAAAGAGTATGAAATGCGAAATCACGGTTCCGATCACGCCGATCACGAGTGTGCTTCCGAGGAGGAGCAGCCAGAAGTTTGCCGTCCGAACCGCTTCGCCAGTAGTTCGCGAGGGCGCGGTTGTTTCCGTGGCCGCCGGATTAGGCGGAACGCCGTCGGGGAGTAATCCCAAATCGCGAGGCGCAGAGCGCGTTACCCAGATGCCGACGGGAAAGAGAATGGCGACGATCGCAATGCCAATCACTTCGAAGGCCTTGCGCCATCCGACAGTCTCGATCAGCCAATGGACGAGAAGCGGCGACACCGCGCCGCCGAAGCCGAGGCCCAGGTAGGCATAACCCATGGCGCGGCCTCGCATTTTGCGAAACCAGTTGGCGACGAGGACCTGATTGGCGATGGGGCCGGCGGAGACGTATCCGAGCACCTCGGCGAAGCAAAGCAGGTAGTATTGAGTGAGTGTGTGGATGCCGCCCATCAAGAACAGTGAGACGCCCACAAAGCCCGTTCCCATCAGGATCGCGAGCCGCGCGCCCAAGCGGTCGATCAACGCTCCGACCAGCAACCCCAGGAGCGGCGCCGCCGCCGCAAAGCCCAGGAACATTCCCGTGGTGGCTTGCTGGCGCGAGAAATGCAGCGACTCGATGAGGGAAGGGTAAAAGACCGGGAATCCATAGAAGACAATGCCGACGGCGAAAAAGAGGTTCAGAAAGGCGGCGACGACAACCCACCAGCCGTAGAAGACACGTTGAGGAGGGGAATCAGTCATCAACGCTGATTAGCCAAACTCCGGGCCGAGGATCGCGCCCAGCAAATCAGGCCGGCCCGGATGAGCGTTCTTGCCGCGGTACATTCTTGTCAGGCGCCGGGAGAACTGGAATCCGCGGGCGGCCAGAAGCGCGGGCGCCCAAGCATTGTCTCTCAGCACGTCGACAAAGACAACCGGCCGGCGGGAGCGGAGGAGAAAATCATCGAAAACGGCGCGCGCTGCGGCAGCGTTGGCCGCCACCCAGGGGCCGAGTTGGTCGGCCCGCGAGCCTGGGCGACCCAACGCAAACGCCTCCACTGCGCCCCCGGACCTGTGGATGGCCACTAAGTCGGGGGCCGAGCTTGCGAGAGAGCGCAAGAGGGCACTGCGGTCAGCGCCGAAAACCTGGTGGTCGAATTCCAGAAGCGGCTCGAGATTCTCCGCGGTGGCTGCGGCTGTCTGGGTGCCGGGGTCTACGGTGATCTCGCGGGTCAAGCTGTGCCGCTCGATTTCGTATTCGATCTGGAACCCCAGGCGGGTGTAAATGGGTTTGCCTTGCGGTGTGGCGTCGAGCTTCATGCAGGGGACCTTCTTGGCGTCAAGATGGTCAATGGCTCTTAGGAGCAGCGCTGTCCCGATGCCCTTGCCGCGCACCTGCGGGTCAACGAGCACCATGCCGATCCACGCGAAGCGGTGCTCGTAGACGATGGTCGCCACCGTGCCCGCCACCTGTCCGTTCCATTCCGCGACGAAGCAGCCCTCGCGGTCGGCCTCGAGGAATCGCTGCCAGTCTTCCAGGGTTTGGTTCCATCCCGCGATCTCTTTCAAGCGCATGCCGGCAGGGATGTCGTCAGGGGTCATGGTTCGGAGACGGCCGGAGAACGCATTCGCCACAGAGCGCAGGGAGGACACGGAAAATATCACCTCGAGTTTTGGAATAGAGGTATTGTACTCCAGTCGCGTCGCCACACAGGACGCCTTCGCACTCTTCCCGCAGTTAACAAAACCCTCTCCCCAAGGGAGAGGGCTGTGTGCATGAAGTCGTGGTCCGCGCTCCTCACTTCCCTTGACTTGCCGGCGAGGCATGTTCTAGATTTCAGGGCATGACAAATTTGATTCAGACGGAAATGGAACTGGAAGAACTCCTCAGCACTCCCAGCGCGGAGGACATCGCCTTCTTCAGCAAGTTAGAGGGTGACCTCATCATCGTGGGCGTGGGCGGCAAGATCGGTCCGTGCCTGGCTCAGCGGGCCGGGCGCGCGGCACAAGCGGCGGGCGCGAAGATCCGTATTTTCGGCACGGACGTTCATTGCGAGGATTTGGACGCCGATCTCATGGAGGCCGCGGGGGTTGAGATCCTGTGCGTGAATTTACTGGACCCTTCGGATTTTGCCACCTTGCCTGACGCGTCGAATGTGATCTTCCTGGCGGGCCGCAAGTTCGGTTCGACGGGTCAAGAGAGCCTGACGTGGGCGATGAACGTTTACGTGCCAGCGCTGATCGCGGAGCGTTACCGCAACTCCCGCATCGTAGCCTTCTCGAGCGGCAACATCTATCCCTTCCTGCCCGTGATCACGGGCGGGGCCACGGAGGAGACGGCTCCCGCGCCGCTCGGCGACTACGCCCAATCGGTGCTGGGGCGCGAGCGCATGTTCGAATACTTCTCGGCGCGGTATGGGACGCCCGTTACGCTGCTGCGACTGAATTACGCCGTCGAACTTCGTTACGGCGTGCTGGTGGATATCGCCAGCAAGGTTTTTGAAGGCCGCAGCGTGGACGTGGCGGCGGGCGCCGCCAACGTGATCTGGCAGGGCGACGTCAATTCCATCGCGTTGCGATGCCTCGCTCACTGCCAGTCTCCTCCCTTCATCCTGAACTTGACCGGGCCGGAGACGCTCTCGATTCGAGCCGTGGCCCAGCGCTTCGGCGAGATCTTCGGCAAAGAGCCGATTCTGGAAGGTCAAGAAGCATCGACCGCGCTGCTCAACAACGCGGCGCGCTGTTTCCGCCTGTTCGGCTACCCCTCTGTGCCGGCCGGGCAGATGATGGATTGGATCGCACACTGGATCAGGAGTGGCGGCACCAACCTCGGCAAGCCCACGCACTTCGAGACGCGCGATGGGAAGTTCTGAAATCGACAACCGCAAAGCGATTTCAAATGGCAAATGGCAAAATTCAAATGGTTTGCAATTTGTTAATTTCTCAAATCCTGAACCATTTGCCATTTGCACTTTGCCATTTGCCATTTGAAATTGCTTTCTAAGTGACGGCGGCACTTTGGAAATTTGACAGGAGGCTCGTGACACAACATCAACATCTGTCCGTGGGCATCTTGGGGTTAAGCCACCTGCATCCGCGCAGCTACATGACTCTATTCCAGGCCATTCCTGGGGTGGAGGTGATTGCTGCCGCGGACGCTAATCCTGCCGTGCTGGAAGGCTTCGTGAAAGACTTTCACGTGCGCGGGTACGAGGGCTGGCGGGGGCTGCTGGAAAAAGAGCGGCTGGATTTGGCGATGGTCTTTCTTCCTCATGCTGATTGCCCCGAGGCGGCGGTGGTCTGCGCGGAACACGGTGCGCATGTGGTGGTGGAGAAGCCCATGGCGGCCTCCGCCGAGGGTGTGCGCCGCATGATCACCGCCGCGGAGAAGGCCGGCGTGATCCTCTCCACCCCTTACGTTTGGCGAGGTCACCCCGTCGCCCAGGAAATGAAGAGGTTCGTCGAAGAAGGCGTCATGGGCCGCATTGTGGGCTGCGAGGGACGCTGCGCAGCGGGGCGCCTCTCCCGCTACATCGACGGCCACGCGGGCTGGATGCTCGAGAAGGCGCGCAGCGGCGGCGGCCCCATGTTCAACCTGGGGGTGCACTGGATCGACCTTTACCGCTGGTTGCTGTCGGACGAAGTTGTGGAAGTGATCGGCAAAACCGTACGCGTGAACCAGCAGTACGATATCGAAGACAATTCCTTCGCGTTTCTGACTTTCTCGTGCGGCACGGTGCTGTCCCTTGACATCAGCTACACCGTGCCGGATTCCTATCCTTTCGGCCGCGATCTTTATCTTGCCCTGCGCGGCACGGCCGGCGTGCTCTCCTGGAGCCCGTCGTTCGAGGGCGTCAAAGAGCGCCTGTTCGTTTGCAGCGATTCGGGCGTGTACTCGCAGCCGGACCACCAGCACCTGGACTTCGAACTCCCGTCACAGCCCGGCTACGCTGGCCTCATGGGGCTTCGCTTCCTGTCGGACCTGGTGGAGTCAATCCGTACGGGCAAGCCACCCGCCATCACGGGATACGACGGGCTGAGGGCGCTCGAGGTCGCCGAGGCCATCTATCAATCCGCAGAGAGTGGTCGGAGCGTGAAGCTCTGACCGGCAGTGATCGCGCGGGCGTCCCGCCCGCTGTCGCGGGAGCGTCCCGGTCCCGCGCATGAGCAGGATGTCCGGGCTACCGTTCGTGCGCTAGCTTTTGCCTGGGAGCCGGTGATTACGATATAATGTTGTTGTCTTGGGGTTGGACAGCCTCGGTGAATGTTGGTTTGGCCCCATGAGGGGATTAACCCATGGGGAATGAGCTCAAAACTCTCTTCTTGAACCCTCCGAGTTTCGAGAACTTCGACGGCGGGGCCAGTTCCCGTTGGCCCGCAACGCGCGAGATCGACTCCTTCTGGTATCCCGTGTGGCTCAGCTATCCGGCGGGGATGCTCCCCGGCAGCCGGCTGCTTGATGCCCCTCCGCACAAGGTCTCGGCGGCTGAGACCGTTCAAATCGCGAGCGACTATGAGTTTGTCGTGCTTTTCACCTCCACGGTGGGATTTGACAGCGATTTGCGGCTGATTCGCCGCATGAAGGAAGTCAAACCCGATCTTAAGGTCGCCTTCGTGGGCCCCCCCGTTCAGATCAAACCCGAGGAAAGCCTTATGGCCAGCCCGGACATCGATTTCATCGTCCGTGGCGAGTTTGATCATGCGGTGGTGGAGTTTGCGCAGGGCAAGCCCCTGGGGGAGATCGCCGGCGTCAGCTATCGAAAAAACGGCCAGGTGGTTCACAACCCATCGCGGCCAGCGCTGGAAACCGAAGAACTCGACCGGCTGCCATTCGCCACGGAAGTGTACAAGCGCGATCTGGTGATTGAGAATTACAACGTGCCGTTCCTGCTTCACCCCTACGTGGCTTTTTACACCAGCCGCGGCTGTCCGGCGCTCTGCACGTTCTGCCTCTGGCCGCAGACGCTTTCCGGGCACGCCTGGCGCGTGCGCTCCTCCGAAAATGTGGCTCGGGAGGTTCGCCAGGCCCTGCAGGTGTTTCCGCAGGCGAAGGAGTTTTTCTTTGATGACGACACCTTCAACATTCGCAAGGACCGCGTGCTGGAGCTTTGCGCGAAATTCAAGCCTCTGGGATTCCGCTGGTCGTGCACCGCGCGCGACCACAGCGATTATGAAACGCTGAAGGCCATGGCGGATGCGGGCGCCCGCTTGTTGATTGTGGGATTCGAGTCGGGCGATCCCCAGATCCTGAAGAACATCAAGAAAGGCGCGACCGTGGAAATGGCCCGGCGGTTCGCGAAGAACTGCAAGGAGTTGGGCATCGCGATTCACGGCGACTACATCATCGGCCTTCCGGGAGAAACCAAGGAGTCTATCGAGCGCACCATCGAGTTCGCCAAAGAACTCGACTCGGAAACCATTCAGGTCTCCATCGCGCACGCTTATCCGGGAACTGAGTTCTACGACTATGCCGCGCAACACAACTACCTGGCCGCAGAGGCGTCGGCTGACGCGGCGGGGCATCAGCTTCCGCACCTCCAGTATCCGGGCCTGGAGCTGGAAGAAATGATGGCGGCGGTCAACCGCTTTTACGACACCTACTACTTCCGGCGCAGGGTGGTGTGGCGCATCGTGCGTAAAGCGCTCTGGGATAACAGCGAGCGGAAGCGCCTTTATCACGAGGCGGTGGAGTTCCTGCGCCTGCGCGCGGAGCGCTGGAGGTACGCGCGGAGTCCCAAGGCCGGATCGCGAACCCGGCCCACTATGCCTGAAGCTCTGAAATGACCCGCGAGGAGAAACGGCTTCACGCAGAGGCGCGAAGCACACCAAGGTCGCAACGATAGTCTCCATGCCCTCGTCAAGAAACCTGCTGGCAAAAACCATTCCACTCCTGATCCTGGTGCCGGTCTTCGGCTCGCTGGGCAACGTGCTGCTTGGCAAAGGGATGCGCGGAATGGGTAAGATTCCAGACCTGTCATTTCCGAGCCTGGCGGCTTACTTAGTGAAGATTCTCAGCAGCGGTTGGATCTGGCTGGGCATCGGCTCGCTTCTGATCTTCTTCGTTTCCTACATGCTCGTGCTTTCCTGGGCTGATTACAGCTACGTTATGCCGGTCACGGCCGTCGGATATGTGCTGGCGCCGCTGCTCGCCCACCTCTTCCTTGGAGAAGTGGTTCCCGGGACGCGCTGGGTGGGCGCGGTGTTTATCTTTTTGGGCGTGGCCGTGGTGGGGCGCACGCCGCCCAGCACGACGGGGACAGTGTGAAGATGCGCACTTTCTTATTCCTTGGGATCGTGGTGCTCGCCGGGACCGGCGGAGATCTCGCGGTGACCCACGCCATGAAACAGATCGGGGAAGTGAAGAGCTTTTCCCCGCGCGCGCTCCTGGGCGTCATGTGGCGTGCCCTGAAGTCGAGATGGATATGGCTGGGCATTGCGCTCATGACCGTGGCGTTTTTCGCCTTGCTGGCAGTGCTTTCGTGGGCGGAGGTCAGCTTCGTGGTGCCTGCCACGGCTGCGAACTATGTCGTGGGCGCTGTGGGCGCGAGGTTTCTGCTCAAGGAACGCGTCAGCCAGACGCGCTGGGCGGGCTTGCTGCTGGTGGCCGCCGGAGTGGCGCTGGTTTGCGCCGCACGGTAAAAACCGAAACTCGAAAGTCCAAAATCGAAACTCGTAAGCCGCCACTTTCGAATTTCGATTTTCGAATTTCGGTTTTCGAACTAGGATGAAATAGCATGTGTGGCATTGTGGGATTTACGCACGAAGACCGGCCGCCTCCCCCTGAGGTGATCCGCGGGGCCACTTTCTCTCTGATCCATCGCGGGCCCGACCAGCAAGGTGTTTACGAATCCCCGCACGTTTCATTGGGCGCCGTGCGGCTGACGATCATCGACCTGGTGGCCGGTGAGCAGCCCATGCGCAGCGAGGACGGCGATACAGTGCTGGTGTACAACGGCGAGGTGTACAACCATGCCGAACTGCGCGCCGAACTCGAGGCGCTAGGACATCGCTTCTTCACTCACAGCGACACGGAAGTAGTACTGCACGCCTTTCTGGAGTGGGACACGGAGTGTTTCCGCCGGCTGCGCGGCATGTTCGCGCTGGCGCTCTGGAGCGAGTCGCGACGACGACTGGTTTTGGCGCGAGACCGATTGGGCATCAAGCCGCTCTATTTTTGCCGCAAGGGGCGCGACGTCTACTTCAGTTCCGAGCTGAAGGGGATTCTTCATCATCCAGAAATTGATCGCAATTTGGACTTAGACGGGTTGAATTGCTATCTGCGCGTGAATTACGTTCCCGCGCCGCTGACCCTTGTGCAGGGAATTGAGAAACTGCTTCCCGGACACATTCTCACCTGGCAGCGCGGTGAAATGAAAGTCGAGCGCTACTGGCGCATTCCTGTCCCCGCCGCGTCGTCCGCCAAGAGGCCTTGGAGCTTCGACGCCGCCAAAGAGCAACTGGACACCCTGCTTCGTGCCTCCGTTAAGGAGCACATGATGGCCGATGTGGCGGTAGGACTCTGGGCCAGCGGCGGTCTGGATTCGTCGACCATTCTCCACTATGCCTCGCAGGTGTCGGGCAAACCTCTGAAGACGTTTTCGATTACCTTCAAAGGCCGTAGCTTCGATGAAAGCGACTACATCCGCGAGGCGGCGGAGCGCTACGGAACGGAGCACACCGAGGCCGATTTGGGGGCCGACGCTGATCTCGCGGGCGCCATTCAGGAATTCGCTTACTATTCCGACGAGCCGAATGCCGACGCCGGCTGTTTGCCGGTGTGGTTCCTTGCCAAGATGACCGCCCGGCAAGTGAAAGTGGCTCTCAGCGGCGAAGGGGCGGACGAGTTGTTGGGCGGTTACGTGACCTACATTGCCAACCGATATGCGCGCTGGGCGCGATTGCTGCCTGCGGCGGTGAGGCAGATGGCGATCGGCGCCCTCCGCTATTGGCCGGTTTCGAATGATAAGATCAGTTTTGAATACAAGCTCAAGCGTTTCCTGCGGGGATCCCTGCTGCCTGCCGACGAAGCTCACGTTTTCTGGAATGGCACTTTTTCCGAAGAGGAAAAAGCGGAAGTTCTCAGGCCGGCGGATGCGGCTCCGATGCTAAAGGTTCTCGCGCAGATGCCGCCGGCTGACGGCCTTGACCGTTATCTCCTTTTCGACCAGCAGTTCTATTTGCCGGACGATATTCTCTACAAGTCGGACCGCATGAGCATGGCGCATTCACTCGAGGTGCGGCCGCCCTTTCTCGATCACCGCCTGGTGGAGTTTGCCGCCTCGCTACCGGAAAACTATAAATTGCGAGGATCGAAGCTGAAGTTCCTGCTCAAAGAGCTGATGAAGGACAAACTTCCGCAGACGATTCCAGGCCGCAAGAAGGAAGGATTCGACATTCCCGTCCACGATTGGTTTCGCTCCGTGCTGAAGCCGCTGTTGCTCGATACGTTGACCGAGCCGGCCGTGGCAGCGACGCAGATTTTCCGCTGGGAAGGC